>Ga0315277_10006233_pt1 | contig 15675 bp, 10 predicted proteins | sample YL17G05_15_MG_FD_203695 | JGI IMG/M metagenome (GOLD analysis project Ga0315277, IMG submission 203695) | Sediment microbial communities from Yellowstone Lake, YNP, Wyoming, USA - YL17G05_15 | ecosystem: Environmental > Aquatic > Freshwater > Lake > Sediment | place: USA: Wyoming | collected...
GATCAAGCGGAAGATGCGGCCAGCCGGGCTGTTGAGGAATCTCGAGAAATCCGCTCGATTGAAGGCTTCTTCGGACTTGCTCATGGTAAACCTCCTCTTGGGCAAGAAAAAAGAGTAGAAAATCCCTTACAAGATTATGATATCCCCGCCCCGGACAGGCGTCAACTACCCATAATCCAACCCATAATCCAATGGGCCCGAACTAGTGTCCCGTCTCGTAAATATGTTGACAAAGTCCTCTGCTTGGACGGGACACTTCCAAGGGGGAGTCAAGCTCCCCCCTCGGACCTTTAACGGAGACGCTTACCTTTCTTTGGCCGCCCTTAATTCGCTAAGGGCGGTAGGTGGGTTTAATAGATTAGAAACAGAGTCCGGAAAAGTGTCTCCGTAATGCGGAGCTGCTTCGCTGACCCCCTGAGGGGAACGACGCCGTCCCCCTCAAACTCCCCCGCGGCGGTGCGTCTTCCGATGGTTATGACATAGCCAGGTTATTTGTGAGACGCACCACTAGGATCGATCGAACTCAAGGGGAAACGATAGGTTTTCCCCCGGCTCTCTGGAAAAATTGCCGGATCGACTATAGACCTTCCGAGTTGACTTTGCGATTTTGCCGTGCTAACTGTTATTCCGCAGAAAGCAAGACAGGAGGGGAAAAAAGAAAGAGAAGGGGAGAGGTAAAACACAAATATAATTCCGCTGGACAGGAGGGAAAAGATTGAAAAAGCCAGTCCTATTTGTATTTGCCGTTGCCCTGTTTATCGGCCTGAGCGCCGTATCAATCCAGGCGGCTGAAAAGCATCCCTTTGGCATAGGGGATTTAACGGCCCTGCGCTCCGCCCGGCCGGTGGCCGTCTCTCCCGACGGCGAAACCATTCTCTATGTGGTCGCTTTCGGCGGCTCAAAAGGGCGCACCAACCGCGAGTGGCGCTTGATTGCCGCTGATGGCTCCAATGATCGCAAGCTGACTCTTCCCGAGCACTTCTACCCATTGGGTTTCATGAAAGAAGGCGCGCAGTTTTACGGCACGCTCGAAGTCGATAAAAAGAGCCAACTGGCCGTCGTGCCGCTTGATGCAGAAAAGCCCACGGTCATCATCGCCCTTAAGAACGGAATTCGCTCTGCGACCATCTCACCCGATGGTTCGCGTTTCGCCCTCCTGGCCGACCCGCGGCCCCCCGATTCGCTGGCCGATACCCGCACGGTCGTCGAAAGCGATAAGTCGAGCCTGCACGTCGTCAATCGCGACGGCTCCGGGGGCGGCTGGTGGTGCCCCCGCCTCACCGACATCACGAGCCTGGCCTGGTCGGCGGACAGCTCGACGATCGCTGTGCTGTCGCAGACACCGAAGCTAGGCTATCACTACGTTCACTCTTTTGTGGATGTCTGCACAGCTTCGAGTGTGCGCCGGGTGACGGAGATACTCAATACAGCGACCGGTATAGCTTGGACGGCGGGAGAAAGTGAGCTCGCCTTTATCAGCACGACAACCCAAGTTATTACACCGGACCATGTCTGGACTGTGCCGCTCAGCGGCGGCCAACCCGTGGACCGGACGCCCAACCTGGCCGGTTCGGCGGTTAGCCTTGCCGGAGATGGGCGGGGCTCTGTGTGGGTATTTGTGGCCTGCGGCGTCAGGGGAGAGGTCCACGCCTTTAAGGAGGGCAAGCTTGCGCCGGCTTATGCCTGGCCGGAGGGGACCCTCTTGGGCACTCCCGTTTTCTCACCCCTGGCCGGTGCTTCGGAAAGGCTCGTCTTTGCCGTCGGGGACCCGCAGCACGAGGAGAATATCGCCGTGGCCAATAAGGATCAGCTTGCCAAGATCACCCATGAGGGCGATGAGCTCCTCGCGAATGTTGCTCTCGGGCTAGTGCGTGTCGTCGATTGGACGGCCAAGGACGGAACGAAGCTCCAGGGCATCGTCACCTTCCCATCTGGATACCGCGAGGGAAAGCGCTATCCCTATCTGGTGCTCCCGCATGGAGGCCCGGAAGCGAACGATTACCTCTACTTCGACACCTGGGCCCAATACCTCGCTGGCCTGGATTATTTCATCATGCAGCCGCAGTACCGCGGCTCGACCGGATACGGCTCTGATTTTCTGAACGCGATCTATCAGCACTTCGGCGACCGGGCTTACTTGGACGTAGATAGCGCGACGGATTACTCGATTGCCCAAGGCTGGGCCGATCCCAAGCGCCTGGCCATCTTCGGCTGGAGCGCCGGGGGGTTCATGACCTCCTGGACGATCACCCAGACAAATCGCTATCGGGCGGCTATCGAAGGCGCCGGGATCACCGACTGGCTCAGTTTCATCCCGACGAGCGATGTCCAACAAATCGACTATGACCAGCGCTGGCAGGAGAAGGGAGTTGAGCCCTTCCTCAAGTTTTCGGCCGTCATGTTCGCGGACAAAGTGACGACGCCGCTGCTCATCCTCCATGGGACGAACGACATCCGCGTGCCCATGCTGCAAGGGCTCGAGTTCTACGCCCTCCTGGCGGAGAGGGGCAAGACGGTGCGTATGGTTACCTATCCGGGCGCGCCCCATTTCCCCACCTTGTGGGAACAGCGCCTCAACATCCTCGAGGAGATCGCCGCCTGGCTGGCCGAATATAACCGGTAGACCTCTTGTCACACTCTTGACCAGCGGGGAAAAAGAAGCCTAAATTCAATTGACTCCCTGCATCTTCTTTGTTAGTCTTTAGCCACACTGATTTGAAGGGGTCAGCTATGGCTGTCACGTGCCCGAAATGCCAAACCGAGAATGCCGAGACGTCCCTGTTCTGTTCAGACTGCGGAACGAAACTAAAGGCGGCAAAGGAATTCTCCCTATTTCAAACGGAGACACTTCAGACTGCCCGCAGAGAACTCAGCACCGGCTCCACCTTCGCCGGACGTTACCAGATCATCGAAGAGCTGGGCAAAGGCGGCATGGGAAGGGTCTACAAGGTCTTCGACAACAAGATCAACGAAAAGATCGCCCTCAAACTCATTAAACCCGAGATCGCCTTAGACAGAGAGACCATCGAGCGCTTCAGCAATGAGCTTCGGCTGTCCCGCCGGATCGGCCACCGGAACGTCTGCAAGATGTTTGATATCGGCGAGGCCGAAGGCGCCCGCTTCATCACCATGGAATATGTCCACGGCGAAGACTTGAAGAGTATGATCCGGATGTCAGGGAGCTTGAGCATCGGGATGGTGTTGAGCGTGGGGAAGCAGGTCTGCGCTGGACTGGCTGAAGCGCACAGCCTGGGTGTCGTCCACAGGGACCTCAAGCCGCAGAACATCATGATCGACAAGGGCGGGAACGCCAAGATCATGGACTTCGGGATTGCCCGGTCGGTCAAAGAGAAGGGGATAACCGACGCGGGGGTAATGATCGGCACGCCCGAATACATGTCTCCCGAGCAGGCCGAGGCCAAAGAAGTCGACCAGCGCTCTGATATCTATTCCCTGGGAGTCATTCTGTATGAGATGGCGACAAGCCAGGTGCCCTTCACCGGGGAAACGGCCTTGAGCATTGCGATGAAGCACAAGGGGGAAATCCCCAAAAATCCAAAGCAATTCAATCCTCATATCCCCGACGATCTGAGCGGAGTCATTCTGAAATGCTTGGAAAAGGACCGATTGAGGCGTTACCAGGACGCCTCCGAGGTCCGCGCCGAGCTCGAAAAGATTGAAAAAGGCATTCCTACGACCGAGAGGATCGTGCCCGAACGAAAAATTATGACCTCCCGGGAAATCACGGTCAAGTTCAATATGAAAAAACTTATTGCGCCGGCGTTGATAGTCGCAATTATCGGTATTGCTGCCCTGGCATATTGGCTGTTCGTTCCCACGAAACAAGGTCCCTCCACGATAGCGCCGAAACGTTCGATCGCCGTGCTCCCCTTTGTTGATCTCAGCCCCACCAAGGAACATGACTACCTATGCGATGGAATAGCCGCAACCCTCATCGACGCCCTGAGCAGAGTCAAAGAGCTGCGCATCCCCGGCAGGACATCATCGTTTTCATTCAAAGGCAAGGTCTTGGGCATCGGCGAGATCGGCCAGAAACTCAATGTGGAGACTGTGCTCGACGGAAGCGTTCAAGTCTCCGGCGATAGGCTCAGAGTGACCGCTAGCCTGACGAATGTCGACGATGGCTACCTGCTTTGGTCGGATAACTATGATCAAAAAATCGATGATATTTTTGCCATCCAGGATGACATCGCCCAGAAGATAATGACTGTTCTTAAAATAAAGCTATTGGGCGAAAAAGAAAAGCCAACCCAGCTTGTGAAGCACTATACAGAAAACCGCGAGGTTTATAACCTTTATCTAAAAGGACGCTACCTGTGGAATAAAAGGAACAAGGATGATCTCATAAAATCGATTGAATATTTTCAAGAAGCAGTGAACATAGATCCGTCTTTTGCTCTTGGCTATTCAGGTATGGGAATGGCTTATGTCGCCCTAGGAGCTAGTGAATTGGGGCCTCCCAAAGAGGCCTTTCCCAAAGGGAAAGAGGCTGCCGTGAAGGCTTTGGAGGTTGATCCAAACCTGGATGAGGCTCATGTTGTCTTGGGTGCCGTGTTAAATTGGTATGAACGCGATTTTCCCGGCGCTGATAGAGAATTCAAAAAGGCTATTGATTTAAATCCTGGCAATGGGAACGCTCATCACTGGTACGCATGGTTATTAATGAATTCCGGTCGGAATGAAGAAGCGATAAAAGCCATGCTTTTGGCTCGCGACCTTGATCCGCTTGCGCCTCGAATAAATGCTGATGTGGGATGGATTATTTATTATGCACGAGACTATCCTCGGGCAGTTGAAGAGCTAAAGAAGTCAATCGAGATGTTTCCTGAACATGCAGGCAACTATTTTAGAATAGCTCGGGTCTATTTACAGATGGCCAAATATAAAGACGCCATCGAATCAATTATTCGTTTTGCTGAGCAGCCAAATTTCACTCCTACACTTGCCTATGCTTATGCGATCTCAGGGAAAAAAGAAAAGGCTCAAGAGATCCTCGGCGATATTTTAAAAAATCTCGAGCATCAATATTTTTCGCTTGTCCAAATAGCCGAAGTTTATGTGGCCCTCGGAGATAAGAAACAGGCCTTTTTTTGGCTCGATAAAACTTTATCGGAAAGTGAATCTACTATAAGCATGCTAAAAATACTTCCTGAGTTAGATCCCCTTCGCTCAGAGCCGCGTTTCACCGAACTTTTAAAAAAAGCCGGCCTCGAAAAATAGGCTGCTAGATCCTAGCGCCAGGGATGTGAGCCGATGATGCGCAGGGTTGCTCTTCTTGTGGCAGCCTGATGGCTTGCTATCTGTGCGTGGACGATGCGGCGCAAAAGCTTTCTGTCCACTGATAGCGACTTCCCCTCCGAGTTGACTTGCCGTCTTCAATCTGATAACAGATGGCCGAAGGAGAGAACGCGCCATGAAAAAGATAAACGCTGCCTCAATCATTCTCCTGGCCGGCTTGATTGCGGGATTGGCAATCGCGACGGCCGCCGGCCCTCAGGAACAAAAGCCGGAGGAAAAACACAAGCCCATATCGCAAGACCGCATATACACGTTCCCAACGCTCGAGGTTGTCGTCGATGATTTCCCCGCCCGCGGGCTGATCCTGGACATCGGCGGCGGGGGAGAGGGCGTCATCGGTCAGCTCAAGCATCAGCAGGTTGTGGCCATCGACCTGATCAAACGCGAGCTCGAAGACGCCCCGGGCAAACCGCTCCTGCGGATCGTCATGGACGCGCGGGATCTGAAATTCCTCGATGACGATTTTTCCACGGCCACGGTTTTCTTCACCTTCATGTACATCGCCGCCGCCGACCACGAACAGGTCTTCAAGGAACTTTTCCGGGTGCTGGCTCCGGGCGGCCGGCTGCTCATCTGGGACGTCATCTTCCCGAAGCGGGTGGATGAGAAAAAAGATATCGCGATGTTCCCTTTGAAGATCAAGTTGCCGGGAAAAGAGATTCAGACCGGTTACGGAGTTAGATGGCCCGATAATGAGCAGGGGATAGACCATTATATCGCTCTCGCCAAGAAGGCGGGGTTCGAAGTTATGGCCCAGAAAGCACACGAGGGCTGGTTCTTCCTTGAGCTGATGAAACTCAAGGACTAGAAGAGAGGAGGCGAAAGTGAACTTGTCCGATCAGGGTGGATTTTCGAGACGGCAGTTTCTCAAGATGGCGGCGGCGGGAGCCGGGGCCAGCGTCGGGCTTCTGGACTTGGATCGTCTGGCGAGGGCAGTGAAGGGGCTCGGGCTTCCCGAGAAGAGCATCCCTGTCGGCGTGCAGCTCTATTCTGTCCGGGAGGAGGCGGCCAAGGACCTGCCCAAGGTTCTCGAGGCGATTGGCCGGATGGGCTACAAGGGCGTCGAGTTTGCCGGATATTACGGATGGGACAGCAAGCCCCGGGATCTCCGCAAGCTCCTCGATGACAATGACCTGAAGTGCTGCGGCACGCACACGGCGCTGGAGACCGTGAAAGGGGATGCCCTCAAGGCCACGGCCGAGCTCCACTCTGTCCTTGGAAACAGTTTCCTGATTGTTCCCAGCCTTGAAGTTCAAGACGCTGACGGATGGAAGGAGATGGCCCAGACGTTCAACGAGATCGCGGCCCAAGCCAAGCTGCTGGGCATGCGCGTGGGGTATCATGCCCACGCCGGCGATTTTCAGAAGTTCGGCGCTCTGACCTCTTGGGAGATTTTCTTCGATAACACCGGAGCTGACGTCATCATGCAGCTCGACACGGGCAATTGCCTGGCCGGGGGAGGCGATCCTGTTGCCATCCTGAAGAGATATCCCGGGCGCTCGACCACAATTCACCTCAAAGAATACAGCCGGCCGGAGGGCGCCGTCATCGGTCAGGGGATCGTGCCCTGGAAGGAAGTCTTTGCGCTCTGCGAGACGAAGGGCGGCACCGCCTGGTACATTGTCGAGCACGAGACCGGCGGCACCCCGATGGAGAGCATCAGGGGCTGCCTGGAGGGACTCCGGAAGATGGGCCGCGGCCTCTAGCGCCTCCCCCGGGCCGGTGTCTTAAGCCTCGGTCTTCGGGGGAGCGACCGGAGACGAAACCGCAGGCTTCTGGGTCTTCCCGGCCTTGTCCCGCACGGAAAAGGACACGGCGATAAAGATGACTCCCACGAGGCAGACAAAAAGCGCAACCCAGACTACCGGGGAGAAGAGCTGGTCGATGACCCGCTCGGGGATCCACCTCACTTTGTCCAAAACCAGATCTCCGAGGTCGCTGCCCCAACGGTCGTGCCAGGAAGAGAAGGGCGCCGCCTGGATCGCCCAAAGGGACAGGTACTTAACGAAGAGGGACAGCAGAAGAGCCGGGACGCCTCCCACGAGGATGGAAGTCCCCGACCAGCGGCAGAAGCCGGCCGGCGAGGAGGCGGCGATGAGCGCGCCGAGGAAGATGAACGCGGCCGGGATGAAAAAGAGGAAATAGGAGAGGAAGGTGATCGTCCGGGAGAGGCCCAGGGGGAGGAATGGGAAATTGTGGACGTCCTCGAGAATTTCGAACTCGTTGTCCATTTCGTTGACCGCCCGGGTCCTCGCCTCATTGAGCACCGCTTTGGCCGCCGCGAGATCAGGCTGGCAGGCGGGGAGCTCATGGTGGCGCCCGCCGGCGGCCGCAAAATCGCTCCAGGCCTTTAACCCGCGCTCGTCGCAGGGCGGAAGGTTGGCCAGAGTTTTTTCCAGGAACAAGTCCACTTCCGGATGAAGAAGGGCGTCCTTGAGAGGACGGAGGTCGATGACGATCTGCCTGGGCCTCCTCTCGCCCCTGAGCACCCGGCCGACCTGCTTCAGCGAATCGGATAGCTCTCCCTCCATCCATTCCAGGAGACCCGTTTTTTGCATCAGTTCCCGGGGCGAAATCCCGGTCTTGGCGGCGGCCTGAAACCAGGCCCGCGTGTCGCTGTCGCCTATATACTCCTCGTTCTGGGCTTCCCGGAAGATTTCATCCGCCGTTTCGGGTATGTCGGCGATGATCTTGCGGGGAAGGTCGGTGAGGAACTCGGCCGAGACCGAGGCCTTGATCATTCCTACCGCCCAGATGATCCCGAACAGCGTGGGAAGGCCGAAAAATAAAATGAGGATCAGTCCGATCAATCTCCTGGCGATGTGCATGGCACCCTCCATCCTAAGAACTTAGCTCCATCATATTGAATATACGTAGACAAAGACAAGAAGTTCACGCCAATAGGGGTCAGGTCTCAACAATCAACAAATTTGTAGCCACCTTGCATATTGTTAGAAGGAGAGACCTGACTGCTAGTCTCGCAGATGCCATAGTCCGGCATTGAACTAGGACCTGTGGCGCCGAATTATATTGGCTGCCTTGATGGCGGTTGTGTTCATTCCGTGCTAAACTTTGCCCAAGAGACCAGCTATTCGGTGTGTACCTATAGGAACCTCAGGGAATTCGGAGGGCCTGTCATCTGTATAATAATAGGAGGAATTTCAAGATGATTAAAAGGCCTATGGCTTCAGTCATTTCTTTAGGGATTTTTTATGTTTTACTCTCGGCGGGGACTGCGGCACCCGAGGATACAAAAGCCCGGATCAAGGGCGCATCCGGCATCTTTCTTGGCGCCACCGATCCGTCCGTGACTTCTGCCCAGGTCCTCAAATCTATCCTCGAACTCCTGGATATCACGGCGGTCTTGACACCAGATTCCCAGTACAAGAAAGACATCCAATACAGGATTGATGTGGCCAAAGAACTGTTTCAAAAAGAGTCCATGTTCGATGAAAAAGCGCGCCAGTATCTGTCGCTGGCCTACCGCCAGATGACCAACGGGAAGAAATATGAGAAGCCGAAAGAATTGGATGAGTTTGTAACTCCGGCGGAGGCTCAGGAAAAGGCTCAGAAATACGGCCGGAAACTGGTCGAGGAGGCCTGCAGCCGGATAGATGCAGGCCAGCCCGGCGAGGCGGCCAGGCTCCTCCTTGAACTGGTCATGATGATCGTGACTCCGATCTCCGGTTAGCCGAGCCATTTAGCGTATCCAATAGGGGTCATCATCCAATAGGGGTCAGGTCTCAACAATCAACAAATACGGAAATGGGCTGCCAATTGTTGAATGTTGAGACCTGACCCCGTTGCCTTTTTTTATTAAAAACTAAAATAATAGTTGACAAACTAATTTTTTAGTTTTATATTGTGTTTGCAATGAAAGAGCTGACCAGAGCCGAAGAGCAGATCATGCAGGTCCTCTGGAGATTGAGAAAGGGTTTCGTCAAGGACATCATCGACGAGATCCCCGAGCCCAAGCCTGCCTACAACACCGTCTCGACCATCGTCCGCATCCTGGAGAAGAAGGGATTTGTTTCGCACCAGGCCTACGGCAAGACGCATGAATACTTTCCCCTCACTTCCAAGGACGAGTACAAAAAAAGCTATCTCAAATCCTTCATCAGGCGATATTTCGGCAACTCCTTCCAGGAAATGGTCTCGTTCTTTGCCAGCGACCGTGACATCGGCCTCAAGGAGCTGGAGGAGATCCATAAACTTCTGAACGAGGAGATCGTAAAACAGAAGGGGAGGGACAAATGAGTGATCTTCTCCGGTTTGCCCTGGAAAGCAGCGTCTGCCTGACATTTCTTTATGCCGTTTATTGGATCTTTCTGAAGAACGAAACCTATTTTTTCCTGAACAGATTCTATCTGGTGTCGGCCCTTGTCCTCTCGTTCATCATCCCCGGACTCAGGGTGACTTCGCCCTTCCGCAGCGTTCGCGTCTCTTCCGGGACGGTCGGCTTGATGCCCGCGCCCGATATTTCAGTTCCTTCTTTAGGATGGGCCGATATCCTGCCCGCCCTCTATATGGCCGGAGTGCTCCTGTTTCTCGTCCGTTTTGTCTTCCATCTGCTGAAACTCCGTTCCGTTGTCAGGAGATTCGCATGGCGGCACTACCGGGAATGCAAGGTTGTTTCCGTGGACCGGGAATTCGCTCCTTTCTCCTTCCTCAACTTTGTCTTCCTGAACGAGGGAGCCGTCAGCCCGGATGACCTGGAGCGGATCCTGGCCCACGAACGGGTGCACATCCAGGAGGGACATTCCCTGGATGTGCTGCTCATGGAACTGGTTATAACCCTTCAATGGTTCAATCCTTTTGTATGGCCGTACAAAAAATCCCTACAGGAAACCCACGAGTATCTGGCCGACGATGGAGTCATTGCGCAGGGCTTCAGCGCGGCCCGGTACAAGCTGCTGGTCTTTGAGCAGCACGTGGGCGCCCAGCTGTTTGAGTTCGCCAACAACTTCAAACAGTCCCAAATCAAAAGGAGGTTAACCATGATGTCCAAGATCAAGTCCGGAAACGCGGCCAAGCTGAAGTTTCTCGTCGTTCTGCCCATGGCTTCGTTCCTGGTGCTGGCTTTTGCCGAACCGAGGCCTGTAAGAGTGGTGGACCCGTCGGTAGTGGTTCCGGTCCTGCAGGAAACGCCCGGCCAAAGCCAGGAGGAGGAGCTCAAGAAGGAACAAGTCGCCCAGGTGGAGCATGATCTCCAGATGCTCATAGAGAAGGAGAAGATCCTCCGCGAAAAGCTCAAGGCGACAGAGGACCCGAACGCTCAAAAAGAGCTCATGAAGAACCTTGAAACAGTCCTGTTCAAACAACAGGAAATCCATGCCAAGCTGGGGCATAGAAAGAAGGAGCCCGGCCTTCCGGCGGGAGATGAGCTCAAAGCAGAGTTCAAGAAGCTCCAGGATGATGAACTAAAGATCCGCGAGGTGCTTTCCCAGACGGACGATCCAGAGAAACAGGCCCAGCTCAAACAAAAGCTCGAGCAGGTCATGGTCACGCAAACCGAGATCAAGGCCATGCTGGCGGCTGACAGCGTGAAAGCTGAGCCGACGATCGAAGAGCTGAAAAAAGAGTACAAGATGCTGGATCAAAAGGCCGCGGATGTCCGGGCCAAGCTGGCGGAGACGCAGGACGCCCAGCAGAAAGCAGAGCTCGAAAACCTGTTAAAAAAGATTGCTGCGAAGCAGGAGATGATCAAGGCTCAGGCGGAGAAAATCAAGACCGCCCAGGAAGAAAAGTAGAACTAACTAACAACTGACCTCAAGGGAAGCCCGGCCTACGAGCACCCGGGCTTCCCTCCCTAAATTCTATTTGGGGGGTCAGGTCTCAACATTCAACAATTGGCACCGTGTTTCCGGATTTGTTGAACAATTCGGTGTCAACAATTCGGTGTCAGGCAACTCATTACCGGAATATAGAGAAATGAATTAGGGTAATGAGTTGCCTGGCACCGATTTAGGATGCCCCCTCCCATCCCGGGAGGGGGCATTTTCTTTCTGTGGTCAGCGAACGGATAGCGTTAGAACTGGAACTTGACTCCGAGCTGGAACCTCCTCGGGTAGGGGATCCATGACGGCACCTGATAGGTGTCTCTCCAGACGTCAACAGACCTCCACCTTGTGACCGTGTCGTCATTGAGCAGGTTGAAAACGTCCCCCATGACGCTGATCCGGGCGGACTTGTACAGGTTGAAGCTCTTCTCGAGCCTGAGGTTGAGGAGGTGCTGGTCGGTGAACCGCTCATCTCCCTTGGGCTCCGCTTGGATGATCACCTGGTAAGGCTGGTTGAGGTCGGGTATGCGCACTTGCTTGAGCGTCGGCCGGCCGCTCTGGTAGAGATAGTTGGCGCTAAGCAGGATATCCCAGGGGAAGTTGTATCCGAACGAAGCCTTGACCATCCAGCGCTTGTCCAGGTTGAGCGGCCCGTTTGCGTTGATTAAGTCATTGGGATCTGCCCCGAACTTGTTCGTGTACCAGGTCAGGGATTGGCTCATGCCGTAGGAACCCGATGAGCGGGAGGCAAGGTTAAGCCCTTCTGCCTTGGACCATACCACCGAGGCGTTCATCAGCCAGTTGTTGGAGTATCTCTTGTTGAACTCGACGATGACCGCATTATAGGTCTGGCCCCAGCCTCCGGGGTTAGTCAGCCAGTGATCCCTTTCCCCTCCAACCAGGTCCCAAACCTGGTAGCTTTGCCCATTATCTCCTGAGATTCGGGTCACTTCTTCGTAGATTCCGCCCCTGTCCTCGTAGCCGAAGGGGTCTTTCCCGGATTTGTAGATATAGGTAGCGCCCAGGGAGAAGTTAGCCGCCAGCTCCCGCTCGAGGCCGACCGAGAACTGGTCATAATAAGGATTCTTGATTTCGGGGTCCATGGTGAAGGTGAGTTCTCCAGAGAGAACATCAACCAGTTCCCAATCCGAACCGTTCCACCAATATGTGTAGAAGTCCGGGCAGTTCACTCCCGGCCATTCCCAGTTAGCGATATAAGGGTAAACATAGTAGCGGCCGAAGGAAGCCTTGAACAGCGTCTTCTGGTCCGACGTCAGCTGGTAGGCGACGCCGATCCGCGGGGAAAGAGAGTTCCAGATGAAGAGGTCGTCGACTCCCTTGAGCGTATTCCCTGTTTTTTCAAAATTGCTCATCTCCGGCAAATCCGGGATCGAGGCGTCATGGTAGTCATAGCGCAACCCCAGATTGATCGTCAGACGGTCACCGATCTTCCAGGAGTCGTCGACAAAGCCGCCGATGTTGACAACCGTTCCGCCGTAGCGGTTGGTATCCTGGACATAGAGATAATAGGGTTCGCCCGCGTAGTCGTAGTAGTATTTTCCTCCACCGTATCCGCCGTAGGTGTCGCTTGTGCCCCGGTTGAACTGGACTCCGGCCTTGAACTCATGGCTTCCCGCCAGGAAATCATCCGCAAAATGGGTTATGGTCGCGTTGACCTGGTTGCGGGTAACCCAATAATACCAGGGCCACCACTGCCCACCGGAGGCGATCCCGGTCGCTCCGTCGTAGTGGACGGGGTTGTGGATGTCGCTCTCGGGACCGAAGGCCGGGAGATAGTCATTGGGGCTGTAATAGCCAGAATACTTGGCCTCGAAGAAGGTGTCGTTGCTGATGAGCCAGGTCCACATTCCGGTCCAGATGTTCACCAGGTCTGTCTCAGCCGGGATCGTCTCCGGCAGGTTAAAAGGGTCGGCCGCGCCGGCATCATAGTCTCTCTGCCGGTTATACATCAGCACCAGCTTGTGGGACTTTCCTGGCTGTGTAGTTACCTTGATGAACTGCTCATTGTGCGTCGACTTATAAGGGTAGTCAGGGTCGTCGCCGAAATCGGAAGCCTTGTCCTGGCTGGAATTATAGATGCCGAAGAACCAGATCCTGTCTTTTAGGATCGGTCCGCCCAGCGTGAAGGCGTAGTCATACCACTTCACCCGGTTGAAGGAATAATACCCTTCGCCCGTCTGGTCGTTGTAAGGAACAGGATTGTTGTCTCCGGTCACTCCGTCGTATTGACCGTAATAAGCGGCGCTTCCCGAGAAGCGGTTGCCTCCCGACTTGGTGACGATATTCACCACGGCGCCCGCGAAATTCCCGTATTCCGCCTGGGCCCCGATTCCGGTGATCTCGACCTCCTCGAACATGTCGGGAACAGGCCAGGCCCAGGCGGTCCCGATCTCCGGGTTGCTCAGGTCGACGCCATCCACGTACATAGCGTTCTCTTCGGAGTTCGAGCCGTAGGCCGTGAACCGGGAGGACGACTCGCCGTGGCTTGTAGCGAAACCGGCCGTCTGGTTGACGATGTCGAAATAAGTGGAGCGGTTGAAGGGGAGCTTTTCGAGCGAATCTTTGGAGTAGGTTGTGGATACCCCGGATTTGGTCACATCGACCGTCGGCGGCGCGGCCGTAACGGTCACCTGCTCTTCGAGCGTTGTCTGTTTGAGCACGATATCCTGGGTCACCGTGCTGTTCAGGCTGACGGCCAGGTTGGGCTGCTCGACCGTCTGGAAGCCTTCGAGCTTGAATACGAGCTTGTATGTCCCGGGAGGCAGGTTGGCGAAGCGGTAAAGCCCCCTGTCGGAGGTAATCTGTGTGTGAACGCCGCCCATCAGGGCGGGGCTCGTAAGCTCCACCGTCACGCCGGGCAGCGGCGCGCCCTGGTCATCCGTGACGACGCCGGTGATCTTCCCGGTCAGGCGCTGGGCCTCCAGGAAGCCGGCGGCCAGGACGAGACAGGCCGCTGCCAGAAAAACTTGTCTCAATACTTGCTTTTTGAAATGCATAAGCCCTCCTTAAACAAAATAAGGGAATTAAGCGTGCTCAAGAACGACCGCGTCTTGATAATATTGTATTTTGCATAATTTATACAGATAGTTTTTTCCGGGAATCGGGTCGTTGTCAAGCTTTTTTTTACCGGTCTCTTGATTCTCTTTATTCTCGGCTCGTTCTATCGTAGAATAGTTTTCCGACAAACCAAGGAGATAACCATGAACAAACGCCTCATCGTCGCCGGCATAATGATTGGCGTTCTCATTTTGACAGCTGCCGGCCAGCAGGACATGGGTAAAGGCCGGATCAGCGGCACCGTGGTCGATGAAAACGGTGCACCGGTCGAGGAGGCATTGATAGTGGCCCAGAGCATGCGCAGCGAGACCAAACTGGAAAGCCGGTCGGACGCCAAAGGCAAGTTCGCCATCGCCGGATTGGGCTCAGGGAATTGGCGGGTCATCGCCTCCAAGGACGGCTACGGGACCGCCAGCATGGAGATGAACATCCGGCAGCTCGGAACAAACCCGCCCATCGCCTTCACCCTCAAGAAGGTGAGCGATGTGGCGGCCGTCGCCTCGAACAAAGAGGCCCTTGCCATGCTCGACCAAGGGAACGCTCTCCTCACCCAGGAAAACTACGATCAGGCGCTCCAGGTCTTCACGGAATTCCAGGGAAAATACCCCGAGATCTATCAGGTCCACCTCAACATAGGGACGTGCTATCTGAGGAAGGGGGACCTGGATAAAGCGGAAGCAGAGTTCAAGCTCGTCCTGGACAAGACGCTGGAAACCCACGGCGACCTGAAGAAAGACGCCGAGGTGTCGCTCCGAGCCAGCACGGGGCTGGGGGATGTCGCCCTGCGGCGTGGGGATCTCGATGCCGCCCAGAATCACTTCGCGCAGGCGCTTGAAATCTCCCCCCAGGATGAAGCGGCCGCCTACAACGTCGGTGAGATGCTGTTTTCGAACCAGAAGATCGACGAAGCTATCCGCTACCTCGAGCTCGCCGTCCAGATCAAAAAGGACTGGCCGAAGCCCTATTTGAAGCTCGGCTACGTCTACCTGAACAAGGGGGATTTCGCCAAGTCCTTGGAAAATTTCAACACCTTCATCCAGCTCGATCCCAATAACCCGGAGGTCCCCCAGGTCAAGAACATGATTGACACGATCGAGAAGATGAAAAAGTGAGGCCCGGCGTGAGAAACCCCGCCTCCGTTTCCCGGCGGTCGGCAATCCAGAGGATCGGAACGATCGGCGCGGCCTCCGCCCTGGGTGCGATGTCTCCTTTTATCCGATCTTTTGCCGCATCCAGCCGCAAAGCCGACGCGTTTGCTTTGGTCGGCGACCGCTTCCATAACTTCGACTATATCCGGACGGCCTTCTATAGAACGCTGGTTAAGGAGTCGGGCATCTCTGTTACCTTCACACCCGACTATACCTTGCTCACTTCGGAAACGCTGAAGGCTCACCGCCTGCTCATCATGCTCTGTGACGGATTGAGCTTTCCGGGAGGATATACGACTCCTTACGTTTTTTATGACCCGGAGAAGATGAAGATTACGAGCGACCCGCCC
>Ga0315277_10006235_pt1 | contig 15673 bp, 7 predicted proteins | sample YL17G05_15_MG_FD_203695 | JGI IMG/M metagenome (GOLD analysis project Ga0315277, IMG submission 203695) | Sediment microbial communities from Yellowstone Lake, YNP, Wyoming, USA - YL17G05_15 | ecosystem: Environmental > Aquatic > Freshwater > Lake > Sediment | place: USA: Wyoming | collected...
CCCACCTGGCGGCCCGACCGGAACCGCCCCGCGCGATCCAGCAGCGCCACCATCATCTCCGCCAATCGCGGACCCACGCCGGGAACCGTCTGGAGCCGCCGCACCCGCTCGTCGGCCTCGCCCAAGACGGCCAGTTTCTTCTCAACCTCGTCGATCTGCTTCTCGATGGCTTCCAGGGCTCCCACTTCCAGACCCAACTCGCCACGCCACAGGCCCTCCGCCGGCACATCCTCACCCACCGCTGGATCACGGTCTGCGTCGTGGCCACCGCCTCGAACGCCGCCTCGCCCGTCGTCGTGTCCACCGTGTAGCCCACCGTCTTGCTTTTCGCCACGTCCATTGCCAGAATCTTCATGCCGGGTCTCCTTCCGTTCGGTGGTTCTTGGGCGACCCCCGTGGTCAGCCCGTCGAATCCTGGGACTATGATCCCTAAAACAACCCCGAACCGGGAGACCCGGCTTTCATGGTTTCTGACCATTACGCAGGGTGGCTGAAATAAGTTGCAGTCCCGACCTACGGGGCGCTATAATCATGCCCGTTGCGCAGGATCTATCGTGCGCGGTTCATGCGGAGGAGCCTCTCATGGTTAACAGATTACGACTTTGGCAAGTGCTGACCCTTGTGCTCGTGGCGGGGGCCGTTGGCATGGTCGGGTGCAGCACGACGCCGTCCGAAGAGGGTAAGCCGAAGCAGAAGGTCGAACCCGCCGGGCCGCACGCTGCCATGCTGAAACTCTTCCCCAGCGTCGGCGACGTCTCCGACTGGAAGGCCCAGGGTGACGCAAAGGTTTTCGGGCCGGTCGCCAACCCGGCGGAGAAGGTCGAGCCCGTGGAAGCCGACGTCCCGGCGCTGGCCGCCATCCTGAAGGGCTACGGTTACGTCAAGAGCGCGACGCGCACATACGCGCGCGGCCAGAACGAAGGGGTCACGCTGCGTATCTTCGAGACGAAGGTGCCGCAGGACGCCTACGGCATCTTCAGCGTCAGTTCGTCCGGCACGACGTTTCCGAATATCGGCCTTGCGGCCCGCATGAGCACCACCGCGCTGGCGCTGGTGAAGGGCTCGTACTTTGTTACCGTGGAGTACTCCGGGGCGATGGACCCGACGCCGGTCCTGATGGACTTCGGGCGCTGGGTGGCCGACCAGGTCACGACGAGCGGCTACCGGCCGGCGATCCTGGACAACTTCCCCCTGAACTCGCTCGAGGGCGAGCGGTACTACCTGCACACGTTCCCGATCCTGGCGGCCCTGCCGTTCGTGCCGAAAGGGGACCCGGCGGCCATGGCCCAGGCCCTCTCGCTGACGCCGGACACCGACGTGGCCATCGTCGGCTACCCGACCGCCAAGCCGGGCGCCCCGAATTACCTGTTTGTCGTCAAGTATCCGACCGACGCCGATGCCCAAGTGGCCTACAAGAAGTACTTCGAGAGCTACCTGGCCCTGAGCAAGAACCCGGTAGAGCAGAACATCGCCGTGGCTCCGCCGACCGGCTGTTTCCTGGCGGGCACGTTCAACGCCGAGGAGAACTCAGTCGACGATCAACTGGGCAGGTTGTGTGCGGCCCTGCGCGGATAAGACGCGCGTGGCTTCGGCGAACGCGGCGGATACGGTGTGAGCCCGACGCTTCCGCGTCGGGGGTCCGTGCTAACCGTCTATTGAAGCATTTCAGCCGGCCGGGCCGTACTGCGTCAGTCGAGGGTGGCACGGCCACGCTGTTGCGTGGCCGTGCATGCGTCCGCTCGGGGAACACGGCCACGCAACAGCGTGGCCGTGCCACCCGCCCCACGTAAGTGACGCAGTACGCCGGGCCGTGAAAAATCCTTGAAATCGACCCCGGTTGGCCCTACACTGGTCCTTTCGACCGAAGAACATGATTTCGGACGTAGGAAGTGTGTACCTGAACCAGGAGGTGAGTGTGGCCACTGCATTTTCGGACCGGATGCTGGACGCCATTGAGGCCAAGCAGGCACCCGTGTGCATAGGCCTGGATCCGATGTACGAGCGCCTGCCCAAGCAGATCCGTGAGATCGCGGTCAAGTCGCGGGGGGACCTCTCGGAACAGGCCGCGGCAGCCCGCGAGTTCTGCCAGAGCATCATCGATATCGTCCGCGACCAGGTCCCCTGCGTGAAACTCCAGAGCGCGTGCTTCGAGCGCTGCGGCCCCACGGGCATGCGGGCCTACTTCGACGTGGTTGATTACGCCCACGAAAACGGCCTCCTGGTCATCGGCGACGTGAAGCGGGCCGACATCGGCTCCACCGCCGAGGCCTACGCCGCCGCCCACCTCGAAGAGGTTTTCCTGGGCGAGGGCGAGAAGGAGCACGCCGTCACCGTCGACGCCGTGACCGTCAACCCGTACTTCGGCGTCGATGGCGTGCAGCCGTTCATCGAGGCGGCCAAGCAGGGCGGGCAGGGGGTCTTTGTCGTCGTCCGCACCACCAACCCGTCGGCCAGGGAATTCCAGGACCTCAAGGACAGCGAGAACCGCCGCTTTTTTGAGCGGGTCGCGGAACGCGTCAACGACTGGGCCAACCAGGCCGGTTGCGTCGGCGATTCCGGTTACAGCCTCGTCGGTGCCGTCGTGGGCGCGACGTACCCTGAGGACACCAAGGTCCTCCGCGACCTGATGCCCAACAGCCTCTTCCTGGTGCCGGGCGTCGGCGCCCAGGGCGGGACGGTCGCCGATGCCACCCTGGCGTTCCACGACGACGGCTGGGGCGGCCTCGTGACGGTCTCTCGCAGTGTCATCTACGCCTGGGAGCAGCCGGAGTACCAGCACCTGGGCGAGGTTAACTGGGAAGACGCGATCGAAGTGGCAACGGTGGACTTCAAGGCTGCGTTGGCCGAGGCCCTGGCCCGCCGCGCCACACAGACGTCTCAAGGCGCTTGAGAGTTCCCTTGGACAGCCGGATGGAGGCTCGCCGCAACACATCGGACACGGTCCCGGATCGGTCGCGCCGCCGGCCCGGCGCGACGCGGCTTGACCGCTTTCGGGGCCGGGCCGTCACCGTCATGGGCCTCGGGCTGTTCGGCGGCGGCGTCGGCGCCGCCCGTTACCTGGCCGGCCTCGGCGCACGCGTCACCGTCACGGACCTCAAGGACTCCAAGGCGCTCGCCTCCAGCGTCAAGGCCCTCGAAGGACTTCCGATCGCCTTCCACTTGGGCGGCCACCCGGCAGCCGACTTCACGGAGGCCGACGTTGTCGTCGTCAATCCGGCCGTCAACAAGAAGAAGTCTGAGTTCGTCCGCATGGCCGAGGCCGCGGGGGCCGAGATCACCTCGGAGATGAACCTGTTCGTCGAGGCGTGCCCTGCGGCGGTTCTCGGCGTCACCGGCTCCAGCGGCAAGAGCACCACGACGGCGCTGATGGGCGAGATGCTCCGCCGCAGCCGTCCGTCGCGGGTAGGCGGCAACATCGGCAAGAGCCTCCTGGACGAACTGGGCGAGATCCGCCCCGAAGAGTGGATTGTCCTGGAACTCTCGAGTTTCCAACTGGAGGACCTCGGCGTCCTGGGCTGGAGCCCGCAAGTCGCCGTCGCGACCAATTTGAGCCCCAACCACCTCGACCGCCACGGACCGATGGAGGCCTACGTCGAGGCCAAGAAGAACATCGTGCGGTTCCAGTCGTCCGGCGATGCGGCCGTTCTGAACGCCGACGACGAACTGCTGCGAACGTGGCAGGCCGAGGCCCAAGGCCGCGGCAGCCGCGTGGTCTGGTACTCCGGCTCGCGGTCGCTGCCGGAGGGCGTCTTCGCCGACGGTCAGACGATCGTGTTTCGCCTCGGGGCACGCCAGGAGCGGCTGGACCTGACCGGCCGCATCCGACTCCTCGGCAAGCACAACCTGGCGAACATCGCCGCCGCGGCCGCTGCCGCGCAGTTGCTGGACGTGCCCGTAGAAACCATCGGCGAGGTCGTGGCCGGTTTCCGTGCCCTGCGGCATCGGCTGGAGCCGGTCGGCCGGCAGGGCGGCGTCCTTTTCGTCAACGACTCGAAGGCGACGACGCCGCTGGCGGCCAAGGCCTCGATGGAGGCGTTCGACGGCCCGGTGGTCCTCATCGCCGGCGGCCGCGACAAGGGCATGGATATGTCGCCGATGGTCGAGGCCATCCGCCGCAAGGCGCGGGCGGTGGTCCTCATCGGCGAGATGGCCGGGGCGCTGGAGCAGGGGATCGGCTGTAAGGGGCCGCACGTCGAGCGTGCCGCAAGTGTGGCGGACGCCGTCGGCTGCGCGGCCCGTTTTGCCCGGCCGGGCGACGTCGTGCTGTTGGCGCCCGGCTACACGAGTTGGGACATGTTTGACAACTACGAGCAGCGGGGCGACGCGTTTCGCGATGCGGCGTTGCGGCTGGGGGCCGAGCCCGTCGAGCCGCAGCCGTAGCCGTCACGTTTAGCCGTCGCCGGTACGGCGACGGAGGTGGTAACTGCCCGCCGCGGCGGGCCTACATCGAGGCGCACCGGCGGAAAAAGGATCAGGCATGGACCTCGTGCAGCGTTTCAGGGAAGCCGGGCATGCTGGGAGCCAGTGGCGCGCGACGACTTTCTGGTCCTGGAACGATCGGCTGGACCTGGAGGAACTCCGGCGCCAGATTCGCGAGATGGCCCGTGGGGGCCTGGGGGGCGCGTTCCTGCATGCCCGCCGCGGCCTCGTCGCGCCGTACCTCGGGCCGGAATGGATGGAAGCCGTCCGGACGGCCATCGACGAGGGCTCGCACACCGGCCTCCAGCCATGGCTCTACGATGAGGACTGCTGGCCGAGCGGCACCTGCTCCGGCCGCGTCTATGGCGGCCGCGATGCTTACCGCCAGAAGTACCTGATCTTCGAGGAAGTCCGCCCCAAGGACTGGGAACCGTCCGAGAACACCGTGGCGATCTTCGTGGCCGAGAAGGACGCCAAGGGCCGCTACGTCTCCTTCCGGCGCCTGGCCGAGCCGCGAAGCATCTACCGCCGGCCCCTGAAGCCCCACGAGGCGGCGGTGCACTTCGCGTACCGGGTGGGCGAGAACGTCGACGTCTTCAGCCGCGAGGCCACCGAGGAGTTCCTGCGGCAGACGCACGAGGTCTACCGCGACGCCTTCGGCGGCAAGTTCGGCCGCGCCATCCCCGGCATCTTCACCGACGAGCCGCAGTACTCCGGCAACGGCCACCGCGTTCCGTGGTCGCTGGAACTGCCGAAGTACTTCCGCCGCGCGTGCCGCTACGAACTCCTGGACCGGCTGCCGGAGTTGTTCTTCCCGGTGGGCCGCTGGCACAAGACCCGCTTCGACTTCTTCGAGACGGTGACGCGCCTGTTCCTCCTGGCCTGGACGATGCCGATCTACCAGTGGTGCGAGCGTCACAATCTGGCGCTGACGGGCCACATGATGGCCGAGGACACGATGCTGTCGCAGATCCAGTGGACCGGCGCCGCCATGCCGCACTATGAGTATATGCACATTCCCGGCATCGACCATCTCGGCCGCGGGATCGGCAGCCCGGTGCTCGTCAAGCAGGTGACGAGCGTGGCGGCCCAACTCGGCCGCAAACGCACGATCAGCGAGATGTTCGGGTGCGCCGGCTGGAACGCCGGCTTCGACGACCTGCGGTTCCTGGCCGAGTGGCAGTTCGTGCTGGGCCTGAACATGATCTGCCAGCACCTGTCGGCGCTGACGCTGCGCGGGGTGCGCAAACGCGATTTCCCGCCGAGCCTGCACTACCATCAGCCCTGGTGGCCGCAGTATTACCACTGGAACGACTACATGGCGCGGATGCTGTCGGTCCTGGCGGAAGGAACGCCGGCGGCCGAGGTTCTCATCATCCACCCGATGTCCAGCGCGTGGGCCGAGTACGGCCCGCTGGATCACGCGCCGGTCGAGGAACTGGACCAGCGTCTGCGGAAACTCGTGGACTTCGTCCTCGCCTCGCACGCCGACTTCCATTTCGGCGACGAACTGGTCCTGGAACGCAAGGCGGGCGTCTCGAACGGCGAACTGGTGGTCGGCGATTGCCGGTATCGGCTCGCCGTCGTTCCTGATGCCACGAACCTCCGCAAGAGCACGGTCCGCCTCTTGACGCGATTCCGGGAATCGGGCGGCAGGATTGTGTTTGCCGGCCGGGTCCCGCAACTCGTGGACGGCGAACTGTCGGGCGACGTCGCGGCCTTGGCCAAGAAATGCCTGCGGGCCGACGCCGGCACCCTGCGCGGCCGCGCCGCGCTGCGAAAAATCCTTGCGCCGCGCCTGGAGGTCCTCGACGCCAAAGGCAAGGACGCCGCGACGATCCTCGCCCAGTGGCGGCGGGTCAACGGCGATAACGTCTACTTCTTCCTCAACACCGATGAGCGGCGGTCCGTGAAGGCCACGATCCGCCTTCCTGATGCCGGCAAAGTGATTTTCCTGGATGCCACGACCGGCGACGGCCGCGAGGTCGAGCCCCAGGTCCGTGCCAAGCGGGCCACGCTCACCCATACGTTCAATCGCCGCGAAAGCCTCCTGGCAGTCCAGGTCAAGAAAACCGACGAGGTCCTCTTCCCGCCGGCGGACCCGCCCTCGCGCCGGACGGTGCTCGACGGCCGGTGGAACGTCAAGCGGCTCGACCCGAACGTCCTGGTGCTTGATACGGTCTCCTGGCGGACCGACGAGGGGACGTACTCGGACCCGATGAACATCCTGGACGTCCAGCACGAACTGATGCAGCGGGGCAACCAGGAAGTCGTCTTCCTGCGGTTCCAGTTCGACTGCGGGATCGCGGACCTCAAAGGCCGGCGGTTCGAGATCGTCCTGGAACAGCCGCACGCCCACGAGATGTGGTACAATGGCATGCGGGCGCCGCTGACGGACCTGGGGCCCTGCTGGGACAGCGCCTTCCGCCGCGTGGACATCACGCCGTACGTTCGCCAGGGGGCCAACGTCATCGAGTTGAAGCGTCCCTGGATGATCGACGAGCGGCGGCGGGCGATGCTTCTGGGCCGCGCAAGCGGCTGGGAAGCGCGCACGGCCGCTGCGGACGTCGAACTGGAGGCCGTCTACGTTATCGGCGATTTTGCCGTGACCTTCCCGAAGGGCAGCCGCAAGGCCGCCCGCGGGTCGCGGTGGATGCTGGGGCGGCCGCGCCTCGTGGACGAGTCGGCCCGGCTCGGCGCCGGCGACCTTATCCGCGCGGGATATCCGTTCTTTGTCGGCCGCATGCGGCTGGAGAGGGAAGTGGTGATCCGGGGTGAGCCATCGAGCGGTGCGGTCGTGGAACTCCCCCCGTTTTCCGCGGTTACCGCGTCTGTGCACGTTAACAATGAGGAGGCGGGCCTGGTGTGGAAGGCGCCCCGCACGGTTCCCGTGGGCAGCCTGCTGGCGCGCGGGCGCAACCACCTGTCAGTCACGCTGACGACGAGCCTGCGGAACATGCTCGGGCCGCATCATCATCCCGACGGAGAACTCTACTGGGTCAGCCCGGCGTCGTTTGTGTGCGAAAAAGGGCCGTCCGGCCGGGCGCCCGGCAAGCGGGCCGTTCCCTTTGACTATAATGTTGTCGACTTCGGCCTGGGGGGTAACGTTGTGCTGAGGTACTGATTTCCAGTCAAGGCCGGCGCAGCAAAAAGCCGATTCAGAAAACCGGGGTCTGAGGGGACCCCCTTCAATCTGTCTTCCGTGAGAGCGGGCAACTTGGGCGAAGCCGGTATTCTTGACACGCTGCCGAATGCCGCTACAATGAGGAGGCATTATCAGACGAGGCGGCGCCGGGCAGGAGGCCGCGGGCGGACGGTCGCTTTCCACCGGCGTGCGGCTTTCCGGCAGCAGCAGGCAGGCGCCAGGGAATCTCGTGAACGGACAGATTGGCCGCAGGCCGGATACATCGATGTTCGGGGGAGTTGGCGGCGGACAAAGGAGCGGACCAGTGGGCCGAATACTGCCCGACGCACGCCTGAAAACGTCCTGCTTGGCCTTACTTCAGCGAGCCGGCCTGCTGGTCCTGGCGGTGGTGGCGGTTCTTCTTGCCACGGGTTGTGCCCAGAACGAAATCGGCCGATACACGGGTTACTACGTGCCCGTCATTACAAATCCGCAGCGCGTCCGCAACGCCATCGTCAAGTCGGAGAACTACTGGATTCAGAAAGAAGTGGCGCCGCAGGAAGAGTTCCCCGGCCCGACGCCCGATGACCTGAAGCCGTCCGAGGCGGATTATATCCTCGGCCCCGGCGACCTTGTGGATGTCACGGTGTTTGAACTCATGGCGCCCGGCGTGCCGTACGTCACCCGCCTGAGGATCAGCCAGAGCGGGCAGATTTCGTTCCCGTACATCGGGGCGGTTAAGTGTGCCGGCCTGACGACGCGCGGCGTGGAAGAGAAACTGGGCGACCTGTTCTCGCCGGATTACCTGACCAATCCGCAGATCAGCGTGTTCGTGTCCGAATACCGGAACCTCAACGTATCGGTCCTCAACGGCGTGGCCCGGCCGGGCCTGTATCCGATGGCCAAGCAGGACATGTCGCTTCTGGAACTGGTGGCGATGTCCGGCGGCATCTTGCAGTTGACCGAGGACTACGGTTACGTCATCCGCAAGTACGCGCCGGAAGAGGCCGACCTGCTGGCCCTTGAAGCGGGCGCTGCTCCCTTCGAAGAAGCCGCGCCCGGCGAAAAGCCGGCGCCCGAAACGGCCCCCAAGCCGGGCGAGAAGGCCCCCACGGAGAAGACCGGGGCGCCGACCGAAAAAACACCGGGCGCCAAGGCGCCGGAAGGAACCGGCCCCGAGGCGGCGCCCAAGACCCCCGAGGCGGCGCCCAAGACCCCTGAGAAAACGCCGAAGGCGCCCGGAAAAGCGGCCCCCAAGCCTCCTCAGAAGAAACCGGCTGCCGAACCGAAGAAGGAAGGCGCCGCCCCGGCCGCAGAGGGCCAGCCTGGCAAGGCGCCCGCCAAGGCCGCGGAAAAGGCCCCCGCCGAGACAGCCAAGGAGGCACGGGAACTCCTGGAGAAGATGGCGGCCGGCGAGTTGCCCCCCGTTCAGAAGATTGAGAAGGCCGAAGTCGCAGCCGCGCAGAAGCCGGCCGGGCCCAAGCCCGAGGCCCCGCCTGCCGAGAAAAAGGCCGAAGCCGCCGCGCCGAAGCCCGCTCCAACCGATGCGGCCGCCCTTGCCAAGGACGAAAAGGAACTCGGACGCTGGGTGTGGTCCGACGGCAAATGGGTCGAGGTCAAGGAGAAGTCTCCCGCTGAAGCCAAGCCGGGCGAGGCGAAACCTGCGGTCGCCGCCAAGCCGGCCGAGACGAAGCCGGGCGAGGCGAAACTCGCGGTCGTCGCCAAGCCGGCCGAGGCAACGCCGGCGGAGGAGAAGCCGGCAGTTGCCGCCAAGCCGTCGGAAGAGACTCCGGAGGCCGAGGCCGCTGCCTCCGAACAGGCGCGCGGGAAGTTGGAGGAGAAACTGCGGCGCCTGGGCGTGATCCAGGGGGCCGGCCAGTTGCGGCGGATCATCCGGTTCGACGTCAGGGCCCTTCAGTCGGGCGACCCGACGCAGAATGTGGTCCTGCGCGACGGCGACACGGTGACGATCCCGTCGCCGCTGATGGGCGATTTCTACATGGCCGGCGAAGTGGCGCGGCCGGGCGTTTACAGCCTGACGGGCCGCAAGATCACGCTCCTGCAGGCGGTCGCCGCCGCGGGCGGGCTGACGGCCGTGGCGGTCCCGTGGCGGACCGAGGTCGTCCGGCGCATCAGCGAGACGGAAGAGGAGATTATTTACGTCGATATCAGTCTTGTGGCGCGGGGGGAGGTCCCGGACTTCTACGTGCAGCCGGAAGACCTCATTCGGGTCGGCACGGACCAGGGCGCCATCTACAACGCGGTCAACCGCAATGCGTACCGGGCGACGTACGGCGTGGGCGCCGTCTACGACACGAACTTCGCCGATTTCTATCCCTGGTCGCTCACGCGCAAGGCGATCTTGGGAGGGACATGAGCCGGATGACGAGTGGCGTCGGCGGCTCTTTCCGATCCGAATGTCCGACGGGATGCTTATGCCGGGAACTGTCGCCGGAAAGGGACCGTGTTGGCTGACGTGCAAGCCCCCCATCCTGCCAAGATGCTGCCGCCCCTTCCGGCTCAGGCCGCCGCCCCGTGGGATTGGAACCGGGTGCTCACGCCCGCCGTCGTCTTACAACTATTGCCCCTGGTGGGTCTGGTCCTGTGGACGTACTGGTACCCGCTGCAGAAATGGGAGGCGGTCTGGCGGCGCAGTTCGGCCTGGGGCCACGGGTACCTGATTCCGCTGATTGCGATCCTGCTGGCGCACTTCCGCCTGAAAGAGTTCAACCCGCGCCGCGTCGGGCCCTGCATCTGGGGCCTGGCGCTCCTCGTGGCGGGCCTCGTGATCCGCATCTGGTCCCAGACCCTGATGTATGGGTTCCCGGGGGACCTGTCGTTCCTGCTGGTCGTGGCCGGCGTGGTGCTCCTGGTGCTCGGCCGGGAGATGTTCAAGGTCCTGTGGGTCCCGGTGGCGTACCTGGTGCTGATGATCCCGTGGGATACGAAGTACTACGAGGGCGTGGCGCTGCCGATGCAGACGATGTCGGCGGCCGCGACCGAGCGGTTCCTGGGCCTCTTCGGGTACGAACGCATCCCGCCCGAAGTGCGCGACGAGTGGCTGCGAACCTGGAACCAGCACAGCCTGTGGGTTTCCCGCGAAGTCAACGTCATGCACCTGGCGAGCGGGCCGCTGAACGTGGCCGAGGCCTGCAGCGGCCTGCACCTGCTCTTTGCGTTCGTCGCGCTGGGCGTGCTGATGGCCTTCATGTATCGCACCCCGCTCTGGGAGCGGCTGCTGATCATGGGGTCGAGCGTCCCGATCGCCGTCTTCTGCAACTTCGTCCGCGTTACGCTGATGGCCCTGGCGAGCGATACGCTGCACTTCGAGCGCCTGGCGGCGGCCGCCGGCGGCCCGACCTGGTCGGCGCACGTCCCCGGCTTCATCTTACGGCTGCTGGCGGGCGACGCCTTGCCCGAAAAACTCGCGACGCTCAGGCAGAGCGTCCTGAATCCCGACAGTTGGCTCCACCAGAGTTTCGGTTTCCTGATGCTGGGCCTGGCGTTTCTGATCATGTCGATCGAACTCAGGCTCATCGACATGCTGTTCGTCGAGGACGAGAAGCCGGGCGACGGCGGCTCGACGAAGCCTGCCGCGCCGGCTGCGCCGGCTTAGCCGCACCCGGCGCCGAGCGCGCCTTGGAATAGACGGATGATGGAGCAAAGACAATCGGTGAACCGTCTGGCGGCCCTGGGCGCCGCGGCGACCCTCTTGGCCCTGGTCCTGCCAGGGGCCGCCAGGGCCCTCTTTCCGGAGGCCGGCGGACTTGGGTTCTTTCTTGCCGAAGTTCTGAGCGAGTGCGGCCTCCTCGCCGTCGCCGTCTGTCTGGTCATGCGTGCGGGGCTTCCTCGCGAGCGGCTTATCCAAGCCGCGGGCGCGATTCTTGTCCTCGTGCTGGCGGTGTCGGTTTACACGGCGGCGCTGCAATTGCGTGGCGACCCCCTGGCCTGGCTGGTTGTCGCGGCGGCGGGCGCAAGCCTTGTGCTCGTGGGCCTGGCCCTGTGGCCGGCAGGCGCGTCCGCCGACGTGTGGGTGGTGGCGGCCGTCGCGCCTCTGGCGTGCTTGGTGCTGGCGGCAGCGCCGAAGGCCGTTTCTATGGAGGCGGCCTGGCCGGTCGCGCGGCTGGTGGCGGCGGCGGCGGCCCTGCTGGGCTGGCTGCTGGTTGCCCGGCCCCTGCCCGGGCGCCTACAATATGGGGCCTGCTGTGCGGCCTTGGGAGCGGGAGCAGTGTTCTTCACGTTGTGGCAGCCGCCGCCGCCGAAACCGGTGCAGATTGCCCGGCACTTGGCCTCGCTGGAGAAAGAGTTGTTGCATCTGTTGCCCGGCTGGAAAGGTCAGGACCAGCGGCTGACGCCGGATGTGGAAGGCCAGGTCGGAGCCGACGAGTACTTGAACCTGGAGTTGACCCCGCCGACGGGAAACGCCCGCGTCAGGGTTTACATCACGTACAACGCCAATGCGATGTCGAACATCCCGCATGTGCCGTGGGTCTGTATGACGAACGCCGGATATACGCAACTTGCCGAGCGGCAGGACGGCGTGGTGATCTCTGCCGTGAAGGGCAAGGAGATCCCGCCTAACGTGCTTCTGTTTGACGGCGGCCCCGGCCGCCCGGAAGTCCGGACGCTGATGTTCCAGTACTTCCGCGTCGGCGAGTCCTACACGTATAACCGCCAGTCCGCCCGGTTCATGGCCACGACGGGCAGCCTGGGCCGCGGCAGTTTCCTGTCGCAGACGCAAGTGACGATCTGGCCGGACCCGAACGACCGCGGGGACCCGATGGATAAAGGAAGCCGGGCGTACCAGATGGGAGTCGAGATTCTCAATCTTCTCGTGCCGCTGTTGGAGCGCGAGTACTACCCGGACTTGCGAGTCCCCAAAGGAGGATGATGCCGCATGGCCAGACGGTTGAACACCAGGCTCTTGGTGCCACTGGTCATCTTCGCCGGCATCCCGCTGGCGCTCCTGGCCTTCATCTTCTTCGTGGCGCCTTCCAGTTGGGTGACCGGCGGAGACCCTGCGCGCTATGTCGAGGAAGCCAAGAGGGACATGGAGGCCGGCGAGTGGGTCCCCGCCTGGCTTGCCATCCGCAACGCCGTCAAGGCGGGCGCCGGCAAGAAGCCCGAAGTCCAGTTCCTGCTGGGTCAGATTGCGATGAAACAGAAACCCGAGGCGGTTCAGCCGGCCATCCAGGCCTTCCGCCAGGCCGTGAACCTGAAACCCGACTACATTGAAGCCCAGCGGGAACTGGCCCAGTTGTACCTGCGCGCGCGTTATTGGAAAGAGGCGCGAGCGGAGATCGATCGCCTGATCCAGATGGACCCGTCCGACGGCAAAGCGTACGTGTGGGCCGCCTACGTTGAGGCCGCTTCCGCCGAAGCCGAGCCGATCCAGTCCAAGCGGATCCCGTATTACGAAGCGGTCGTGGAGCGCTGCCGCACCGGCATCCAGAAGGACCCCACGCTGCTCGAACTGTACCCCCGGCTGGCCATGGCCTACGAGAATCTCTCCCAGCCGGAGAAAGTGGCGGAGACCCTGGACCTGGCCATCAAGAACAACCCGACGGTGGCCGAGGCGTACATCCTCAAGGCGGGCGGGTTCTTCGTGATGGGTAAGTTGGACGAGGCCAACAAGGTGCTCCAGCAAGGTATCGAGAAGGGCGGCGAGAACGCCCGCATTTACGTCGTGATGGCCGACGTCGCCCTCCGCCAGAGGAAGCCCGACCAGAGCCGCGAGTTCTTCGCCAAGGCCCTTGCCATCGACCCCAAGAACGAGACCGCCTACCTGCGCCTGGCCGGCATGTACCGTGCAGACAACGAGCGCGAGAAGGCCCTGGCCACCCTCACGCAGGGCTTGGAGCAGTTGCCCGATTCCAAGTCCCTCAGATTCGAACAGGCCGACGTCTACCTGGACATGGGCACCGCGGCGAAGGCCGGCCAGTTGATCGAGGCCATGGCCAAGGAGCCGCCCGACCCCGACAAAGCCAAGGCGGCGCTGAACGAGACCCGCGTCTACTACCTGCGCGGCCGGCGGGCCCTCCTGAACATGCAGACCCGCCAGGCGATCACCTACCTGGAGCAGGCCCGCGAGAAGCAGGCCACGCCCCAGCCCCAGGTGCGGCTGCTGCTGGCCCGGGCCTACCTCCTTGCCGACGAACTGGGCGCGGCCCAGCGGGAACTGGATGCCCTCCAGAGAGAGCAGAAGGACCCGGCGACCACGGTGTTGGCCAAGCGAAGCCTGGCCGAGGTGCAGTACCGCCTCCGTGATTTTGACAGCGCTGTCCGCAGCGCCAGGGACGTCCTGGCCGTCAACCCCGACGACACGACGATGCGACTTCTGCTGACCCAGTCCCTGATGTTTCGCGGCCGGTCGGCCGAGGCGCTGAAGGAGGCCCAGACGGCCGCCGATCGCGACAAGGACAACCCGGAACCGTTCCTCCTCATGGCCGACATCTACAAGGAACTCAAGCGCCCGGCCGACACGGAGGCCACGTTCCGTCGCGCCCTGGCGGTCGGCAAGAACTCCATGCGGGTCGCCCAGCGCTACATAGCGTACCTCAAGGAAAACAACCAGCAGGACAAGATCAAGGCCTTCGAGGTGGAAGCCCGCAAGACCCTCTCCGAGGAGGACGTTGTCCTGCTGATGGGCGCGGTGGAAGACGTTGAGCGCGTCCTGAAGGCCCGGGCGGAAAAAGAAGATGCGACGGCGTCGACCTGGCTTGTCCTGGCGCGACTGTACCAGGACACGGAGCGGACGGACCAGGCCAAGGACGCCCTGCGCAAGGCCCTGGCCAAGGCGGAGCCGAATTCCCGCGACTGGCGGCAGGCCTGGCAGCAGTTGTTCTCCCTGGAACTGGGCACCGACGCCTACGGCAAGGCCGCCGCGCTCGTTGACCAACTCAAGAAGATCGACCCGCAGGCGACCGAACTGCTGTTCGCCGACGCACTTCTGGCGCTGAGCCAGAACAAGCCGGATGATGCCGTGGCCCAGTTACGGAACGTGGTCCTCTCCAACAAGACCCTCTCGCAGGCCCATTTCATCCTCGGCCAGATCCTCGCACGCCAGCACAAGTTGGACGAGGCCGTGGCGGAGATCGCCAAGACGCTCGAATTGCGCCCGCAACTGGTTCCCGCCCGGCTGTTGCTCGGGCGCATCTACCTGTCGCAGGGCAATTACACGGCCGTCCTCTCCGAGGCCAACGAGGCCCTGAAATTCGACCCGCGGTACGTTCCCGCCCTGGACCTGAAGGCGACGGCACAAGCCGGCCTGGGCACCTGGGAGCAGGCGGCGGCCACCCGCGAGGAAGTCGCCAAGATCGTCCCCAACTACGTTAACAACCTCATCGCCCTGGGCGCCCTGGCGGTGCAGCGCCACGACCCCGCGAAGGCGGAAGAGACCTTCCGCCGCGCCTACGCCCTGGAACCGGACAACCTCGTGCTGGTGCGCGGCATGGCCGAGTTCTATGCCAACACCAACCGTGCGGCGCAGGGCGAGAAACTCCTCGACGACTACATCGCCCGCCACAAGGACCAGGCCGACGCCTACGGGGCGCGAGGCGAGTTTGCGGCCAGCAAGGCCGGCCCCGCCGAAGCCGAGAAGTATTACCGCAAGGCGGCCGAGTTGACCCCCAACGACCCGCTCCCGCTCGTGGCCCTGGCAGACCGGTACGGCCAGGTCGGCGAGTGGGCGAAAGCCGAGGCCGTCTACCGCCAGGCCATTGAGCGGGCCCCGACGGACGCGTTCGCCAAGCGGCGACTTGCCGATATGTTTATGCTTCAGAGGAAACTGCCCGAGGCCAAGGCGGCCATCGACGGAATCCTCGGCGCCAACCCCAGGGACGCCGGGGCCCTCGTCATTGCCGGCCGCATCGCCTCCCGCATGGAAAAACCCGACGACGCACGCCGATTCATGGAAGCCGCCCTGGCGGTCGATCCCGACTACGGCGAGGCCAAGTACCGCTTCGCGGAACTGTATGCCGGCCCCCAGCCCGAGAAGGCCCTCGGCCTGCTGGCGGACATCGAGCCCACCGACCCCGCCTTCGAAAAGGCCATGCTCCTGCGGTCCGACATCAACACCCGGCGCGTCGTCCTGCCGGAGGCGGTCTATGACCTGCGGCGGCTCCTGGACTT
>Ga0315277_10006236_pt1 | contig 15672 bp, 9 predicted proteins | sample YL17G05_15_MG_FD_203695 | JGI IMG/M metagenome (GOLD analysis project Ga0315277, IMG submission 203695) | Sediment microbial communities from Yellowstone Lake, YNP, Wyoming, USA - YL17G05_15 | ecosystem: Environmental > Aquatic > Freshwater > Lake > Sediment | place: USA: Wyoming | collected...
GCGACCTCCACAGGCTCCGTATCGGCACCGGACGAGCGAGCGTATTCCTTGACGCCGCGGGCATCGTAGGTAGGCACCATTATCGCGTCAAGGCGGGAGGAGATGGAGGACGCGGCCTCCTCTATATCGCGGGAGGAGAGGGTGATCTTCTCGCCCGCTGGCGGCACCTGGGGTCCGGGGTCCGGAAGGCTATATTCCGGTGCGAGGTGCGGCTCGAAATAGCACCAGGGATTGCCTTCGTTGCGGACCCCTCGCTGGGTGATGATCGCGGCGGCGCCGGCCCGGGTAGCGGCGACGTAGCGCAAGCGCAGCGCCTCAGCCCTGGCGAATCCCCGCTCCCTTTCCACCAGGGATTCCCAACCCGCGGGTTGGGCCAGCAGTCTGCCCTCGCCGCGCGCCGTCCCCCCACGGTAGATTGGGAGGTAGCCGAGGACTCTGCCGCCGGAGCGGTCGATATGCTTTGTAACCTCGTGCTCGGACTCACCGGACGGGTCGGCCAGGAATACGACGGGAGCCTCGAGGCCTTTGACCTTGTGCAGGTTCATGACCCGCACCGCGGGCAGTACCCCGGAGAGGGCGGAGACGCCGTCGTATCTCTCCTCGCGCTCCACCAGCTTTGCGAGGTGTTCGACGAGCTGAGCCGCTGTCCACATCTCCGTCTGGATGCCGCGCAGCAGCTCGAGGGCTTTGCCGAGGCTTCCCGCCTGCACGTCCCCACCGGGCCGCGCGGCCGCAAGAGCGGGCAGGCCCAGATCGGCGGCGATCCTCTCGCAAGCGGCCGCACAGGGCAGGCGGGAGAGCCAGAGGGAATATGTCTTGAGGCGTTCGAAAGCGTCCCCGAAGGCCTCGGCGGACTCGCATGGCAAGTCGCCCGGGATACCCGCGTTATACGAGAAAGAGCCGCCGGCTTTCTTATATGCATAGAGGGCGGTATCGCTCAGGCCGAAGAGCTCGCTGCGCAACGCCGCCACCAGGGCTACCGGGTCGTCGGGATACACCACCGCCCGCAGGCAGGTGTAAAGGAGCTTCAGCTCCTCCAGTTCGTTGAGGGCCCATCCGCCCGTCACCTGGTGGGGTATGCCGTAACCCTGCAGTGCTCGCGCATAGACGCTGAGGTACCGGGTGTTGCGGGTCACGATCATGAAGTCCGACGCATCGACTGCGTTGCTCCTGCCCCCCTCCACCTGCTGCCGCGTGCGGGGCACGGTCATCCCGGTATCCAAAGCATGGCGTATGGTGCGAGCGATAAAGTCGGCTTCGTATTCCACTGCCCGATCGAGTTTCGTCAAATCCTCCGGGATATGTAAGGTATATACGCCGCAGAGCTCCCCGGCGCTGCCCCCTTCCCTGCCCTCGAGCAGGGAGACATAGGAAGGGGATTCCTCCCCTGCGCATGCCGGAAAACGCAGTAGCACTTTGCCCAACGCGTCGCATTCCGGCTCGCCCGGCTCGAATACGCCGTTGAGCCAGGTGATGATGGGCGGAACGGCACGGAAATTGGCCGCGAGGTTTACCGCCAGGCCTCCGCCGCCCTCAAGGATGATCGCTTTGACCTCGTTATAGGTGACGATGTCCGCGCGGCGGAAACGGTAGATGGACTGTTTGGGATCCCCTACGATGAAGAGGGACCCGGGTCTGGGCGCGCAAGCCCGCCAGTCGGCCTCATCGGGATCGCTTGAGGTGAGCAACAGTATGACCTCGGCCTGGATGGGATCTGTATCCTGGAACTCGTCCACCAGGAGGTGGGTGAAGCGTGATTGGAAATAACGCCTGACGGTGGGGTTCTCCCGCAACAGGGCCGCGGCTTTCATCAAGAGGTCCTGGAAATTGAGTTGGCCCCGCTCCCGCCGCAGGCTGTCGTAGCCGTCACGGGCTGGCAGCATAAGATCTATGACCGCCGTATAACGCAGCTCGTACCAGGCCAGCAGGGCGGGCTTTACCACATCCTCACAGAAGCGGTCCCAGCATTCTTTTTCCTCGCGGGCCTCGTCCCGGGTAAAGCCGCCCCTCTTTTCCCAGAAGGTCACCCTGGGCTCTGCCTTGCCGCCGAAGTGCTCGAGCACCTCCATGAGCTGGTCCGGCCGTTCCAGTCCGTCGTAATGTGAGGCGATGCGCGGCAGGCGCAAGAGCTTGGGGACGAGGCTGTCGGTCCCATAGTCGAATACGAGGCGGGGCGCGAGCTCGGTCATGTGGGCGAGGTAGCGGTCGAGTTCCCTGCGCGCTCGTTCGAACTCCGGTTTCACACCCGTTTCGGGCCGGGGCCACTCGTCTACGTCCGGGAAGTCCGCGAAGCTCTCGAAAGCGCTCCGCAGGTCCGAGAGCATCAGCCCCAGCCGGCCCAGTTCCTCCAGGATGCCCTCGGGATCGTCGGCGATCAAGCCGGCCGCGAAGGCGTCCCAGGCCTCCGAGCGCAGGCGCCGGTCGGCCTCCTCGTCGATCTCCTCGAAGGCCAGGTCCACCCCCGCCTCGACCGGCCTCTCCCGCAGCAGGCGGGCGCAGAAGGAATGGATGGTGCCGATGAAGCACTGCTCGACATGGAGCAGGGCTTTCTCCAGGTTATCCTTCTCCTCGCCTGCGGCCTCCCTGACCGCTTTCTCCAACGCCACCTGGAAGCGGCTGCGCAGCTCCGCCGCCGCTTTGCGGGTGAAAGTGACGGCGGCCATGTTGCCGATGCTGCCGCATTTCCCGCTGCGCAGGAGGGTGAGCATCCTATCCACCATGCTTGCAGTCTTCCCGGTCCCGGCGGCGGCCTCGACGAGGATACAGCGGTCGAGTTCCCGCGTTACGAGGTCGCGCTGCTTGTAGTCGGGAGACTGCTTGTAGTCGGCAGACTGTTCCCGGTCCGGGGGAGAGGAGCACGTGCTCATACCGTTATCCATGCTTATCCTCCGCATATCCCCTCAGTTCCCGGAAAGGGGCCAGGGATGCGTTGTCGGGATTGGACAACTTCAGTCTCAGCGCCTCGACATTGGCCTCTATGTCCCCGAACGCGGCCCGGTAGTCGCTTTTAAAAACGTCCGATGCGTCGTCGGTAAAGGGGAAACAGCCCCGGGCGAGCATCTCGCAAAGCCTCTCCAGGATACGCATACCTCCCGCGAGGGTCCCGGCGCTCCACTCTATACGTTCGCCGTGTTCCCTGGTGGAGGGGAAGAAATATTGGAATGACTCCACCTCGGCACCGGGGTGGCACTCCGCCAGGCGGGACTCCGCCTGCGCCGTGTAGATGAGGTTCTGCACGCGGCGCCCCTGGCGGAACGGGTCCTTACGCTTGTAACCGTAGCTCGAGCCGGTCTTGTAGTCGCACACGGAGAAACGCAGGCTGCCGGGCTCTCCCAACTCGTCTATGCGGTCGATGTAGCCGCGCGTGCGGATGGTCTTTCCATGCGGCAGCTCGAGCTCGACCGGCTCGAGGGAGTCTATGGGGTTGCCCTCTGCATCGGCCTCCAGCCCGATGGCGACCTCGAAGTAGAGGGGGCGCCGTTCCCGGCAGTGCTCCTCTTCCTCCTGCAGAAAGATGCGGGCGGCGCGCCGCAGGTCGTCCGCCTCTCTCTCGTAGGCCTCGCGGTTGGGCGGAGGCTTGCGGTGCGCCCATGTGTCCATCTCGTCCCCGAGGATATCCTGCAAGGCGCCCCAGTCGCTCCCCCAAGCGGGGCGGCGGTTTTCTGAGTGCAAGCGGAGGTGGAATCTTTTGAACACAGCATGCAGGAGGCTGCCCTTCTCGGTGGGATCGAGCCATCTGGAGGGGTCCAGGAGATACTCCTGCGGCGGCTTGATGCCCAGGACGTAGGCGAAGAAATATTCCAGGGGGCAGCGGCCCAGGGTCTCCAGGCGGCTCGCCGACAACACCGGACCGCCGGGCTTCGTCGGGTCGAGATCGGCTCCCGCCTCGGGGACACAACCGTCGTAGACGGTGAAGAGGTCGCTTTCCCGCGCACGGCGCGCCGCGAGCCCCCGTCCCAGGTGGGGAAAAGCCCGGGCAACGGTTCCCTCTGGGTCTTCCACCGCCTGCTCTCCGCACAGGCGACAGAGCCACCATTCGGTGACATCGAGGCACCGGCCGGGGTCTTGCGGGGCGAAGGAAGCGGGCTCGGAGAGCCAGGCAAGAAGGTCGTCCTGCACACCCTCGCGGTCCCCCGTTACGATGCGGTAGGCAGCCAGCAGCACCGGGCTGGGGAACATGTCGCGGTCGTCGCCGAGGCTGCGGCAGCAATAACCCAGGGTGACCCCGCCCCTTATACGGGCCGCCAGGCGGGAGAAGTCCTCCAGGCTCGTGGCCAACCGTCCAGCAGCGGTGGGCAGGTCGTCTGAAATAGTCACCCTCTCGGCGTCCAGGAGAAGGGGGTCCTGCAGGCCGGCTCCCGGGAAGCGCCCGTCGTCCAGGCCGATGATATAGGTGTGGGGTCGCCCGGAGTGGCCGCCCCCCGCCAGGGGCGCTACGTAGAGGCAGCCGGGCCGCGGGCCTTTGCCCTCCACGCGGGCGGAGCGGGCCAGCTCCGCGAGCCAGCCCTGGACGTCGAGGGAGTGAGGGTCACCCTCCATGAGGCAAGATGAGAACTCCCGTATTCCGTCGAGCAGGCGTAAGCGGCCGTATTCATCGAGTTCGTTAACGCTGCGTGCCCGGCCGAGGAGAAAGCTCTCGGCCGCATGCAGCAGCCCCCGCCCATCTTGCGGGGAGGTGGGGATGCCGCCGAGCAGGTCGGACAACATCTCGCGCAGGGAGTGCAGCATTTCCATACGCCGTTCCAGGTATATCACGCCTTCTCTTTCTTCCTCGCCGTTCTCCTCCATCGCGAGATGGGCTTTTCTCCACCCGAGCGAGTCCAGTTCTGTGTCTATGGCCGCCAGGTAGCGCTCGCGACCCTTGCCGATGGGCAAGGGTCGCAGGGCGGCACCCATGCGGGAGAAGCTCCATGCGTCAGCTGCCGGACCCGGGTCCAGCAGGCCGTCCTGTACCATGCGCACCAGGATCGATTGGGGGAAGTCCTCCCTGATCCAGGAGAGCCAGGCCGCGAGGGCCCGCCCCGGCCGGGAATAGCGGACCGGTATGCCCTCCAAGAAGGTGGCGGGGACCGTGCCCCCAGGTCCGGGTGCGAGCAGGGAACAGGCCTCGTAGAGGAGGGGGATATAGGTGGAGGCGTCGGTATGCAGGATCTCCACCTCGTCGCAGGGGATGCCGGCTTCGACGCAGCGGCGGAGGACCTCCCGCACCTCATTGACCTCACCTACGGCGCGGAAGATACAGGCGCTTCCATCTCCCGTGGGAGGAGGGGCGTCAGCCGGGTGGGAGGTCCATGCCAGCAGGGCGGAGTCGACGGCGCGACCGGCCCGGTCTTCGCCCGGGCGGTCCACCTCGAGCACTATACGTTTCTGCTCCGGCACCGCCTGCCATAGCGCGCGTTCCAGGCCGAGCATTTCCTCGAGCGCATCCTCCGCTGCGGCCACCAGGCCTCCTGGCGGCAAAACGGAATCGCTGGCAGCGAGGCGCTGCGCAGCCAGGCGCAGCACGCCGGCGAGATCGATGAGCCTGCGGGAGGAGAGCTCCTCCTCGTAGGCGGAGAGCAGGGAGATGATCTCCCGCCCCTTGGATGTGACCTCGAAGAGGCGGGGCGAGAGTTCTCCCGCTGCGAGCCCGGAGAGGCGCAGGTCGCGCAGGGTGGCGGCAGCTGCACGGACCAGCCCGGGGCTCCCGTCCAGCCGTGCCAGGTAACCGCCCTTCTCCCGCAAGCGGGCCACCAAGCCATGTACGAGCAGCTCCGCCCGCACCCCGCGCAGCATGGATAGATCCCGCCGCTCCATCTCTGGCGCAGCTAGCTCCAGGGCCAACCCGGTGATGGTCTCGACGCGCGCGTTGAGCACCGGTTGTCCCGACCGCGCAACGGCATCCAGCCATTGGAACCCCACGCGCAGGGAGGGCGCGAGCAGCCACTTCTCCTCCAGGATATGTCCCGCGCAGAATCTCTTGATGCTTTCGGCGAGTTTGTTGATGCCCGGTTGCTCCATCTCACCTTCCATATAATCCCATACGAGCGATGGTCTCCATCGATATTCCCATGTTCCAGGATACAACGGGATGCCGACACGGCCACTTCTATACAACGATAGCAGCTGGAGATGCGGCTGCCGACATGGCATAATGCAGAGGACGGAGGTAGTAATGCCACGCTTTCGTCCCGGCGGGAGGGGTGCCGGTTTCAGGGAGGGCAATATGGCACGGAAAGAAGCACTCATCTACGGCGGGGGCATGAGCGGGCTGGTCGCGGCCATCAACCTGGCGCGCGAGGATTACCGCGTTGTGATCAGGGAGACCGAGGACTCCTACGGCGGCTCCAAGATCTACAATCCCTCCACCCACGTCACTCCCATCGACGTGGGCAAGACGTCGGACTTTATCGGTATCGATGTGAGGCCCGTATTCCACAAGACCATAAGATGCCCCGCATATCTGCATGACACCAAGTTCCAGTTCCCGGTCTACGAGGTATACGGTGTGGAGAGAGGGACCCGTCCGGGCAGCCTGGACACCCTGCTCTACGGGGAGTGCCTGGACCTGGGCGTGGAGTTCGAGTTCTCCACGCCGCTGCGGGCGGAGGATGTGCCCCATCTCAAGCCCGGCACCATCATCGCCTGCGGCCTCATCCCCGCAGCCTACAAGATGATGGATGTTCCCTTCCTGCCGGTACATATGTGGCTCTCGCGGGGGGAGATCGGCTTCACCGACTATGCCTGGCTGTGGTTCGACGAGGGCATCACCGAGTACGGTTACCTCTCCTCCGTTAACAACTACTACTTCGACCTGCTCTTCTCCTTCGGGAGGCGGGTGGCGGAGGACACCCTGGAGCGTTACAAGGACTTTATGGTGCGCAACGAGGGTGTGGAGCACGACGCATGGGACTACCAGGTGGGTGCAGTCCCCCTGGCCAGGCCTGACAACTACCGGCTCTTCCGTGACGGGTTGATCATGTGCGGGACCATGTCCGGCGCTATAGACCCCTTTATGGGCTTCGGCATCAGCGGCGCCCTGGTGACCGGCAAGGTGGCCGCACTGGCCGTATACGACCCAGTCGCGGCACAGGCGGAGTTCGACCGCTTCCTGGCGGGTTTCCGCCGCAGCTTCTATATCAAGGAGTTATGGAAGCGCTTCACCCGCCCCAACGTAAACCGCATGGAGAGACATGTCCGCATGGTCGGGGTCGAGCGCGTGAACCGCCTGGTGAAGCTCACCGAGAGGGAGAAGTCGCTGCTCCCGTTGCCCTTCGGCACCCCCGGCTTCGGCCACGCCAACATCTATAAAAAGTAAGCTTTTTGCACATGTACAGGCTTGACCCTAAAGTGTGCCGTAGGGGGGAACGTCATTGCGACCGTAAGCGAAGCAACCTCAACGCGCCCGTTCCTCTCTTCAGGTGCTTGCGTGGATATACGACCACTCTCCCCTGAGGATGACGCATCTGTGGTGCACATCCCAGGCATGGCCCTCGGCGTGCCCGGCTTCTACTTGTTGCTCTCCTTGATGATGTAACGGAAGGAGCACTCGCCTCCGCCGGGTTGGCGCGGCTCCAGGATGAGCTTGATATCCGGGTTGTACCCCCCGAGGATGGCATAGTCCGCATACTTGCAGTAGATGCAGGCGTATTCCTCCATGCCCCATTGCACGGCGGCATCGTAGAAGGCGCAGCTGCCCACATCTAGCCAGATGTCTCCGTCCTCGACCTTAGGTGTAGCTCCGAAATTGCCGGAGTCGATGTCGGTGAAGATGAGCCAGTTCTTGATAGTGAGAGGCCTCCCCATGGCCGTGACCTTCTCCGCGATGTGCCTGCCGCGCTCCCTGCCGAAAAGCTCGATGCCCTCCTTGAGCAGGGCCTCGCCCTCCGCTTGCCCCAGCTTGTCGATGACCGTTTTGGCGATGCACGAGAAGAGCTGGGCGGCCAGGCCGAACCCCGGCGTCTGGTAGGTTTCTCCCACCTCCTCCTTGTGCTTGGGCACCTCCCAGAGGTACTCCCAGTCCAGACCCTCTTCTTTTTCCTTCTTCAAATCGTCCATGATCCACCTCCCGAAGCGCGGGCTTACTCGGGCCTTGTATAAAACGGCCAGCCTGTCATGTATTTGGGGGATGATGTGAACGGCTGGCAACAGCGGCGTCACCACTACCTCCTTTTACGGGCATTCACCGGTTCTTCACGCTCATATTCTTCCCTGGACGAAGATGAAAAACACATCCAAGACGCCGCTCAGCGAACGGATCAAGACCGGTCAACGTAACGCGGGAATCGCCGATAAATAATAGGGCGGCTGCTTGGATGCCATGGTATAGAAGAAAGACAAGCGCGAGATGAAAGATTACGACCTCATAGTTGTAGGAGCGGGTGCGGGCGGGAGCACGGCGGCCATGACCGCGGCTGAAGCGGGGATGAAGGTGCTGGTGCTGGAGCGCTCGCGTTATCCTGCGGAGAAGAACGTAGGCGGTTTCGCCCTTTCCTCCAAGGCCTGGCGGGATTTCCCCTTTATGGATGGCCTGGAACTCCCGTCCATGCGCGTGGGACGTCGATGCATCGCCCACTTCCTCTCGCCCCCGCCGGAGATGGAGGAGAGGTTCAGCATCGCCTCCGGCCCCTCGCGCCGTATGGGCTATCCGGAAGCACGCGATTTCTTCACCGTGACCATGCTTCGAAGGGAGTTCGAGGGATTCCTGGCTGAAAAGGCCAGGGCGGCCGGTGCGGAGCAGCGGTTCGCCACCCTGGTGGACGGGCTGGTGCGGGAGTCGGGGAATGTGGCGGGCGTGCGACTCGAGGGAGGAGAGGAGTACCGGGCGCCGGTGGTCATCGGCGCGGATGGCGTGATGTCGGCGACCGCACGCCTGGCGGGATTGCGAGAGAAGTGGCGCCCCGACGAGGTGATAAGCGCCTGCGCCGTGGATTACTCCGCCTCCCGGGAACGCCTGGACGATGTGGTGCACGAGGCGAGTTTCCAGGCTTACTTCGGGCCCGGCATGGGAGGCAACTACCTCATGTGTTATGCCGATGGCGTGCACATCGGGGGGCCCGGGGTGACCAACAGCCTCATCTCGCGCCTCTCCCGCACGCGCATCAAGCCTGCCCGGGAGCTGCTTGACACCATTGCGGCCCCGCCTACGCAGCGCCTGCTGCGGGCAGTGGACGCCGTTCCCAGGGAATTCCAGGTGCACTGCGTCCCGTGGATGGACCATATGTGCACAAATATATATACGGGCGGGCTGATGCTGGTGGGCGACGCCGCCGGCCTCCCCGAGCCGTTGTGGGCGGAGGGGGTGTGGCAGGCCATGTACTCGGGACGCCTCGCCGCCCAGGTAGCCTTAGAGGCCGTCGATGAGGGTGACACCTCCACCGCCTCACTCGCCCGCTATCTCGAACGTCTGCAGGATAGCCCGGTGGCCCAGGAGTTCATCGACGGTGCATCATTACGACAGCTCTTCGAGGTCCTCGGGGATCCGCAGGCAAGCGAGGGATTGACGGAGTTAGCCGTGGACCTCAGCGTGAACATGTTCATGTCCGCGCAGGAGCCCAAGGCCGAGTGCGTGGCCCGCGCCGTTCCCATCCTCATGGAGAACCTCCCCGTGCTCATGAGATTGCTCGGTATATACCTGCCGATGATCCTGGAGGCAGGTGGGGAACTTCCCCCGCAGTTCGCCGCCCTCGGCGGGCTGGCCGCCATGTTCGGTGGTCCGACCGAAGAGGAGGCGCGACCGTGAGTGCGAAGAAGAAAGGCGGCGAGGTAGATAGATTCCAGCTCACCGAGGTGATCCCCGCCACCAGGGATTTCATCGCCCTGGACGCAGAGAGATGCACCGGCTGCGGCGACTGCGTTGTCGTCTGCCCTATGGAACTGTGGAGACTGCGCGAGGGGAAGGCGGCGCTGGCCCGGGACTACAGGAAGAAGTGCACCGAGTGCGGGAGCTGCTATATCGCCTGCGAGGCAGGCGCCATCGATTTCGCCTATCCCCCCGGCGGCACCGGCGTGGTATATAAGTACAGCTGACGGGGCACAAAGGGGTCGCACCCCTACCCTTCAATCACCTACCACATCTAATCATATGGCCCAAGAACAAAGAGTTGTCCTCAAAGGCTTACGGGCTCAGATCTGAGTCTTACGCGATGAGCTGGGCCGAGAGCACCAGGCGCTGGATCTGGTTGGTCCCCTCCACGATCTGCAGGATCTTGGCGTCGCGGAAGAACTTCTCCACCAGGTAGTCCTTCATGTAGCCGTAGCCGCCGTGGATCTGCACCGCGTCGGTGCACACCTCCATGGCCACATCGGTGCCGATATATTTAGCCATGGACGACTCCTTGATGGCGTTTATGCCGTTGTCCAGCATCCAGGCGGCGCGGTAGCAGAGCAGGCGGGCGTAGTCCACCTTGGTGGCCATGTCCGCGAGCATGAAGCCGATGGCCTGTTGGCGGCAGATGGGCTTGCCGAACTGCACCCGCTGCTTGGAGTAGGCCAGGGCCTCCTCGAAGGCGGCGCGCGCCAGCCCCACCCCGATGGCGCCCACGCCGGGGCGGGAGCTGTCCAGTGTCTCCATGGCCACGTAGAAGCCCTGCCCCTCGCCGCGCAGGATGTTCGAGGCCGGTACCCGCACGTCCTCCAGGATGAGCTCGGCGGTCTGGGAGGCGCGCATGCCCATCTTGTGCTCGATCTTGCCGGTGGAGAAGCCGGGGGTGTCCGCCTCCACGATAAAGGCGGTGATGCCCTGGTACTTCTGCTCCGGGTCGATGGTGGTGAAGATGGTGTAGAAGTCGGATATGCCGCCGTTGGTGATGAAACACTTCTGTCCGCTCAAGACGTAGTCGTCGCCGTCGCGCACCGCCCGGGTCTTGAGGGAGGCGGCATCGGAGCCGGCCTCCGGCTCGGTGAGGCCGAAGGCGCAGAGGCGCGGGTTGTCGGGGTCGGTGATACGAGGGAGGTACTCTTTCTTCTGCTCCTCGGTGCCCGCCAGCAGGACGGGGAGGATGGCTATCTGGTTGAGGGCGATGCAGGCGGCTACTCCCACGCACCCCCATCCCAACTCCTCGATGACGATCACGTTCTCCAGCATGCCCAGGCCGGGGCCGCCATACTCCTCCGGGACGCCTGAGAAGGTCAGCTCCAGCTTGGCCGCCTTGCGTACGACCTCCCAGTCGAATTCCCCGCTCTCGTCCAGCTCCAGGGACACCGGCCTGATCTCGTTCTCGGCGAACTCGTGTACCGTCTGCTTCAGGGCTCTCTGCTCATCGCTGAGTGCGAAGTCCATCCTCATCTCCCTCCTCGATAGGACTTGTGGTACTTGAACCCGTGTCTTTAATCCGTGGCTTCTTCAATACGCCTCCACAATTATCATCCAGCTCACAGGAGGGTTCAACTTACCTCGGTTCAGGTCACTCCCCAACGTCATCGCGAGGTGCCGAAGGCGACGTGGCGACCTCGTGCACTTGGTACGTCATAAGAAATGGATAGTTAGAACAACAACCTTAAGACGTTATTCATGTATTAATTGACGTAGTCTGTTTCATCAACCATGCGAAAAAGATAACGTGAAGGCCGCTTCGTTTCATGCGCTCCCGGTTAAGACAGAGACGTCAGATCTTCGTAATGATGCAAGGGGTCAGACCTCGATGCGGTAGGTCTTGCGGGAGAGGATCTGCGGGAAGGCCTTGACGGCGATATTCGCAAGCATGTGCAGGGAGCGCCTCTGCGCTGGATAGTAAGCAGTCCCCTCCGTAGCCTCCTTGAAGTACTCCAGCAGGTGGCGCACCGGCTGCAGGGTGGGAAAGAGCCAGCGGTACATGGTGAAGGTGGTCTGGCAGGCGGTGCAGTAGATGGCCATCTCCTTCGCGCCCGTCTTCTGAGACTCCCACAACTCCTTAGCGCTGGCCTTGAACATATCGGTGGGGTTGAACCTGTTGCAGCCCGCCGCGAAGCCGCAGCAGTAGCCCTCCTCGCGGTTGTGCTCCATCTCCCTCATCTCCAGGCCCATGAGGGAATAGAGCTTGCGCGCCGTTTCCATGATCTCGTCTCCCAGGATGCGGCCGTGACAGGAGTCGTGCACCGCCACCGAGCGGTCCAGCTTGCGTTTGATCTCGATCTCTCCCGACTCCACCTTCTCCAAGAGGTAGTTCCCGATGTATTTCGTCTCGAAGCCGAACTCCGCCCCGAATTCACGGGGCAGTACGTTGCGGAACATGTTAATGCCCGCGGGGCAGACGAAGAGCATGGTGCCGATGTCACTGTTCCGGTAGTACGCGGTGAGATTCTCCGCTACTTTTTCTACCACGTCGAAGAGTCCCATGCGGAAATACATCTCACCGCAGCAGAGGTCGAAGTCGCCGTGCACCGGGACGCCTCGCATGAATGCGGCGTCAAGGAGATGGGGGAGGGTGAGCACGCTGCACCCGGGATAGAGGATCACCTCGCCCTGGGGCGGGGTCTCTCTCCACCGCCGCAACAGCTCCCTCTCGCCGGCGGACATGTTCTTTACGATATCGGTGCGAAAGTTGGGAGAGGAAGCTGGCATGAGGTAGGAGGCCCGCACCGGCAACCCCTTATCCCTGTAACGCTGGTGCCAGGTCCCGATGATGAGCTCGTAGGGGTGACAGCCGCGGGGGCAGAAAGCGTTGCATGCGTAACAGCTTATACACTTGCGGTGCACGGTGCGGGTGGGTTCGCCCGCGATGAGGCGCTTCATCTCGTCCACGGCCTCGGCTCGGGTGAGGTCCATGTACTGGCACCTGGCCAGGCAGTCCCCGCAGAGGTCGCACTCCTCGCTGTGGAAGAAGTCGTACCTACAAGTTTGTTCGACCAATGAGCCCTCCTTTACTGACTCGTGTCTCTCTGCATCTGAGCATGTCGCAATCCATCCGTCACCGATTATTCCATATGCCGGGCACCAGCCATTACCTTTCCTGTGCCTCAGGCATAAGTCCAGGGCCGACCCCTGCGCCTAGGGTTCCTCTGGGATGTCCGGCACGCGGTACCTCTGACGCGAGAAGGTGAGGGGACCCTGCTTGAGCAGGGTGCCGGCCAGGAAGGCCGCCGACCGCCAGGTCATGGGGTGCTTCACCTCTTCGCCCAGGGCCATGGAAACCATCTCCAATATATGGTAGATAGGCATGCCCAGGGGGAAGAGCAGCTTGCCGGTGGAGAGCATCTGCAGGCAGCCCGCACAGTAGGTGACAAGGTAATCGGCACCCGTGGAGCGGGCCTGCCAGAGGTTCTTCATGGTGGTCATGGTCACATCCATCATGAAGTAGCCCGAGCTGGGCGGGAACCCACCAGCTATACCGCAGCACAGGGAGCAGTCGCGCCGCGTCTTCTCCTCCACCACCTCCAGGCCGATGAGCTCCAGGATCTTGCGCGGCACATCCATGTATGCGTCCCCAAGCGTCTTGCCGTGGCAGGACTCCTGGATGGTAGCGGTGCCGCTGAGTCTTTTCTTTATCTCCAGCCCCCCGCTCTCCAGCTTCTCCAGGATCACCGGCAGGTAAGGACGCACCTCGAAGCCGAAGTCCGCGCCATAAGCGGGCAGTACGTTCATGAACATGTTACATCCGGCGGTGCAGAGGATATTCACCCTCTTCACACCCAGGGTCTTGAAGTACTTGGACAGGCGCCGGGCGACCTTTTCCACCTCCTCGAAGAGGCCCATGCGGTAATACATCTCCCCACAGCAGTAGGCGAGCGAACCGCGGATGTCCAGTCCCTCGAGGGCCCGGGTGCGGGTGAGGAAGGGAGAGGTGATGATGTTGCATCCGGGGTAGAGGATCTCATCCGCGGGTGAGAGGTTTGTCCAGGAGGCGATGAGCTCGCGTTCCTCAGCGGGCATCTTGGAGATGACGTAGGTACGGAAGTTCAGTTCCTCGTTGGGGATGAAGTATCGCGCCCGCAGGGGCAAGCCGTCGCGCTCGTACTGCTCGTGCCAGCGCTCGAGCACCAGCTCGCATGGGTTGCAGCCCTCGGGGCAGATATGGTTGCAGGCGAAGCAACTGGCGCAGCGGCGCAGGACGTGCCGGGTGGGCTCACCGGCGATAAGGCGCTTGATCTCCTGGCGCGCCGTCTTCACCGGCAGGCCCATCACCGGGCACTCACTGAAACACAGGCCGCAGCGGGTGCAAGCCTCCTCTACGAACTGCCTTGCGGGCTTGAGCTGTCCCATCCAAAACCTCCTCTGCGTGGAGAGTGTTCTCCGCTGGCCGGATCGCGATCCGCAGGGTACCCGTATTCGCAGACGTTTATATATTAGCAAAACCGGCGGATTTGGGTTACAGCATGGTGACGATCCACGCCAGGACGGATCCGCATATATTAACAGTACGGCAGTTGTACTCTAAGCGGTGCAGTAACAGCGGATGGGCTTATCAGCGATCATGGCCGCGAAACACTTGTTGCAGGAGACGCAGCTCGCCTCCAGCTGGCCTCCCTCGAACCTCTTCACCAGGTTGGGCTCCCGGATGAAGGGGCGGGAGAGGGAGATGAGCTCGGCGTGGCCTTCCTGCAAAACCTCCTCCATATGGGAGGCGCGCCGCATCCCGCCCACCAGGATGAGGGGGACCCCTCCCATGGCCGGTTTCACCACCTTGGCCGCCGCCAGGTTATACCCCTCCTCGAGGTCGAACTTCCCCTGCATGCCCTTGAGCAGAAACCAGGCGGCAGGCTTCTTCCAGGCGGCTTGGGATCTCAGCATCTCCTTGACCGGGATGCCGCCCCGCATGACGTTCATCATGGCGTAGATCGAGCCCTGGCTGACCTCCACCCCATCGATGCCCAGTCCGGCGAGCCACCCCGCATACCTGGCGGCAAGCGGCGGCGTGATGCCGTCCCTGGGGGTGAAGTCGTTGGTGTTCAACTTGACCAGGACGGGCATGCCCTCGGGCAGGTTCGCCTTTACCTCCTTGTAGACCTCCGCGAGGAAGCGGAAGCGGTTCTCGTCCGATCCTCCCCAGCGGTCTTTCCTCACGTTGAAGAAGGGGGAGAGGAACTGGTTCACCAGGTAGCCATGGGCGGCGTGGACCTGTACCCCATCGGCCCCCGCCTCGGCGGCCCTATGCGCCGCCATCCCGAAGGCACGGATGGTCTCCCGGATATCCTCTTCGCTCATCTCCCTGGGCTTGACCAGGTAAGCGGGGTCCCTCTTGTAGGCGGAAGGTCCGAGCGGCTGCTGCCCGATGATCGCCTTGACGGTCTGCCTCCCCGCATGGTTCAACTGGAAGAAGACCTTGCTCCCCTCCTGGTGTATCACCTCCACCAGGTCGCGCAGGCCGGGGACCATGTCGTCGTGGTGGATACCCGTTGCCAGCCTGAAGTGTTTTCCCGCTGGCTGCACGTACATCGCCCCCGGTACGATCAGGCCGACGCCGCCCTTTGCAAGGTTCTTGTACCTGGCGATCAGGCTATCCGTCACCTCGCCGCTCTCCAGCGCCATGGATTCCGTGGTGCCGGAATGGAAGAAACGGTTCTTGATCTCTACTTTGCCCAACCGTGTAGGCGTGAAAAGGATCGCCATAGCCTCCCCCTTACGGTAGATGCCGCCTCTTGTTTACAGGCTTGTGAAAACAGCCAATTGTAGAGTCGGCTTCCATGCAAAACCCCGGTGCAAGTATAGGCACGCCGGTGATAGAGCGTCAAACCAGGCCGAGCCGCCAGACAGTAGCGCAGAAGGAGCTGGAAGCA
>Ga0315277_10006237_pt1 | contig 15670 bp, 12 predicted proteins | sample YL17G05_15_MG_FD_203695 | JGI IMG/M metagenome (GOLD analysis project Ga0315277, IMG submission 203695) | Sediment microbial communities from Yellowstone Lake, YNP, Wyoming, USA - YL17G05_15 | ecosystem: Environmental > Aquatic > Freshwater > Lake > Sediment | place: USA: Wyoming | collected...
CGACCGGCGAGAAAGCCCCTTCCGCGGGCCTGGCGGATTTGAGGCTTTCGGCGAGGCTCGACGCGCCGACGGCGCCGAGGAAACCCGCCGCGCCTTTGACGTTTGCGGCATCGAGGAAGACCACCGCGAACCCTCCGTCGGCGATTTTGGCCGCGATGGCCTCGGTAGCCGCCGTGTCGTCGGGAAACGGGGCCGCGAGGACGAAGGCGTCCGCGGCCGATGCCGCGGAGGCGACGGACTCGGGGCTGACGGGGAGGACGGAGAGCCCGTCGCCCGCGGCTTTGAACGCGGCCGAGAGGAATGTCTCCGCTTCGCCTGAGGCGCACGCCGCGAGCCTCAAGGGCTGCCTCGAGATGGCGGCGAACGCATGGTCGTCGCATGGGTATGCGTCGGGCGACACCGTCGCCTCCACGCGGTGGGTGCCGGTGGATTTCAGTGCGGGAGCGTCGGCAATCGACGCCACGACGGTGTCGGGTGCCGCGGCGACAGGGACGGTTTCCGCGGCGGACCCGTCGACCGCGAGGGAAAGCGGCACGGACGCGTTTCGCGGCGTGGAATTGGAGACCTTGACGGAAACCGCGCCGGCCGAGGCGGTGAAAAGCGCGCCCGCCGGGGAGATCCCGGCTATTCCAACGTCCTCGCCGTCCGAGTCCGCGACGGGCACGAGGTAAATTTGCCCCTCAAGGCCTTTTTGGGCGCCGGGGGCCGGATATTGCGCGCCCTGGCGGAAATCGCTCACAATGAAGACAGTCGGCGGCGCGGCGAAACTTTTCGCGGCGCGCGCGGCGGCGGAAAGAGCAGCGCTAAAGTCCGTGCCGGCCCAGCCCGGCTTTGCCGCGCCAAGCGCGTCGCGGACCGCGCCCAGGTCCGCGGTCGGCTCGAGGCCGATGGGGTAATCCGCCTCGGAGTCAAAGAAGATGAGCGACACGCGAGCGCCGGCGCCGAGGCCGTCGAGGATTTCGCGCGCGCTCGATGTGGCGAAATCAAAAAGCGTGCCCGCGGCGGCGCTTAGCTGCATGCTGGCGCTCTTGTCGACGAGAATCACCGCGTCGAGGGCGCTTCCCGCGGGGGCCCCCGCGGAGAGAAAGGGGCGCGCGAAGGCGAGCGCGAAGAGAAGCACCGCGAGCGTCCTGAGGGCCATGAGCAGGATTTCTTCGAGGCGCAGGCGCCTCTTCGAGACGGAGGCCACCTTCGCGAGGAACTCCATCGCGGCCCACGGGATCCTCCTGAACCTTCGGCGGTTCAAGAGGTGAATGATGACGGGGGCCGCCGCGGCGGCCAGGCCAAAGACGAGGGCCGGCGCGAGGAACGTCATCGCCGCTTCCCCCTCGCCAACAGGTACCCGGCCAGGACCTTGTCGAGGCTTTCGGACGTGTCGGCCAGGATGTGGTCGGCCTGCGCGGCGGCGCAGCCGCTGTGAAGTTTGTCGACAAAGGCTTCAAGCGCGCGCGTGTATTGCCTGCGGATGCGGGCGGCGTCGGTGAGGACCCTGCCGCCGCCCTCGAGGCCCTCGAAGACGCAAGTGCCGGAGAACGGAAAGGTCCTCTCGGCGGGATCGAGGACCTGTATCGCGATGACGTCGTGGCCGTCGAAGCGGAGGTGTTCGAGGCCCTTCAGGGTGGCGTCGGCGTCCGCGAGGAAGTCGGATATGACGGCGACCACGCCGCGGCGCCTGAATATCTGGGCCATTTTGTGAAGCGCGCCGGCGATGTCGCCCTCGCCTTCCGGCTCAAGCGGCGAGACCGCCTCGCAGATGTCGGAGAAGGCCGCGCCGCCGGCGGTCGGGGGCATTACGACGCGAAGGTCGTCGCCGAACGCCATGACGCCGACCGAGTCCTGCTGGTCGAGGATGAGAAACGCAAGGCACGCGGCGGCCATCTTTGCGTACTCGATTTTCCGCAGCTGGCCCGAGGCGTAGGCCATTGATTTCGAGGTGTCGACGAGGATGTAAGCGAGGAGGTTCGTCTCCTGCTGGTACTCTTTCATGTAATAGCGTTCGGTCTTGCCGTAGACCTTCCAGTCGATGCGGCGCGTGTCGTCGCCGGGGGCGTAGGCGCGGTGCTGGGAAAACTCGACGGAGAAGCCGCGGTAGGGGCTCTTGTGGCGTCCGGAGAGGTAGCCCTCGACGACGAATCGCGCGACGAGGTCGAGCCTCTCCATGCGGGAAAGGACCTTGGGGTCGAAGAGGTCTGACATAACGGCTTTCAGGCGACGGGTTTGGCCTGCGCCTCCATGAGTCTTGCGACGATGTCGTCGGGGGTGAAGCCCTCAGACTGGGCCTCGAAATTGGGGATTATCCGATGCCGGAGGACCGGCAGGGCCACGGCGTTAACGTCATCGACCGTGACGCAGGGGCGGCCGTAGAGCGCGGCGCGGGCCTTGCCCGCAAGGACTAACCCGAGCGACGCGCGCGGGCCGGCGCCCCACGATATGTAGCGCTTGATGAACTCCGGCGCCTTGGCGTCCCCCGGCCGCGACATCCGCACGATTTCGCGCGCGTAGAGAAAGACATGCTCGGCCACGGCTATCCGCCGCACGAGGTCCTGGAGCGCGATCATCTCCTCGCCGGACAGCACCGCCTCCGGCTCGGCGGGCGAGGGGCCCGTGGCAAGGCGCATAATCTCGAGTTCCTCGTCGGCCGAGGGGTAACCGACGTGGATATTGAGGAGGAAGCGGTCGAGCTGGGCCTCCGGAAGCGGGTAAGTCCCTTCCTGCTCGATGGGGTTTTCGGTCGCGAGGACGAAGAACGGCTCGGTCAGGCGATAGTCGACGCCGCCTATCGAAACCTTGCGTTCCTGCATCGCCTCGAGAAGCGCGGCCTGTGTCTTGGGCGGCGTGCGGTTGATCTCGTCGGCGAGGATGATATTCGCGAAGATCGGCCCCTGGAGGAATTTGAACCTGCGCTGGCCGGTGGCGGGATCGTCCTGGATGATCTCGGTGCCGGTGATGTCGGAGGGCATGAGGTCCGGCGTAAACTGAATCCTGTGGAACTTAAGCGACAGGCACCGGGCGAGGCTCGAAACGAGGAGGGTCTTGGCGAGGCCTGGGACGCCGACAAGAAGGGCGTGGCCGCGGGCGAAGATGGAGACGAGGAGTTCCTCGATCGTCCGGCGCTGACCGACGATGGACTTGGAGAGTTCGGAAACGATTCTTTCGCGCGCCGAGCCGAGGCGTTCGAGAACGCGGGCGTCGGCCGGCGCGGCCTGGGGATTATCCTTGGACATAGTGGGCTACCTCTGCAAGGCGCGTGCGCGCCCCGCCCTTACTCTTCGGCGCCGGACGCGGCCTTGTCCGATGCGCCTTGTTCCGAAGTTGTCATATCTACGTTGTCCACGCCGCCCTCGGCGCCGTCGGCCGCACCGTTGCCTTCTTCGCCCCCCTCGCCCTCCTTCTCGGCGACCTTGGCGACGGCGACGACCTTGTCGCCAACGTTCAGGCGGATGAGCCGGACGCCCTGGGTGTTGCGGCCGATGGTCGAAAGGGTGCTCACCGGCGTGCGGATTACCATGCCCTCCGAGGTCATAATCATGATCTCATCTTCGTCGCGCACGTCAAGCACGGCGACGACGCGGCCGTTGCGCTCGGTGGTCTGGATATTGATGAGGCCCTGGCCGTTGCGGTTCTGGGTGCGGTACTCGGACATCTTCGTGCGCTTGCCGTGGCCGTTTTCGCAGATCGTGAGGAGCGTTTCCTTGTCGTCGGCCGCGACGATGCCCACGACGACGTCTTTCTTGGCGAGGGCCATGCCGCCGACGCCGCGGGTGGCGCGGCCCATGGAGCGCAGCTGCCTCTCGGGGAAGCGGATGGCCTTGCCGTTTTTGGAGGCGAGGATGACGTCCTCGTCGCCGTGGGTCAAGAGGACTCCCATGACGTTGTCGCCCTTGTCGAGGTTTATGGCGACGATGCCGCCGCGGCGCGGGTGGCCGTACTCGGAGAGGGCGGTTTTCTTCGCGACGCCGTTCTCGGTCGACATCACGAGCTGCCTTTCGTCGAACTCGCGCACGGGAATCATCGAGGCGACGGTCTCGCCCTGGGCGAGTTCGAGGAGGTTCACGATGGCGCGGCCGCGGCTCGTGCGGGAGAGCTGCGGAATGTCGTAGACCTTCTGCCAATAGCAGCGGCCGGTGTTGGTGAAGAAGAGTATGTAGTCGTGCGTCGAGGCGATAAAGAGGTGCTCGATGAAGTCGCCTTCCTTGGTCTCGGCGCCGGTGATGCCCTTGCCGCCGCGGTGCTGCCTGCGGTAGGAGGAAAGCGGCATCCGCTTGATGTAGCCCTCGTGGGAGATGACGACGGCGACGTTTTCCTCGGCGATAAGGTCCTCGACGTCGAAGTCGGTGACGGCGCCGATGATCTCGGTGCGGCGGGGGTCGGCGTATTTTTCCTTAATCTCGTAGAGGTCCTCGCGGATGATGTCGAGGACGAGGTCCTGGTCGGCGAGGATGGCCTTGTACTCGCCGACCTGGTCCATCAGTTCCTTGTATTCCTGCTCGAGCTTCTCGCGTTCGAGGCCGGTGAGGCGCGCGAGGCGCATCTCGAGTATGGCGTCGGCCTGGATTTCGGAGAGCTTGAAGCGCTTCATCAGCTTCTCGCGCGCGGCGGGGACGTCGGCGGCCTTCTTGATGATGTCGACTATCTCGTCGATATTGGCGACGGCGATGCGGAGGCCCTCGACGACGTGCGCGCGCGCCTCGGCCTTCTCCAGGAGAAACGCCGTGCGCCTCCTGATGACCTCGACGCGGTGGTCGCGGTAGGAGACGAGCATCTCCTTGACGGACATGGTCTTCGGGCGACCGTGGTCGAGGCCCAAGAGGATGATGCTGAAAGAGGTCTGGAGCTGCGTGTGCTTGTAGAGCTGGTTCAGGACCACGCGCTCGTCGTCGCCGCGCTGGACCTCGACCACGAGGCGCGAGCCTTCGCGGTCGGATTCGTTGCGGACGTCGGCGACGCCCTGGACGATGCCGGAGTTCACGGCCTGGGCGATGCGCTCGATGATGAGGTCGCGGTTCAACTGATAGGGGATCTCGGTGAAGACGATGTTTTTCTTGCCGCCCTTGACCTGCTCGACGTGGGCGCGGGCCCGGACGATTATCGTGCCGCGGCCGGTCGTGTAGCCGGCGACGATGCCCTGGCGGCCGCAGATGAGGGCGCCGGTCGGGAAGTCGGGCCCCGGCATCACCTTGAGGATGTCGCCGACGGAGCAGTCGGGGTTGTCGACGACTTTGAGGAGCGCGTCGCAGAGCTCGCCGAGGTTATGCGGCGGGATGGAGGTCGCCATGCCGACGGCGATGCCGGAGGAGCCGTTGGCCAGGAGGTTCGGAAAGCGCCCGGGGAGAACGACGGGCTCTTTGCGCGTCTCGTCGTAGTTCGGGACGAAGTCGACCGTGTCCCTCTCGAGGTCCTCGAGGAGAAGCATTGCGAAGGGCGAAAGCCTGGCCTCGGTGTACCGCATGGCCGCGGCGGGATCGCCGTCGATTGAGCCGAAGTTGCCCTGCCCCTCGACGAGGGGATACCGCATGACGAAGTCCTGCGCGAGGCGTACCAAGGTCGGGTATATGACGCTTTCGCCGTGGGGGTGGTAGTTGCCGGAGGTATCGCCGGCGATCTTGGCGCACTTACGGTGTTTCGAGCGCGGCGTGAGGTTGAGGTCGTTCATCGCGACGAGGATGCGGCGCTGCGAGGGCTTCAAGCCGTCGCGGAGGTCCGGCAGCGCGCGCGCTACGATGACGCTCATCGCGTAGGAGAGGTACGAATCCTTCATCTCCTCTTCGATGAGGAGTTCGCCGATCTTCTCTCGGGCATTGAGCATCTCGGGAATTGTTCGTTGCCTCCTCGGTATCGCCCCGGCATTGCCCCGGGGCGGTCACATCTGCCTGGGGAGTTTCTTCGCTATGGCCTTGACCATATCCTTCACGGGCCGCGGAGAAGAGCCCGCGTCCGCCCGGAAGGTGCAGATGGGCTCTCCGGTTTTCGCGTCCCTGAATTCCAGAAACGCCTGGTCGGCAACCCACCGCTTCATGTACCTCACGCTGCCTATGGAAAAGAACACCACGGCGTCGGCGCCATCCCTTTCCGGCATGAACTTGAAACCAAGAAGTCCCATCTCGAACTGCATGTCCTTGGCGGCCAGTCCGGCCTGGTCGTTGCCGGACATTACGCTCCCGGTGCCGTCAGCCACGGCTGCGGCGGCCGCGTCCGCTCTTGACGCAACCTTTCCTCCGACGTGCTCGGTGCTGACCGCGCCGGCAACCACGTCCAACTCCAATTGTACGTTCCGAACGCCCTTAAGCGCCGGGGCCGGACGGGACGACTGGACCGTCACGGTCGTGCCGCAGCCCACCACAAGCACGCACATCGCCAGGATCAAGGCCTGCCGCATCGCATCCCCCTCCTCCGGATCGTCGGAGCTCCAAGGTCTTATACGTCGAGCGACCTTACCTCGAGGGCGTGGCGCTCGATGAATTCGCGGCGCGGCTCGACCGCGTCGCCCATCAGCATCGTGAACATCCTGTCGGCCTTGACGGCGTCCTCGATCTTGACCTGCATCAAGGTCCGGGACGCCGGGTCCATCGTCGTCGTCCTCAATTGCTCGGCGTTCATCTCGCCGAGGCCCTTGTAGCGCTGGACGTCGACGCCCCTCTGGCCGAGGTGGCGAAGGCCGGCGAGTATCTCGCGCACGCCGTCGAGCTCGACTTTGTCGCCGTCGCTGGAAAGGATATACGCGGGCGCCGTCTTTTCGCGCGTCGCGCGGCGGGCGAAAAACCTGGTCAGGTCGAGGCCGGCCTCGGTCAGCGCCGCGAGGTCTTTCTCGATGGCCTTTCCCTCGTGGATCTCGACGTGGGTCTCGCCGCCGTTTTCCTCGAGGCGCTTTTTGAGGGCCGCGGCCAGTTCCTTGTCGTCGTCCACGAGTTTCCCGCCCTCCGGCAGGTACACCCAGTAGCGGGGGAGCTTCTTGGTCGAGAGGTAGTGCTCGACGACCTCCTTAAAGGGCACGCCGCGACGTTCGAGTACCCTGTGAGTGTCCTCAAGGCGCGCCAGCGTGTCCACGACGCCCTTCAAGGCCTTTTCGTCGAGGGCGATCGGCTTCTTTCTGCCCGTGCCGCGGATTTCGAGGGTCGCGCCGTCGAGGCCGAGGCTGACAAGGGTCTGATCCATCTCCTTGTCGCTGTAAACGTACTCCTCGCGGTTTTTCCTTTTGACGCGGTAAAGCGGCGGCTGGGCGACGTAGATGCGGCCCTGTTCGATGAGTTGCCCCATGTGGCGGAAGAAGAAGGTCAAGAGCAAAGTGCGTATGTGGCTGCCGTCGACGTCGGCATCGGTCATGATGACGACCTTGCCGTAGCGAAGGTGCTCGGTGTTGAACTCCTCGACCCCTATGCCGCAGCCGAGAGCCGAGATAATGGTGCGGATGGCCTCGTGGTTGAGCATCTTGTCGATGCGGGCCTTCTCGACGTTGAGGATCTTGCCGTTCAAAGGCAGTATCGCCTGGAAGCGGCGGTCGCGGCCCTGCTTGGCGTTTCCGCCGGCGGAAATGCCCTCGACGAGGAAGACCTCGGAGGACTCGCGGTCGCGCGTGGCGCAGTCGGCGAGCCTGCCGGGGAGGTTGCCGCTGGCGAGGGCGCCCTTCCTGCGGGTGAGCTCGCGGGCCTTGCGGGCGGCCTCCCGCGCGCGAAGGGCCAGGATCGCCTTCTCGGTGATCTTTCGCGCGGTCGGGGGGTGCTCTTCGAGGTAGATGCCGAGCTGCTCGTTTACGATGGACTCGACGAGGCCCTGGACCTCTGAGTTGCCGAGCTTGGTCTTGGTCTGGCCTTCAAACTGGGGCTCGGGCACCTTGACGGAGACGACGGCCGTCAGCCCCTCGCGAAGGTCCTCGCCGGTGGGAGTGCGCTCTTCCTTCAAGAGGCCGCTCGCGCGGGCGTAGTTGTTCATCGTGCGCGTCAGGGCCGACCGGAAGCCGGCGAGGTGCGTACCGCCCTCGTGGGTGTTGATGTTGTTGCAGAACGACAGGACCTGCTCGGCGTAGCCGTCGTTGTACTGGAGCGCCAACTCCACGGCGATCCCGTCGGCTTCCTTTTCGAAGTAGATGATGTCGTGGTGGAGGGCGTTCTTGCCCTCGTTCAGGTACTGGACGAACGCCTTCATGCCGCCGGCGAACTTGAAGGACTCCTGGCGGCCGTCGCGCATGTCCTTGAGCGTCATGGTGAGGTCTTTATTGAGGAACGCCAGCTCCCTCATCCGCGGCAGCAGCACGTCGTAGCGGATGTTGCAGTCCGGGAAGATCTTCGGGTCGGCCTTAAAGGTGATGCGCGTGCCGGTCTTCTTGCTCCTGCCGACCTCGGCGAGCTTGCTCGTCGGCTCGCCGCGCTCGTAGTCCTGGTGGTACATCGTGCCGTCGCGCCAGACGTCGGCCTCGAGCCACTCGGAGAGGGCGTTAACCACCGAAACGCCGACGCCGTGCAGGCCGCCCGAAACCACGTAGTTCTTGTGGTCGAACTTCCCGCCGGCGTGGAGCGTGGTCAGGACCACCTCGATGGCGGGCTTCTTCATTTCGGCGTGCATGTCGACCGGGATGCCGCGGCCCTCGTCGGTGACCGACACGCTGCCGTCGTCGTTTATGACGACGTCTATCTTGTCGCCGAAGCCGGACATCGCCTCGTCGATGGAGTTGTCGACGACCTCCTCGACGAGGTGGTGGAGGCCCCGGGTGCCGGTATCGCCGATGTACATCGCGGGGCGCTTGCGCACGGCCTCGATGCCGCCGAGGACCTTTATGGTTTTCGCGTCGTAACGTTCCTTGGTCATCTACTCAGGCTCCAGCGCTCCCAAGCGGAAGTCTATCGCGTGTATCCTTTCGCAGCCCTTCTGGCGCACGAGGGCGGCCAGGATTTCCTTCCTGCGGAAATTCGCCATTTCGTGGAGGCACGCGGCCGAATCGACCTCCACGAAGAGCACGCCCTTCCTGACCCCCTGTATCCTGCAGTGCCGGGCCGCCTCAGCCCCCGCGGCCGCAAGCCACGCCGAGTGCACCTCCTTTAATGAATATCGGCGAGAAAGGCCCGACGAGGACATATAGCGCGTCATCACGTCCGAAAGAGGCGCACTTTCTCTTGCCCGCGGGTGGTTTTGCTCGTACAGGCGCCTGCTCGCTTCGAAGCGCCTTGCTGCCTCTTCGGGGTCCATCCTTTACCTACACGATGTGAATAGGCATCACCACGTATAGAAAGCCGGTCCCGTCCTTGAGGACGGCCGGCGTGGAGGGCTCCTTCATCTCGAGCGTCACGTCGTCGGAGTCGCTCACCGACAGGGCGTCTATGATGAAGTGGGGGTTAAACCGGATCTCCATCGCCGCGCCCTCGTACTTGACGTCCATTTTGACCTCGCCCCAGCCCTCATCAGGGGCGCGGCCGGTGACCGTAAGTTCGCCGTTGTTGAAGGACATCACCACGGATTTCGATTCCTCGCTCGTCATGAGCGCCGCCTGGCGCATGGCGCTCAGGAGCTCGCCGCGGTTTATAACGGCCTTCTTGTCGTTGTCGCGCGGGATGACGTCGGAGTAGGGCGGGAAGTGCCCTTCTACGAGCCGGCTCACCACCATGCCCTTTTCGGACGAGAAAAAGACCTGCCTTTCGCCGATTGCGATGGCGAGTTTTTCGTCTTTCGCGCCGGTTTTCAGCCTTTCGACCTGGGCGAGGGCCTTCTGGGGAACGATCGCCGGCGGCATCGTCGTGCCCTTGGCGATCCTTTCCTTGACCAGCGCCATGCGCCGGCCGTCGGTGGCCACCATTTCGAGAGACCCGTCCTTGATTTCCACGTGGACGCCGTTCAGGGCGTAGCGCGTGGATTCCTTGGCGGCAGCAAGTATCGTCTTCTTGGTCATGTCGGCGAACTTGGCCGAGTCGACCTCGACGGCCGCCTGGGCTGGCGCGTCCGGGATCTCGGGGAAGTCCTCGACGTTTTCGGTCATGACGCTGAAGGTGCTCCTGCCCGCCCGGACGATGCAGCCCTTTTCCTCGGTGCGAAGAGTGACCTCGGGGGCCTCGACGCTCTTGGTGATCTGGGCGACCGTCGCCGCCGGCAGAAGCACGGCCCCGTCGGCAATCACCTGGCAGTCGTCGGAAGATATCTTCCACTTGAGTCCGATTTCCATGTCGGTGGCGGATATCACGGCGCCGCCTTTCGAAGCGGAGATGAGGAGGTTCTGGAGCACAGGGCGAGTGCTGCGCGTGGTGGCGATTGCCTGTGCCATTCCGAAGGCCTCAGCCAATACTTCGCGCTTGCCCTTTATCTCCATTCCAAACCCCTCCTCGAAAGGCACCGACACGGACAAGATTATGACTTCTTACCTAAGCTATATTAACCCTCGTAATAGTACCTGACACCTTTGGCAGAAAATGATTATACTGAAAACCGAAGTCCTTGCAACAAAAACGTTTAAATAAACGCGCCACAATCCACAATTGTTCAAAAGCCGTGGATAAATCGGCGGGTTTTCAGCCCCGCTTCCAGCCGTTTTCAGTAGCCCCCCGGGAGGCCGATTTGAAGGCCCCTGCCAAAGGCCAAAACCACCCACAGCTTACCATCAGGAAGTTGAGGCACCGTCACCGTGCGTTGCGGGTAAGTTCCGCCTCGACTTCGCTCAAAATTGCCCTCAGGCGGGTGTCCCGTTTCACCAGTTGGGCGACCTTGTCGTCGGCGTAGAGCACCGTCGTGTGGTCGCGCCCGCCGAAGAAGCCCCCGATCTCCTCGAGCGAATACTCCGTCATGCGCCGGGCGATGTGCATGCATATCTGCCGCGGCAGGGCCACCGATTTCAAGCGGCGCTTACCCTGGAGGTCGGACAGCTTTACGTTGTAGCGTGCTGAAACCACCTTCGCGATGTCCTCGATGCTCACGGAGGGGCGGGCGACCATGAGGTCGCGGAGGGCTTCCTGGGCAAGCGGCAGGCCGATGGGGCGATTGGTGAGCGCCGCGTATCCGATCACGCGCGTCAGTGCCCCCTCCAGTTCGCGGATGTTGGTGTCAATGCTTCGCGCGATGTACTCGGAGACGTCCTTCGGCATCCCGACGCCGCGGAGGTCCGACTTCATGTTGACGATCGCCAGGCGCGTCTCGTAAGCGGGAGGGTCGAGCCGGGCGACGAGGCCCCACTTGAAACGGGAGACGAGCCTTTCCTCGAGGCTCGGTATCTCGGCCGGCGCGGAATCCGAGGAAAGGGTTATCTGTTTGTGGGCGTTGTAGAGGCTGTTAAACGTGTGGAAGAACTCCTCCTGGGTGCGCTCGGCGCGCGCGAGAAAATGTATGTCGTCTATGACCATGAAGTCCACGTCCCGCAGGCGCTGGCGAAACGCGGCCACGTCGCCGCGCTGCAGGGCCGAGACGAAGTCGTTCACGAACTCCTCGCACGACGTGTACACAAGGCGCGCGCGGGGGTTCTTCGCGAGGTAGGCGCGGCAGGCCGCCTGGAGAAGGTGCGTTTTTCCGAGGCCCACGCCGCCGTGGATGAAAAGGGGGTTATAGGCCTTGCCGGGCGCGTCGACCACGGCCATCGCCGCCGCGTGGCAGAGGCGGTTTGCGGGGCCGACGACGAAGGTTTCGAAGACGTTATTCGGCGAGAAGCGGTACTCGGCGCCGCTGGTGAGGCGCGCGACGGGCTCATTGGCCGGCGGCGGGGTTTCGTATGCTTCAGCCGCGTCGCGCTCCGCCTCGTCGGCCTCTTCGGCGGAAAACGCCGCCTGGGAATCTACCGCGAGCGCAACCTCGGGGGCTACCCCCGTGACGGCCTCGGCGCTTTCCTTTATCACCGGGATGTAGTACGTCTCGAGCCAGTCCTTGTAGAAGCGGTTGGGCACTGCCAGACAGAGCCGCGCCGGCGTCACATCGGCGGCCCTCACTGACCTGAACCACGTCTCGAACTGCTGCCTGCGAACCCGCTTCTCTATCTCGCCCAGGACCGACTGCCAAAGGTCCCCGTGCGCCATTACGCCTTCCCCTCCCCGCGGCGTTTTCAGTTCTCTCGGGAAAATAACGGCTCCCGCTCATGAGCAACTGTCTCGGCCCACCCCAGAGGCCCGCGGAAGCGATGGCGAGATTATACCGCGGGGGATGACAAGGTCAAATGAATGAAATCTTTTTGCGGGCCGCTCTGCCGCCGGCGTCACGCGCCCTTAGGCTCCAGCCGTACGCCGAGCACCTTTTCCATGCGCTTGAGGGCGCAGGAGTGCTGCTCCTGGTCGAAGTCGGCGACGGCGTCCGCGTGGACGACCACGGGGTAGCCCCTGTCGACGAGGTCGCCCGCCGTTTCCATCACGCAGATCGACGTGCAAACGCCGGCGAGGTGCGCCTCGGCCGGCGCGATCCCCCGGATCACCTCGTCGAGGCGGGTGTCGTAAAAGCCGGAGAAGTGCCTCTTCGCGACCACGACGTCGCCGACGCGCGGCTCGAGCGCCTTGATGACCCTTGCCCCCGGGCTCCCGGCTACCGCGTGGCGCCCGAAGCGCTTGAACTCGGCGTCGTCCGGGTCGTGGCTGTCAGCCAGATATACGATAGCGTCGCCGGCGGACCGGAATTCGTCGATAAGCGCGCGCACGCGAGGCACGATTGCCGCCGCGGTCGGACCGCAGAAAAGCGCCCCTTTCGGGTCGATGAAGTCGAAAAGCATGTCGACTACGATAAGACATCTTCCCATTGCAACACCTCCACGCGGAGACGGCATGAGGAAGACTGCAAAGGCTCGAGACAAGTTCCGGGGATCCGGAAGCGGCCGGCGGAATCCGGCGGAGGGCCTATTTCCCGAAGATGGCGAAATGCCCCGCGCCGGCGCCCTTGGCGAGCGCAACGGCGTCCTGGGCCTTCGCGACCAGGACCGCGGCGTCGCGCGCATGGTCGGGAGCGACGGCGGCGCCGAAGTAAACCATGACCGCCACGCGTTCGCGGGCCTCGTCGGCGGGCGCCGCGGCAAGCCCCGCGTGCTCCCCGAGAGGGGCGGGACGCCTGGGAATAACGAACGTCTCGCGCGCGAGGCCGGCGATGCGGTCCGCCACGGCGCCGACGGCGTCGGCGCTTGCGTGGACGAGGCATATCACCATTTCGCCCGGGCCGAGGCGCCCGGCGAAGTCGACGCCGCGGATGCTCTCCCTGACCGTGCGCGCGACGCTGCGCAGGACGTCGCCGCCGGCCTCCTGCCCGTAGGCCTCCTCGATTGCCGCGAGGTTGGCGACCGAGAGGACCATGAGGCCGAGGCTTTCGTTGTACCTCAAGGCCCGGGCCACCTCTCGCGAGAGGCGGCTGTAAAAATGGGAATAGTTCGCGAGGTCCGTGACCGGGTCCTCTACGGCCAGCAGCGAAATCCTCGCGCCAAGCTCCGCCTTCTCGAGGGCCAGCGCCGCAAGGTAACTCAGGGCGTTCAGGTCCTGAAGGTCCTGCCTCGTGTAGCGGCCGGGCTGCCTGTGGTCGCAGAAGACGTAGCCGCGCGGACGATGGTTTACCGTAAGGGGCACGGCCATCGCCGAGCCGAAGTCGTTTTCGAGCTTGAGCTCGTCGTACGCCTCGCGGTCGCTTTTCGGCTCGGGCAGGAGAAGCGCCATGCCGCCGAGGACGACCTCCGCGACGATCCCGGAGCCGACAGGCCTTCTGAACTGCGACGCGAACTGCGCCGACAGGCCCCGAGAGACTCTTATCCGGAGATGCCCGTCCTCGTCGAGAAGCACCGCAGCGACGGTCTGGGCGTGAAACGCGTCCCTCATGGACTGGACGACGACGCCGAGGGAATCTTCGGGCTGCGACGCGTTGGCGACGCGCTGCGCGACGGAGGCGAGCCTGGCGAGCCGTACAGAGTCACGATCGAGGTCCATGTCCCCTTCCTACCGGGGCCTCACCGACTTCAACTCTTCCGGAAGCTCGAGGGCGTCGCCGGGCTTGACGCCGCTTTTCGAAAACCACCCGGACGGCATCTCGAGGGCCATCGTTACGGGCACGCTCGACGTATGCAGGTCGAGGCTTTCGGGCTTCATGTCCTGTATGTCGGCTATTTTCCCTTCGGGCGTAATGAATGCAATCGAAAGGGCGACGCGGGTGTCCTTCATCCAGAAGGAGACGCGCGCGGCCTGGGGAAAGAGAAAAAGCATCCCGTCGTTTTCGCCGAGCGCGGGCCTCCCGGAAAGGCCCCTGTGCCGCGCCTCGGGCGTCGCCGCGGCCTCGACCGTCGCCGCGGCCGGGCCGACTCGTATCCGGTAGGACACAGCAGTGGCCTCCCGGCCGCAGCCGCCGGCCGCGGCCGCAAAGAGCACGATAACCGCCAGGCTATGCGACGGCGTCCGCATCGCTTTGGAATATCGGGTCGCGCCGCAGGCGGACTCTGTGCAGGACAAAACGCATAAGCGTCCACAGCGTCTTCAGGCCGTATACGACGCTCGGCCGGAAACGGATGCTCGACGCCTCGGGCATGTACTTGGCCGGCACGCCGATCTCCTCGATCTTGAATCGGAACGCCGCCGCCTGCACGATCACCTCCGTGTCGAAGACGAAGTCCTCGCTGTTTCTCATGAAGGGGATCGTTTCCAGAAGCCGCCTCGAGTAGGCGCGGTAGCCCGTATGCATCTCGGAAAGCCGCTGGCCGAGGATCCAGTTCTCAAGGGTCGTCAGGAACCTGTTGGCGACGTACTTGTAGAAGGGCATGCCTCCCTCGAGCGCCTTGCCGTCGGCGAGGCGCGAGCCGAGGACGAGGTCGGCGCGCCCCTCTTTTATCGGCGCGACGATGTCGGGGATGCGCTTCGGGTCGTACTGGTAATCGGGGTGGAGCATGACGACGACGTCGGCGCCGAGTTTGAGGGCCTGGGTGTAGCAGGTCTTCTGGTTTGCGCCGTAGCCGCGGTTTGCCGCGTGGACGAAGACGTGGATCCCCAGCTGCCGGGCCACCTCCACGGTCGCGTCGCCCGAGGCGTCGTCGACGAGGACGACCTCGTCGAAAGAGCCCTCGGGGATGTCCCTGTAGGTCTGTTCGAGCGTCTTCGCCGCGTTGTAGGCGGGCATGACGACCACGACTTTGGGTTCGGGCATCGGCGGTTTTCACTCCGGTTTGCAGCCGCAAAGGATACTGTCCGCGCGCCGGGGTGTCAACCGCGAAAGGGCCTGACTCATCCCCGGTCTCGCGGATGCATGGTGATGTGGCCATTGCTGCTCTGCGAAGTCCCGACAGATCCGGACGCAGCATGAGATTGCGGCGGCGAGGGAAAACCGGTGACAGGCACTGCTGCTACTCCGCGAAGTCCCGACAGATCGGGTCGTAGCATGAGATTGCGGCGGCGAGGGCACGCGAAAGGCGCGGAAAACCGGTGACAGGCACTGCTGCTGCTCCGCGAAGTCCCGACAGGTCGGGACGCAGCACGAGCGGGAAGCCTCAAGGCGCGGGATGAAAGCCTTCAACTCCGGAGCCAGTCATGCTCTGTTGAAAACGGCACGCGCCGCGCTTGAAGGCGATTGCGGATGCGGACGAAAAAGCGGGGACGGAAAACCGGGGACAGGCAAGAATTTACTACAAGTCGCGGAAATTCAAGCCAGTCCCGCTCCGTTGAAAACATGGAAAATCGGTGACAGGCACTCCGCGGCCAGGGGCCTTGCGTCAGAGCCTGTCACCGATTTTCTGCGCGGTTACGCCGGGCCTCTCGGCCTTCGTTAC
>Ga0315277_10006239_pt1 | contig 15665 bp, 20 predicted proteins | sample YL17G05_15_MG_FD_203695 | JGI IMG/M metagenome (GOLD analysis project Ga0315277, IMG submission 203695) | Sediment microbial communities from Yellowstone Lake, YNP, Wyoming, USA - YL17G05_15 | ecosystem: Environmental > Aquatic > Freshwater > Lake > Sediment | place: USA: Wyoming | collected...
AGCTGCTGTAGGGTGCAGGATAACCACGACCGATCAGGTTCACCCAGAACGAGTCGTCCACCAATGGCCCGACCTTGTAGACTTCAAGGGGCAAGCAGGCATCCCTCGCTGCCACTCTGATCAACTCAAGAGATTTTGCAAGGTGCTGCTCTACGGCAGGGCTCTCAACAAACGTGTCGGAACTGATAAGGTAAACAGGTTTCTTCAGATGATCAGATGGAAGACTTGCGAGAGCCCGCCACACCAATTGGAGAAGGCATGTCGAGTCCTTTCCCCCACTGTATCCGACAACCCACGGTCGGCTGTCCATCTCGTACTGCTGCCGGATCAACTCCAGGCAACTGTCGAGCCTTTCTCGTGTCAAGACTGCACGACGGCTGGAATCACACATCTTTACGTGATCGCCCTGCTTTGGCATATAGAGACTCCAGATTCATTTCGCTTGGCGACAGAGGCAATCCCAGAAGGCTCTTGAGAACATTAGCGGTCAGGGTCACATTGTTCTCCGCCTTGTTCAGACGTCCCCCGATGAGCGCTCGCCCTTCCCAAACACGCGCATTGCTTCGAGACCAGTCAACCTTGCGCAGCGTGGCCAGTTTTATTGCCCAGTTCTTCCGGTGAGTCGCGATAAGCGCGGACCCTGCAATGGCGAGCGCTTGTAAAGCCACCCCGTGGGCATGCACGTAGTCTCTTCTCAGCTCGCATGGGGACACTTTCCGATCGACAGCATCTTGCCAATCAGGTATGTGCCGAGCGACTTCGGTCCAGAAACGCACGACGAGTTTCTTCTCTTCGTCTTTGACCGGTTCCCCGTCCCTCTTGTGGAGCAGCCGCTTGCTTGCTTGGTAGATGCTGCTCAACGTGAAGAGTTTTCGCGATCGGTTCGAGATAGTGCTCTTAGCCTTCTCCGTCATTTCCCGAAACACCGGCACCTCCTGCGATAGATCGTGTGCGAGCCTCGCCATGGGGTCACGATGGTCGTAAAGGATTCCGAGGGATTTTGTAGGCCGGATTGCGTAACGGTTGAGATCAGCAAACATCTGCTGGCTTCGTGCCAAGCCGGAATCCACGAAAAACACGACCGAGATGCTCTCGTATTTAAGCCTTGGGTTGTCCTCCAAAGCGCGTTCGATTGCCGCGCGGCGATGTTGGCCGTCGTTAATCAGGATCATAGCGTTCATGGGGACCGAGAGGGTCCCCAACTTGCGTCCGACTGGGTCCTCGCCCAGAGGGGTGAACACGACCTTCCCATCAATCGATGCTGTCAGTGAGGAGAACACATACGTCTTCAGGTTGTCCAGGATGTACCGGGTCATTGCCGGAATGCGACCTTTGTTTATGACTCTCTGGGCACGCAATTCGGGCGGTAAATCGGCTTCTGGGAAGCTGAAGAGGCGGGGGATGTACTCCATGGGGCACATAGTCACGTAGTATTCGCGACCGGCTTGGACACCGCGGATGGCGGGGAAAGAGTAAGTGAAATCCTGGGGTACTGGATCGTTCATTCGCCCTTGTTACTACAGATGGGATTGGAAGTCAACAAATAAACTTCCAAGAAAAGCCCGGTGACTTCCACGAGACCTCTTGTCTCAACGCGAGTCTGAGAAAGGGTTGATGCTGCCCCAGAAAGAGTAGTCGAGTGCGACCGGACGACGCGACTTAGGCTTTCCCCGACTCTTCCTCATCAGAAAGGACAATGTCGAGAGCGTAGGTGTAAACTGGTAGGCATTCCTGTTCCACGCCAAAACTCTTCTCAATCATCAGTTCAACAATACTGGGCCCATCGATGAGGATTACAGGGACAGCACCCGCTTTGATAGAGACCTCCTTTGCGCCAGAGGCGAACCGCGCTGTGGTAAAGAAAATCCCCTGTTCGTACTCGCCTTGTATGGCTCCCCTGAACTTGTCTATCTCGGGGCGACCGACATTGGACTTTGTCCACCTCTTGCACTGAAAAGCAAGTCTCATGTATGCGAGCCCCACCTTCAGTTTGCCGTACCCGTCGATGCCGCCATCCCTCGTTACTTCGGTTACGTGAACGTCTTCAAACCCATAAACGTCCAACAATCGCTTTGCGAAGTTCTCGAAGGCAGCAGGCGACACCTTCTTTAGGTCTCGCAATACCCGCTCCTTGATGGTTTCGCGGTGAAGCCGATGCAGTTCTTTCAGTTGACTAAGCGTCGAGGTGACCGTGGCCCTCTCAGCAAAACGGCGTCTCTTGCCTCGTCCGCGAGGCCGATCTGTCCTCAGTGGCGTCTCTAGAGGGTAGAACTTCCCGTCGCGGGTCATTCCAAACAGCTTTCCGGGGTCAGCGCTGGGAAAGTCCAGGTCCTTGCAGTGTCGCCTGATTTGTCCTTTGACCACATTTTCGGGCTGCTGTGCATGAAACTCGTACAGATTGCGCTCTACAATCCGCCGGTAGACCTCCTTAGGAGACAGCGCTTCTCCTGCCTGCTTCATGACAGACAGAATGGCTTCGTTGATTGTCGGATGTTCTCTCATGTCTCAAGTTCCTCGCTCATCCCCCCGCCAAGACGGGTCATGGCCTCCACCACCGCAACCACCTGTTTCACACTCTTGAAAGCAATGCTCTTCCGGGTCTTCCACGTATTGCCGTCGCGTTGCCAGCGATACACGGCCAGGAAGGGCTTTTGCGTCTTGGGATCACGAATCAGTAACACCGCTGTCCACCATCCCCCCGCCCGGGTGATCGTCTCGGCGTCAATGATCTGGTCCCGGTAATAGTCGCTTATTGGAAAGTTTTGGCCAAGAGTCATAGTTTACAAACCCCACTCATTCGATGGTTCCAACTCCGATGGCTGGGCCTGGATTCCAAGTTGCCGACTGATCTCGGCGGCGAGTTCGACGGCATGCCCACCCCGCGAGTTGTCGGTGATGACACGTCTTGCGCCCGTTGCTCTAGCGTATTCCAGCGTGTCGTTAAAGTCAGCGTGGTTCGTAAGGGCCACGCTGAGTGCCCTGTCCGAATACTCCAGTAGCGGGTTGTCGGGGTTGGTCATGAAGGCGCTGAGCGTAATCGTAGTGCCTGTCTCGATCTGTATGGGAAACTGGTCCCCAGTCCCGTAGAACCGCACGTACCGCCCCGATTTAAGCACCTCTTTCGCCTCCGGCGACTTGAGAGAACAAACCGGGCCGATCGGATACCCGAATGCTCGGTACACTTCGATCTCTGCGCACATGCGCGGGCTGGCTAAGAATGGGCAACCTTCTACCTCGGAAAGCACTTGAAGGCCGCGATGCACCGTCCCGCGGTGGGCTTTGATGTGAAGCGGCCCCTTCTGCAGTTTGTCAATGGCAAGCCGGAGAAGCCGTTCCTCTGCCTCTTCTTGGCTGTATCGTCTCACACTGTTCGGCGAGCCATAGGTGCTATCCAAAACCAATTCGTCTACCTCGATCACGTCATTAAGCGGCCACTGGAAATCCCCTGAATATCCAACGCGCCGGCTGTTAGCCATCTCCACCTGCACCTGTACTGACCCCAACATATGATCCGAATGGAAAAACCTGACCCGCGAGGCGCCAACGGGATTTTCCGTGCCGACCTGAACCTCGATCATGTTGTCTCGCACGGGAAGGTCTGCGTTGAACTCAGCAACCAATAGCTGCAGAGTCGCCCCTGTCAGGTAAATGTCCTGCATTCCCTTGCTCGTCTCGAAGCTGTGCATATGGTCCAGATGAACATGGGTCTGTATGCGAACTCTGTAGTCGCGGTGGAACCCGTCGCACGCCACGTCTGGACCGAGCAGAATAACCCCCGAGGCTGTCACACCTATCCGCCCATCGTTCATGTCTTGGGGATCCTTGCAAGCAACGCTTTGTTGATAGCTGTCTCGAACCCAGCGGTGTCACCTGTCTTGAGACGAACTGCGCCATCATCGTCCGTAACGATTGTGAACCTCTCCACTCCTAACCTTGCCGATGTTTTGCCATGGATACCATACTCTGACCTAATCAGTCCTACCAGCAGGTCGTCCCGGTCACTCTGATTCAGGCATCTGAGAAACCGCTTGAGTGAATCATCAGTGATAGCTCCGAGAAACACATGGTGGCGTGTCAAGGTCGGCCGCATTCGGAGTACCTCATTGATACAGTCAACAATGCGGCGGCGCGACCGCTGCCTCAATTGCACAATCTGCCGCACCTCCTCCTTACTCATCTGATTTGCCATAACCTCTCTGGTGGCCTCCTTCTGCTCATCCTGTTCCAGTTCTCCAAGGCGCCACGCCGAGGCGAATGCAATCGTCGCGCCCGTCTGTCCCCAATCCACGAGGTGGTGGATTTCAGGAACCAACTTCAAGAGACGGAGAAAGCGGGAAACCATGGTTGGCCCGGTCAGATTCACAAAACGCGCGCAACTAACGAGCGTTGCACCCGCGGCCAATGCTTTGTGGAAAATCTGCGCGACCTCGACAGGGGAAAATCGTCTCTTCCCATGATGCGTACCCACGGATAGCAAGAGGTCCCGCGCTTCCTCGGGGGTCAGTCCAGGAAGCATAGTCACTCTCCCGTCGCGTAGCCTTTGCCAGACAAAGCTTCCTCAATCAGTGAGGAGGCGGCGTCGGCAATCGTCGTCCCCTCATCTTTTGCGTATCGCTTTAGCGACTGATGCAGGGCTACTCCGATGGTGACAACAATCTGAGTGATCTTCTCACCGGTCTTTGCAGCCTCAATGATCTCGGACGCGTCCGCCGTTGGATTGTCTTCGCGCTTCTTGACCATATGGACCCTTTGAGCATCGCTCATCTGGGACATCTCTTTGGCAAACATAACGGCTTCATCCGGGTTGAGGGAGCCAGAAACAGAAGCGGCGTCTTGGGCACGCAAAGCGACCTTCATGTCCACCTGATTGGTGTCGACGAGTTCCTTAAGCTCGGGCGCAAGTCGATCATACTTCACATAGTTTCGCACGTCGTCGTACGGTAAACCAGTCTCGTCAGCCACAGCCTTCATCGTGCCATATCTCCTGTAAAGAGCCGTGCACGCATCGATTAAGTCGCTGCGATTTAGGTCGCGCCGGACCAGGTTTTCCGTCACGGAGATAACCTTGGCCTCTGTCTCGTCAACCTCATGGTCAAGAATGCAGGCGAGAATGCTCCCCTTCCTGATCTGCTTGTGGGCGAGGTAGCGTCGTTGACCCGTCAGGATTTCAAACTTGCCTTCCTCCTTCGCGGGACAAACAACGATAGGCTCCAGCTGACCCATCTTTTGGATGCTTGCGGCCAATTCATCAATATCCTTGCCCACATCGCGTGTTCGAACTTGCCCTTTTCCGATAACCAAGCTGGAGAGGGGAATCTCCTTCACTTCAACGATTTTTGCTGGCATGTGCGTTCCTCCTGACTGGGATTGTTTTACGCTTCCTCGTGGTCTGTGTCAAACACCTTTAATTCCAAGATTCTCCTCAGTTCATCCCGCGTGAATAACTTGACGAAAGCGTTCTCAGCACCTTCGATGTAGCGGTCGAAGTCCACCTCCTTCTCCCTTAACACGTTGGCGATGCGCTCCTCAATACTATCGGCAATGAGAAAGCGAATCACGTGTAACGGACGGTCGCGCCCAAAGCGGTGCGCCCGCTGGATCGCCTGATTCTCGACGGCAGGGTTCCACCATCGGTCGAATAACACCACCGTGGATGCCTCTTGAATGTTAAGGCCGACTCCGCCGGCACGGAGAGACATAAGGACTGCTCGCGGTCCTGGTTGCTGCCTGAATCGGGACAGAACCGCATCTTTCTCCTCCTGAGACTGCTGACCTGTGTACAGATCGTGTGGAAAGTCACCCAATCGCTCCGAGATGAAGTCGAGTGTCTGCACGTACTGCGAAAATAAGATAATCTTGTCGTCGGCCTCAGCGCATTCCTCCAGAAGGACTGACAGCGCCTCCATCTTCACGGACTCACCCGAGTCGGGGTCATAGTTGCAAATCTGTTTAAGCTTGGTGATGAGGGCAAACAGGGCCATCTCTGTCACCGGGACGCCCTCTTGGCGTGTTCTTTCACGCCGATTGATCCAGAAGTCGGTGTATGTTTCTCGCTGTGCCGCGGTCAGCTCCAGCATTATGTCCTGGATGATAATGGGGGGGATCTCGGTCAGGACTTCCTTTTTCCGTCGTCGGAGAAAGTGTGGCTGGATGCGTTCATGGACGACGGCCGGGGGCATGCCATTGTCCAACAGGCCTGGTGATAGAAAAAGAAACAGGGAAACTAGGTCTTCGATGCTGTTCTCCAAGGGTGTGCCAGTAAGTATCCATCCTTTCGAGCGTTGCAGCAGCCGACAGGCTAACGCCGCCATGGAGTGACGGTTCTTAATTCGTTGCGCTTCGTCAAGAACTACAGCGTCGAAATGGATCTCGGGGTCCATCTCCAAGGCATCGGCGCGAATTTGTTCGTAGGTGGCGATAAGAACCTGGATGGGGAGCTGATATGTCGCCAATCTGTCTTGGGCCGTGCCCATGACCCTGTGCACGACAAGGTCGGGGGCCCACATTGCCAGTTCGCGCCGCCAATTGTAGGCGAGGGCGTTCGGGACAACGATTAACACCCGACGGGACACGGAGTTGCGAAGCAGCAGGCGCAATGCCACAATCGTCTCGACCGTCTTTCCAAGACCCATCTCATCGGCTAAAAGGGCCGCTTCGTTGCGGGCCAGAAAACTCACGCCCTCCCATTGGTAGGGGCGAAGGGCGAAGGGAAGTCCCAATTCCGTTGACAGGCCCTCCGGGTCATCGAAGGACACAGAGGGCTCAAGCGGCACAGGAGTATGGGGCTCGTATTCGTTATTCGCTTCTGCGACTGCGGCCGGAATATCCGTGCCCAGGTACTCAAGGAAGTACCAGTTTGTCACTTGCACCAGGGCTGACAAGCAAGGATCGATGTAGGCACGGTCAACGGGTCGGAGGTCAGGTTGAAAGTGCGCGCCATAGTTTCCGTACTGTTGGATAACCCTCAGTGGGATTTTCACGCGCTCGGGCACCTTGTCTTTGCTGGAAAGGAGTTCGATCAGCTTATCGAGGCGTGTCTGATCTGGGTCTCCAACCTCACGGGCGAAAACAGACGAACAGACGGCTTCGGCGGACTTCCGGGCATGCATCAGCGACGTTTCCGGGTCCTTGTCCGCATATGTCATCGCCTTCACGATGATTCCGGACAGGAGCTCCGGATCGCACTCTCCCGGCTTCAGGACAACCTGGCCCGTTGACACGTCAATAGCCCCTCCGACAAAAGCCAACAGCCGCCGTTCAGTGATGACGGGCTTCTATACTGAACTCTCCTGCGATGAGACTACCTAAGCCACGACCTATATGGCCGAGTGAAGCTAATTCAGCCTGGGGGAGTATACCGTTCCGTGCATAACGAAGCAAGAAAAATGCCACAAGAAATGCCAGGGATTGCTTGGACGTGCCGGAGTATTCCAAGTGACCGACACGGGAACGGTCAGAGGACCGTCCGAAGAGTCGGCGTTCAGCCTGAATTGGGCTTCTCCGTTGGTCAGTTTGGGGAGTCGACGAGAGGATTTTGGGAAGGCAAGTGGCGAAATCTCTCACAGGAAAAGGGGAGGAGACTGCCGTATGGAGCCGTCTCCAGATCCCCATTTCATCGAAATGTCGACCGAATGTCCCCGGTGAGGACGTGATGGGGACCACCTTTCCGTACCCCCACACGGGTTCGTGGGAAGGGGTGCGCCACCACAACCATTCGAGGGCGTTCTTCTCGCTCCTGTCGCGCTGCCAGCCAGACTGGCAGAAGCGGAAGGATGCACTGGCCCGCCTCAGGCCCTCATGAAGTTCCGCCTCTATGCTGAGACAGCCGGCTTCAAGCGGTCGCCTGCTGGAGTCTGGGCAGCGTGTGCCTGACGATGTAGGAGATGCTCGCGGCGTGCCAGCGCCCGCCGCGCTTGGTGGGGACGCCCTCCGCGTTCAGGCGCCTAGCGATCTGGAGGTGGGGCAGGCCCTCGGCCCTCATGGCCCTGATGCGGTCGAGCACGTCCTGCTCGGCGGGGTCCGGGCGCAGTTGGTTCTCCCCGTTGGAGAGGGAAACGGTCCTGTATCCGAACGGGGTGGTCCCCAGCCTCTCGCCCCGCCTCTTCTTCTCCTGCAGCGCCATCGAGGTCCGCTCGCCGATCTGTTCTCTTTCCATCTGGCTCAGGGCGGCCAATATCGTCAGCACGAACCGGCCCGCCGCGCTGGCGGTGTCGAGCCGCTCCGTGATGCTGTGGAGCGCCCAGCCCTCGCGGTCCACCTGCTCGACGAGGTTTAGGACGTCCTTGGTGGAGCGGCTGAGGCGGTCTATCTTGAGGATGACCAGCGCGTCTGCCTCGCCCGCGTCCAGGCGGTCCAGGGCCGCCCGGATGCCCGGCCGGCCCCTGAAATCCTTGCCGCTGCCCGCGTCCTCGGCCATCCCGACGAGTTCGAGGCCGTGGAGCGCGCAGTAGGCCGCGATCTTGGAGCGCTGCACGTCCATCGAGATGCCCTCCTGGCTCTGCTCGACCGTCGAGACCCTCGCGTATCCTATCGCCCTCGGTCTTCTTTGCTTGTCTTCCATCTCCCTGGTCCTTTCCGTCCCCCGGGCCTTCCGCGCGGCCCGTTCCTGACTCGATGGTTTCATCATGGCGCGTCTCAGGCCCCGCGCGAACCCTTTTTTTCTCCGGGGGGCTCCCGCGGATCGCTGGTGCGGAAGGGCTTGCGGGGAGGGGTGAAAATAGTTCTGAAAAACAGTTTCCGGGAGGGCCAAAACCGGGCGAAAAGGGACGAAACGAGCGGAGTTCTTGCGAGCCCCAACGGCGTCCGGGCGGCCCGCGGAACAGGACCTCCGGGACGGCCCACGGACGCGCTCGGTCTCCGCCACGGCCTCCGGGACGAAAGAGAGGGCCGGAACCAAGCCCTTCCGTTCCACGGCTCACGGGGAACCCTCGATGCAGTCAGCGTTTGGGTGGTTGTCGCCGTGTTTCTTCAGCGGTTATACTCAGCGAGGTGGGCGGCGTGCCCGGTGGCGGGCGCCGACGAGAATCGCGGCTCGATCTCTCCGCTCATCCCGTCCTTCTCTGGCCCGGCGCTTCCCCCACGCGATGGTCCGAGGCGCGAATACAGGGTGAAGTCCGGCACGCTCGCCGGGGCGATGTAGCGGAGTTCGTAGATGCAGTCGGCCCAATGGCCACCACTCTCGCCGCCCAGGACCAGCAGCGCTCCTTGCTTGGCGTCGCGGACCAGTACACTGCCGTACATCGCAATCGGGTTCTCAATGCTCAATTGAGACCAAGCGTTATTCGCGTCGTTGAATTCCCATGCGTCCGCCAGCGCGCCGACCCCGTCCCGAAACCCTCCCACGAGGACGTGCCTGCCTCGCTCTGGCGAGTAGGTCATGGTGTGCCAAGCCCTGGCATTCGGGTGGACCGCAGGCTCTGGGCGGGACCACGAGTTCGTCGCCGCGTTGTAGACATATGTCGTGTCAAACAACGAGACCGGTCCGATGGCATCTTCCTGGCCTCCGAACACGACCAAGTTCTTCGAGGACGGACTGAATGAGGCCTTGAAGGCGGCCATCCTACCGGCTCCGCCGCCCCAACCCGCAGGGGGAGTCCCGTTCAGAGAAACCCATCCGCCACTCTGTAGCGCATACACTTTGCCATCCATTCCGAGGAGGCAGACCTTGTTGAGATGGGAGTTGTGGAAAAGGGATCCCCAGCGGTTTGCGCGGGTCGTCTCGTCCTCGAAGAGTTTCTGGACGGCCTGCCCGTCGAAGGACCAGACGTCTCCGAGAAGAAGGTATCCAGCGTCGCCGCCGGCGACGATCATGCGCTTGGCGGTCGGGTCCCAGGTGAACAGGGCGCAGTTCCTCGGCGATATGACGGACAGGTCGTTGTACCGGTTGAGCATCGACCACGAGCCGTTTTTGAACGCCAGCATCTGGTTCGACACGTAGAGTGGGCCAAAGCTGAGGTCGCCTCTCACGTCGTTTACAGTTATTGCGCCACCGAACATTACCAGACGCTCGTTCTTCTCATCGTAGACGACCGCGGCCCCCGATTTGGGATAGTAGAACGAATCGGGCACCTCGACCCACCTCGCGTCGGCGGCACGCGGCGCGGCTTGCTGGATCAGCGCCAGGAACATCTTGAAGCACAGGAAACTGCTGATGAAGCAAAGAGTCTGTCTCCTCATGGTTCGTTTCTCCGTTTCTCGGATGGTCTTCGGGTTGGTCTTTCCGGTTCTGCATGAAGTTGTTCCACGTCCCTCGACGGCTTGCCCCGCAAAGAAACTCCTCGATCAGATACCACCGCGCCGATCATACCGCGCCGGTCGCCGCGCGTAAACGGAAAAATGCTACTCATAGTCTGTGGACTCATCGTCTTCTCGGACGGAAGATCGCCCATGCCCTACCCCAAGCGAGACGCCCTCTTCCTCCGCAGGCTCGGCCACCGTCTGCGCGCCCTGCGCGAGGGGCGCGGGTGGTCGCAGGAGGAGTTCGCGTTCCGGTGCGAACTCCACCGCACCTACGTGGGGTCCGTCGAGCGGGGGGAGCGCAACGTCGCGGCCCTCAACCTCAGGCGCGCGGCCGAGGCCTTGGGCGTCCCCCTTTCCAGCCTCTTCGAGGGGTTGTAGGCGCTCCATCCCCGCCGCCGCGGGCCGCGAGGACCGATGCCGCGCGGGGCCACGCGGACGCCGCTTGTCAAGCGCGCCGTCCGTCTGGCAAGGCTTCAGAAGACGCGCCACGGTCGCGCGGGGGCTCCGCCACGGCCTTTGGAGCAAAAAGATGGGCCGGAACAAGCCCCTCTCGTTCCGGCCCTCCCGCGGTCGTCCTTCGTCACCCGCCGCCGTTCCCGCACCGTGCGTGCGCCGCTATCTTCGCCTCCGCTTCGCGGCCCGTGCCGCGGCCCGCTCTATTGCCGCGAGGGCCTCCCGCTCGCCGCCCGCCAGCAGGACGACGTACTGTCCCAAGTGCCCCTCGACGAAGGTCTCCTTCCCCGACGCGGCCCCGAACGCCGCCGCCCCGGACACGAGGCACGCGATCTGGTCCGGCTCGGTCCAGTTCAGGGCCTCCGCCGAGCAGAACACGAACGCCTCCGGCATCGCCGCCAGGGCGCGGTGGAAGCCCGCGAAGTCGAACTCCCCGAAGCCCCGCCGCAGGTCGGCCAGCGCGGCGTCCACCGCGCCGCTCAGGATGGGATGGGGCATCTCGTCCTCGTTCGTTCTATGCTCGTCCATCATCATCTCCTTTCTCGTCAATAGTCAGCGGGCAGAAGTACGCAACTGCTCGCCCGTCCGCCGTCGTCATTCCTGGCCTCGGTGATGACCCAAAACTTGACCCCCTCCACCACATATGAAGAGAGAATCCTCGATCCGTCTTCCAGCGCCATCTCGTTTGATCTGTGGTCGGCGAGGCTCAGCGCGCCCCGGTCAAGCGAGGAGTGCCTATCCAGCAGGATTCTGACGTCGCCGCCCACCTCCTCCAACGCCGCGAGCGCCCCCGGCGTCGCCACGACCCGCCCCAGCGGGAACTTCGGCTTCCTCTTCGCCTCGCCGCTCATCTCGCGCCCTCCTTCCCGAGCCTCTCCAGCGCCTCGTCCGCCCACGCGCACCCCGCCCCGGAGTCCCGCAGCGCCATGGGGGAGGTCGGCCACACGGACCCGTACTCCGCCAGGACCTCCCTGGGGACCGGCTCGCCCGCCGCGACCGCCTCCTCCACGATCCTCTCGTGCCGCGCCAGCGCGCGCCGCCGCCGCTGGTGGCTCGTGGACCGCGCGTGCGCCCGCTGGTCCTTCAGGTACTCCCAGGTCGTCATCTCCCACGGGCGCTTCTCCGGGACGAGGTCCAGCTGTCTCCTGCCGCGCATGTTGCTCATGGCAGTCCTCTCCTTTCCCCCGCGGCCTCTCCGTCACGCCTGGGCCTTCCGCGAGGCCGGGGCCGCGCCCTTCTTGTGCTGGGCCTTGTACCACGCGAAGTGCGCGGGCGAGAACTTGCTGTCCGGCTTGGCCTCGCGCGCCGCCGCCTCGGCCTGGGCGTAGGTCGCCTCCAGGCCGCGCTCCGCGAACAGCCTGCGCATCGCGGCGGCCACGCTGGGCTTGGCGGCCTTCTCCCCCTTCGCGGCGCCCTTGGAGGCGGGGGTTTCCTTCTCCCCCGCCTTCTTCTCTCTCGCCGTCCCGGCGGCTCCCTCCGTCTTCGCCGCCCCCTTCTCCGCCGCAGCCCCGGCGGGTCCGGTGAACTTCTCGACGGGTATCGCCCTGGGCTGGCCGCGGTCCGCGCCGTCGCGCACCTCCACTGCGTCGACGGTGATGACGCTCCGCAGCGTGTAGGGCGGCCTGGTGACCCGGTACGTCCCGCCGTCCCCGTGCGCGACCAGGTCGCCGCGCCTGAACAGGGCCTTCGCCCCGGCCGGGGCCGCCGGCGTCGCGGCTTCTCCCTTCGGCTGGGAGCTGGCGCTCTTCACCGATGTTTTCTCCGTCTGAGAGGCGGCCGTCTCCGCCGCCGATTTCACCGCCTGGGAGGCGGTCGTCTCCGCCCGCGCTTCTTGCGCCTGGGAGTTGGCGCTCTTCCCCGGCGTCTTCTCCGTCGGCGCCGTCCTCGCCGCTTGCTTCGCCGCCGTCGCCTTGGCGGGCTCGACCGTCGCCTTCTTGGCGGTCGCCTTCTCGGCCACGGCCTTCTTGGCCGCGGGTTTCTGAACCGTCTTCTTGGTGCTCGTCTTCGTCTTCATGTCTCCACCTCCTGATCAAGTATGGTGCTCCAACCAATCCTGAGCGGGCGCTTCCGCCCCGCCCCCTGCTTCCAGATTCGTCATTACCCCGCCGCCCCCTCGCCGCCTCGGACCATCGCGCGGAGACGCTTCAGCATGATGGGCAGCTTCTGGTCCTCCACGCCGCGCAGCAGGTCCGTCATCTCGCGCAGGGTCCTCTCGCGGTCGAAGCCAGCGGGGGCCTCGCGGAACAAGTCATCGAGCGACGCGATCATGGCGTCGTAGTTGGGCTTTCCGCGGACCTCCCCGTCGTCGGAGAGGAAGCAGCGCGCGTCTTCCTTCCCCGGCCCGACCTTGACGACCGTCGTCTCCGCGCGGAGGTCGTCGTCCCAGCGGGTGAGGGCGCCGACGGTCGGGACGCGCGCCCGGCACTCGCCGTCGTCGGTGAACTCGACCTCGACGCCGAACCGCCCGCGCGGCGAGGCCACGACGAGCGGGTTCGTCTCGCCCAGGGGCAGCTCCTCGTCGGTGAAACTCTTGGCGCGCGCCCCGGAGTGCAGGACGCACTGCTCGACGAGTTCGGCGACGCCCTCGACGAAGTCGGACGGATACTCCATCAGCGCTTCGCGGACGTCGCTTTGGGGTATGATGAGGATGGTCATGTGCTCGTGCTCCTTTCTCCTGGGTTCTCTTTTCTCCGACGTGGCGTCCGCCGCGTCATCTCCGCGCGTCGTCGAAGACGGTGTTCGCGCCGCAGCGGTCGCACGTCCCGCCGCCGAGGAACTCCAGCGCCTCCCCCAGCAGTTCGTCGAGGTGGCCCGCCGAGCCGACGAACCCCCAGTCGCCCGGACTCTTCCCCTGCTCGGCGGCCAAGCGGTCGAGGCCAGCCCGGAGCGCCGCCAACTTCGCCTCGCAGGCCTCCCGGTGCTCCTGGAACCTCTCTCCGCAGCACCGCGCCGCACCGCTCGCCTCCTCTGCGGCCTTCTTCGTCGGTCCTTTCTCGGTCGTCGCCTTGGCTGCGGTCCTCTTCACAGGTTTCATCGCCGTCTGCTTCGTCCGCTTCGCCGCCGTCTTGGCGGGCTTGGCGGTCGCCCCGCTGGCGGTCGCCTTCTTGGCCGGAGGTTTCTTGGTCGCCTTCTTCACGCTCTTCTTCATCTCTCTTCCTCCTTTTCGTTCCTTCGGCAGAGCGGGCGTTTCAGAACTGTACCCGTCTGCTTCAACGATGTTGGCCGGGGCGCTTCCAGCGACTCCCGCCTTCGGGCGCCTCCCAAGAGGCGCCCTTCTCGCTTCACTGGTCGATGCGGTCGGTCAGGTCCGCGAAGGTCGCGCAGAACTCTTTCAGGTCGTTCGCCCGACCCCGCAACTGCTCCCTCCTGTCCGCCTCGACGCACGTCGCCGCAGCGGCGATCCTGCGAAGGCTCTTTTCGGCCTTGAGCACATGGACGATGACGTCGTCGAAAAGCGTGTCCTTGACATCCTGCTCCTCCAGCGCGCGGGCGACCCGCTCCAGTTTCTGTTGGCCGATGTTCATCTTGCCGTCTCCTTGTCTTCGACCTTGGTCCGCGTCTCGCCCCGCGCAACCTATTGGATATATTGTGGCGCGAACCGCTGGGTTTGCGAACTTAAAAGAGACTGGGTTGCGCCCGCCGCAAGCCCAGCGGTTCCAGCCATCCGTGCGAAAAGGCGAAAATTCTTCGGAAAAACCCGCCCTGGAGGGGGCTGAAGGGCAAGAAGAAGGGCCGATCCGGAAGAGCTCTACTGAACGCCTCAGATCGGCCCTTGCGCAGAGGCAAGAGAGAACCCGGCGGGGGCATGCCCTCGCTTGTTTCTACATGGTTGTGGGAAGTTTTCGATGGAGCCGGTCAGGTGGATACGTATCCACCCGACCGCCGAAGAACCGGAGTTCACCCTTGCGGTCCACATGGTTGGTCTGATACCCTCCTCCTGACATTCAGGGAGTGTCGGTCGAGAGGAGCAGCGCTCCGCGCAAGAGCACCGAGCCTTCTGAAGGCATCAACGGCTTGCCTTTCTGAGAAGGCGGAACCGCGATCACAGGAATGACCAGGCAGAAAGAACCGAGAAGGCTCCTCCGCGGCAAGTCTTTCCACAAGAAGGTCCAAGCGGACTGGGAACAGACCGCAGAGGGGGAGGTACGGTCAGAGAAGGGGATTCTCAAGCCAAGCGGGCGTCGTGGGCGAGTCGACGTGTTCGTCACCGATGACGATCCGGACAGCCCCGCCGCCGTCGTGGAGATAAAGGCGAGCGACTGGGACAGGATGACCGAGGAGGCCCTGCGGCGGAACGTGCGCCGTCAGATCAAGCAGGTCTGGGACTACATCGAGTCTCAGGTTCGGGATGGCAAGCACGTTCGAGGGGGGGAAGGCAAGGACGTCTGCCCCGGCATCGTCTTCCCGAGGCGCCCGAAAGAGAAGGAACGCTTGGAGATGATCGAGAATCTTTTCAACGAGGAGGGAATCGCCGTTGTCTGGGAAGATGAATCAATCACGGAATGCAGCAATCGGAACGCCTCTGGGTGATCCGAGCAATGGCACTCGTGGTGAGATAATCAGCATCCGACTCTTTGTTTAGAACCCACTAACAAGAGGAGATACATTATGCAAATCCAGTGGCTAGACCTCTGTGAAAAACTTGCGGCCTTGAAAGACCCACAAGCTTTTGCAAAGAATCATGGCGTAAGTATGATGGCTGCCTTCAGCCAATGCGATGTGTTCCCAGCCAATCCAGGGCAAGAAGCCATGCGGGACGCACTCAGGGGGCTTGGATACGTATTCGGCGATGGTGAGTCGGTGTCAATAACCACGCTTCAGCCGCCTGCATAAGAATAGGCATTTGACGCCGATTTTCGCGCCGGGAGATACACCCGGATTTTGGGGTGTTACTTGTAGTCGAGGCAGAGGCGTTTTTCTCCGAGCCAGGGGATGGATCGCGAGTCGCGATCGAGGCCTGCCTGGGCAATGAT
>Ga0315277_10006241_pt1 | contig 15661 bp, 13 predicted proteins | sample YL17G05_15_MG_FD_203695 | JGI IMG/M metagenome (GOLD analysis project Ga0315277, IMG submission 203695) | Sediment microbial communities from Yellowstone Lake, YNP, Wyoming, USA - YL17G05_15 | ecosystem: Environmental > Aquatic > Freshwater > Lake > Sediment | place: USA: Wyoming | collected...
GGATTCTCGGCGATCCTTACGGCTTCGAACGAAAGAAGCCGGATGTCCTCTTTGAAGCCCATGCCAAGGAATTCCTGGAGCTCTATTCAAAACAAAATAAGCGGAGCTGGAGGCGGGATGAAATTTCCATCGATCATTTGATTGAGTTTTTCAAGGGTAAATTCCTTTCGGAAATCACGGGCAAGACAATAGAAAAATATCGGGCTAAGCGAAAGGCCGATGGAGTCTCGCCTTCGACAATCAACCGGGAGCTTGCTTGTTTGAAGACGTGCTTTAATAAAGCCGTTGAATGGGAGAAAGCGGACAAGGATTGGAATCCGGCGCGGACGGTCAAAAAATTCCGGGAGCCTCATAGCCGGGAACGGATATTGACGGCGGATGAATCGCGGCGGTTGATTGCGGCGGCCAGCCCGGCGCTTCGGCCCGTGCTTATCGTGGCCTTGAATACCGGGATGAGGCGCGGCGAAATTCTCTCCCTTCGATGGACGGATATTGATTTTGTGAAGGGCTTCATTCTCATCGGGGACTCGAAGTCCGGCAAGTCCCGGGCCGTTCCTATTAACGGCATGGTATTTGAAACCCTGTCGGCGATGAGAAAGGCGGAAGGATTCGTCTTCGACAATCCCGAAACCGGGACTCATGTCCTCGATGTCAAGACGGCGTTCCTGGGCGCTTGTCGTCGGGCCGGAATCAAGGGCGTCCGCTTCCATGACTTGCGTCATACGGCCCTTTGGCATATGATTGAAGCGGGCGCCGACCTTGTGACGGTTTCGCAGATTGCCGGGCATTCGACGATTCAAATGACGACGAGGTATTGTCACCCTAACGAACAGAATAAGAGACAAGCGGTCGGATATCTGGCCGAATACTTCGGGGAAACCGGAAAGAAAGCGGAAAGCGTATCCATCCCCCGTCCCGTAATTGATTATAAATCAAACCTTTAGAGACGGCAAGGCGCGGACTCTTAATCCGCGGGTTGTAGGTTCGAGTCCTACACGGGTCATTTTGTTTTTTCCCGATTATTCAATCCCTTACCCTGGTTTTAGTTTTAGCCTGAGTCATCTAAACTGAGCTTTTTTTAATAGGCCGACCCCATAGATATTATTGACGTATCAGGGAAATATCTTTAGTATGTGAGCATGGGGATAGCATCACTGAATATATTGCAGGGGCTCACTATAGTGATGCTATGATTTTCCCATAAGTTTTCCAAAGAAAAGAAAAAATGAATCGATTATGGCTTTCTGCAACGCTTGTCGCCGCCTGTCTCGCATTTACCGTTAATGCGGTTGCGACGGAATACTACGTGTCGCCGAAGGGAAACGACGCGATGGGGGACGGGAGTCAGGGCCGGCCGTGGAGGACGATCCAGAAGTCCGCGAACGCAATGTCGGCCGGCGACACCTGCCACGTGATGAAAGGCAAGTATGACGAAATGGTCAGGCCGGCCAGGTCCGGGACTGCCGGTCGCCACATCTCGTTCGTGGCCGAGGGGCCGTCCGTCTATCTGAGAGGTACGCGGCGGATCACCGGCTGGACGTTGCACAGCGGCAGCATTTGGAAGGCGAGCGCCGTCTGGAACTTTGGCGAATTGTTCGTCGACAATAAACGGATGGTCCTTGCCCGCTGGCCCAACCTGACCTCCGGCGACATTTACCGCCCCAACTTTTACCAGGCCACGGCCAACGGAGGCGACAGGTCAATCATCGACTCCGTTCACCTGACGCAGCCAAGCGGGGCCTGGATCGGCGCGAAGATCTTCATGGTGCCCGGCCTGGGTTGGGTCGCCGACCAGCGCAACGTGACCGGCTACGATCCTGCAAAACACCGGATCACCTTCCGCCCGGCGATCACTTATTCTGAATATTACGACGCGGACCAATACAGCCTGTACTTTCTGTACGATAAGCTGTCCTTGCTTGACGCGCCGTGCGAGTGGTTCCTGGACCGGGCCGCGGGTACGGTCTACTTGTGGCTGCCGGGTGGCGGCGACCCGAACGGTCATCTTGTCCAGGCGTCGGGCGGGTCCGGGGGCTTCGACCTCATTGATCGGTCGTTCATCCGGATCGCCGAGTTCAACCTCATGAGCGGCGACATCAAGATGCAGAACGCGACGGGCTGCTTGGTGGAGGATGTGCGGCACCTGTACCCTGCGACCGAGCTGTGGGCGAGCGGGTCGGACAACGTGATTACGAGAAGCGAGATCGCGTACGCGAGCTACACGGGCGTGAGGCTGTCCGGCATGCGCAACACGCTCAGTAAGTGCCACGTGCACCACTGCGACTACTTTGGTACTAACAACTCGATCGTCGAGCTCGGTAGTAAAAACTCTATGATCGGCGGCTCGCAGAATACGATCGTCGACTGCTCGCTGCACGACACCGGGCGGGACGGGGTGAGAATCGTAGGTAGGATCGATATCAGCGGCTGCATAATCGAGCACAACGAGATATATAACGCCGGCCTCATTGCCAAGGACTTGGGCGGGTTCTACAGCGGTCTCACAGATGGTGGGGGGACGGTGATTCGGTACAACATCGTCCACGACATCTGGCCTAAGCAGTCACCACAGTACGGGCCGTTCGCGCTGGGCGAGGGCATCTACCTAGACAATAGCAGCTCGAACTTCTTGGTGCACCACAACGTGGTGTACCGGACCGCCGCATGGGCGATCATGCTGAACCAGCCGAGCCGGAACAACCTGGTGTACAACAACACGGCGGTGGGCTCGGGCGGCGGATGGGGGGACGTGATCTGCTCGCAGTCGATGGCCCCGGGGTTCGTCGGCGTGGACGGGACGGTGGTGGCGAACAACCTGGCGGTGATGCTCGACAACCGGGATGGCTGGTGCATCAAGTTCGATAGAAAAGCACCAGCGTACTACCACAACGGTTACTATAACCTGTTGCACAGCAACCGGCTCAACAACCAGGGAGTGGAGGGCACGGGGGTGACGGGAAACCCGTTGTTCGCGTGCGCCGCGGGCAACGACTTCTCGCTGCTTGCGGGTTCTCCGATGATCGACAAGGGCGCGGTGATCCCAGGGATCACGGACGGGTATGTCGGCGCTGCTCCGGACATCGGGGCGTACGAGCGGGGGGGGAGCGAACGGCCCGGCCCGCGGCACAAGTGGTGGAAGCCGTCTAGGATCATTTATGCGCCGGCGAATGCCGTTGCCAAAAAGATATTGAAGCGGTCGCTTTCCCGGGCCGACTCTATCAACGTCATCCCCTGGGAAGGCCAAATTCTTACTGCCCTCCTGAAGAGATTAGGATCGGCAATGCCGGACTTAACTCCTCATTAATAAAAACGAGATGGATATTATATAATTCTTACAATGACAAGAATTAGATAGCATAAAGCCGCTGGGCTTGAAGTGAAGCGGGGACGGCCGCCGGCTTGGGCTGGCGATCTTCCTTTTCGGCCTCAACGCCGCGACGGTAGGATTCCTCGTCTACCGGGTCACACGGGGTTCCGCGCCATTCGCCGTCGGGGCCTCCCTTTTAATGCTGGGATCCGAGAGCATGCTCAACGTTCATACCATGGCGCTTTCGGAGCCTCTCTTCATATTCTTGTGCCTGATCGGACTCCTTTTTCTGACCAAATACCTGGAGAAAGGCGGCCGGGGGGTCCCTCCTCGCCGAAGCCGTTGTTTCCGGCCTCGCATTTCTAACGCGGTACACGGCGGCCGCCCTCAGCGGGATGCGTCGGGCCGTGACAGCCGGCTTCATCAGGCCCCCGAGGTCGTTCAGGCCTTGGACGAGGTCCGCGCGCTGGGGGCCATCCCTATTTTTACTAACGACTGCGGGGCTGTCTATTTCCAGGCCGGCCGGTACGCTTACTTGTTTCCTTCGGAGGCCGGGACGAATGGTCCTGCCGCCCTCGCCAAGGCCCTTGGAACCGCCCCGGCCTGCTTCGTCTACTATTGGGCGCCTCCCCATCTCGCGGCGGCGGAGGGGAATAGGAGCCGGGACCTGTTCGAAAATGGCCTGATCGATACACTCGGTCTCCGGATACTGGCCAAGACCGAAACGATCACCGTCCTCTGGCGGCCCGCCTCCAACTGAAAGGCGCCGTACGCGCCCCATTCCCAATAAAATTTACCTAAAGATATTCAGGCAGACCGTGATCAGCAGGGCATTGGTGAAGTCGATGAAAAAAGCGCCGACCATGGGCACGACCAGGAAGGCGCGGGGCGCCCGCCCGTATTTGTCGACGAGGACTTTCATGATGGCCATGGAATTGGCGGTCGTCCCCATCATGAATCCGCAAAAGCCGCCGCTCATGACGGCTGACTCATAGTCGCGCCCCATAAGCTTGAAAACGGGGCCGACGCAGAGGAGGGCGATCATCAAGACCTGTCCGATCAGGACGAACACCAGGGGCAGGATCAGGCCCGCCAGGTCCCAGAGCCTGAGGGTCATCAAGGCCAGGACGAGGAAAATCGAGAGGGAGATGTGGCCGAGATCGTCCAGCGTTCTCTGCGAGAGGCCGATCCAATGGGTCAGGTCGTCGAAGTTCCGGATGATGGCCGCGACGAACATAGCCCCGATGTAGGCGGGCAGCGTGATGCCCAAAGCCTGGAAGCCCTTGCTCAACCAGGATCCGATCCACATCGCGACCAGAAGCACGACCAGGTTCTTGAGGAGGACATACGCCTCTTGGTCCTCGCCGGCGGGCGCCGCTTCCTTCGGTTCGGGGATCTTGGCTTCGACGATGTCGTCCGCGCTCGGGGCCGGCCCTTCGCCGGGATGGAGCTTGGGCTTGCGGAGCTTATGGCGGTCGATCAGAAAGGTTCCGATCGGGCCGCCGATCAATCCGCCGCTGACGATCCCGAACATGGCCGCGGCGACGGCGATCGTGGCCGCCCCCTGGACGCCCGCCTTCTCGAACAATGGAGCGAAGGCGAGGCCGGTCGCCGGCCCGCCGGTCAGGGTCACCGAGCCGGCCAGAACCCCGAATAGGGGCTTGAGCCCGAAGAGGAGGGCGATCAGGGCGCCAAGGACGTTCTGGAGCACGGCCGCGATCGTCGACAGGATGAAAAAGAAGAGGACCTGGGGGCCTCCGATTTTGAGGAGTTTGAGGCTGGCGGCGAATCCGATCGTCGTGAAAAAGGCGATCATGAGGGGATCTCGCAGCGTCGTATCGAATTTGAATGGGGTCAGTTCGTAATTGCGGGCGATGAGAATCGCGAAGGCGACGATCAGACCGCCGACGACCGGGGCCGGAATGTTGTAGCGCGACAGGGGCCGGATCCAACGGCAGAGGCCGTAGCCGATGAACAGGACGACGCCCGCGAAGGCGACGGTCTGGATGAGGTCGAGGTTGAGCATATCCTGCCTCCCGGGAGAGCGATCTCAGGCGGCCGGGGCTTTCCGGCGGCTTTTCCAGATGAAATAAACGGGGAGGCCGAGTGCGATCAGGGCCAGCCCGATGAAGGAGTTCCAGAAGGTCCGGATCAGGGAATTGACGGTCAGGAAGACCGAGGACAGGATGAACAGGATCGGGGTCGCCGGATACCCCCATGTTTTGTAGGGCCGCGGCCGGTCGGGGCGTTTCTTGCGGAGAATCATGACGCCGGCCACGGTCAATCCCATGAAGATCCAGTACCCGAAGATGACGTAGGAATAGAGTTGCTCGAAGGTCCCGCTCAGGCTGAGGATTGCCGCCCAGGACGCCAACATGAGGATGGAGACATAGGGCGTCAAATACTTGGGATGGACCTTGCCGACGCTCTTGAAGAACAGGCCGTCCTTGGCCATGGCGTAGAAGACCCGCGGCGTCGTCAGGATGTGGCCGTTGGCCGTGCCGGTCATGGACATCAGGATGATCAGCGCGACGACCGAGGCGCCGACCGGGCCGACGGCGGCCTCCATGACGTCCGCGGCGATCCGGCCCGAGTCGGCCATCCGGGCGGCCGGGAAGACGTAGAGATAAGCGAGGTTGGCCAGGATGTAAAGGAAGACGACCGCCAGGGTTCCGATGAACAGCCCCAGCGGGAGCTTTTTTTGGGGATTCTTGATCTCGCCGGCGCTATAGGTGCTCGTCTCCCATCCCTTATAAGCCCAGAGAGCCGCGACCATGGCTACGCCGAAACTTCCCAGCAGCCCGCCGCTCGGCGGCGCCGACGAGCCCGAAGACAGGAAATTCCCGGTCGAGCCCTTGGCGAAGATGAAGACGACGGCGCAGACGCCGATGAGGCCTATGAACTTGACGCTGGTCAGGAAGTTCATCAGGAAGGCGCCTTTCTTGACGCCGAGGATATTGACCATGGTCAGGACTGCGATCAGGCCGACCGCGACGACCTTGGTCTGGAGGCCGGACAAGTTCACGAAATAGGGAAGATACTTGGAGGAGAAGCCGACGGCCAGGGTGGCGATGGTGCCTGATTCGATGACCAGGAACAAGGCCCATCCGAACAGGAAGGCGACAAGCGATCCGTAGGCCTCGCGGAGATAGACGTAAACGCCGCCGGCCTGGGAATAGGTCGCGGCCAGCTCGGAGATGGCCAGGGCGCCGAAGAAGCTCAGTATCCCTCCTACGATCCAGACGGCCATCATCAGCTCGGGCGTTCCGACATCCTTGGCGACCTTGGCGGGGTTGATGAAAATGCCGGACCCGATCATGGCCCCGATGACGATCCCGATAATGCTGAACAGCCCGAGCACCCTGGGCAGCTCGGGCGCCGCCGGGGATTGGGGTTGGGCTTTGATTTCTTGCTTATTCATGAGACCTTTATAATCGGAAGGTCCGGCGAAAGCAACTTCTTATTTGCCGCTTGTGACAGTCGCGGGCTTGGGGCATAATAAATCGACGCCGAGGAAGTGGATTCATGGCCGAAAGAGACACCCAATGGAGCAGCCGCATCGGATTCCTCCTGGCCTCGCTGGGCATGGCCTTCGGCGCGGGCAACATCTGGCGGTTTCCCCGCGTCGTCGCCGCCAACGACGGCGGCGCCTTCCTGATCGCCTTCATCATCGCCAACCTGATCTGGGCCGTCCCCCTGCTCATGATCGAGATGATCATGGGCAAGACGACCCGCCTGGGCACCAACGGCGCTTTCCGGAACTTCGTCGGGAAGAACAAAACCTGGATGGGGGCCTGGATCGGGCTGTGCAGTATCCTGATCATGTTCTATTACTCCGTCGTCACCGGCTGGGCGATCCGCTACCTCGTCCTGGGGTTGACGGGGGCCATCCGCAAAGGAGTCGATTCCGAAGCCCTCTGGACGAGCTTCCTCCGCTCGCCCGGCCAGGTCATCCTCTTCCACTTCATCGCCATCGCCGTCGCCGGCTTTATCATCTTCCGCGGCGTCAAGAACGGGCTGGAGCGGGCCAACAAGATCATCGTCCCGAGCATAATCGTCATCCTGGTCGTCGTCATGGTCTGGGCCCTGACCAAACCGGGCGCCGTCCAGGGACTCGAGTATTTGTTCAACCCCAACCTGGCCGGACTCCTCAAGGCCAAGACCTGGCTGAACGCCTTCTCCCAGGCGGCCTGGTCGGTCGGCGCCGGCTGGGGTTTGATGTTGACCTACGCCGTCTACATGTCGAAATCGGAGGATATCGCCGCCAATTCCTTCGTGATCGCCTTCGCCGACTCGGGCTCTTCCTTGCTGGCCGGCATGGCCATCCTGCCCCTCGTCTTCGCCGTGTCGCCGACGCGCGAGGCCGCCACGGCCGCCCTCCAATCGGGGGACACCGGGCTGACCTTCGTCTACTTGACGAAATTCTTCCCGACCCTTCCGGCCGGCTCGTTCGTGGGCGCCATCTTTTTTCTGGCCTTGGCCATCTCGGCCCTGGCCTCGCTTCTGTCCATGGTCGAGCTCTCGGTCCGGAACCTCGAGGACATCGGGATCACCCGCAAGAAGGCGGCCGTCATCACCGCCGGCGTCGCTTTCCTGCTCGGCATTCCCTCGGCCGTCTGGGCCAAGTTCGAGGAGAACCAGGACATGGTCTGGGGCGTCGGGCTTCTCATCTCGGGCGTCTTCTTCGCCCTGGCCGCCACCTGGGGCGGGCTGGACCGCGTCCGCGGCCTGATCAACAAGGAAAGCCGGATCCGGGTCGGCCGCTGGTTCAACCTGTTCGTCCGCATCTTTCCCTTCCTGTTCGTCATCCTGTTCGGCTGGTGGGTCTGGCAGGCGGTCGGCTGGAACCCCAAGGACTGGTGGAATCCCTTCAAGGTCACCAGCCCGGGAACGATGATCTTCCAATGGGCGATCCTGCTCGGGCTCGTCCTGCTGGCCAATAAGTGGTTGGCCCGCAAGATCAAGGCTCCCGATATCCATGTCTTGAAAGAAGAGAAAACCCACGTGCCTTTCGAGAAGGATGGCCGTCCGGAGGTCACGCCATGAGCGGCTGGGCGATCGCCATGATGGTCTTCATGCTCGTCGTCTATTTCGGCGGGTTCGTCTATTTCGCGACCAGAAAAGAGCCCAAATAACCGGCTTGAACTCGTTGGGCGGAGGTGTGAAATGAGGATCGGGGGAGCTTTAGTCGGATTGCTGGCGGTCGTGGTCGTCATTTATGCCCTCCTGTTCATGAAATCGGGACAGAAGAGCCATATCGAGGCGGCCGTCGACGCCCTCACCAAGGCCGGGATCGCCGCAACGCAGGCGAATCTGTCCCAGCTCGAAAAGGCCGTTTTGTCCTTTGTCGGCGCTGAAGACCGCTCTCCGGAGAGCTGGCAGGACATGCGGTCGCTGCGCTATATCCTGACCGGGACGACCGACGGCTGGGGGCGGGTCATTCGTTACGAAAAGACCTCGGAGATGGGCTTCCGGCTCGTCTCGGCCGGGCCGGACGGCCGATTTGACACGGCCGACGACCTGGCGGTCGAGGACGCGCCCTGAGCCGTCAGTCCCGCGCATGAGGTTCCGGCCCGGGGGGCGAGCGGGGACACTCTTTGACTTTATCCGGGCAATATGATAAAAAAATGGTTGTTGAATATGGTTTCTGTCCATGTCCCCCGGAGGAGGGGGAATTCTTCTCATTGAAGGAGGAAGGATGAAAAAAGCGCTTGCGATAGTGATCCTGGTACTGGTGGTTTTCGTCGGCGTTTCGACCGCCAAGGTCATCGTCCTCAAAGTCAAGGTTCAGACCGCGAATGTCCGGTCGGAGCCGGATACATCCGCGTCGGTCGTCGCCCAGCTCAAGGTCGGGGCCCTGATCGAGGCCACCTCCAAGGTCGACTCCTGGTATGAGGTCTCCGTCGCGGGCAAGAGCGGCGAGGAGATCGTCGGCTACATCCACTCCAGCGTCGTCGATGTCGTGAGCGGTGAAACCCCCGCCCCCCAAGAGACACGGCCCGCTCGGACGGAACCGGCTCCTCCGGTATCCAAACCCGCTCCGAGCTACGCCCGGGCCGCCGCGCCGTCCGGCGCCAAGAACTTTAAGATCATGGCCGGGCTGGCCCTGGCCAATCAGCGGCTGGACAGCGATACCCAGAAAGCCATCGACACCTACGACATGAGCAAAGGGAGTTTGATGGGATTCGGGGCCGGCCTCGGCTACGAATTCAGCCTCTCCCAGAACCTGTTCCTCGAACTGAACGCCTGTTTTCTCCCGGGCGGGATGAAGGTTACCGGCAAATACTTGGACTCGGAGGTCAAAGTCACGGCCCACGGGACCGCCGTCGTCCTCGGCCTGCTCGGAAAGTTCAAGCTGATGCCGGACGGGGCCACGCCCTATGCCATGGTCGGAGCCAGCGTCGGATACGTCTTGTCCATGAAGGTCAAGACGGAGATCGGCAAGGAAACGGACGAAGAGGACAGCCTCAAGGATACCAACCGGGTGTACTACGGCATCAACCTGGGAGCCGGGTTCGAGTATCCGATGGGCGGCCTGACCTTGGTTGCCGAGGCCAACTACCTGCTCGGCCTCAGCAACATGGCCAAGAAGCCCGCGGAGGTCGAGGACAAGGCTTGGAAGAGCTACGCCAAGCCCACCACCATAACCTTAATGATCGGGATCAAGCTTTAAGAACCGACAGCGGAAGAGACAGAGCGCGCGGTCAGGGGTGAGGGCTCGGGGCCTTCACCCCTTTTCCCTCATCTTTCCCTTGAATTTTTCCCCGTTTTTTGGTATGTTATCGCATCGTTCCGGCAAAACCGACCAAGGAGACAGATCCCTTTGAGAAATTACGGCGACGTCGACAGCAAGTTCCGTTTCGTCATCCTGGCCGCCATGAGGGCCAAGCAGCTTCTCAAGGGCGCCAAGCCCAAGGTTAAAACGCGGTCCCGCAACCCGATCCGGATCGCCCAGCTGGAGCTCCAGGCCGGCCTCATCGACTACAACATCGTCACCGACCTCAAGGAAGAAGTCCCCGAGGTCGAAGAACAGGTCTTTCTCGGAGACGACCTGGGCGGGGACGGCGACGTAGCCGACGCCGCGGGCGGACTCGACGAGGACGAGGACAAAGAGGAGGACAAAGAGGGGGAGTCGGACAAGGGGGAGAAGGACGAGGAAGGCGCCGAGGACGACAAGGACGAATCCGACGAAGTGGTCGCCGGGAAAGAGAAAGAAGAAGAGGTTTAATCCCCTTCGCGGGATTCCACGGACGTAAGTCCGTGGAGCTTCAGTCCGCGCCGGCGGTTCCTCCCGCCAGAAGCTCGATATAATCCGACTTGATGAAGGCGTCGGAGCCGTATCCCAAAGCCTTAGCCCACTTGACGATATCGCTCCGCTTCCCCTCCATCTCCATGAAATGCCCGATGCTGAGCTCATCAAGGCAAATCTTGGCGCGGCCGAGCCTGTACACGGTCCTGAACTTGTGATAGCGGACGGACGGCCGGAGGCCGAGGGATTTGAGGATCTTGCGGAGGGCGCCGGCCGACCGGACCTCGGTCTCCTGCTCCTCCCTGATCTTGAACCTGCGCGACCGTTGGGGCTGTCCCTTGAAGGTCAGGAAGCATTTCTTCCCGACGACCCTGACTCGGAGCGCCTCGCGCCGCCGCCGCAACGCCCCCGACGGGAAATCGTAAAGGGTGTTCTCCTCGCTGGCGCGGGGTTTGACCAGAGTCGCGCCCAAGCCGACGAGCTTCCCGGCCAGGACAGCGACGGCGGGGATGCGTATCTTAACCTCGATTTCGGTCATGGCCGTCCCCTCCGCCTCAAGAGGTCCGATCGAGGATGAACGCGGCGAGGCTCCGCAGGCTCTCCTTGTAAACCGAGTCCGGGAACCGATCCAAGAAGGGGAGAGACTCCTTCATCCACTCGGCCGCCTTGCGGCGCGTCTCGTCCAGGATGCCGTCGGATGTGACGAAGGCCAGGATCTCAGCTTGGACCGCGGGGGAATAGGTGCGGCTTTGGATGAGGGAGGCCAACCGTTCTCTCTGGGCCGGTTCGGCGCGGCGCAGGGCCGTGATTAGGGGGAGGGTGACGCGGCCTTCCCCGAGGTCGAGGAGGACGGGCTTGCCCAGAGCTTTGGCGTCGCCGACGAAATCGAGAAGGTCGTCGATCATCTGAAAAGCGATTCCGAACCTGGCGCCGAAACGAGAGAGTTCCTCAATCCGGTCCGGAGGCTGGCCGGCCAGGATCCCCCCGATCGAACAGCCGGCCGCGAACAAGGCGCCCGTTTTTTGACTGATGATGTCAAGGTAGTTTTCCTCGGAGGTGGCCGGCTGGTGGCTGATCTCGTATTCCAGGAGGACGCCTTCGATCATCCGAGCCGTGGCCTGGGTGAGGCTTTTCGAAATCCGCTTGTCCTCGAACTCGAGGGAGAGGCGGAGGGCCTCGATGTAGAGATAATCGCCCAGCAGGACCGATATTGGGGGTCCCCAGCGGAGATGCGATGTCGCCTCTCCCCGCCGGAGCGCGGCGTTGTCGATAAGGTCGTCGTGGATGAGGCTGGCCGTATGAATGATCTCGACCAGGGCCGACAGCAGGACATGGGCTTTTCCCCGGTAGCCGGCCATCCGGGAACTGAGGATGACGAGGGCCGGCCGGAGTCTTTTCCCCGAATTGCGGAGGAGGTGGGAGGTCGCCGCCTTGATGAACGGAGGGGAGGATTCGGAGAGGCGTCCGATCTCGGCCTCGAGCCGTTCCAGATCCGTCCGGATCGGGGCGTAGATGGATTGGATATCGGAACCGGAAGGTTCGGCGGCCCTTCCGGAAAGAGGAGCGGAGATCGCGATATCGGGCATGGCGGGCCTTATCTTAGCACCGGGATCGGCTTTTTTCAAACGGAAAAAAGGGTTTTGAAGTTCCCGGTCGTGACCGCCGCCAGCTCCTCCAAGGATTCGTTCCTGAGTCCGGCCAGGACCTTGGCCGTCTCCGCGACCCAGGCCGGCTCGTTCCGTCGGACCTTCCCCCGGAAGGGAACCGGCGCGAGGTAGGGGGAATCGGTTTCGACGAGGAGCCGCCCGGCCGGAACCTTGCGGGCGACGTCCCTGAGATTCGCGGCGCCGGGAAAGGTCAGGATTCCCGAAAACGAGATGGTAAAGCCGAGGTCCAAGGCCTTGCCGGCGATCTCCCACGTTTCCGAGAAGCAGTGAAGGACTCCGCCCCGGGTCAAGCCCGCTTCGGAAACGGCCTCGAGAATCTCGACGCCCGCGTTCCGGCTGTGGACGATGACGGGGAGGCCGAGGTCCTTGGCGATCCCGAGCTGGGTCCGGAAGGCCAGCCTCTGGTCGGCGGCTTCCGAGAAATGATAATGAAAATCGAGGCCGATTTCTCCGACGGCGGCGATCCTGCGCTCGGCGGCCAGGGCGTGCAGCCGTGCCCGGCAGTCCGGATCGAACAGCCGGGCTTGGTGGGGATGGACGCCGGCGGCCGCGAGGATCCGCGGGTGTCTTAGACGCAGGTCGAGAATGATCTCAAGGCTCCGGCCGACCGTGAGGTCCGCGGGGCAGAGGATGGCTTCCAGGCCCGCCCCGAAGGCCCTGGCGACGACCTCCTCCCGGTCCGGGTCGAACGCCTCCATGTCGAGATGGGCGTGCGAATCGACGAGCCCGGGGCGCTCAGCGGATGGACGGCTTTGAATAAGACCTCACTGAGCCATCTTGGCCTTGAGGAGACGCAGCGGGATGGGGCCGAAGCTCAGGAGCTTCCCGAGGAATTCCTTCTGGTTATAAGCGTCTCCCTTGAGGGTCTTGTAATCCTTCTCCATATCCAGCATTTCCTGGAGGCCGACGTAGGTCGCGGCGGCTTCGCCCGGATTCAGAACGATCTCGGTGAAGCGCCGCTCGGCCTCGGCCTGGGTCATGAAACCGAACTGGGTCATGTATTTCACGACCTGGTCCTTGCTGAACGTTCCCTGGTGGATGTTGATGTCCATCTGGAAGTCGATCGCGTTCTTGAGGAAGAGCTTGAGCTGGAAAAGCCGCATCCGGAGGTCGTAGCTTCCGTATCCGGACAGGATGAGCGTTTCGGCCAGCCCGAGCGGCCAGGCCTTAAGCAGGGCCTGGTTGGCGGCCATGCGCCTGACGATCGAGGCGTTCTGACGGGACAGGGCGGTCGGGACGAAGCGGCCCGGGTAGACCTTCTGGGCGGTCAGGAGTTCCAGGAAGAGATGATTCTGTTCGCCAAGATACTGATCGGCCTGCTCCGCCGTCCAGTCGTCAGGCACCGGCTGGATCCAGAGAGTGAAGGAACCGGCCTGTTCGAAGGGGCCGGGGCCGACCAGCTTGCTCCAGGCGAGTCCGCGAGCGAAGGGCGGCATGGGCTCGATTTTCAATTCCGTGTTCGGAAGGTCGATGAGCTGGTTCCGGCCGATGAATTCCTTCAGGGACGCGGCCGTCGCGCTGATTTGCGCGATGTAGTTCTCGCGGGTCGGGTGCTCGACCTTGAACTTGTCGAGAACGCCCTGGATGACGACGTTAAGTCCGGCCTCCTCCCCCCGCTGGGCGACGATCTGGTCGGCGTTGACCTCGGGATACATGATCTTGAAGAAGGGGAGGCAGACCAGCCCCATCGCCCGGCGGATATTGGTCACGTCCGCCTTGGAGCGGGCCACGACCTCCTCGTTGATGGCCAGCGTGCCCTGGGTCTTGTTGCGGAGGAGCCGGGGGTGGGCGTCGCCGACACGGAAATTGTCGGTCGATTTCGGCAGCAGCTCGGTCTGGAGAAAATTCCGGTATTCCTCCAGGGCCGTGGCGGCTTTGGCGATCTCGACGCCGAAGGCCGCCTGGCCCGCGGCCGAGGCGGCCAGCCCCGGGGCCTCAACCCTGTAGAAATTGATGATGGCCGGGAGCTGGGCGAGGGCGGTCTCCACGTAGATCCGGGGAGGCGTCTTGAGATTTTCCTTGGCCTTCTTGATCAGGCCGGGGAGGAGTTTGGCCCGTTCCGTCGCGCTCTTGACGCGGGCGTCGAGCGGGCTGGCGTTCTTGCCGAGGAGGCTCCAGATGCTGTTGATGAGGATTTCGTTATAGTAGAGGGGATTGTATTCCCAGGGGACGAGCATCTCGAAGTCGATGAAGACGGAGTCCAGGAAATCGACCATCATCTCGTGGTCGATCCGGATCTCGGGCGACAGTTTCATTCGGTCGATCTTGGCGACGAGCTCGGTATTGAAGGCGTCCAGCGAATCGTGGAATTTTTCGACGGCTCCGTTGCTCGGGTCCTCGATCTTGTCGTTGTATTTGGGATATCCGGCCAGCGTCCCGGCCGTGGGGGAGAATTTGAAGTAACCGTCCCAAAAGTTATCCAGAAACTTCTGGAATTTGGCGTCATCTCCATTCTGCTGGGCCGAGACCCAGCCGGCCAAGCCGAGCCCGACGGCGAGCGCGAGGCCTGCGATGGCGACTTTCTTCATGGAGTCCTCCTTGCTTAAAGCACTTCCAAATCCTACCATATGCCAAGCCCGGCGGCAAGCCGCGCGGGCCGCCAAGACGCTACCAACGGATGACGGCCGAGGCCCAGGTGAACCCGGAGCCGAAGGCGGTCAGGACGACCAGGTTCCCGGACTTGATCCGGCCGTCCTTGACGGCCTCGTCGAGCGCGATCGGGATCGAGGCGGCCGTCGTGTTGCCGAGCCGGTCGATATTGCGGACGACTTTCTCGGGGGCGATCTTGAGCTGCCGGGCGACCATCTGGCTGATCCGTTCGTTGGCCTGGTGGGGGATGAGGTGGTCGACCTGGTCGATGGTCAGGCCGTTGTGGCGGAGTCCGGCCAGGACGGCTTCGGGCATCTTTTCCACCGCGTTCTTGAATACGTTCTTTCCGTCCATCCGGGGAAAAAACTTGCCCGTCTCGAGGAGCTCCGGCGAAAAGGTCGGCTTGTCCTTGGAGCTGGGCTTCTCCATGCAGAGATCCGCGAAAAACCGGCCGTCCGCGAAAAGATGGGTCGAAAGGATGCCCCGCCCCTTGGCGGCATCGGCCGGCTCCAGGATGACGGCGCCCGCTCCGTCTCCGAACAGGACGGCCATGTCCCGGCCCGCGTCCGAATAATTGAGGTTGTGGGATTGGACCTCGGCGGCGACCAGGAGGATCTTCTTGTAAGTCCCCGTCCGGATGTACTGATCGGCCGCCGACAGGCCGTAGATGAACCCGCTGCATTGGGCCCGGACGTCGAGCGCTCCGATCCCGGCCAGCCCCAGCTTGGCTTGGATCATGACCCCGATGCCGGGGAAATAATGATCCGGCGAGATGGTGGCGGCGATGATGAAGTCGATCTCGGATTTGTCGATCCCGGCGTCGGCGATGGCGCAAAGCGAGGCCTCGAC
>Ga0315277_10006242_pt1 | contig 15659 bp, 10 predicted proteins | sample YL17G05_15_MG_FD_203695 | JGI IMG/M metagenome (GOLD analysis project Ga0315277, IMG submission 203695) | Sediment microbial communities from Yellowstone Lake, YNP, Wyoming, USA - YL17G05_15 | ecosystem: Environmental > Aquatic > Freshwater > Lake > Sediment | place: USA: Wyoming | collected...
GTCAGGGCATATCATCTTTCTTAAACATGATGTTACAGGGGATGGTATCACAACCGCTCTCAAAGTAGCTGAATTGATGATCCTGACCGGAAAACGATTAAGCGAGCTTGGAAAGACATTTACACCGTACCCGCAAATTGAAGTCAATGTTCCGACCAAAGATAAAAAATCGTGGTTGAAAGATGCTGCGCTCAAGAGAAATCTGAAGGAAATCGAGAAGGAAGTTCAAACTAAAGGCAATGGACGGATTATTTACAGGGCATCCGGGACGCAGCCGTTGTTACGTGTAATGGTCGAAGCTGAGGATGAGGATGTGGCTAAAACAACGGCTGAGAAGGCGAAGACAACAATCCGCGATTATCTTGAGGAGAATGGTATGAACCTTCCTAATAAAAATAACAAACCATGAAAGTCATTTCCGCTGATATGATGCGCGACATGGACAGGGTCGCGATAGAAGAGCGGGGAATTCCGAGCCTTGACCTGATGGAGGCTGCCGGAGCGGGTGTCGCCGAGCGTGTCATAGACCTTCTTGGCGATTCCCGTGGTCGCAATGTAAGTATCTTCTGCGGTAAAGGCAATAACGGGGGCGACGGATTTGTTGTTGCCCGGTATCTTGCAGAAGCGGATGTGCTCGTGAAAGTTTTTCTGCTCGAAGAACCGAAAAATCTTACCACTGACGCTGCCGTTAATTTTGAAAAGCTTCCTGAAAAAGTTACAGTTATCCGGATAACGCGAGATGATGACCTTTCTGAAATAGCGGCGCAACTACCGAAAGAGGACATTATCATAGATGCACTGCTCGGAACGGGGATTTCGGGACCCGTGAAGGATGAGTACACTCGGATAATCGAATTGATTAATTCGTCAGGCGCTCACATTGTCAGCGTGGATATACCGTCAGGGGTGGAGGGCAACACGGGACAAATCGGCAATGTAGCAGTATGGGCTGACCACACCGTAACTCTCGCAATGCCGAAATTCGGGCTTTATCTCCAACCCGGAAGCGAATATACCGGGACGATAAGTGTGGTTGATATTGGAATTCCCGATGATGTAATCAAATCTTTTCCATTGAATTACGACATTCTCGATTTTTCCGAAGCCAAAAAGCTTTTACCTCCGCGAAAAGGAATCTCGCATAAGGGCGATTACGGGCGGGTACTGGTTATCGGGGGAAGTCGTGGAATGGCTGGAGCTATGGCTCTCGCTTCTGAAAGTGCAATGAGAGTCGGGTGCGGGATGGTTGTAGCCGCATCTCCCATAAACGCGCAGGAGACTCTTGCTGTCAAATTAACCGAAGTAATGACTCTTCCTCTTTTTGAAAATTCCGATGGCACTCTCGTTCCTGATGCTGTCGAGCAGCTGAAAGAGCGTCTCGACTGGGCGGATGTTGTCGCAATAGGACCGGGATTCGGGCTTAATGCTGACACAATCGGTTTCATGGGGAAATTCCTCGATGTTTGTCAGCTCCCGATGATTGTCGATGCCGACGGGATTAAATGCATCGCTCCGTTCAAAGATAAATTGACCCGGAACGATAGAACCGTGATAATCACACCGCATCCCGGAGAACTTGCATATTTCCTCGGGATCAAGCAGGACAAGATTCTTGACAGTTATTTCCATATGACTCTCGATGCGGCTAAGAATCATGGGATTGTAGTGCATATGAAAGTGCATCGCTCGGTAACCGCGCATCCCGATGGTCGCGCGACGATTAACATCACAGGTAATTCCGGGATGGCATCAGCTGGAAGCGGCGATGTCCTCACCGGCATAATCGCGGGACTGCTCGCCCAGGGAGCCGATCCTTATGATGCAACTCGCCTCGGCGCATTTTTGCATGGATTATCGGGTGATATGGCAGCGAGAGAATTAACTGAATATTCCATGATTGCGGGGGATATAACACGGTTTTTATCGAATGCAATAATGCGAGTTGTGTGCGGGGAGTGAACCGTTTCTATAGGGGTGTACCACGTGTGCTCACCAATGTGATGCAGGATTACGAATTCAATAATAGGAGTTTTTATGAAACAATACACTGCCCAGGAAATTAAATTCTATAAAAAACTCTTCGAAGAATTTATCGATCGGGATCTTCTTAACAGCCAATTAAAGGCAAAGGAATATGCGAGATTTGCAGAAATCAGAGGCGATGATGCTTTCGTTGCCCTTTTTCAAGCATTGGAGCATGATCGTGGACCAAAAGAATTTAAATCAAGAGAATCAAGAGAGAAAGCCATAGAGATTTTAGAACCATGGTACAAAGGACTTTTTGATGTTGCTGGTTTTGAATTCTATATTTCCTATTATGCTGCTTTATTGATGTCAATAGCTGATGCTAATGATCTCCGAGTATGTGATGAAATTTTAAGAAAATATCCGGATTCTTTTCAAGCCTTAACTTCAAAAGGAATTATTCTAACAAGAAGAGCTAAGTATCAAGAGGCTATTGAATCATTTTATAAAGCTTTAGCAATAAGACCTGGGTCACCATGGACTTTGAAACATTTAGCCAGGGCATTAAGCAGAGTTAAATTTGCCGAAGCAGATGTTATTCCTATAACTAAAGTTTACACACCGCATAAAAGTAAAATACAATCTTACAAAGTAAAGAGAAAAAATAGAATATTTAACTATAAGGTTTTTTTAGGTCATTCTAAACCTGCAAGTACAGAAATATCTGTATGTTTAAAGAATTTTTTAGAAAATTTCTTTCCTGGTATGGAAGCATTCTGTTCTGATGAAGATATAGCTGGTGGCAAATATTGGTATAGTAAGATTCTAAAAGAACTTGATAATTCTGTGTGTGGTGTCTTTTGTTTTACTAAACAAAATACTAAAAGTAAGTGGATGCATTTTGAAGCAGGTGCTTTATCCTTACCAAGCGAGAAAGAAAGGATAATTCCTTTATTATTCAATATAGTGAAGGGAAAGTTAGAAGAACCATTAACTAATTCTCAATGCGTTAATCAAAGTAAAAAAGGTATTTTAAAACTCTTAAAGGGAATAAATGAAAATATCAATAATGAAGATAAATATACAGAAAAAGAATTGGAAACAAGATTAGATAATTATTGGAAAAGGTTACAACAGGAATTTCAAAGGATATCAAAAAAATACAAACTTTAGTCTACAAGATACCCGGTGCGATTTTTCATGGTCTTGGATATTGAATTAATTCATCATTCCAAGTCTTTTTTAATAAATTGTAATTGTTTCCATTCTGATCCTTCATTGAATTAAGTAGATTTAAGATAATATCAACACCTGCTGAAAATGAAGCTGATATTAGAACTCCTTCAGTAGGTTTCAAACCATCAGCAACTGCTCCGTCCCAATACATTAAGAGTTGATAAATATTCTGAATATCCGCATTATCTTTTTTTGCTTCATACAAAATAACATCTGAACCATCAAATACGTAAAGGTCAACAGAAACGGGTGAGCTAATTGAGTTGAACACACGAAAATCAGGTTCGATACGTTTATCTGTTCGTCTAATATGAGTATCCTTTGGCTTAGCTAATTCATTAACAAGTTCTCTTTCTGTAATAGCTCCTGTGAGATCCTTATGTGGTTCTGGGTGAGTATTTCTTATCCATTCAAATAATCTTTCTAGCTTCTCATCTCCGCTTCTTATTCCATTTTTAGATGTTCTTGTCTTAGGTAATTTCATAAGATCATTGGTAATAAGATTTATTAAAACGAGGAAGTGATTATAAGAAGGATGTTTCTCAATACCCCAAATTTCCGTAAACAGATTTGCGCACAGTAATCTCCCATTAACTCTTATCTCTACGCCAAAAGAGCGTGGATTTTTTTTGTAGTGCTTAACATAGTTGCTATCTCTTATTTCTCCAAAACTATATTCAACATCAATGGCCCCATCCCCAAGATCTAAAGATATTCTTCCAGGTTTAGGATTATAATAACCCTCCCATTGGGGTTCAACGGCCTCAACCATTTTATTATATCTATCACTGATTATATTAATGCTTGCGATTCCTAATTTTATTACTCCCGAATATATATAGCCCAATTCCTCTCTTAAATAATCTAAGCAAGTTTCAAATGAAGGTCGACCCCCAATCCCTTTTCTGACAGTATTGAAAAGTGTTTCTGTGCAATCAAACTGAACTATTGTACCTGATCCGTTAAATAAACCGGGCCATGGTGTAGTTGCGTTAGAAACAATTTCGTAATTCATATCAAACTTATAAGGAGCAAGAACAACTTTATAATTGTTTCTTATGAAATCGTCGTGACTTCTTGTGTAAATTTTCCATGATTCGTTTTTGGGATCTGCAGTAGCTAAAGCATGCTTAAGACCAAAACCATGTTCATTCAAGGGTGACTTTTGGCAGGATTTATCGCCAATTTTTAGAACAGGTTCAAAATTGTCAATGCCAGTTCCCGCATCTTCAATTTTTATCTCTATCTTTCCGTTGTCTTTCTTGTGAATGCTGATTACAATTGATCGGTTAGAAGTTGTATTCCCAACAAAATTAGCTATACAGTTATCAACAAACTCACATAAAGCTTGACTAATTGAATCAAAATGCCCCCCAATTCCTTCCCACAATTCATTTGCTAATGGTGTAATGTTCATATCATTATCCTTCTACCTCATCAAAATAGGGGTAATATCAATATTAATACTAAAACTATAGATATAATTGTTGATAAAAATAACACTGCCGAACATCCCACATTCTCCATCTCCTTGAAATGCAATCTGTTATGATCCCTTCGAGACATCACTTGAAGATTATTAGGATTGTTATTCAGCTTATCTCCATCCCTGTGATGAACTACTTCATCTGAGTGAAGAGAGCGACCGATCTTCTTCTTAGCGGCTTGCCTGTGGACATACTTGTTGGAGTCCTTATACCTTGCATAACCTTTACCGGATAGATAAGTTTTCCTTTTTTGTCGTGCCATAGCTATTCTCCATTTAAAATTGATTTACTTTCAGTCTCAAGTTTATCATGAAATCAAGCTGTGTGCAAATGTTTAGTGATTTTTTCTGTTCTTTCACTTATCAGAGAAACCATATTTTACCAGTTCAAGGCTGCCATCCTTCAAAAGGCCGATTCCACGAGCGTACAATTTGTATTCCTTCTCTGATGGTTCAAGCGGGGTTGTCTCCTCAATCTTCAGCACATTCTCAAATCTGCCGGCAGGGACTTTGAGTTTGACGGTCATGCTGATTATCTCGGCTCTGTCCATTGCAACTCCCGGTGCGACCTCCTGATAATACCGCGCGCCAAGAAGCGGAAGTCCGGGCATCATCAGACCGGCTTTAGCGCCATCAACGCCCGCAAGCCATCCACCCCCATGGCTTGCGATCTCGCCCTTGCTGTTGTAAATGTCGCAATTTTCACCGAAATAAAAAACGCTGTTTGTTGTTTTGGAGATGGCGAAATAATTTCTCGAGATTTCAACAAGTTTTCCTTTTTCTGTCTCCCTCTCCTCGACTACCCGTGTTTCAACCTCATCAACGATTTTAGTCTCATTCAAGACAGTGATGATTAGTTGCGCATCCTCATCCTCGAAAACGAGCTGGTAACCCGGTTTAAGGATGAAATACGGATTGCTTCCCGTTGAGGATAGATCGCTCTTGTCGATCCCGAAGTCGCGAGTCCATTTTGAAAAATCATCATCAGGTTTTTGTGCTGATGCGCATAGGAATATGAAAGATACTAAGGGTATCAAATAAACTGCTCTTAACATTGGATTTTCCGTCCTTAATGATGGAATGGAGAAAATTAAATTGTGACCGCTGCAAAAAGAGAGATTCCTCAGCGAAATTCAGAATTTGACAAATCTGCTTAAAAGTAATGATGTGTTTCCTAACGATATCAAATTCTGAATTTCGCTTCGGAATGACATACTGTGTTGCTTTTGCGACTGTCACAAATTATAAAGCTCTGCGTTTTTTAATCAACTTTAAAGATATATGATTCCAAATCATTGCAGATTGAGTTAAAATTTCATCGGAGTGTCAAACATGAAATCAATAATCGGACTCATAGTCTGGCTCGTAATCACATTCGCTGCGGCTTTTATAGGGTCGCGATACATGCCCGGTGAGTGGTATGCCCAAATCGCGAAACCATCATGGACACCTCCAAATGCGATATTCGGTCCCGTCTGGACACTGCTATATCTCATGATGGCAATCGCGGCATGGCTTGTATGGAGATTAAGGGGGATCTCAGGAGCCAAACTCGCACTTCTATTTTTTGTTATTCAATTGGTCCTGAATGCACTCTGGTCGTATTTCTTTTTTGGACGGCATGACATTATACTTGCTTTTATTGATATAGTCATACTCTGGCTCTTCATTCTGCTCACACTCATCGCATTTTGGAAACAAAACAAACTTGCCGGAGTGCTTCTGATTCCCTATCTCCTCTGGGTGACATTCGCATCAGTTTTAAATTATTCATTCATGTATATAAATATCTTCTGGCTGCATAAAATGTGATGTGACCGTTGCACAAAAGATGTTAAAAAAAATGGGGACAGTCCCCATTTCTCAAAACATAAATAGATACAGCCAGGATGGCTATGCTACAAATTCTTATTTATTATCTCGGATCGAGAATACGTCCGAGGAATAAGATTGAACCTGTCTGTTTATCGCGAATGAGAAATATAAAAGGGTGATCGGCTTTGAATTCGACAGGTTCAGTTGGTGCGGGTGCTGCGGTTAGCTCCATTAACACTGCGGTTGCCGCGGCAGCCTCCGTTCCTCTTTCATCTATGGCGACAAAAGCTTTGTGGATGACATGAGAAATAAACAAATCGCGAGCGCCATCCATGCCCGAGAAATCAGCCTGCTCGGTGAAGGCATCAGGCATGCCCATGGATGCGAGTATTGATGCGAGTTCAAATTGGGCATCCATTTTCACCTTGGGGAAAGTCAATATCACTTCGCGCGATTCAAGCTTGTCTATTGCTTCTTTTAACAGGGCATTATCGAGTTTTGATTCAAGCTCGCTGAATTTTTCTATCTTCGGAAGGAGTACAAGCATGGCAAGGTCGCAATCTTTGTATCTCATCTCGAGAGATTGAAACAGTTCGTTCTCGGAATAAAAATATTCCTCTGTCTGGTGCATGAAAGGAACCTTGATTCTGGAGTTGTCAAATAACGTGAAATCGCCGTCATGAGTGTTTTCCTTATCAAATTCAAGAAGCCATTGACCGTAGAAATAAATGGCGTTAACAAGCACCATGCGAGTCATATCATTCAGCACACCGGGCTGAAGAAGGTCTTTAATTTTGTCGTGAGTTTTTTCCTCCACCCATTTGTTTATTTTCAAGCGATATTTTTCTGTTTCTCTTATGAAATCAGCGGTGAAAATTCCAGCGCCATAGTTGATTTTCAGGACATCAAGGAAAGCCGGAAGCCATTTGAAATCCTTCTGAGCCCAGATTGAGTTAGCGATTTCAAGTTTGAATCCGCCCTTTTTATTCTCAGTCTTTGATTGTTTGCTTTGTTCGGCAAGCGATAAATCGAGCTTGTTGAATGCTTTATGAGCTACAGATCGCTGCTGAAAATGCAGGGTTTCAGCTATCTGCTTTTCGGTATCAGTCCGAGCGCCTTCGTATGTCATCGCAAGTGCGGTTGAGATACTGAAGGGTGAGAAGAATATATTGCCGGATGCATCTTTTAGTTCCGAGTAAAGGTTGCAAGCGAATTCGTTGTTGCTGTCGATTTGATTGTTGAAATCATCATCGCTTATCGCAGGCGCTGAATCCCTTGGTTTATCCGAGACGACCAAATCGGTGGCATTCGCCGCCTGGCATCCGTTAATATTAATACAAAGAAAAATAGCAAACACTACATAATCAATTCTAACTTTGGTAATCATTTTAAGTTCATCTTCTATAAATAAATTTCCACATATTATAAATGCATCGAGTAAAATTTTGTTAAAAAGTTATAGGAGCATTGTCAATTAGGAAAATTCGATATACCCAATGTTACATCAATAGCAATTTGAACATACTTTTAATCAACAGTCTATAAATAAAAAGCAATTTATATGTGAAACATTTCACATAAAAGTATCAGGTACTGTAAAATTAGAAAGCGAATACTGATGGGTTCTCAAGCTTTCTCCTCTCTCACAGAAAATATTTTATCCGATAATGGTGGTAATGGGAAGAAAAAAAACTTAGAAATATTCTTGACAGTCGGAAAAGGAAAAATGTAAAATACAATCAATATGGTTGGTGGTAGAGAGAGAAATTAAAGAAAATTTTTAATTAATCAATTCAAATAAGGAGGTCTGATTTCATGTTTGAGCTTACATCAAACAAGTTTGCAAGCAAGGATAAACGAGGCAAGGTTCGACATATCGAACATATCTCGGAACCTTTCCTCTCACCCTCGCTTGAAGAACCAACACCTAAGAAGCTCGCGGACCAATATTTAGCCGAGGTCGCACGCATCTATGAGATTGATGCGGGATCATTAGAGGATCTTTCAGCTGCAATGCCGAATGTACCGACACGAAAGGATGCCCAAATCCATTTGTGCGGGGAGAAAAACATCGCAGGAAGTATCGTAGTGAATTATTCACAGAGTTACCGTGGTCTTCCTGTGTGGCGCGCCGATTTCTCGGTACATATCGCATCCAACCCAATGCGGGTGACTAGTTCCTCCAGTACATTGCATGACTCGATAAACCTTGGCAATGATCCAGAGAAGGTGGCTGAGGAATATCAAAGGAAACTGACGCCCGAAGCCATCACAAAACTTCTAGGTATCAAGAAAGGTAAAGGAGTATCAAAGATCAACGGGATGCGGTTGGTAATCTATCTTTACGACCCCGACCAACGGACTGAACCCGAAGCACCACCTGGGGAAGAGAAAAATGTCACTTTTGAAGGTGCTCCGACGCTCCCGCTCCCCCCATTGCCTGAGACCATCGAGGAGGGAACGCACTATGCCGTGGCTGAGGTGCTTTTTGATGTGGATCTGCCGGAATGGAAAGAACTTCACTGGCTGGCGTTGATCGAACCGCTATCCGGAGGAGTGCTCTATCTGCGCGCGCTTGTATCAGCTGCTACCGGTCTGATTTTCCGGATGGATCCTATCTCTTTAACCGGCAATACAACTTTGATTCCTTCAGCACCGGAGGCATCGCTTAATGCACTGCGGACAAGTGTTCCTTTAGATGATCTAACAGCCAGTAATCCCCAGGAATTGGAAGGCAGCTCAGTGGACTTGCAGGAAATAGAGACACCGACATCGGCTGCCCCGACGACGAGCGCTCCATTTGCTTTTGATTACAATGTTAAAACCACCGATTTTTCCGCTGTTAATGCGTACTATCATTGCAATTGGTTTTTCAATTTGATCAAAGGGATGGGATTCAATCTAAGCACCTACTTCGATGGCACTACTTTTCCTGTACCGGTCGATCATTGGGCTCTTGGTGGGTCAACCAATGTCAATGCTCATTGTCCCGGAAATGCAACGGGAAACGGCATAGGCCACTTCTGCTTTGCCTCAGCGCAGGTGGGGCAGATGGCGGGCATAGCAGACGATGTGCGTGTTGTCATCCACGAATTCGGTCATGCTCTTCTTTGGGATCACGTGAATTGGCCTAACTTCGGTTTTGCCCATAGCGCTGGTGATGCATTGGGCGCGATACTCATGGATCCAGATAGTCTTGCACCCGATCGTTTCTTGACTTTCCCATGGCCACAAACCGGCAGCGGACCAATGGATCGTCACCATGATCGCAAAGTCTCCGATGGTTGGGGCTGGTTTGGAAGCAAATATAATACTCAATACAACGGTGAACAAGTGCTTTCAACCACCCTTTTTAGACTCTACTGCTCGGCTGGAGGCAACTCCCCATATCCAGCTGACCGAGCCTGGGCCGCCCGGTATGTGTCCTATCTGATCATCAAAGCCATTGGAACACTGACGAGCACCACGAATGATCCAAGGGTATTTGCTACAGCTCTGATGAATGCCGATCTTACAACCGTAAATTTCGAGGGGCATCCGGGCGGAGCTCTTCATAAGGTGATCCGGTGGGCATTTGAAAAGCAAGGGCTTTATCAGGCTAATGCTGTTCCCGGAACAACGCCACCTGTTACTGATGAAGGTGATCCTCCGGATGTAGATGTATACATCGATGACGGGCGACATGGGGAATACGGGTATCTTTATGCTTTTTGGGAATGCCAGGACATGTGGGTACGACGTTCACCCGATGGCGGTACTACACACCAGGACCCAGCTGTGGGGAAACCCAACTATATGTATGTCAGAGTGAAGAACCGCGGGACCAAGACTGCCAACAACGTCATTGTTAAGGCTTACGACTGCAATCCGGGTACCGGTTTAACCTGGCCCGATCATTGGAGCCCGATGGATACGCCACAGTTAGCCGCTCCCGGACCAATTCCTTCAGGAGGGGAGATCATAGTTGGTCCTTTTAAGTGGACGCCTGAAATATATGGTCATGAATGTCTGTTGGCCATCGCCTCAGCACCGGGCGACCTTGGCAATGACACGACCGTCTTCAATCCCATCCCACACTCGCGCTTCGTTCCTTTTGATAATAATATTGGCCAGCGGAACGTCCATCCTGTGTATGTGATTGATTGGAAAAAGCTTCACGAGGTCCTCCAGAAACTACCTTTTCATGTGGTCAATCCCTTCAAGAAAGCAGTAAAAGCCGAACTCGTTGCGGTTTTGCCAAAAGAACTGAGTGATCAAAAGTATTGGGTCTTTTTTAGCAATCCGGGCGGAAACAAGTTTGAACTTGGTCCCAGCGAAACCAGGAAAGCAATCTTTAGCGTCGTTAAGGAACCAAGAATCCCCAGTCGACGCCCATGGGAACCCATAAAGCCTCTTCCCAAACCAGGTATCATGCGACCAGAAGAGATGCTTGAGAAAGAAGGTTTATCTCCCATTGGAGAATTTCCTGCTATCCGACGTCCGATTAAATTTCGCATCGTCACACTGCTGGACGGTCAAAATATGGGCGGAATGACCTACATCCTTCAACCAAAAGAAAGAGTGATCCACCCAATGGAGGTTCCTATTGGTGTTGAGGTTCCTGAACCAAGCGAGAAGATATCAGACATTGAACTCATCATCACCACTTTGAGCCAACAACCAGGTGTCAAGAATGTTAAGTTGCGGAAAGCAAGCATCGATGTTGAATTCGAAGACTAAGTATACTGTCACTTTTCGAGAGATGCGCCTTGAATAGGCGCATCTCTTTTTTTTAAAGAAATACTGAGACAATCAGCATATTGCCGATGCCCGAAGTATTTTTAATACATCGTGAAGCCATCAAACTCCATAGGTAAAATCATTGTAATGATGTTTGGGAGAAGGTCATATGAGAAAAGATTTAATGACGCTCCTATTTAATTTCATATTGGCACCCGCATTATTCCTGAAAAAAACTTAGCCCGGCAACCATAAAGTACAGTATATGCACCGAAATATTACTCTCTATTTGGATTGAGCACTCGACCAGCAAATAAAACACAGTTTGTCTTTCTATCTCGAATTAGGAAAATGAACGGATGGTCGGCTTTGAATTCGATATATTGAGGTGGCGCGGGTGCCATAGCTTTTCCCATAACCACCGCTGTTGCTGCCGCAGCCTCCGTGCCCTTCTCGTCAATTGCAACATATGCTTTGTGAATGACATGCATGATAAATAATTCTTTTGTACCATCCATACCGGAGAAATCCGCTATGCCACCTGCGAATGCATCGGGCATACCCATCTCAGAAAGCGTTTTCACAAGATCAAACTGATTCTCCATTTTCATCTTAGGGAATGTAACTCTGACCTGGTTTTCCTGAAGATTATCAATCACATCCTTGAGCATGGCGGAATCGAGTTTCGACTCAAGCTCGTTGAATTTGTCGATCGGCGGGAGGAGTACGAGCATGGCAAGGTCGCAGTCTTTATAACTCATTTCGAGCGCTTGAAATAATTCATTCTCCATGTAGGATGATTCAGCTTCCTGATGCATAAACGGGATTTGGGTTTTCGAGCCATCCAGTTTGGTGAAATCATCATCTTGAGTGGCTTTTTTGTCGAATTCATGCATCCATTTACCGTAGAAATAAATCGCGTTCACAAGAACCATGTACGTTAAAGGTGTGATTATTCCGGGCTTGAGAAGTTCTTTGATTTTATCGTGAGTTTTATCCTCGACCCATTTGTTTATTTCGAGTCTGCTTTTTTCGGTCTCGTTCTGGAAATCAACCGAGTATATTCCAGCACCATAGTTTATTTTCATCGCATCGAGAAATTCGGGAAGCCAGCGATAATCCCTCTGCGCCCAGATTGAATTAGCGGTTTCGAGTTTGAACGCTGCATCGCCTTTCTTCGATTTCATCTGTTCACTCAATGACAAATCCAGCCTGTTGAAAGCCTTATGAGTAGACGCTTTGGGATTGATATAATGCAGCACATCAGTCATTTGCGTTTCGGTATTACCCCTTGCGCCCTCGTATGTCATTGCGAGAGCGGTCGAAATACTGAAAGGCGAGAAGAAGATATTGCCCTCCTCCACATCCTTGAGCCGAGAATATAAATCAAACGCGAACTGCGAGTTGCCATCGATCTGGGATTGGAATTCTGTTTCCGAAATTGATGGCATAGCATCCCGCTGTTTATTGGAGGAGATTAACTCGGCACCGATTGCGCTCTGGCAGTTGCAGGTCAACAGGATAGATAAAATAATTAACAGACCTGATTGCGAACAGAATCTTTTAAACATTTTTCACACCTCTTGTTTTCGATTATTTACGCCAATTATAAACGTTTTCAGGTTGAATTTGTTCAAGGTGTTTGAGATTCGTTTTATCAGTTTTGGGGAATATAGTTTAAGGATTGCAGGATGGTGTGATTTAAATAGTCACTGGGATTGAGGATATTTATGGGACTGTTAAAAACGCCAATAGCATCTATCATTAACAAGCCTCACCCCCAACCCATCTCCACAAAGACGTGGAGAGGGGAAAAGGGAGATTTTGGGGGGTCTTTTTTGGGGTCAGTCCCCTGTAAAATTTCATCGCAAAGCCAATATTCATCAGCATCTGCGGAGGTCGAAGTTGGGGTCAGTCCCCGATATTCGATATTCCGAATGGCGGACAGGGATGTCCGCGATCCCGGTGTGTTTTGCTGTCAAATAAAAGAACCGGGGAATTAAATCAATTCCCCGGTCCGTACTAACTAAAACAATCCCTGAAAAATCAAGGGAAATTATCTTACGACAAACTACCTGATCAGTTGCAGAACATTCCCGCTCAAAGCGTTCGCCTGAGCAAGAACAGCGGTACCGGCCTGCAACAGAATCTGCTGCCTTGTGAATTCGATTGTCGCTTCTGCAACGTTCAAGTCGCGGATTCCGCTTTCGGCTGAAGCCAGGTTCTGGCGACTTATATCCAGGTTTCGGATCGTGCTCTCGAGCCTGTTCTGAACAGAACCGAGTGCCGACCTGAGCGAGCTGACCTTGTCGATAGCGGTATCGATTGTTGTTATAGCCTCCTGCGCTGACCCACTGTCAGCCATTATCAAACCTTCAATACCGATCGCTCTCGCGGTCATTTCGCCGATCGCGAATCCGAGATCCTGTCCCTGATTCGCACCAATCTGGAAGTTAATCCTGTTCGGCACGATATGGATAAAGCTCAATCCAGTGAAGTCCGATGACAACGAGACAGTCGGTGCCAGGTATGGATTGGCATTGTATGGCGCCGGAACATTGTCCACCGTGCCATCCGGATTGATTTTGAATCCCTGAGTCGTGTCGATTCTGATTTCAACTCCCGGAAGGACTCCGTTGAGAACACCGGTAGATGTTTCAACCTGCTGTACAAGAGCACCGGTATGAATATTGACGATACTTACCTTGTACTTCGCAGCGGTTGAATCGGCAACCTGATTAAGGCTCAATGCGTTGAGGAGAGATTCATCCCCTGTAAAGACAAGGTCATAGCCGGGTAATGGATTGGTAATCGAGATTGTACCTCTCGCCGCATCGGTCAGGTTGAAGTGCACCAGGTCTGGCCAGTTGCCACCAACCAGCGCGCCCTCGAGACCAAGGTCGGTTGTTGAATTCGGATTCGCAATAGCAAGTGAAATCTTACCGACAAGATCCTCGATAGTGTCAGTTGAGTTGATATAAATGGTGGTTGTGTTTCCAGTACCAGGCACAGCCAAGCCAAGCTCGACAGTGTCTCGTCCGGTGAAAACACCCTCATCGATGAATCGACTTATTGACTGAAGCTGGGTGGAGTTCTGAGCCTGCAGAACATTGTTAGTTGACACATGGAATATCGCTGTCTCACCTTCAACAAGAATGGCGTCAAAAGCGATTTTCATGCCCTGGAAGCTATTAAGGCTCAGCGTTGTCGCCGTGCCAGCACCGTTTATGCTGATTGTATTGCTGACGCTTCCAGTTGTAAGGTTTGTAATCCTGTAGGTATCATTGGTAACAGCTGAAATCTGGAAGACATAATCGCCGGCAACAGCTGAAACCTGTGTGATTGTGCCATACTGGGCAAGCTCATTCTCGCCATGCAGGTCGAATGTGATTGTATCCGTGGAGCTTGCCGTGATTGTTCCATCGAACCGAACATTCAATGTACCGGTGGCAGTAGTACCGATTGAGTTGATTCCTGCTGCGACACTGTCGGTGACTCGGGTTCCATTGGCGGTAAGAGCGATTGAAGCTCCCTGGATGAAAGCGGTGCCGAATGATGTGGCAGGGGAACCGGCTGGTAAGGTGAACGCTGTGACATCGAAATCCAGAGCGCTCAGACTTCCATCAACATCTTCAAATTCGAGATCGCTGACAACAATACTTGTAGTTGCAGCGAGGCTGAAATACATTTTTCCAGTTGCGCTCATTGAGACAAGGCCCTGAGCTGCTGCTGTGAAGAGAGCTGAGGAGATGAAATTTGTAAGGCTTGCAAGTGTTGTGGCAGCTGAAATTAGAAGAGTATCGTCCGCAGCAGTACCAGTCGCATCGTAACCAGTAAGGCGGATTCGGTCGGTATCAAGCGTGATACCCTTCGCCTGGAAAGTATCAACGACATTAATGGTGCCATCCGCAGCTGAAACACCGAGGATTGATATTGTCGCGCTTCCACCGGACACCATGAGTCGTCCGTATGTATCCTGCGACTGGACCTCGACCTCGGCGATACCAGCGGTTGACGAACCGCCGCTGAAGACGGCATTGTTCAGGTAGGTTACAAGTCCGTTAAGATCGCCGACACGGTCAGCGCCAGCGATAGTATTGAACTGGTCGGTTTTGAGTACACCAAGGGTCGGAGCTTCAAGGAGTGTAGTCCTGACTTGGTAGTTTCCGCCCTTGCCGACATCCCCCTGGATGATGACCTTGGTCCGAGTTGGGTCATCAACACTTACGAGAGCTGCCGCTGTACCATTGAGTATCTTCTTTGTGTTGAACTCAGTGGTCTGCGCAATCCTGTCTATTTCATCGATTAGCTGATCGACCTCTTTCTGAATTTCCATTCGGTCGTTCGACGTTAGAGTTCCGTTCGCTGCCTGAACAGCCAGCTCGCGGATTCTCTGAAGGATTGCATTGGTCTCGTTTAGAGCGCCTTCAGCGGTCTG
>Ga0315277_10006243_pt1 | contig 15659 bp, 13 predicted proteins | sample YL17G05_15_MG_FD_203695 | JGI IMG/M metagenome (GOLD analysis project Ga0315277, IMG submission 203695) | Sediment microbial communities from Yellowstone Lake, YNP, Wyoming, USA - YL17G05_15 | ecosystem: Environmental > Aquatic > Freshwater > Lake > Sediment | place: USA: Wyoming | collected...
CGTCGCGACGGACGCAGCGTTCTGGAGGGCGATCCGCGTGACCTTCAGCGGGTCGATCACGCCGGCCTCGACGAGGTCCTCATAAACCATCGTGTCGGCGTTGAACCCGTAGCTGCCCGTTCCCTTCTCGACCTTCCGCAGGACGACGGCGGGGGCCTCACCCGCGTTGGCGACGATCTGCTTGAGCGGCTCGCCCAGCGCCTTGTGGATGATCTGGATGCCGGTTGCCTCGTCGCCGGAGGCCTTGAGGTCCTTCAGCACGCTGCGAACACGGATCAGGGCCACCCCGCCGCCGGGGAGAATCCCTTCCTCAACGGCCGCCCGCGTCGCGTGCAGTGCATCCTCGATCCGGGCCTTCTTTTCCTTCATCTCCGATTCGGTCGCGGCCCCGACGCTGATCTGCGCGACCCCGCCCGCGAGCTTGGCCAGTCGCTCCTGGAGCTTCTCGCGGTCGTAGTCGGAGGTGGTGGTCTCGATCTCGTCCTTGATCTGCTGGATGCGGGCCTTGATCTCCGCGGTGCTCCCGGCGCCCTCGATGATCGTCGTGTTGTCGTTATCTACCGTCACCTTCTTCGCCGTCCCCATGTCGGCGATGGAGACGTTCTCCAACTCGATGCCCAGGTCCTTGGTGAAGAACTTGCCGCCGGTGAGGATGCCGATGTCCTCGAGCATGGCCTTCCGGCGGTCGCCGTAGCCGGGGGCTTTCACCGCGCAGACGCTCAGGATGCCGCGGAGCTTGTTGACCACCAGCGTCGCAAGGGCCTCGCCCTCCACGTCCTCGGCGATGATCACCAGCGGCCGCTTGCCCTTGGCGACCTTCTCCAGCAGGGGGATCAGCTTGGTGACGTTGGAGATCTTGTCCTCGTGGATGAAGATGAGCGGCTTCTCCAGGACCGCCTCCATCGCCTCCTGGTCGGTCATGAAGTGCGCAGAGAGGTATCCGCGGTCGAACTGCATGCCTTCGACCACCTCGATGGTGGTGTCGATGCTCTTTCCCTCCTCGACCGTGATGACGCCGTCGCGCCCGACCTTGCTCATGGCCTCGGCCAGCATCTTGCCGACCTCCGCGTCATTATTGGCGCTGATGGCGGCGATGTTGCGGATGTCCGCGTCGCCCTTGACGGGGGTGGACAGCTTCTTGAGCCCCTCGACGACCGCATCGACGGCCCGGCGAATCCCGCGTGCCAGCGCCATTGAGTCCGCTCCGGCCGCCAGGTTGCGGTATCCTTCCTTGAAGATCGCCTCCGCGAGCACCGTGGCGGTGGTCGTGCCATCGCCGGCAGCGTCGGAAGTCTTGCTGGCAGCTTCCTTTACCAGTTGCGCCCCCATGTTTTCGTTCTTGTCGGCGAGCTGGATTTCCTCCGCGACGGTCACGCCGTCCTTCGTCACGGTAGGTGCGCCCCAACCCTTGTCCAGCAATGCGTTACGTCCTCGCGGGCCGAGCGTGCTCTTGACCGCCCGCGCCAGCTTCTCCACCCCGCGCAGAAGGGCTTTCCGGGCGTCGGCTTCGAACGTCAACTGCTTGGCAGCCATTGGGAGATTCTCCTTTTAGGTTTCCCGTAGGTGGATCTCAGTAAGTTCTCGTTTTCGCGCAAGTTAGACCTCAAACAGATCGGCACGGTCACGCCACCTTCCGGCACGGAGGTGGCGCAAAAGCTCCCATAGTTTCCATGCACGCGCCATGCCTGCAACCGTAACACATTGAAAGATATGGGTTAAAGGATTATGCGGACGCTGAGGCTCCCTTGCCGCGCCTGCCAACGTTGCACACGCCGACGGGCGGACCAGCCCTTTTTGACAGGAGCGGGTGTCGCGGCCCGGGTCGAAGGCCGTCTTGCGTGCGCACAAAGGGCTTGAGCATTCAGGTGCGATGGGGGACAATAGGGCGTGCGCAAGACGCTAAGCGGCAAGCCCTTTCGAGCGTCGGCTTGAGTGCGACAAGGGCTTGCCTTTTGGCAGGCAGATGGTTATCCCCTGAGGAACGCTCTGACCGGATCGGTTGGGTCATCCGACATGCTGACGGACAACATACTGGACCTGATCGGCAACACGCCGCTGCTGCGTCTGCGCGACGAGAACGTCTTCGCCAAGGCCGAGTTCCTGAACCCCGGGGGGAGCATCAAGGACCGGGTGGCCCTGGCGATGATTGAGGGGGCGCAGCGTGATGGCAGGTTGAAGGCGGACTCCGTCATCGTCGAGCCGACCAGCGGGAACACGGGCATCGGCGTGGCGCTGGTGGGGCGGCTGAAGGGGTACCGGGTGCGGATAGTCATGCCGGAGAACATGTCCGAGGAGCGCAAGAAGCTCATCCGCGCGCTGGGAGCGGAGCTGATCCTTACACCGGGGAATGAGGGCATCGGCGGCGCGGTGAATCGCGTGCGGCAGATGGCGGCGGAGGATCGGCGGGTGTTCGTCCCGCAGCAGTTTGAGAACCCCGACAACCCCCGCGTGCACTACGAGCAGACCGCGCGGGAGCTTTGGCGGCAGATGAGCGGGGACATCGCCTGCTTCGTCGCGGGGGTGGGCAGTGGCGGGACGCTCCAGGGCGTCGGCAAGTTCCTCAAGGAGCACAAGCCGGGGGCGCGGATCGTGGCCGTGGAGCCCAAGAACGTCTCGGCCCTGCTGGGCCACGAGCCGGGGCTGCACCAGATTCAGGGCATCGGCGACGGGTTCATCCCGGCGATCCTGGACGTCAAGATGGTGGACGAGGTCCTGGAGGTGACGGACGAGGACGCGATCGAAACCACGCGCGAGTTGGGGCGCGACTTCGGGCTGCTGGTGGGTATCTCCAGCGGCGCCAACGTCTGGGCCGCCCGGCAGATGGCCAGGAAGATCGAGGGCAACGTCGCCACCGTCCTGCCGGACCGGGCGGAGCGGTACTTCAGCACCTCGCTGATGTAGGGCTTGGCGCGGGTGTACGCATGGTCACTGAAGTGACCGCGCCTCGAAGGGATCGGTGACATGAGAACGGCTAATTCCTCCCGTGCTAGACGGCTTCCTGCGGTCCTCCTGGTTCTCGGAATGGTGTGCTTCCTGCACGCCCAGGATGCGGCCACCAGGCCCTCGGTGAAGACTGATCTGAAGGTCTATCCCGAGCCGGGCGCCATGGTCGCGGCGTTTGCGGCCATTCTTCACGAGCGGCATGTGGCATGACGTGGACTGCACACCCGCGGAATGCCGATAAAGTCCTTGTGCTTCAGCTTATCCTTAACCATGAGCATCTCTCCGGCGCGCTGGGCGAGGCGCTGAGCAAGTGCCGCCATCGCCTCTTCATCGCCACCGCCGACGTGAAGGAACTGCATATCCCCATGCCTTCACGGCGCGGTCGCTTCAGTGACCATGCCCTGCGAACGGATGCGCGGCGGGGCCCCCGTCCCGCCGCGTCCGGGGCAAGATACCCCCATCCCCGCGGGCGAGGGGGTTCCCAAAGCATCCTCGACGTGTTCCACGACCTCGGCGACCGCGGCGTTGAAGTCCACGTCTTGCACAGCGGCGTGCCCTCCGGGCCGTTCCTGGGCGCTCTGAAGAACGGCGTGCCCAGGACGCTGACGATGCGCCGCTGCCCGCGCGTCCACGCAAAGGCCGTCATCGCCGACGGGCGATGGATGTACCTCGGCTCGGCCAACCTCACCGGCGCGGGCCTGGGCGCGAAGAGCCCCCGCCGGCGGAACTTCGAGACCGGCATCTGGACCGACGACGTGTCCCTCATCGACCCGGTGCTTGACATGCTCCAGACCGTCTGGGACGGCGGCGAGTGCCCGTCTTGCGGCCGAAAGGAGCATTGTCCGGTCCCCCTGGAAGAGCCGCACCTGTAGGAATCGCGGATTGCTGATTGTGGGTCGAGCCGGAAAGGTGGGACTCAGACGGGCAGCCGGAAAGGTGGGACTCCCGTACGGGCCCGTCTGGGCGCAGACGACGCTCGTCCCAGCCTACGACTCGCAGACGACGCTCGCCCGCACGGGCTCGTCCCGCCCTGCAACCTACGCCTTGGTCAGCGCCTCGACGTGAGCGGCGGCGGCGCTGGCGAGGCCCGACAGGGCGTACCCGCCTTCCAGGACGGAGACGCACCTGCCCTCGGCGTGACGGCGGGCGATGTCCAGCATGACCTTGGTCAGGTCGGCGAAGTCTTCATCCGTCAGCTTAAAGCCGCCCAGGCTGTCGTCCACCCGCGAATCGAATCCCGCGGAGATGAGCACGAACTCCGGCTTGAACCGGTCGGCGGCAGGGACGAGCTTCTCCTGGAACGCGCCGAGTACTTCCTTCCTTCCCGCGCCCGCGGGGAACGGGCAGTTGATGATGCACCCCTCGCCCTTGCCGCGTCCGGTCTCGCCAGCCCGGCCCGTGCCGGGGTAGTGCGGCCATTCGTGCGTGCTGAAGTACAGCACCGAGCCGTCCTCGTAGAAGATGTCCTGCGTGCCGTTGCCGTGATGCACGTCCCAATCGGCGATGAGGACCTTGCCGAGCTTGTGCTTCGACTGTGCGTACCGGGCCGCGATGGCGACGTTGTCGAAGACGCAGAAGCCCATCCCCCTGGTCCGCGTGGCGTGATGCCCCGGGGGGCGGACGACGCAGAAGGCGTTCCTGACCTTGCCTTCCATCACCGCATCGACCGCGGCCAGCACTCCGCCTGCCGCAAAGAGGGCCGCCTTGAACGAGGCAGGGCAGACGTTCGTGTCGCCCGTGCTGAGGACGCCCGCGCCGGATTCGATGTCGCGCTTGGCCGTGCGGAAGTACTCGGCCGTGTGGCAGGCGACGATTTCCTCCTCCGTGGCCGCCCGAGGGCGAAGCAGGACCAGCTTGCCCTTGAATCTGGGGCGCCACTCCCAGGCGTTGTCTGCCTGGGGGCGTGTGGTTGGGCCGGAAGACACCCCCAAGCTGGACGACGCCCGGGCGGGTCCGGGCCCTGATGCGGGTTGGGTTTGGCCTTCGGCGGAGAGGGCGTTCATGATCGCGTCGCATCGCTTGGGGCTTTCGGGATGCCCCGCCCCCGCGACGTGCGCCTTGTAGATCGGGCCATAGACCACGCCCGTCAAGCCGGATTTCTCGCTCGCGCCGACCTTGGCCGGTTCGTCTCCGCGGTCCGGCGAGGAACACGAATTCGACACGGACGATGCGGCCGCAGCCATCGCAGCGCCTCCTAAACCTGTCAGGAACTCTCGGCGATTCATATCCGTTCCACCGCGCATCCTGGCGTTTCCCGCGGCGGGACCGAATTCCCGCCACGCGGGATCGTCCGCATACGTCAAGGGCCCTTCGGCGCCGGCTGCGAGGCCGGTGCGCCTTGCCCGAGGGAATCGCTCAGCGCCTTGTACTCCTTCTCCAGCTTGGCGTACTCCCTGCCGACCAGGCCGCCGCTGTTCCTCTGCTGTGCGTTGCGATCCAGGACGTTCTTCAGGAAGCCCTGGTAGCGCCGCCCCAGGTCAGCGGCCTCGTCGTTCTGCCCGGTCTTCTTGTAGTGCTCCAGCAACCGGCGATAGGCGTTCTGGAGCACGTTCTCCGCACCGCGTGTAATCTTGTCCTGGTCGAACTCCGGGCCGTTGGGGGGCAGCATCCATTCCAGGATTTCCACTACCCGCTTCTGCTGGTCCTCCTTGGAGAGCTTCCGGGGGTTGTCTTTCTCCGTCAGCTTCAGCAGGTGTTCCATCGCCCAGGGGTCCAGCTTCTTCTCCTTCAATGCCGCCAGCAGAAGTTCCGCCTCCTGCGCGGCATCGACGAGCTTGAACTGGTACGCCACGTCCCAGCCTTCCGTCGGCTTGAAGTTCTCCAGCGTCAGCGTGTCAATGTCGGCCTTCTCGTCGTACTTCCAGCCCTTCAGCGGATGAAGCTCCGTCACGAGCGCCTTCTTCACCACGTCGCCGTAGTGGATGCGGATGACGGCCTTGCCGATCTTGTCCGCCCAGGCCGCCCCGGTCCGCAGGACGTAGCCGCTCTTGTAGGCCCAGATCTTCGCCTTCAGGTCCTCCGGGAGCTTGTCCACGTGAAGGGGCGGAAAGCCGCGCTCCGTTGGCACCCGGTAGGAGACCTCGACCTTCCGCTCCAAGCCGGGGGGGAAGGACATCCGCCAGCACATCCAGCTCTTGAAGACCTTCTTCGGCCCGGCGGGCTCGTCGTTCTTCAGCTCGGCGGCCTGATCCTTGCCGTCTATGCGGACCTTGAAATCCTGGAGCTTCGTCTTGAAGTAGCTGGGGAAGCCCACCTCGATCTCGATGTTTTCCTTGCCGGTGTTATTGAGGCAGAAGACGGCCGTGACGGCGTTGTTCTGGGGCGAGGGGTGGATGTCCACCTCTTCCCAGAGCATCGTGACCGGAAGGGGCGACGGCTGGGTGGTTCGTGGCGTCAGCGTCGTCCCGCCCGTGGTCAAAGGTTCAGGCGCGATATCGGCACGGGCGGGCCGGGACAAAGGGATCGTCACGAGGGCCAACGCTACGACCAGCCTTCTCATCGCAATTCCCTTCCTCATGTTCGGACGCCGCCAAACAGCAAGCCAGTCTCAAGGCATTCCCTGCATCCCTGCTACTTCAGGGGCGAAAGCAGCTCATCCACGAGTTCGCCCACCTGTTGAACGAGTTTCCCGCGAGGCAGGTTCTTCGCCTTCGCGTCGGTGATGCGGTGGACGATGGCCGAGCCGACGATCGCGCCGTCGGCGACCTCGCAGACGGTCTTCACCGTGGCCGCGTTGGAGATGCCGAAGCCCACGCAGATGGGCGTGTCGGTGTGCCTCCGCAGCTCCGCGACGCCCTGAATGGTCGCCTCGGGCAGGCGCTCGCGCTCGCCCGTGATCCCGGCGACGGAGATATAGTAGATGAACCCGCGGCTGTGTTTGGCGATCCGGAGGCGGCGGTCCGGCGGGGTGGTGGGGGAGATAAGCATGACGTTCGCTAAGCCGCAAGCGGCTGCGAGCGGTTCCAGTGCGCCCGCCTCGTCCAGGGGCAGGTCGGGGACGATCAGCCCGTCGAACCCCGCGTCGCGGGCGTCCTGGAGGTAATTCCGGACGCCGTGACGGAAGACGATGGAGTAGCTCACCATCGTGAGCAGGGCGAGCTCGGCTCGGTCGCTTGAGCGACCATGCCTCGCGTCGCGGAATTCCCGCACCATGCGGAAGATCCTGTCGCTGGTGATTCCCGCCGCCAGGGCCTCCGTGTAGGACGACTGGATCACCGGTCCATCGGCGATTGGGTCGGAGAACGGTATCCCCAGCTCGCAGATCCGCACGCCGCGCCGCTCGAGCTCGTGCAGCAGCGCCCCGGTGGTCTGGAGGTCCGGGTACCCGGCCGTGAGGAACGGCAGGAGCGTCTTTTTCGCGGCGCAGCGCAACTCCGCGAAGGTCTTGATCAGGCGGTTATCTCTCAGGTTCTCCATGTTCCTGGGCATTGTGTTCTCGACACAGCCGCCGTGTCGAAGACCGAAACGCTGCGATGGTGACTACGCCTTCCTCTGCCGGCGTCTGTCCAGTATGCTCGCGATCTCGTTGCAGTCCTTGTCGCCCCGCCCCGACAGGCAGATCAGGATGATCGCGTCCCTGGGCAGCTTGGGGGCCATCTTCATCGCCTCCGCGACCGCGTGGGCCGACTCCAGGGCCGGGATGATGCCCTCGGCCTTCGCCAGGGCGACCGTGGCGGCGATCGCCTCGTCGTCGGTGGCGTAGGTGTATCTCACCCGGCCGATGTCCTTCCAGTACGAGTGCTCCGGGCCGACGCCGGGGTAGTCCAGTCCCGCCGAGACGCTGTGCACCGGGGCGGTCTGCCCGTCCTCGTCCTGGAGCACGTAGCTGAGCGAGCCGTGCAGGACGCCGGGCTTCCCCGCGCAGAGCGTGGCCGCGTGGTCGCCGAGCTTCATGCCCCGCCCGCCGGCCTCCACGCCGACCATTCGGACCTCCGCGTCGTCGATCATCGGCGAGAACAGCCCCGCCGCGTTGCTCCCCCCGCCGACACAGGCGACGAGGAAGTCCGGAAGCCGCCCCTCGGCCTTCAGCATCTGGGCCCGGGCCTCGCGCCCGATGCAGCTCTGGAACTCGCGCACGATCGTCGGGAACGGGTGCGGGCCCGCGACCGAGCCGAGGATGTAGTGCGTGTGCTCGACGCTGCCCATCCAGTCTCGCATCGCCTCGTTCAGGGCGTCCTTGAGCGTGCGCTGGCCGGTGCTGACGGGCACGACGCGGGCGCCCATGAGCTGCATGCGGAAGACGTTCAGGGCTTGGCGGCGGATGTCCTCCGTGCCCATGTACACGTCGCAGTCCAGCCCGAACACCGCCGCCGCGGTCGCCGTCGCGACCCCGTGCTGGCCTGCCCCCGTCTCGGCAATGACCCGCTTCTTGCCCATCCGCAGCGTCAGAAGCGCCTGGCCGAGCGTGTTGTTGATCTTGTGCGCGCCGGTGTGGTTCATGTCCTCGCGCTTCAGATAGACCTTCCCCCCGCCGAGCTGCTCGGTGAAGCGCTTGGCGAAGTACAGCTCGCTGGGCCGGCCTGCGATCTGGCGGTGGCAGCGGTCCAGTTCCGCCTGGAACTTCCTGTCCTTCATGGCCGCGTCGAACTCGCGCTCAAGCTGCGCGAGGGCGGCCATCAGCGTCTCGGGGACGAACTGCCCGCCGTAGGGACCGAAGTACCCGGGTCTGGATGACTTGGCTGGACCTTCTATCGGCTTGCCGTTTGGCGGCAGTTTCCCGGAAGCGGTCGCGGCCTTGGGCTCTTTCCGCGCGCGTTTGGGATGGCTGCCGCTCATGATCGCTACCTCTTGGGTGGAATATACCGTTGGGGACGGTGCAAAGGAATCGAATCGCATCCGGGCGGGGGGCTGCCACGGCCGGGCGCCACGGCCGCTGGGCGCCGCACCCGCTGCACCCCCTGACATGCACCCGCTGAATGGTGTACTATCCCGGTGAATTGCCTTGCGGGAAAGGAGCGACGTATGAGCGACGCCAGGATGATCTGGGCCAACCTGCTCCACCTGAGCTTCAACATGTGGTGCGACCACGACGTGCCGGAGTTGGAGGCCAACTACACCTGCTACAAGCCCCGCCTCCGGTTCGACCAGAAGTTGTGGGACGAGTTGCTGCGGCGGATGGTTCAGGCGGGGATGAACATGGTCGTCATCGACCTGGGCGACGGCGTCCGCTACGAGTCGCACCCGGAGATCGCCGTCCGCGGCGCCTGGTCGCCGAAGCGCCTGAGGTCCGAGCTGGCGAAGATCCGCGGGATGGGCTTGGAGCCCATCCCCAAGCTCAACTTCTCCACCTGCCACGACGCCTGGCTCGGGCCTTACAGCCGGTGCGTCTCCACCGATGCGTACTACGCCGTCTGCCGCGACCTGATCCGCGAGGCCGCCGCCCTGTTCGGCCGCCCGCGGCTGTTCCACCTGGGCATGGACGAGGAGACCGCCCAGCACCAGCGGAACTTCGAGTACGTGGTCATCCGCCAGCATGGCCTGTGGTGGCGCGACCTGCACTTCCTCATCGAGCAGGTCCAGAAGTCCGGCAGCCGCGCGTGGGTCTGGTCCGATTACCTCTGGCATCACCCGGACCTGTTCTGGCGGAAGATGCCGAAATCGGTCCTACAGAGCAACTGGTACTACGGCCGGTCGTTCAGCAGGAAACTGACCTACGTGCAAGCCTACCTGGACCTCCAGGAGCACGGGTACGACCAGGTGCCGACGGCCAGCAACTGGAGCGACGCGGTGAACTTCCCGCGAACCGTCGCCTTCTGCCGGCGGAACCTCGACGAGCGGCGCATGAAGGGCTTCCTTCAGACCTCGTGGAAGCCAACGCTCCCGGGCTGCCGGCAAAGGCACCTGGAGGCGATCCGGGCAGCCGCCGAGTCCATCGCGCGATGGCCGAAGCGTCGGACGTGAGGAGCGATTCCTCTTGCTGCGGGAATTCGCGTGCCCGAGGTGGAACGCGCGGGCGAGTTCCGTATAATTTCAGGCCTGCGTTGGCGGAAACGACGGACAAGGAAACCAGGATGCCTTCGCTGCAAGCGCTTCAGGATCAGTTCAGGCGGAACGTGGTCTTTGCCATGCGCGTCCGGTTGGAGGACGTGACCGGCGCCCTGGGGGGGCTGCTCTCGCGGATCGGGCGGATCGGGGCGAGGGTCGGCAAGGTAGAGATGGTCGAGGCGGACCGGGGATGCCTGGTGTACGACCTTCAGGTCTTCGCGGAGAACGACGCGCAGATGGAGTCCGTGCGGTCCGGTTCCGACGAGATGGCGGGCGTGCACGTGCTCCGGATGACGGACCTGGCGATGGAAGCCCACCGCGGCGGGGCGTGCGAGATGCGCAGCCGCGTGCCCATCCGCTCCAATACCGACCTGCGGATCGTCTATACCCCGGGCGTTGCCCGCATCTGCAAGGCCATCGAGAAGGACCCCGCCAAGGCCCGCGAGTTCACCAACATCGCCAACAAGGTCGCCATCGCCACCAACGGCACCGCCATCCTGGGCCTGGGCGACATCGGGTGCCTGGCCGGGCTTCCGGTGATGGAGGGAAAGGCGGCCATCTTCTGGGAGTTCGTGAAGATATCAGCCGAGCCGGTCCTCATCCAGACCAAGGACCCCGACGAGTTCATCAACATCGTGGAGAAGCTGGCCGTGGGGTTCGGGGCGATCCAGATCGAGGACGTGGCCGCCCCGGAGTGCTTCCGCATCACGCGCGAGCTGGACGCCCGCCTGCCGATCCCCGTCTTCCACGATGACCAGCACGGGACGGCGACCATCGTGACCGCGGGCCTGTTCAGCGCCCTGAAGCAGACCGGCAAGAGGATCGGCGAGATGACCTGCGCGATCAGCGGGGCGGGGGCCGCCGGAACGGCGATCACCGAGCTGCTCCAGCTTGCGGGCATCGGCGACGTGGTGCTGTGCGACCGCGCGGGCGTCATCCACCGCGGGCGGAAGGAGCACATGAACAGCGAGAAGGCGGCCCTGGCGGAGCGGACCAACAAGGGCAACGTCAAGGGGACGCTCGCCGACGCGATGAAGGGGCGTGACCTCTTCATCGGCGTCAGCCAGGCCAACCTCGTCAGCAAGGACATGATCCGCTCGATGGCGAGTGACCCGATCATCTTCGCCCTGGCCAACCCGGTGAGCGAGATATCGGTGGCCGACGCGTATGAAGCGGGCGCCGCCGTCGCCGCGGACGGGCGGATGATGAACAACGCCCTGGCCTATCCGGGCATCTTCCGCGGGGCGCTGGATGCGCAGGCGAGGTCGATCACGTTCGAGATGATGATGGCCGCCGCGAACGCCCTGGCCGACACCGTCCCCGAAGGTGAGTTGATGCCCGAGATGATGGACCCCGCGACGCACCAGGCCGTCGCGGAGGCCGTGAAGGGCGCGGTGAAACCGTAGGGGGCGTCCCGATGCACCGGGAGACGCCGGAGGACCAGATGGACGACCGCGAGGTCGGCAGGTACTGGGACGAGAACGCCCCCGAGTGGATTCGGGCCGTCCGGGCCGGGTGGGACAAGTACCGCGAGCAGCTCAACAACCCCGCGTTCTTCGGGATGCTGCCCGACCTCCGCGGCCTGCGCGTCCTCGACATCGGCTGCGGGGAGGGGTACAACACGCGGAAGTCTGCCGACCTGGGGGCGTCGGTCGTGGGGATCGACATCAGCGAGGCGATGATCGCCGCCGCCCGCCGGTACGAGGCCGAACACGCGCGCGGCATCGAATATCACCTCGCTTCCGGCAGCGACCTGGGCATGTTCGGCGACGCGACCTTTGACGCCGTCCTCAGCACGATGGCGATGATGGACCTGCCGGATTACGCCGGCTGCGTCCGCGAGTGCTTCCGCGTGCTCCAGCCCGGTGGTTTGCTTCAGTTCTCCGTCACGCACCCGTGCACGCAGACCCGCCTGTGGAAGTGGGTCAGAGACGACAATGGAGAGCGAATCGGGGTGATCGTCGGGAACTACTTCGGCCTTCAGCCGGAGACGCCGGGGGAGGATGTCGATGAGTGGTTTTTCGGTGCGGCCCCCGCGGAGGTGAAGGCGACGGCCCGGAAGTTCCGCATCCCCCGCTTCTTCCGCACGCTCGGCGAGTACTACAATACGCTGGTCGATGCCGGCTTTTCGGTCGAGCGCCTGTGCGAGCCTGTTGCCGACGAGGAAACGGCGCGAAAGTACCCCTACGTCGCGGACACGCGGATCGTGCCCTACACGCTGATCTTCCAGTGTCGGAAGGGACCCGCGACTCCCCGACCCCCGACTACCGTCGGGGGCTAGTCAGGCGGGGACCATCCAAAGCAGGTGAATCAACATGGCAAGAGGGCAGGGCCTCCATTCGGAGCGCACGATCCTCCATGATCCCCGCACCGGACGCGAGGTCTGGAAGATGACCAGTTGGGACCAGGCCGACTGCCTGGCCACCTACATGTACCTTCAGGCTTTCTCGGGCGACCAGCGATACCTGGTCTTCTCGTCCAATCTCACCGGGCGGCACGAGCTGTACCGGCTGGAGATCGACACCGGGCGAACGGTGCAGCTTTCTCAGCGGCAGGCCCCGCCCTCCACGAAGGATCCGTACGGCGACGTGGTCTGTCACTTCCATCGAAACGGCAGAGAGGTGTTCTTCCTGGACGGCGGCAGCGTCGTCGCCATCGACGTGGTGACCTTGGGGGAGAGGATCGTCCTGCGGGCCGGCGATTGCGGTTGGCGGAGGCTCTACGGATTCCCCTCGTTCACCCCCGACGACCGGCGGTTCAGCATCCTGTTCGTCGATGCCGACGGGGTTCATGGGATCGCCGTCGTGGCGGCCGACGGTTCCGGCGCTCGACCGCTGCGGAAGTGCTCCAAGGCGGAGGAGCATCTCACGCACGGCCTGGTCGTGCCCGCGGGCGACCTGAGCGTGACGTTCAACGTCCACCCGGACAGGCAGAACGACTTCTCGCTCCCGCCGTCCCAGCGCGCCCGCGCGTGGAAGGTGGATGATAAAGGCGCCGCCGAACCGTTCCTCGTCATGCCCGCAGGCTTCCGGGCTACGCACGAGTATTGGGGGCCTTCGGCCCGGCCCGGTGAGCCCCCGAGGCTCTATTACCACCGCAAGTCGGTCCCGAACTGGACGCCGACGTGGATCGAATCGGTGTCCATGGGCGGTGCGGACCGGATCGAGCACTATCACTCAGCCGACCGCAAGCTGGGCCATTCCTGCATCTCGCCCGACGGCAGGACGATTGTGACGGACGTGCAGGACCCGAACGGCAATGAGCTGATCCGGATCGACCTTGTGACGGGTGCGTCGGAGATTCTCTGCTGGCCGAACTCGGGCGCCTCGGGCGGGAACTTCACCCACGTTCACCCCTCCTTCAGTCCGCGCGGAGACATGGTGCTCTACACGACGGACTCAGGCGGCCGACCGGCCGTGTTCATCGTCCCCCTGTAGGCTGGGACGAGCGTCGTTGGCGAGCCTGCCCGTCTGGGTCCCACCTTGTTCTCTCCCAGGTGGGACTCGCCCTGAGCAACGGGCTCGTCCCAGCCTACGGGCCCTTCCCACCCCGCCGCGCGGAACCGGTATCACGCGCCCGTCTGCTTTCGCGGGTCGAGAAGGGCGTTCAGTTCCCTCTCCGGCAGGAGCTTCCTCTCCAAACAGACCTGCCGGATGGTCTTTCCCGTCGCATGGGCCTCCTTGGCGATTTCGGCGGCTGCATCGTAGCCGACCTTTGGCGCAAGGGCCGTCACCATCGCAAGCGATTGCTCGATGAGTTCGCGGCACCGCTCCTTGTCGGCCCGCAGGCCGCGGATGCACTTGTCGCCGAAGACGCGGGCAGCGTTGGTCAGCAGCCCGGCCGCCTCCAGGAGATTGACGGCGATCAGCGGCATGGCGACGTTCAGTTCCAGGATGCTCCCGACTCCGCCGGTGGCGCCCAAGGTGACGGCGGCGTCGAAGCCGACCACCTGACAGGCGACCTGGATGACGCTCTCGCAGATGACCGGGTTGACCTTTCCCGGCATGATGGAACTGCCCGGCTGGACGGCGGGCAGGAGAAGCTCGCCCAGCCCGCATCGCGGCCCGGAGCCCATCAGGCGGATGTCGGAGGCGATTTTGCCCATGGCGATCGCCGTCGTCTTCATCGCCCCGGAGATAAAGACGGCGGCGTCCTTGGCGCCTTGGGCGGCGAAGTGGTTGCAACTGCCGCCAAACGGCAAGCCGGTGACCTGCGAGAGCCGTTTGCGGACGTCCCGCCCGAAGCCCTTCGGGGCGTTCAGTCCGGTGCCGACGGCGGTCCCGCCGATGGGCAACTCGTATAGGAAGCCGAGCGCCTGGTCCAGCATCCTGAGGGTGCCTTGGACCTGGGCGGCGTAGCCGGAGAATTCCTGCCCGAGCCGGATGGGCACGGCGTCCATGAGGTGCGTCCTGCCGATCTTGACGATCCGGTCGAACTGCCGGGCCTTGACCGCCAGCGCCTCCCGCAGGTCGCGCAGGGCGGGCATCAGCCTGCGACGAATCGCGACGGCGACGGAGACGTGCATCGCCGTGGGGATCACGTCGTTGGACGACTGGGCCATGTTGACGTGGTCGTTGGGGTGGACCGAGCCCTTGCCGCCGAGCCTCCGGCCGAGGAGCTGGTTGGCGCGGTTGGCGATCACCTCGTTGGCGTTCATGTTGGTGCTCGTGCCGCTTCCGGTCTGGAAGACGTCCACGACGAAGTGCTTGTCGAGATCGCCGTCGATGACTTCTTGTGCGGCCCTGATGATCGCGCCGGCCTGTTTGCTCGCCAGGCGGCTCGTCCGCCGGTTCACCTCTGCCGCCGCGCGCTTGATCAGGCCGATCGCCGCGATGAACTCCCGCGGCATCCGCCAGCCGGAGATGGGGAAGTTCTCAGCCGCCCGCGCGGTCTGCGCCCCGTACAGCGCGTCGCGTGGAACTTCAATCCGCCCCATCGAGTCGGTTTCCCTGCGGGTCTTGCGCATGTTGTTCCCTTTCGACCGCAGGCAGATTCTACCGCGCTGGACTGCGATGGGCGAGTGGACGGGAGGAAAGGCCCCCCATGAGCGAGCGAGGAAGTCCGTCACGTTCTGCGTTTGCTCAGTTCCTTCAGCATCTCGAGATTCCCTGAGATCAAGGCTTCCTTCTTCGCGCGGGACCACCTCTTGATCTGAACCTCGCGCCTCCGTCCCTGTTCCATGGTCCCGAACCGCTCCACATACAGCAATTGTACGGGAAGCCTCGAAGCGGTGTACCTGGGCCCTCCCCCCGAGTTATGCACGCGGACCCGTTCTTGAGGGTCTCCGGTGCACCCGACGTAGTATGATCCGTCGGAGCAACGGAGGATGTACGCATAGCATTCCGGGGACACTGTGTGGGTCCTGCCCCTCGACTTGCTGCGCTCGCTCAGGACATTCGACTCGCGAGGGGTCCGTCGCGCATCCATGGTCGAACCGAATGGCTTGCCATGAGCGAGCGAGGAAGTCCGCTGTCGGGACTTCCTCGCGAGTCGAATGGGCAGGGGCGGAGTCGAACCGCCGACAGTGCGATTTTCAGTCGCATGCTCTACCACCTGAGCTACCTACCCGTGGTCGGGGCGTCCCTGCGGCGCCGGGGGGCCCGCTACTTACTTTACCGCGGCCCGGTGCGTTGTCAAGCCGACTCAACGGGCGATCCGGCGGCGGGGCGACGCGGAGCGCCCTGTGTCACGGACCGTCAGGAGCCCTGCTCCGGGACGTAGTTCATCCGGCG
>Ga0315277_10006246_pt1 | contig 15654 bp, 23 predicted proteins | sample YL17G05_15_MG_FD_203695 | JGI IMG/M metagenome (GOLD analysis project Ga0315277, IMG submission 203695) | Sediment microbial communities from Yellowstone Lake, YNP, Wyoming, USA - YL17G05_15 | ecosystem: Environmental > Aquatic > Freshwater > Lake > Sediment | place: USA: Wyoming | collected...
ATCGGCGATGCCTGTTCATGACAAGCCGCGAGGCTCCGCGGATCTTCGCGACGTTGCTCATGATGTAGCCGACGGCAACCAGGCCGACGATGCCAATGCCTGCCCAGATCATCCCGGTCTGCCCGAGTCGCGACAGGCGCTCGCTCCACGAGACGTAGTCGTGCGAGGTGCTCGTTGGAGCGAGCCCGGTGATCGAGCGGTAGCGCCGCTCGAACGCGTTGTAGGCGCCCGCCTTCTCGCGGATCTGCGCCACGAGTACGCCGCCTGCGTACGCCGCCTGCGTACTGATCGAGTAGCCGGTGTGGTTCGCCGTGTAGTACGCGATCCACTGCGCGTTGAATCCGATCCACTCGTTGAACAGTCGCTGACCATCCGGCGTGGTCATGAGCTGCCGCGCATGCGACGTGATGTCGGTGTTCAGCGACGTCACGGCGCGGTTGATCGTGTCGAGCGCTCCGACCACGTCACCCGGCGTGTAGAGCGATTCCGCGAGCTGAACCTCCTCGCCAAGGCCGCGCAGCGACGCTCCGCGCCGGGCGGCGCGACGACGCGAACGAGCGATGCTGACGTAGGGCATGATCTACCTCTTCTTCCGACGACCGTTCCGACGCGTGCGGCGCCGGTTCGCGTAGAGCGCCTGCTGGTGACTCTCGGCGCCCTTGGCACCGAGCACCGTCAGCAAGAGCAGTCCGCCGCCGATGAGCACGAGCGGCGAGATGGGGGCGCGGGCCGGTTCGGGCGTCTGTCCGAGGCCCGAGAACAGTGAGCGATAGCTCATCGCGACCTCCTGTGGCGACGATTCGCCGCCACCGGCTTCCGCTGCCTGTACATGATGCCGCCAGCGACGAGCACGAGCACGCTCACGACGGCGACGGGAACGAGCCAGGTCGGGGTCGTGTGCTCGGGAGCGGCGCCCGGATCGGTCCCGGGGTCCGCCGCCGGCGTCGTCGACACGTACGACCCGGTGATGTGCGAACCGCCGCCGCCGCCGCCGACCGCCGGAAGATCTGACTGGCCCGTCGCCGTCACGAGCGCGGCGCGGGTGTTCGCGCCGTAGCGCCCGTCGACCGTCAGACCATGACCGTACGCCTGCTGGAATGCCTCCACCGCGGCGATGTGACCGGCGAGCTGCGTCGCCGACGCCGACCTGACCGCTGCCGCAGCAGCCAACGCCGCCGCGCCGCCGGTGGTGCCCTGCGTCGTCGATGGCGCCGCAGCGCCGAGCCCGAAGCCGAGCAATCCGAACAGCCCTCTGCTGTCCGGCGCGATGCTGTCGCGTCGAGTCGCACGTCCAAAGCTCGCGCCTCGTGCTCGTCCGTACGGAGTCGCTCCCATTCCCGTGTAGCTCATGTCTCTCTCAACCCTCGCGGCTCGCGCCGCTGTGAATCAGACCTTCTGTCCCGCGTCGCGCAAGTCGTCGATGTACTCTTCCCAGGCTTTTCCTTTCTTTCCGCCACCGGGATAGAAGCCGACGACACCGTTCTCGTGCTCGACCGCCGTGAGACCTTCGCGCTTCGCGAACTTGTCCAGCTCCTTGATCGGCGGCTTCACCTTGCAGTGAATCGTGACGAGCGGCGAGACCTGCTTGAGCTTCTTCGCAGCTTCGTCGGCGTCGGAGTAGACCGTCGTCTTGTCGGCGATGCCATTCTTCTGGAGAAACGGCTTCAGCCGATCGCAGAAGCCCGTGCGGCTCGCGCGCTGACCTGCGGGCAGAGCGGGAAAGTCCGCCCCGGAGGAAGACTCGTCCCCGGGGTTCTTCGCGACCGCCTTGTTCTTGTTGAGCAGGTAGTAGGCAAGTCCGGCGGCGGCGGCGGCGCCGAGGCCCCAGCCCCAGACGGGAACCCCCGCCATGCGACGCTGAAGCAGCGGCTCGGGCGGTGGCACCTGCGCGAGCGGGTACTGCTGCTGCTGAGCCATCGACAGCGGATAGAGCTGCATCTGCATCGACGGGGGAGCCTGCCCCGGATGCTGTTCCATGTAGTCGGCCTCGATCTGATCGAACTCGTCCATGTGCCCCACGTTCCTCTCTGTTGTCAGCGGCTGCGGCGGTGGCGCGAGCGACGCCCCCGCTTGCCGCGGTTCGCCGTCACGGTACCACCGCGACGACCACCGCTCATCATGAGAACGGCGAGCAGGCCGACGACCGCGACGCCGCCAACGACGTAGAGCGTCGTGTTGTCCGACGCGGGCGCAGCGGTGTAGCTCGGGATCGCGGTGGTCGGTGCGGGAGGCATGTACGCCGCCGAGGGCGACCCGCCCTTGCCCCCCGAGGGCGGCATGTATGCCGTTCCGCCGCCGCTCTTGGTTCCGGTGGTCGTCGTCGGTGTCGTCGTGTGCGTCGCGGTCAGCGCGATGGCCGCGGGATCGGACGTGAAGTCCATGTCGGGCGCCGTCGCCTGACCCAGCCCGTAGAAAAGATGCCCACCAAAGATGCCTGCCATGATCCAGTCCTCTCTTGCTCAGTGCGAGCGCTTGCGACGCCGGTTCGCGGCAACACGCCGACGACCGCTCATCATGAAGATCGCCGCGAGGATGCCCACGGCTGCGACACCACCGACGACGTAGAGCGTCGTGTTGTCCGCCGCGGGCGGGATGTACGTCGCCTGTTGCTGTGCCACGGGCACGGTGGGACCCGCAACCCACTGCGGGGGCGCCGCGCCTTCGCTCTTGGTCCCGGCCCCGTACACCGGCGCAGTCGCGCTCGGTGTGCCTGTGGTCGCGCCGCCCGTTGTGCGAAGCGTCGTGAGCAACGAGTCGAACGAGTCCGTCTGTCCGAACGCATGGCCGCTGAAGATGCCGCTCATGACCGCTTCCTCTTCCGTCGACGCGAGTTCGCGGTCACCTTGTTCGACGAACGGTACGCGATCGCTGCGATGCCCACGCCTGCGGCGCCGAGCACCCACCATTTCAGGCCGACGCCGAGCGGCGCCGACTGCGTCCAACGCGGCAACGCGGTGCCCGGCGGCGGCGTCTGCGCGCCGGGAGGCGGCGGCGTCAGGCCCGACCCGTCGATCATCAGGTTCGGAAGCGCCTCCGAGATGTCTCCCGGCAGCGGGGTCACCTGCGAGACGTCCGGCTGAGCCGGCGGTCCAGGCGGCGCTGCGTTCGGCACGCAGAGCCCGCTCGCATCACGGAAGTAGCCGTCGGTGCACTGCACCTGCGTCCCGGCCGGCTGCTGTGCGAGCGCTGCCGCGGCGTCGGCCGCCGCCTTTGCGACCGCCGCGTCGGCCGCCGCTTGGTTCGCCCTCGCCGCCGCGTCTGCCGCCGCCTGCGCATCCTGCGCGGTCTGCGCCTGCTGGGCTGCGAGAGCCGCCGCCGCCTGCGCCGCCTGCGCGTCCGCGAGCTTCTGCGCGGCTGCGGCCTGCGCGTTCGCCGCGTCCCGGACCGTGCTGCCGCCGGCGGTGAAGATGGTTCGGTTGACCGGCGTCGTCGTGAGCACCTGCGGCGTGTACTTGCCGGCGCTGATGTCGCTCAGAATCTTCGTGATCGTCGTGCCCGACAGGAAGCGGTCGACGTAGGGACGCAGGTACAGTGGCAGGGTACCCACGTCGATCAACGACTTCACGGTAGCCGCCGGGATCAGCCCGCTGCTGTTGGGCTTGATAGCGCCGAGCAGGACGCTGATGCTGTTCAGCTTCGTCGGAGTGGCCCTGTCGCTACCCCAGGGGCTCTTGGCCGCCTGCGCGAAGACCAGCTTCAGCGTCATGACCAGGGACGGCGGCATGCCGTTCGTCGAACCAGCGACCGGCGAACCAGCGGCCGGCGCACCGCCGCCAACGGTCGATCGGTAGATCACGGCGCCCATTCCTGCGTAGCTCATCGGCGACTCCTCTTCCTGTTCGCAGCGACGGTGACACTCGGGCGCGAGTTCCTCGTGTAGAGGAAGACTGCGGCGCCACCGGCGACCCACCAGCCCCACGCGAAGCCGAACGGCCCAGGAGAGACGAGCTTGTCCTTGACGGAATCGAAGACGCTCGTTCCCGTCGTCATCGGTGTGAGCGGAACCAGCGGCGTCGGCGGAGCCGGCGGCATGAACGGCGCGCCTCCCGGCTTGGGGTACGCGGGCGGAACCAGGTCCGTCGGGCTCGGCGTGATGTACGCGTTCGGATCGGTCGTGAAGCCCTGCGGTGGAGGCGCCGGCGTGGGCACGATGTCCGTGCCGAACCCGTCATCGTGGGTCCGCACTCCTGGTGTGTAGTGGTGGTAGGCCATGAACTGTTCCTCTCAGCGCCCGCGGCGCCGTCCCTTGTTGCGAGCCACGGGTCGGCGGAAAAACGCCCGCCACACGAAGAGGGACGTGAGCGTGAGCCCGATGAGGCTGTAGACCTCCATCCGCGTCCCGCGCGACGCCTCGGAGAAGATCTGCCCGAGCGGGTGCATGCCCTGACGCGGCGGATGCGTCTGCCAGACGTACTTGCTCGGCACGCGACGACGCTGCGGCTGCGCGAGGTTCGCATAGACCCAGGGGTTCGTCACGCCCCACGGCTCGTAGCCGAGGTGCCTCTTCACTGCGTAGGTCATCGCTTCCTCTTGCTCGTACGGCGCTTGCTCGCGCGACGACTGTTCTTGCGCGTGCGTTTCCTGCTTGGCCTCGGGAGATCGCCCATGTTCATGGCGCCGTTGATGACCGCGTGGAGCGCGCTCTCCGGGGTCGCTCCCCTGCCACTGAAGTAGCTGAGGTCGGGCTTGACGATCTTCGCCTCCCACCCTTTGCCTTCGGGACGCACATCGACCGTGAGCACCTGGCCGGTGTGGAAGTCGACGGTGTAACGAACACCACCCTTCTTTTTTGACGACTTCGCCATCACTCCTCCTCGTTCTTCTTCATCTTCGCCTGCCGCGGACGCCACCACCCGAAGTACGCCCACACGGCGCCGACCACCGCCGCGCCCGCGCCGAAGCACACGAGCGGACGCCGGTAGAACGGCACATCACCCGATGCGACCTGCCCGAGCGGCGGGATCCCGTAGAGCGGGTAGGCGGGCATGCCGTCCGTGGGCATGGCGCCGCCGCTCATCTCGGAAGCCTGTTGCTCGTACTGCTGCGGCTGGACGTACTGGTCGAAACGCATGGGCTTCTCCTCCGATCAGCGAGAAGGATCAGCGGCTGTGGCGCTTGCGGCTGTGGCGCTTGTTCCTGCTCACGCGATGCTTCGAGTGCCGACGCCGACGGCCGTTCTTGCTCACGCGCTTCTTCGAGCGGCGCTTGCTGCGCTTGCTCGTGCGCTTCTTCGACGTGCGCCCCACCGCGAAGCTCTTGCTGCCGCGCTTGATGGACACGTGCTTGCTGCCGCGCTTGATGAGCGCACGTGCCTTGCGGCGCGCCGCTCCGATCTTGGTCGAACGCGCGACCACGCGATGCGTCTTGCCGCTGAGGATCGCGAACAGCTTGCTGTTGAGCTTGCTGCTGCGCGAGTGCTTCTTCTTCCGCTTCGTCTTCGCCATGATCACTTCACTCCCATCTTCCGCGCGAGCTTTCGCGCATGCCTCTTCACGTTCCGCTGCATCGACTGGCCCTGCTTGGTCTGCGTGAGGAGGTAGTACCCCACGCCGACGGCCGCAGCTCCGAGGAGAAGATTCCGACTCGTGTTGGCCGCGGGCGCCGCGTCCTGCGTCGCCACCTGGCCCATGCCCGACGCCGCCGGACTGCTCACGAGCTTCGCGACGTCTGCCTGCGCGGCGCCTTTGCTGGCGGCGATCGGCGCGACGTGGGTGACAACGGCCTGCTGGAGCGCACCGGCGTTCGCGCGAACGTTCGCGCCCATCTTGTCGATGCGCGGCAGGCCGTTCTTGCCGTTCGCGCGGTCGGCCATGTCCTTCATCGTCGCGTGCATCACGCAGTGCGCGAGCGTGTCTTCGAGCGCGGTGTCGGGGCGAAAGCCCATCGCCACCAAACGCTCGGAGACCTGACGGCACCTCGCGGCCTGCCCTGCGCCGAGTGCTTCCGTCGCGTTCGTAAGGAACGCCGAACGCATCGCGGGGTTCGCGATCGTGCGCGCCTCGTCGACGACGGCCTTGGCTGCCGCGCGACCGAACGCCTCGATGTGCGAGCGAGGCCCGGTGCGCTCGGGGCGCATGCTCGGCATCTGCTGGTCGACGAACGGGTTGGCCGTCGGCCTGAGCGCTCGGACGTTGCGCGCGAACGTCACGCCGCCGCCGGAGGGCTGCACGACGCGCCAGTTGTTCGCGACCGAGTCCCACATCTGCGACTGCTGCACGTCCAGCTCGCCCTCCTGGGCGATGTACGCGGGCAGCGCGAAGTTGTTGGCGAACGAGCCGTCGCGCGCGTTCCAGACCACGCCTTCTTCGGTGTCGAAGATGCCGGTGCCGATCACGTTCTGCGGATCGTTGTCGAACTCGAACGACTCGCGATCGTAGAGCGTCGCGGGATCGACCGCGTCGTTCGACGGCATGCGGTTGCGCTGCGGATGACGCGGAGCCGGGTGCAGCGGCTGAGGAGACGATCCTGTGCGGATGGCGATCTCCTGCGCGGGGCTCGACCCGGCGGCCGGATCGTCACCCGAGAGGTCGGTACGCATCGAGGCAGGGCGATACCCGCCGCCGCCGCCGACCTTCCACGGGTACGAGCCGAACTCCGTCTCCGACATGCCGGGATCGTCTTCGGTGGAATCGGTCAGGTCGAACGCGTCCATGCCGTCCACGTCGGACGCCGGGCCCGCGCCCGAGCCGGGCGTCGAGGGCGTGTCTTCCTGGATCTCGTCGTCGAGCCACGACGAATCAGGCTCGCCGGGCATGCGCTGATAGTCCTGCACGTCGAGATTCGCGTTTCCGCGCATCGTCGGCATGTCGAGGTCGCCCGCACCATCATCGAGATCGAAGTCGAAATCACTCATCACGTTCTCCCGCGCCCCACGCGCATCAGTCGAGAGCCAACCAGGCAGCGCCCAGAACCGTCAGTAGGATAGCGCCGCCCACGGCGACCGTCTTCAGCCGACGCTGCCGCGACGCTGCCATGCCCGCCGCCTGCTGATCTTGCTGCGCCTGTTGCGCCTGCTGGAGCTGCGCCTGAGCCCGAGCCGCCGCCGCCGCAGCATCGCGCGCTTCCTTGCCGCAGTCGAGCTGCTGTCCAGCGATCGAGCTGCCGATGCTGATGACGCCGCCGATGAGCGTCCCGTATCCGGGTACCACAGACGCGACGCCACCGACGATGTTCGCGCCGCCGGTGATCATGCAGCCGGTCGCACGGTCGTTCGCAGACAGATCTCCGAGCCCGGTGTCGATCAGCGCGTCCCAGCCCGAGCGACTCAGAACATTCTGGCGGAGTCGGTCGAGGCCGACGTCGACGCGCCCGTTTGCGATCGCCATGCGCATCGCGTCGAACGTGACCTGGTCGGGGTTCGCGCCTGGCACGAGCCCCTTCTTCATCTCCGCGACAACCGTGCTCGGCTGGACGCCAAGACGCTCCAGCGACGCCTCCATCAGCGGGAGCCGCCTGACAGGCGTGGCCTTCGCCATCGCAAGCATGATGGACGACGCGTCGAGCGACGCCTTCGCGAGCACCGGGTCGGTGAACACACGGCGGCCCACGCCGACCGACGCGAGATCGCCGAGTCCTCGGCTGACTGCGTAGCTCATGCGGTCCTCCTCGCGTGGTACTTCGCGCGCAGCTTCTCTTTCTGCTTCTCCCACCACACGCCCCACCAGAAGGAGAGCGCCAGGCCGATGACGATCGTCGTCACGCGACGCCTCAGCAGGCCGGTGTCCAGGGAGAACCCGCTCTTCGAGAGCGTGTACGCGCGCATGAGCACCGCCGGCGCGTACGTGCCGGTGATCGTGAACGTATCGCGAAGCGACGACGTTGGAGCGCCGGTGTTCTGCGGCGCGTCGATGGTGAGGACGATGGTGTCCGGGGCCGTCTGCACGACGCGCACGGACTTGCCGACGATGCTCGTGAACGACTCGCCGCCGATGTCGGAATGGATCGCCGACGTATCGAAGGTGCCACCGATACGATTCAGCTCCTGCGCCAGGTTCTCCAGGAACACGAGCCCACCCACCCACGGCGCGGCCGACAGCGACGCCGGGGGCGTGCTGGGGACGACCTGTCCGAGGTGGGCGCTGTAGCTCACGGCAGGAACCCTCGCTTCGCTCTGAACTCGGCGTACTCGCGGTTGAGCTTACCGATCTTCGTGTCCTTGAGCAGGTAGGCCGCCGCGAAGATTGCGACAGCGATGAGCGCCACGTTCCGGATCCTCGTCGGATAGAACGTCATCCCGTGCGACACGGTCGTGTCGGGCGGCGACGTCACCTGGCCGAGCGATGAGTAGCTCATCGCCGCCTCCGCCTGTTCCGGCGCAACTTGCTCGCGAAGAACCCCAGGCTCTGGGCTCCCTCGCTGACGCGTCGCACGTCCCGGGTGAAGCTGGCGATCGAAAGAAACGCGACGGTCCCGAGGATGCCGACGAGCGCGACGGGAAAGACCCAACGCGGCAGCGTGCCGACCGTTGTGGAGCCGGAGGGGCCGGTCATCGTGATCGGAATCGATCCAGATGTCGGATGTCCGCACCGCGCCGGTAGCCCTGGATCGCCCGCCGTCGCGGGCTGATACACGTACCCCGCGGGACACGTCCCCGATGCGCTCGGTGGCGTGAACGCGTCGAACCGCGAGGCGACCGGCGTCGAGAGCGCCTGTCCGAGTCGCGCCTGTCCGAGTCCGACGTAGCTCATGCGGCCTTCTTCAGCAGCGCGTAGCCGATGCCGAGCGCGACGAGCGCGCCACCGCCGACCATCGCGTACCGCATGAATCGAGCGTCCGACGCGTCCTGCTGCGCCATCATCTGCTGCGTGCCCTGCTGCGCGAGACGAGCTTGCGCGAGAGCGTTCTGTCCGTTGATCACTGCCATGCCGGCGCCGCAGCCGCCCATCTGGCCCGCCTTCAGCGAGCTGCTCGTGAGTGCGCCGGCGCCCGAGCCCGTCCCGGTCTGGTCGAGCACGCCGCCTACCATCCCGACGGTGCCGGTGACGCACGTGCAGAAGATCGCGTTCGCGTCGTTGACGCCCTGGCTCGTCTGCCCTCGCGCCTCGGCGAGCGTCTGTCCGAGACCGGCGACGGGCGAGCCCTGCGACGCGAGCGTCTTCTGCACGAAGTAGTCGGCGAGCGCGGCGCGGATCGCGTCGAACATCGCCTGGTCCTTCTTGTTCGCCGCCGAGGCCGCGGCTCGACGCACGAAGTCCGCACGGGCGGAGTCGCCGAGTCCACGCTGAACACGGTTCAGCCTCGTGACCATCTCGGCGACGCGCTTGCTCTTCGGCACCGCAGCCATCTTGATCATGATCTGCGACGCGATCAGCGATGCCGTCGAGAGGATGGGGCTCGCGAGCGCTGCCGCGCCCAGCTCGACCGGCGCCTGGTCGTCGACGGCTGCGCCGAGCCCCATGAGCCCGTACATCCCACGGCCGCTCGATGCGCAGCCCATTCCTGCATAGCTCATCGACGGCTCCTCTTTCGGTTGCGACGCACGCTGGCCGGGCGGCCGAATCCTTGAGCCCACGCGATTCCGAGGCTCGCCGGCCACACCAGGCCGCCGACGAGCGCCCACGCGAGCGCCCAGCCGATCGACCCCGTGCGCCGGAAGCCGTGGTAGCCGAGCGCGATGCTCGCGGCCGTGCCCGCCATGCTGTAGAGCGTCATCGGCGCCGACGACAACGTCATCGCGGTCGGAGCGGTCGGAGCCATCGGAGCCATCGGAGCGGTCGGGGCCTGTCCGAGCGGTGCGTACGCGTAGTAGGGCTGTGCGTGGCTCATGCGTCTCCTACACGGGGAAGAAGGTGTACTGCTTGACGCGACCGAGCATCGAGGCGGTCTTACGCCCCGCGACGGGGTCGAGCACCCACCAGATGCTGGTGCTCGGATCTTGGGCCCGGCAGAAGACGTGCGTGTGGATCTTGCCCTCACCGAAGCGACGCGGCTTGAAGCCCACCGTCACGAACTGAACCGGCGCGCCGATCACGAGACAGCACGTGCCGATCAGCAGTGCCGCCTCATCGCAGTCGATGACGAGACGCCCCTGCACGGCATCGTTGATCATCTGCTCCGGGTCTTTGATCAGCTCGACATGGACGGGGTCGCGCGTGTAGCGGCCGTTGTTGCCGACCCACTTGTTGATCGCGATGATCTCCGAGGCATACGCCTTCGGACGGATGTTCTGGATGATCTGCTCGGCGTGACGCCGAACGAGGATCGACCTCTCGCCGCGTAGCCCACGAGCCAGCTCGATCATCTTCCGGACGGTATGATCCGTCCCGCGGTACGGCTCGACCGTGCCGACAGCGTGGTTGTACGCGGGGCTGTAGCTGGACGCGCGAAGTTGCATGGGCAGGTCAAAAACCTGTCCAAGCGTGCCCGAACGGAGTGTGGCACGCCGACGCCGGCCGGTGCAACGGCTACCGGCGCGTCGTCAGCTTGAGTCCGGTGCGGACCATGACCTTCGGCTGCGCACGACCCGGAGCGGCACCTCGTGCCTCACCTTGTAGCTCGATGCGAACGCTCACGACGTCTCGGCCGCGGTACTCGGTGATCAGCAAGAACATGCCGCCGGGAGCGACGCCGAGCTTGCGCAACGGCTCCGACGGCATCGAGTACGTGGAGCCGTCGATGAAACGGATCGACGCGCGCGGCCCCTGGAATACAGCGACCTGCGCGAGTCGTCGTTCGATGTTCGGCTGCTGCTGGACCTGCCGATAGTTGCCGATGCCCTTCATGCGGGCATCACCGTATCAGATCGCGGCGCGGAGAGCCGCCAGAGCGGCGTGCACGAACCGCTGACCTCGCGGCGTGGTGCCCGCGCTGTTCGGTTCCGCCGCCTTGATGCCAGCGAGAACCTCTTCGTCGGTCATGCCGGCGATCGTCTGGATGATCACCGGCGGAACGTTGCCGCCGAGCATCTTCTGCACGAACTCTTCGGGCTCGTCACCGCCTTCGACGCTCTCGTGCACGCGCTTGGCTACTTCCTTGGCGATCAACATCTGTAGCTTCGGATCCACGGCGTCTCCTTGCTGCTGCGCCCGCTGTTCTGGTCTACCACGCCGCGGCTGTCGCTGCGGAGCCCGCGGTGGAGCCGGCGCGACAGGTGTCGGCTCCGCCTGATCGACGGGGAGCGGCGGCTGCACCGGCTCACCCCACACGCGCGGCCTCGGCAGGCCGATGCTCATGTCGGGCACCGGAAGCCCGGAGGACGGCGCTGCCGGCGGCTTCGGCTGCCCGAGGATGCCGCGGGGCCTGGAGCCTGGAGCAACCTGGCGCGAGGTGCGCTGCGCCTGGTACGCGTCGTACTGGTCCTTCGGCGCGAGCGCGAGCTGTCCGTTCGGCGCCTGCACGACGACCATGGGTCCCTGCGGCGTCTGGATGACCTGCCCCGGCTGTGGAGTGGGCTGCGCCTGCTGAGGCTGCTGCTGAGGCTGCTGCGGAGGCGGAGCGCCCATCATGCCACCGGGACCGTTGATGGTCTGCCAGATCGCCGGCAGGTTCTCGATGGCGGTGCTGATGACTTCCTGCCAGCTCTGGTCGGCGCCGGCGCCGGAGAGGCCGATGCCACCGCTGCCGCCCGAGGCCGGCGGCGGCGGATCTTCGATGCCGAGCGCGTCCTTGGCGACCGAGCGCAGATCGCGCATGCCGCTGAGCTGCTTCACGAGGTCACCTCGATCTGCCTGCTGCGACTCGTACCCGCGCACGCGCGTCTGGAGCTGGTCGATCTCCGAGCGCAGCCACTGGAGCTGCGACTCGTAGTTGCTCTTCTGCGTCTCGACGCGCGACTCCCACATGACCTTCAGGTTCATCTCCTGCTGTTCCATGCGGTCGCGCCACTGCTGGTCGCGCTCGTCGGCCTGACGCTTGTACAGCTCCGTGTCGCGCCGACGCTCCTCGCGCTCGACTTTCATCGTCTCGTCGTGACGCTGCTCGCGCAGACGTCCGGCTTCGCGCTCTGTCTCGATCTCGCGACGGTTCGCGTCGCGCATGGACGCGACCTCCGAAACGTGCGCCGAGCGCAGCGATTCGAGCATCGTCTGGTTCTGCTTGTGGATCGCCTCGACCTCGATCTGATGGCGCTCCAGGATGTTCTTCGTGATCCCATCGGCCGAGTGAGCGGCGGCCTGTGCGGCGGCGGCGGCGACACCGTCGCCCTTGTTGAGCATCGGCAGGACCTTCTCCAGCTCTTCCGAGAAGCTCTTTTGCGGCACCGCGTTCATGGCTTCCACCTTCGCTTCGAGGCGACGGTACTCGTCGCGGGATTCCCTCAGTCGTTCCTCGAATCCACGACGCTCGCTCTCGCGTGCCTCGCGCTCGACCTTCAGCACATCGTCGGCTCGACGACGCTCGGCTTCGACGACCGGATCGAACATCGTCCGCGCGTGCTGAGCGTTCGTGTCCGCCTTGTCCTCGGCTCGGCGGCGCTCGTCACGCTCGCGCTCCGCCATGTCCGCGGCCATCTTCAGCGCCTGCGTGGCGAGGCCGGGATTTTCCTGCTGCTGCATCATCTGCGGCTGCGCCGGAGCGCCCACCGCGCCTGGCCCCTGCGCAGCGTCGAGCTTTGCGCGCACCGAGCGCGCGAGACGCTCTGGATTCGGCGCTCCGGCCATCTCGACCTTGATCGAGTCGTAGCGCTTCACGCTGTTCTCGGTCGTGCCTTTCGGATCTGGCCCGAGCACGCGGATCTCGTACGTGCCTCCGCCGAACTCCGAACCGATGTACTCCTCGGTGATCGGATGGACGTACTCCTCCAGGTAGCCGTGGCCCTGGATGCCGCCGGGAAGCCACTTCGGCATGAGGCGCCAGAGCTGGATGCGAAACTGAGGATCTTCTCCGATCCTGTACTTCGTCATCATGCTGCCGAGTGAGCGCTGCGACTCTGCGGGCCGCGGCAGCTCGCGTGGCAGGAGACCGGCGGGATCGTCGCCGGCGGGGTCGTCGTTGGGATCTCGCTCTTCGACGACGTCGTCGTCCTTCGAGTCGAAATCCGCCGGAGGCGGAAGCGCCTTGGTCGCAGCACGCCGCCGCTTGGTACGGGGCGAATCCTCGTCCGAAGTGAGGCCGCCTACGAACCGGTCGACCTCGTCAGTCAGGTCGGCGCCGCTCACGCGCCGTCTCCGGGAAGCTCGTCCTCCGAGGCGGACTCGTCGATCTCGGCGGCCGGGTCGGACTCCTCCTCCTCCTCTTCTTCTTCCTCTTCCTCGATCTCGTCGTCTTCCGTGCTCTGGTCACCCATGAGCGCCTCGACGAGCTGGTTGAACGCCATGGCCATGGCGTTGAACTTCGCCTCGGTCTCCTTGTCCTCCGGATACTTCGCCTTGAGATGCGACGCGAGCGCGTAGAGCGCCTGCCCGAGGGCGTTGATCTGGTCCGTTCCGATGTTCGCGAACGCCTCACCGTCGCTGACCTCCGCCCCGAGCTTGCGCAGGTGCTTGGCCGTCCACTGCCGCTGCCGCTGGAGCTGCGTCGCGTTGCTCACGCCGAGCTGATGCAGATCGTACATCGTCGTCCCGAGCATCTCGATCGTCTGGACGAAGCGCTCCATCAGGTTCAGCGCGATGAACTTCCGGAGCTGATCCGGGTTCGCGAAGTTCTTGTCCTTGAGCAGCTTCTTCTGGTCCGTCTGGATCAGGTTGATGAACTGCACCAGCGCCGGTGGCAGCTCGACCTCCATCTCCTCGACCGACTCGCTATGCGTCTCTTCACTCATGGTCGCGCGCTCCCTTCAGAGGTCTTTCTCGCCGTGGTCCTGTGCGTACTCGGCGGCCAGCTCGCGCTGGCGGCGCCGGAAGGTGCGGATCATGTCGCGGCTCGACACGTCGATCGGACGACGAGCCGAGCAGGCGAACACCGCGACCTCGCCGATCTCCATCAGCTCGCTCGCCGTCGCGAGTCGCGTGCAGTAGCAGCGGATCTGCTTGGGCTGGTCGCCGAAGCCCTTGGTCACGCCCTCGGCCTCGGTGATCCACTGCACGAAGAACTCGCACTCCTGGCGCCCAGTCGTCTCGTCCTCGGTACAGACCAGGTTCTCGTGCGTGAGCATGAGCGCAGGACCAGGTGGATCGCCGCCTGCGATCTGCACGCCGCCATCCGCCGCTTCGACCACCGGCACGTAGCCCGTCTCGACGTAGTCCGCCGCCCGCGTCGCCATCGGCTTCTGACCAGGCGTCGAGAGATCGGCCGGCTTTTCAGGGTCGGTTCCGCCCCAAAACGGGTCCTTGCTCGCGTCGAAGATGCCCTTTTCCGACATGGACCGCGACTCTAACCCCACCCGAAGCCGCCACAACGACGGATTTTGTTATCCGCTACGATTTTGCAAAAACAGCAAATCGACGCGTCGGAATGGGCCGCGATTAGCAAGCGGTTGGCGCACGTCGGCGCGCACTCGAACAGCGCCTCGTCGAACTGGGCCGCCGTTCGCCGAACTGGGCCGCGAGCCCAGCTCGCCCCGCGCCGCGGTGCGTCCGCGCCCCGGCGGGGCCCCGGCGGGACCCGCGGCGACGCCGGGAGCTGCGCGGGAGCGTGGGGAGCTGCGCGGCGCTGGGCAGAGCGGCCCGCGGAGCGCCGGCGCGGCCCCGGCGAGCTGGCGCGAGCGGCCCGGAGCGGCCCGGAGCGGCCCCGGCGAGCCGCGAAACGCCGCAGAGAGAGAGGAGAGAGAGGTTGTGAGATCGCTCACACGACTTGTTGACGGTTGGTGGTGGTTGGGTTAGGTTCAGCTCGTTCCTGATTGATTCCTGAACCTGAACCGTGACCCCCTGGGGGTGACGGCCAGCACACGAGAGTGAGTCCCGCGACCCCCTGGGGGTGACGTGGAGTTTGGGCTAGTCGCGAGAGCCGGCGCCGGCAGCAGCCACTAGCCTACCACCGATCCCCGACGGGCGAGGATACCCCTCCGCGCTGCTGACCGTACCTCCCTAGCCCTCCCCTGCCGAATAGGCGGGACGGGCAGGGTCTGCCCACGTGTCAGTGTGGCGCTCCGCGGGGCGTCGCACCGTAGCGTGGGCAACGGCCAGGTGCCTACGCGGCTCCCGCGCTGGGCGTGGCCCGAGCCTTGTGCTCGGAGCACGGCCAGGGCGGGACCCTCAACCCCCCGACCCGGAGACCCCCGACCGTGACCCACTACCACCCGACCCCCCAACCCACCAACCCCAACCCCAACGCGCGGGGCCTCGCCGCCGCGCCGAGCCTGATCGTGCTGGACGATCAGCCCGAGCGCTGGATCGCCCACGGCAAGGACCCGCTCACGTTCGACCAGGCGCGCGAGCGCGTCGCCGCCGCGGACGCCGCGGACGGCTCCCGCTCCGACCTGGGGATCGGCGACCTGTCCACGTGGACGATCGGCCCGCGCCCCGGCGACGGCGTCGCGTGCCTCACCACGGTGCCCGTCCCGGGGCGCCCCAACCCCGGCCTGATCCCGGTGCGCCGTGCGGCGTTCCGCCAGCTCACCGCGGCGATCGGCGCCGCGCCGGCCGCGGACTTCCTGCTCTCGCTCCCGGCGAAGCTCACCACGGCGTGCCTCACCACGGGCATGCAGCGGATGGCCCCGAAGCACACGAGCAAGCTGCTGCGCCTCGCGGGCGGCGAGGCCCGTGCGCTCGCCAGCGAGCGGTACGCGCCGCTCGATAACGCGCTGGTGCTGGACACCGCGGAGCGCACGCTTCGCGCCAT
>Ga0315277_10006248_pt1 | contig 15650 bp, 11 predicted proteins | sample YL17G05_15_MG_FD_203695 | JGI IMG/M metagenome (GOLD analysis project Ga0315277, IMG submission 203695) | Sediment microbial communities from Yellowstone Lake, YNP, Wyoming, USA - YL17G05_15 | ecosystem: Environmental > Aquatic > Freshwater > Lake > Sediment | place: USA: Wyoming | collected...
CCCAGGACGGGGGAGCGCTGCGCATCAGAGGTGCGGGTCAGCCCTTGGGCTGACGGGCACATGCCGTCTCAGAATACGGATTGGAGGATAAGTGAAAGACACACGCTTGATCAAACTCGCCGACACGCTGGTCAACTACTCGACCGCCGTCAAACCCGGCGAAAAGGTCCTGGTCGAATCGAAGGGAGAAGACTGCTTTGCCCTGACACGCGAGATCATCACGCAAATCGCCCGGGCCGGCGGTCTCCCCTTCTGGTTTCACAACGAAGAAGAAACCGAACGGCGGTGGGTGATGAATGCCTCGGATGAACAGCTCGAGGCCTTCGGCAAGATGCACCTGAAGATGATGAAGGAGATGGTCTGCTACATCTCAGTGCGCGGCTCGAACAATTCATTCACGATGGCCGATGTCCCTGAACCGAAGCGTCGTGCCTATCAGAAATTCTACGTTAGGCCGGTGCACTTTGAACAGCGGGTCAAACGGACGCGCTGGGTCGTGCTGCGCTATCCCAACTTCGCCATGTCTCAACTGGCGGAGACCTCACGCGAGGCGTTCGAGGACTTCTACTTCTCCGTCTGCAATGTCGACTACCGCAAGATGTCCCTTGCCCAAGATCCCCTGGTTGACCTCATGCAGCATACCGACCGGGTGCACATCAAAGGTAAAGGAACCGATCTGGAGTTCTCCATCAAGGGAATCCCGGCGGTCAAGTGCGACGGACACCGCAACATCCCCGACGGGGAGGTCTACACCGCGCCGGTGAAGACATCCATCAATGGCGAGATCACATTCAATACACCGTCGCTCTATGAATCCGCCGTCTTTGAGCGGGTGCATCTGGTCTTCAAGAACGGCAAGGTTGTGCGCGCCGATTGCGCCGGCGACGGAACCCATCTGGATAAGATCTTCGACACCGACGCCGGGGCGCGCTACGTCGGCGAGTTCTCCTTCGGCATCAATCCCACGATCACCAAACCGATGAAGGACACGTTGTTCGACGAGAAGATCTTCGGCTCGATCCATCTGACGCCCGGCAACTGCTATGATGAGGCGCCGAACGGTAACAAGTCGGCCATTCATTGGGATCTGGTCTTGATTCAAACCAAGGAGTATGGCGGCGGCGAGATCTGCTTTGACGGGAAGCTGATTCGCAAGGACGGCATCTTTGTCCATCCGGCCCTGAAGGACAAACTGTCGGCGAAGGCATTGCGCTGATTGCGTGAATTTCGTCATGTGCCGCGGTCAGCTCTCAGGCGAACCTTCGCGGATAGAGATGTAGGTCAGGAGCCCTGCGCTCCTGACGTCCTTGTCTGAGAATGGAAACTCGCGAGCGTTCAAGGCGTCTACCCGAGACACCCCGCGGGTCCCGGACATGAGACGAGCCATGCGGAGACGCAGCATTCGCATCATCACAGCGGCACTCGCCGTCCTGGCCGGGCTTGAGCTCATCGGCCAGTTGGCGGGGAAGCCGACCTTGCCGCACGATTCGACGTTCACCGAAGCTCCGGAGTGGAGCTACCCGGATCACATCGCCAAAGACCACGGCCTCTTCTGGCGCTACCGCCCAAACCAGACAATTCGACACGGCTTTTTCCTCCCCGGGACGTACACGATTGACTCACGCGGATTTCGCACGCCCGAATTCGCGGACGCCAAGGCGGCGGGGGTGCAGCGCGTCATTTGCCTCGGTGAATCGAACACGTTCGGGGCAGGTGTCTCCGACGAAGCGGTCTGGCCGCGCGTGCTGGAACGCGAGTTGAAGGCGCGCGATCCCGAGAAGCGCCGGTGGGAGGTTATCAACCTGGCAGTCACCGACTACTCGACACACCAGGGAGCGATCCTCGCGGAGCGCGAGCTGAACCGCCTGCACCCGGACATCGTGTTGTTTGAACTCTCCTGGGGTGACCATCAACCCGCCGGATTCGGAATACCCGACGCGCAGTTGCGTATGCCCCCGCCGTGGCGAGTCGAACTCGGCAATGCCCTGGTGCATTCGGGCCTTGTGCGTTGGGGGCAGAGACTGTGGCAGACCGCCTTCCCGCCGCGGCGCGATTCACCGCCCGGATACCCGGTCTGGCGGGTCTCCACGGCCGAGTACATTGCCAATGTGGAGAAGATCTGCCGTGCGGCAATTGCCGCAGGAGCAAGCCCCATATTGGTGACGTCGCCGATCGCCTGGCCCCCGCCGGGATACTCCGATGCCGAAGGGGTTTTTCACTATCATCACCGCTACCGGCGCCTGGGGCGTTACGGCGTCACGACCGGCGGCGGGAAGTTCGTGGAACTGGCCAACGCCTTTGACAAGCATCCGGAGTTCTACGATGACCGCCGGCGCGACTTCCGGCACTTCAATGCGCGCGGCCATGCCTTCGCCGGCGAGTTCCTCGCCCGCTACCTGCTGGGAGCCCCGGCCGACACGGCCGATTCACGCCGTTGACGCCAAGCGCATCCGGCGTCACCGACGCGGATCCGCCACAAGCACTAGGCACCAGGCGAGCATCAGAGGGTGGCGCGTGGCGGGAACTGACAGCCCGCCCGGTCTGCATCGGCAATTGGATGATGCGGTCTTGTACTCTCAGTCTGATCGTCAACCATCGCACAGAACCACCGGGAAAGAGAAAGCGTCCCACTCCAACTTCGGGAGTGGGACGCCGGAGAGCTGTCGCCGCCGGGCGCCTTATTGCGGTGGGGCCGGCGGACGCCCGTGATACTTGTCAAAGAGATCGGAGTGGAACTTGATGATCTGTCGCAGGCGCGTCGCCACCAATTGGGCGTGCCCGGCCGGCAGACCCGGAAAGCCGGAGTACTCCGTGTACTGGTGCGCCACACCGGCGTTGGTGAGAACCGAGTCGAACTCCCGGTTCTGCTCCAGATAGCCGTATTCGTCCTGGTCACCGACATCGATGTAGACGTTCGTGTCCTGACTGTTGAACAGCCCACTGAAGAACGGCGGGCTGGTCTGCCGCTTCTGCAGGAAAGCGTACTTCACATCGGCCGAATCGCTCCACCGAGCCCAACTGCTGCGGCTGATCGTGCCGGTGGAATCGAACAGCATGTCGACGCCGACTCCATTCGTGTCGGCACCGGGGAACTCGAGTGTCAGAGGTCCGGGCGTAATGGAGCTGAAAAAGTCCCAGGGATAGACCGTGTCTTTGACACGGCATCCAAAGTAGGGTCTGCAGAAGACGTAGTGCCCCACTGAGTCAAAGCGACGCAGCGGGTACGGCGAAAACGCCGCAGCCATGGCCAGGTACAGCCGTGTCTGAGGCCGATCGGCACCGGCGAACACCTTGGCATACGTCTCGGCATCAGGCGGATTGATGCCGTCCTCGGCGAAAACCCGGGCAATCAAGCCGTCGCTCTCCTTCCAGACACCGGTCTTCTGATCAGGGTCACCCAAGGAAAGAGGCCCGGACATCGAGGAGACCGAGGCGAACAGGCCGGGATGGTCCAGAGCATAGCGCATGGCGCCGTAACCGCCCATGCCATGGCCGGAGATCGCGCGCGCATTACGCCCTCCCGCCGTATAGAACCGCCACTGCTCCCCGACCGGGGTCTCGGTGACGCGCATCAGTTCGTCGATCACGTCGGCATAGTCCCCGGTGGAGCCTGAGTTACGGTAGAACGATCCACCGAACCGGTTGGAAGCATCCACGGTCACCACCATCATCCGCCCGATTTCTCCCTTGGAGTACATCTCGTCCAGCAGCGTCTGGAGACCGTACTGGTCAAAGAACGAGGCATCGCCGCCGTACCCGTGCAGCAGATAGAGCACCGGGAATGGCTGCTGGGGCGTACTGGGATGCTCATCCGAGGCCCAGGCAACGACAATCTGACGCGAGTCCGGATCCTTCAGTGAGTTTCTCGCCAATTGATCGGTGAACCCATACGAAGTGCTCAGGGGGCGCGTATCGCTGAACGTGGGCGAACCCACCGGGTCTTCATGCTGCGAGCATCCGAGTCCCAGTGCCAACGCGCCACCGACCGCCAGAGCCACCGTGGACCATGTCACGAGCTTCATTGTCAACTACCTCCGGATCAAAACCGGTACGAGATCGAAAACAGTGTTTCGTAACGCGACAGTGAATAGATGCCAGGGAATACACTCACGCCATTGGCCTCGCCCTGGTTTGGAACGCTGCGTTCAGAGGCAAAGGCGATCTCTTGGGCAGCGGCAAACTCCCAACTTTGCCCCAGCGAGTAGGCGAACCCACACGTCAACCCCAAGCGGCCGCCGACGTCGGGAAAATTCGGTGTGAAGGTCGAGTCAACCGCAGCGCCGCCGTCGTAGTACATCCCGCCACGCACGGAGATGTTACTCTTGGCCTTGTACTCCGCTCCGACAGACAGGCGAACCTGATCCTTCCAGTGGAAGGGTATCGTCACCCTGGCGATTTTGGTTGTGGTCGAGTCGCCGGTGCTGTCGGCACCCGTCGAGAGACCGGATCCGGAGAACTTGACATCCCACGACTCGACCGCTGACCAGAAAGTGACCGCCAAATCGGCGGCGAGTGTCAGCCGGTCGGACGCGGTCCAACCAATGCCGGCACCCAACTGACCAGGCAACTTCAAGTTAAAATCGAAGGGAGCGGTGAAGTGCGAGGCGGCACTGCGCACTTCATCCTGATTGCCCAGGTAATAAGTCCGCTGAAAGATCGGCTTGTTTGCGTCGTTGATAATGTCGAACTGCAAGTCCGCCAGGGCGGGGTTGACAGGCCAGGCCATATCCAGCGTAGCCGTACCGCTCACCGGAATGCTGACCGGGGTCTGGGCACTGAACCCCACATTCAGAGAAGGCGTGGCGCGCCACAGCAAGCCGGCGTTCGCGCCGACGGCGAAACCTCTTCCCTTGAGGAGCAGCTCACCCGCGAAGTTGTTGTAGGGATACACATTATACGGAGCCCCGAAGGCATTCGGCACGAATTCCACCCGGCGCAAGACCACGCTGCCGTCGGTCAGCGATATCCCGGCACCGATGGCGAGGTTCTTGCCGATCGTCTTGGCCACAACCGGATGCATGTCCAACACGTCGAGATCTGTCCGGTAATTCTGGTTGGGGAACTCAAAATCGGTGTTGTATTGCAGCGGGGGACGATAAATATCCCACCCGTAATTGACATCGTGGGGCCAGTAGACCGCCGCGCCCAAGGCTAGCCCATTCGCCCATCCCGGGACAGCAATGGCGGCAAAAGACGGCAGCGGCCAGACGTCCTCATCAGGGTACAATTTGAGACCATTGGCCCGGTCGAACCCAATGTCGACACCGTTGCCAGTGACATTTGGGGTGTAACTGAGCTGGGGGCTGTAAGTACCCAAGGTTGCGTTCAGCTCACCCTTCTTCATGAAAGCCAGACCGGCGGGATTATAGCTAACGGCGCTCCAGTCATCGGCCACCCCCCGAAAGGCGCCGCCCATGGAGCGTGCTTTGATACCGATCCCGGCGGTCGCAAAGCCCGCCGCGCCCGCTTCGATGGCGGGCCAAGACGCCAGTCCCAACGCCAAGATCAACAGGAGGCCGAGGCCTTGCCGACGGAATCCTCTTCTCAAGTACAATGTTCCGCTCCGCGTTTGAGGTTTGTCCTACGGGCGCGCGACCCGGCAAGCATGACTCGGGTCGCCGCCGAAAAGACAAACCGCAATCTAAAAACCCGCCAACGCCGGGGTCAAACCCTTTCTGCCGGCGCTGCTGTTTCTTCTGGCAACATCTGCTGTGCCCGCCCTTAGTGCCAACCGCGAACCAGTACGCCCCTGCACCAAGTCATTGAACCATCGCGCGGGCGCCGCTTGAGGCCCGGCAATGTCACCCGCACCACGCCTGTTACCGGTGACGGGCCATCATATTCCCGCATTTTCAGCGGCAAGATTCACGGAAACGATTGCCTGCCGGGCGCCGTCCGGGTAACTTACCCTGTTTGGGATGACTAAGCCAATTCGCACCCATGGACCCGAACCGCCCAGGCACAATGACGCGACCACGCACGAAAGATCCCTCTCATTACCCCAATGACCACGGACAACCGATGTCTGGTTTCATTCACATTAAGGGAGCACGCGAACACAACCTCCGCGATCTCACCCTGAGCATCCCCCGCGACAAGCTTGTGGTGATCACGGGGTTATCCGGATCAGGCAAGTCCTCGCTGGCGTTTGACACAATCTATGCCGAGGGCCAACGCCGCTACGTGGAGTCGCTTTCCGCCTACGCCCGTCAGTTCCTCGGGCTGATGGAGAAGCCGGATGTTGACTTCATCGACGGGCTCTCCCCCGCCATCTCCATCGAGCAGCGATCATCGGCCAAGAACCCGCGGTCAACGGTCGGAACCGTCACGGAGATCTATGACTATTTGCGCCTGTTGTTTGCCAGAATCGGCATCCCGCACTGCCACCGCTGCGGCCGGCCGATCCGCCGCCAGACCATCTCCCAGATGGTCGACCATCTGATGGATCTCCCCCCCAAGACGCGGTTGATGGTCCTGGCTCCGCTGGTTCTCGGCCGGAAAGGTGAGCACCGGGAGGTCTTGGAGCAGATCAAGAAGAAGGGACTCGTGCGTGTTCGCGTCGATGGTGAGGTCTTCGAAATCGAGGAAACCCCGGCGCTGAACAAGAAGGTGAAGCACACCATTGAAGCCGTCGTCGACCGACTGCTGGCCAGCCCGACCATCAAATCCCGCCTCGCCGACTCCTTGCAGACGGCTCTCCACCTGGCCGGGGGCACCGCCCGCGTGGCCATTCAAGGCGCGGGCGAGGCGGTCTTCTCCGAAGATGCGGCCTGCCCTGACTGCGGACTCTCGTTTGAAGAGCCCTCGCCACGGTTGTTCTCGTTCAATTCGCCGTTCGGCGCCTGCGCCACCTGCGGCGGACTCGGGCACAAGATGGAGATTGACCCGGATTTGGTGGTCCCCGACCCCACGCGCTCCATCTTTGAGGGAGCGATCGCGCCTTGGGGGGAAGATCCGGCGAACTGGTACCGCTTCATGCTCCGCGGGGTCGCCGCGTATTTCGACTTCAATTTCCGCACGCGTTTCTGCGACCTCTCCAAAGAGGCCAAACGGGTTATTCTGTATGGGTCCGGCACCAAAGAATTCCGGTACAGCTACGAACACCGCGACGGGAAGGGGAAGGGGGAATTCACCGGGAAGTTCGAGGGGGTGATCCCCAACCTCGAACGGCGCTATCGCCAGACCGAGTCACAGGCGGTGCGGCAGTGGATCGAGCAGTACATGCGCATGACCCCCTGCCCCGCCTGCCAGGGGGCGCGCCTGAAGCCTGAGGCGCTGGCGATCCTGGTCGGCAGGAAGTCGATCCACGACGTCGTGCAGATGTCGATCAAACAGGCGGCAGCGTTCTTCGCCGAACTAGCTCTGAACCCGCGCGAGCGGCAGATCGCCAAACAGATCCTCAAAGAGATCAACGAACGGCTCGGCTTCCTGGTCAACGTCGGTCTGGACTACATGACTCTCGCACGCTCGGCGCAGACGCTCTCCGGCGGGGAGGCACAACGCATCCGTCTGGCGACGCAGATCGGCTCGCGTCTGGTCGGTGTGCTGTACATTCTGGATGAACCATCGATTGGCTTGCACCAGCGCGACAACCGCCGTCTTCTGGACACATTGATCGGCCTGCGCGACCTGGGCAACACGGTGATCGTGGTCGAGCACGATCGGGAGACCATCGAATCGGCCGACTTCGTGGTCGACCTCGGGCCCGGAGCCGGGAAGAATGGCGGCGAAATCGTCGCCTTGGGCCCACCGGCGAAGATCAAGGCGGCGAAGAACTCGCTCACCGGACTCTATCTGGCATACAAGAAGACAATCCCGGTGCCCAGTCGTCGTCGCAATGGGAGTGGCCGGCATGTGCGCCTAGTCGGCGCCACGGGAAACAACCTCAAGAAGATTACCGTCGACTTCCCCCTCGGCGTATTCACCTGTGTGACCGGCGTCTCCGGTTCCGGGAAGTCAACGTTGGTCAACGAAACGCTCTATCGCATCTGTGCCGGGCGCTTCTTCGACGCCAAGCACCCGCCTCTCCCCTATGAACGATTGGAAGGGTTGGAGGCGCTCGACAAAGTGATCGACATTGACCAGTCGCCGATCGGCCGCACGCCGCGTTCGAACCCGGCGACCTACACCGGGGTCTTCACCTTCATCCGTGACCTGTTCGCGCAGCTTCCCGAGGCGCGCATCCGCGGGTATGAACCGGGGCGCTTCTCGTTCAACGTCAAGGGAGGACGGTGCGAGGCGTGCGAAGGGGATGGGATCATCAAGATCGAGATGCACTTTCTCCCCGACGTCTATGTCCCCTGCGAGGTGTGCAAGGGGAAGCGGTACAATCGGGAGACGCTGGAAGTGATGTATAAAGGAAAGAGCATCGCCGACGTTCTCGATTTGACCGTCGATGAGGCGTTGGAGTTCTTCGCCAACATCCCGCGGATCAAGAGCAAACTATTGACACTCTCGCAGGTCGGGCTGGGGTACATTCACCTCGGCCAGCAGGCGACCACGCTGTCGGGCGGTGAGGCCCAGCGGGTGAAACTCTCCACCGAATTGTCGAAGGTCGCCACCGGACAGACGCTGTATATCCTCGATGAGCCGACCACGGGATTGCACTTTGAGGACATCCGGATGCTCTTGGGAGTACTGAATGAGCTGGTCGACCGTGGCAACACCGTCATCGTGATCGAGCACAACTTGGATGTCATCAAGACCGCGGACTGGGTGATCGATCTCGGACCCGAGGGCGGGGAGGATGGCGGCTGGGTGGTCACGGCAGGTACACCCGAGCAAATTGCCATGGACGGACGGTCGCATACGGGACGTTTTCTCCGCCGTGAGTTGAACCCTCCGAAGCGAGGCAATGGTCCGACCGTTGTTCGCCCGGGCCGGCGGCGCGCCCATGCAGACGTCGAATCGGCGCCGGCCTAGCGGCACCAGCGCAACCGCCTGGCGGAATCGTCTTGATTGACGTGAGCAGACGCATATAGCAGGAGAGTTGGTTCGGAGGCGCAGGCACCCTGAGAACAAAGAACGGGAGGGTGAGGCCATGGGAAGAAACGTCGTACAGAAGATCATCGAATCGCATCTGGTCGAGGGGAAGATGGCTCCGGGCGAGCCGATTGCGATTCGCATCGACCAGACGTTGACGCAGGATGCCACCGGCACAATGGCGTACCTGCAATTCGAAGCGATGGGGATCGACACGGTCAAGACCGAGAAATCGGTTTCCTATGTCGATCACAACATGCTGCAGGCGGGCTTCGAGAACGCCGATGACCACCTGTATCTCCAATCGGTGGCGGCGCGCTATGGGATCGACTTCTCCCGCCCGGGGAATGGGATTTGCCACCAGGTGCATCTCGAACGGTATGGAGCCCCGGGGAAGACGCTTTTGGGTTCCGACTCGCACACGCCGACTAACGGTGGTTTGGGCATGCTGGCGATCGGCGCCGGCGGGCTCGACGTAGCGGTTGCCATGGCCGGCGGTCCCTTTCATCTGACGATGCCCAAGGTGGTGAAGGTCAACCTCAAGGGGAAACTGGGCCCGTGGGTGGCGGCCAAAGACGTCATTCTGGAGATTCTCCGCCAATTGACTGTCAAAGGCGGTGTGGGTAGAGTCCTCGAGTACTCCGGCGACGGCGTTAAGACGCTGACCGTGCCGGAACGCGCCACGATCACGAATATGGGGGCGGAATTGGGTGCGACGACCTCGATCTTCCCCGCGGATGAGAACACCCGCCGATACCTGGCGATGCAAAAACGTGAGAGCGACTACCGGCCGCTGGCCCCCGATCCTGATGCCACTTATGATCAAGAAATCTCCATCGACCTGTCGGCGCTCGAACCGATGATCGCCCAGCCGCACGCTCCCGACAAGGTTGTCCCGCTGAGTGCAGTCGTCGGATTGAAGGTCGATCAGGTCTGTGTCGGGTCATGCACGAATTCGTCACTCTATGACCTGATGGTGACCGCCGCGATCCTCAAGGGCCGGCACGTGCACTCGGACGTAAACCTGACGATCACACCCGGCTCGCGGCAGGTGTTCACCGCGGTGTCGCAACTCGGTGGGCTGACCGACATGATCGCCGCCGGGGCGCGCATCCTCGAATCGGCGTGCGGCCCCTGCATCGGCATGGGCCAGGCGCCGCCATCCGGCGCGGTGTCGATCCGCAGCTTCAACCGCAACTTCGAGGGACGTTCGGGGACCAAGGACGCCAATGTATATCTGGCGTCGCCGCAGGTGTGCGCCGTCTGCGCGCTCACCGGCAAGATCACGGACCCGCGCACGTTTGCCCCAACGCCTCCCCCCATCACGTTGCCGGATGAGATTCCCATCGACGATGCGTTGATCATCAAGCCGCCGGCTGATCGCAAGTCGGTGACGATCCGTCGCGGACCAAACATCAAACCACTGCCGCAGCAGACACCGCTCCCCAAGCGGATCGCCGGCGAAGTGCTGCTGAAAGTCGGCGACAACATCACCACCGATCATATCATGCCGGCCGGAGCCAAAGTGCTGCCTTTACGCTCCAACATTCCGGCGATTTCCGAATTCGTCTTCGTGCGTGTCGACCCGGATTTCCCCAAACGCGCCCAAGAGAAGGGCGGCGGCCTGATCATCGGCGGCGACAACTATGGACAGGGTTCTTCGCGCGAGCACGCCGCGCTGGCGCCAATGTATCTCGGCGTCAAGGCGGTGATCACGAAGTCGTTCGCACGCATTCATCACGCCAACTTGGTCAATTTCGGGATTCCGCCGCTGACGTTCGTCGACCCCGCAGACTACGACAAGGTTAATCAAGGCGATCAGATCGAGATCGATGCCGTTACGGAGACAATCAAGGCCGGGGGACGACTTCAGGCCAGAAACAAGACCAAGGGAATCACGTTTGAGTTGACCTATGATCTGACACCCTTCAACAAAGCCGTCCTCGTTGAGGGTGGCCTGTTGAACTACACCAGGGCCCACGCTTAGGATCGCATTGTCAAACACACCAGGAGCAAGAACTGCACATGGAAACCACGTCTACGCCTGTGAAGGACACGCCGCTGACCTCCCAGCACGTTGCCCTCGGCGCCCGCATGGCCCCGTTCGCGGGATACCGGATGCCGATCCAGTACGCCGGCATCATTCCCGAGCATCGCGCCGTGCGTGCTTCGGTCGGCCTTTTCGATCTGTCGCACATGGGGGAGTTTGAAGTCCGAGGCCCGGGAATGCTGGAGTTCCTCGAACGGATGACCACCAACGACGTCGCCTCCCTCCAGACCTACCAGGTGCAATACTCAGTGATGATGAATCCCGAAGGCGGGATCATCGACGACCTGCTCGTCTATCACCTGCCGGACCGCGCGCTGCTGGTCGTCAATGCGGCCAACATCGCGAAGGATTTCGCCTGGCTGTCCTCCCACTGCCCGCCGAGCGTGCAACTGGTCGATCGATCTGACGAGACTGCCCTGGTGGCTATTCAGGGCCCGAAGGCGGAGGCGGTCATGCGGAAGTTGGTCAATTACGACCTCAATGACATCGCCTATTACCATGCCGCTGAGGGAATGGTGGTAGGGCAGAGAATCGTGTTTTCGCGCACCGGGTATACCGGCGAGGATGGCTTCGAGATCTATCTGCCTAACGATCTGGCGCCCAGTTGCTGGGAGGCGGCGATGGAGGCGGGGGCGCCGTTTGGTATTGTGCCGGTCGGCCTCGGGGCACGCGACACCCTGCGCCTGGAGATGAAGTACGCCCTCTATGGCAAGGACATCGACGATACGACCAATCCGATCGAAGCGGGACTGGGGTGGGTGGTCAAACCCGACAAGCCGATTGATTTCATCGGCAAGCCCCATGTCGTGGCGATGAAACAGGAGGGACCGCGGCGCAAGCTGACGGCGTTTGTCATGGACGACAAGGCCATTCCCCGTCCCGGGTGTGAAATCCGGGTGGGTGGAGAGAACGGGGGCAAGGTGACCTCCGGCACTCAGTCGCCGTCGTTGGACAAAGGGATCGGGTTGGGATATGTCGCCGCCGAGCACACCCAGCCGGGCACGGGGATCGAAGTCGTTATCCGTGACCACCCCGCAACGGCGACCGTGATCAAGCCACCATTTGTGAAGAACACCAGCCACCGTTAGGATACCATAGAGCGTCGAAAAGCCGCTTCTTGTGCCCCACCTGAGGGGTGGGATATGCCACCGAAACACACCCACCCTTCGGGTGGGGCACGAGCGTAACGAGTGCACGTCGCCGTCAGTCTCTCCCCCGGCTCCCGCGCTGCCGACATCGCCATGTTCGGACCGGCGTTGGGCTGCTATGTAGTTGTAGACATCCTGCGCGCCTCGGCGGTTCTGTGCACGGCCTTGGCCAATGGGGCCAAGGAGATCTTGCCTGTCGCTGATGTCGAGACGGCAATCTCTCTGAAACGTGATTCGTCGGCGGATGCGCTGCTCTGTGGCGAGCGCGAGGGCAGGAAACTGCCCGGTTTCGATTTGGGCAACTCACCGACCGAGTACCGACGCGACGTCGTGACAGGACATCGCCTGATCTACTCTTCGACTAATGGCTCCGCGGCGCTCGCAGCCGCGCCAATCGGGGTCGAGGTTATTGTGGCCGGCCTGGTGAATCTATCGGCGGCGGCGGAGCATGTCGCCTCGACCAACCTGCCGACACTGATCGTCTGTTCCGGGAAACTCGGCCAGTTCGCACTGGAGGACGCGGTTGGGGCCGGGGCGCTGATTGCGCAACTGTGGCAACTGGATTCCGACCTCGAACTGGTCAACGATGGGGCGTTAACGGCGCAGATTCTCTGGGACCGTTACAAGTCCGATCCGGTCATGCCGCTGTGGCAATCCGAGCACGGGAAATACCTGATCGGGCTGGGGTTCGGCGCCGATCTGTCGATCTGCGCCGCCATCGATTCCGTCCCTTTGGTCCCGGTGTTGCGCGAGGGCCGTCTAGTGGCCGACGGGCAATCTACTGCCACGTAGGGTGCGTGCTACGCACGCACGATCACCCACCGCGGACAAGTGGCTTTTGGACCTTGATGGTGGGTGCAAAGCCCCCACCCTACCAAGAATCGCCTGTGGATTCGGTTGTCAACCGGCGGCGGTGCGTTGTATGTTGTTTGGGCTTGGGTGACTGAACTGTCCCATCACGCCAAGCCATGAGTGTCTGGAGAGGTGGCCGAGCGGCCGAAGGCAGCTGCCTGCTAAGCAGTTAACGGGGAAACTCGTTCCCGGGTTCGAATCCCGGCCTCTCCGTTTATCCTGAGCGTAGTCGAAGGGTTTACCCTCAGCGAGCTCCGCCAAGGGCGGAACGAGTCGAAGGGTTACTCGATGCCCCAGGCAAGCAAGCCGTGGTTCGTATACCTTGTCCGCTGCCGCGACGGCTCGATCTACACAGGCATCACTGATGACGTCGACGCGCGTCTGAAGAAGCACAACCAGGGCAAGGGCGCGAAGTATACGGCCCAGCGCCGTCCGGTGGCGCTGCTGTACTCCGAGGCCCATCCCGATCAGACCAGCGCCCGTAAGCGGGAAATCCGATTGAAGCGCTGGCCCAAGCAGAGGAAGGAAGATCTTGCTGCGGGCGGGGGCACCGATCTGTGATCGCTGTCTGCCGGAGGCAGACGTGTGGCTCTCCCCAACGAAATGACATCTCAATGAATGGGAAGCCGCCATGATTGAGGTTACGGCTCTAGTAGACCGCAATCGGAGATTGCGGCCACGCAACCGACCGACGACCACTCAACCGAAGGTCGGTCACCCACGTCACCCCGCTCGATGAACTACAACGACAGGCAGTTTCGAGGCGTCGTCAATTATGACGACGGGGACCTGACCCGCGAGACGCTTTTTGTCTACCACCAGAAGGGAGACACCGTCTGGGGCGAATGCACCGGCGGTGGCGTAGCGCGCGGATTCCTAGTCGGGCGGGTTGGCGGTGACGGTCTGCTGACGCTGCTGTGGCAGTATGTGTCGCACGACGGGCGGTTGGTCGGCGGCACCTGCGTCTCACGGCCTGAGGTCCTCGCCGATGGGCGGCTGAGACTGCACGAGGAGTGGGCGGTGACCTACGGCGGGAACCAGAAGGGCAGTTCCATCGTTGAGGAGATCGAGCCCCGCCATAGCGCGGGGACGCGATCCGGCTGAGCTCGCCCGACTCCGTCGTGCGCGACAGGTGAAACCGCGTGTCTATTGGACACTCAGGCGCGTCTCCGCACCGCTCTGAGCACGCCCACGAAAGGTAGCAGACCATGCCGACTACGCCGCATGTTGAAAGCCATTTCACGGCCACGGAGACCGTGCGCGACATCGTCATCGGCATGTCCGATGGCCTGACTGTCCCCTTTGCGCTGGCCGCCGGGCTGACAGGGGCAGTCGCGTCAACCAGCATTGTGGTGACCGCCGGCTTGGCGGAAATCGCCGCCGGATCAATCGCGATGGGGCTGGGCGGGTACCTGGCCGCGCGCACCGATCGCGAGCATTATCAAAGTGAACGGCTACGCGAAATACGCGAGGTCGAGGAATTGCCTGACCGGGAGACAGAAGAAGTGGCCGAGGTATTCCGGGGGTATGGGCTCACGGAGGAGCAGACCGACACCGTGGTCACAGCCATCCGTGCGGACAAGACCCGCTGGGTCGATTTCATGATGCGATTCGAACTCGGCTTGGAAGCACCGGACCCCAGGCGGGCGCGCCAAAGCGCCTGGACAATCGCCCTGTCATACATAGTCGGAGGCCTGATCCCGCTGGCGCCGTACATCTTCCTCAATGTGATCCTGCACGCGCTCTGGCTATCGGTTGGGGTAACGTTGTCGGCGCTGTTCATCTTCGGTTTCGTCAAAGCCCACTTCACCGGACGGCGCCGCTGGCGCGGCGGGTTAGAGACAGTCTTCATCGGCGGGATAGCAGCAGCGGCAGCGTTTACTATTGCACGATTGATTGCATGATTGCAATCCTTCATAGGTACAACTCAGGCCACATGCCCGCTCACAGCGACCCGGGCACATTGAACCCGTCAGCAGATGCAGAGCGTGGGTGCAAAGCTCGCGCTATTTCGCCTTGCGGCGGGCGAAGCGCATTCTCAGGTCATCCAGCAGGGTATAGACGACCGGAACCACGACCAAAGTCAGCACGGTGGATGACACCAGTCCACCGATGACCGCACGGGCCATCGGGGCGCGCAGTTCGGCCCCCGGGCCGAAACCCAGTGCCAGCGGCAGGACGCCGAAGATGGTCGCAAGCGTCGTCATCAGGATCGGGCGCAGACGGATCGGCCCGGCCGCCAGGATCGCATCGCGGCGGCTCTCGCCCCGGGCGCGCGCCTGCTTGACGAAGTCCACGAGCAGAATGGCATTCTTGGTGACCAAGCCCATGAGAAGTACGACACCGATCAACGATACGAGCGAGAGGGCGCTGCCGAAGAAGAACAGCCCGCCAAAGGCGCCAACCAACGCCATCGGCAGCGAGAGCATGATCGCCAGCGGATCCAGAAAGCTCTCGTACTGCGAGGCCAGGACGAAGTAAATGAAGATGACCGCCAGGAACAGCGCCGTGAAGATGTGGCCGAATGACTCCTGTTGGATCTCGGCTTCGCCCGTGGCGGTGATGGAATACCCCGGCGGCAGGGAGATGCTCTGCACCTTGGCGAAGGCGGCGTTGCG
>Ga0315277_10006250_pt1 | contig 15649 bp, 8 predicted proteins | sample YL17G05_15_MG_FD_203695 | JGI IMG/M metagenome (GOLD analysis project Ga0315277, IMG submission 203695) | Sediment microbial communities from Yellowstone Lake, YNP, Wyoming, USA - YL17G05_15 | ecosystem: Environmental > Aquatic > Freshwater > Lake > Sediment | place: USA: Wyoming | collected...
CCAGGTATGGGACGGATCTGGTCTTGTCGAGCTTGAGCCCGGACTCGCTGTGTGCACCCTTGCGACGGCAGACGAGGGTCCTTGTAAAGATCAGGGGAAGGTCTCTCCAACCTTCTCCGGGTGACACTCTGGTCGTCGCCGGTCTTCTCCGAAGTCCTCTAGGGAGAAGAAATCCAGGCGGGTTCAGCGAAGCGGCCTACCTCTTTCAGAGCAAGATCAGGGCCGTCCTCACGGTTCCCGGCTTTTTGAGACCCGTGGTGAGACAGGCTGACCCTGCCAGAGGTTTTGTTGCGACTTACATGGCTCCTGTGCACAGGTGGATTGAGAAGGGCATCAACCGCTACGTGCCTGGAGAAGAGAGAGCCTTTCTATTGGCCCTTGTCTTGGGAGAAAGAGGAGAACTCACAGACGAAATGAAGGACGCCTTCAGACAATCAGGCATCATTCACCTCATTTCGGTCTCCGGTCTTCACACAGGTCTCGTTGCGATGATTGCCTTTCTTTTTCTCAGGGGGATCCGCGTACCCTTCAGAGTCGCTCTGATTGGTGCGGCCTTGACCGTCTGGTTTTATTGCGGTATTTCGGGATGTTCTCCTCCCACTTTGAGATCGTCGGTAATGGTGACCTGCGTTGTGGGCTCGCGTCTGCTCGGTCGAGGCACCGGGCTTGTTAGCCCACTGTGTGCGAGTTGCGCGATTCTGCTTCTCGTTAATCCGAGATACATTACGGACGTCGGCTTCCAGTTGTCCTACGCAGCAACGGGGTCGATGATAGCCGCTGCAAGCCTCGGTAAAGTCATCAAACACTGGCTTTCTCCGAATGAGTGGGTTTGGAAATATCTATTGTCTACTGTGTTGACGACGATCGTAGCCCAGTTGGGGGTGTTACCTATACTCGCGCTGCAGTTCGGCTTCATCTCGGCCATCTCGGTACCAGCAAATCTGCTCGCCATTCCAGTCGCCTCGGGAGCGCTAGTGAGTTCGTTCTGTTCACTGGGAGCTCTTGCAGTGGCGCCGCCTCTGGCCGCGGCCTGTTTCTCACTCACCTGGCTTCTCTTGAGGCTCTGTGACCTGATCGCCAGAATCGCATCTTCTGTACCAGGGGCGCAGATCGAACTAATGAAGCCGACGAGCCTTGAGGCCGTGGCCTTCATGGTGTGTTTGTTTGTGCTTCTGAGAGGGATACCCGCTCGTCGCACGTCGTCGAAAAGCCCCGAGAATGCAGCAACCTCGATGAGCGTCTTTGGCAAGGCGAGCCTCGTTGTCACCGCCGTGGGCGCTGTGCTGTGTCTCATTTGTTTTGCTGGCGTGAAGATTCCCGCATTGGAATCTCGAGGCGACTCAACGGAAGTTCACTTTCTGGACGTGGGGCAGGGTGACGCTGCGGCAATACGGGTACCCGATGGAAGGCTGATCCTGGTTGATGGCGGAGAGTCTCTGGAGAACTGGGACTCGGCAAAGAGGGTCCTGGTGCCGTTTCTCAGAGAGGCACGCAGGAGGACGTTTGATATGGTCCTCGTAACGCACTTTCATTCCGACCACGTTGGTGGAATTATGAGGTTGCTCGAGGAACGCAGAACAAGAAAGCTCCTCGTGGCCGCGGCGGACACTACAACGGTTCTATCACGTCTCACGCGTCTCCTGGCGCGGCAGAAAAAGATAGAGGTAGAGTTCGTCAGCAGGCCTGACACGGTCGTCAGGGCAGGCGGGGTCGAACTGGTTGTACTTCACCCCTCGAACTCAAACTCATCCGATACATCATTTGCCTCGATAAACGATTCCTCGATGGTACTTCTCCTCTGCACAAAGACAGCACAGTTTGTTCTGACAGGTGACGCGGGGCCGCGAGCGATGGACAGCGTCGCGGATCTGATCGATCCCGCGAAAGTGACTGTATTGAAAACGCCACACCATGGAGGCAAAGGCACGCTGAGCGTTGGCTTTTTGGAGAGGATTCGACCAAGATATGTTGTGTTCAGTGTGGGACGCAACAACAGGTTTGGGCATCCTGCCGAAGAGATCGTGAGAACCTATGAGAAAAGTGGAGCCAGGATATTTCGAACCGACGTCGACGGATGTGTGAGCTTCCGTGTCGCAGGGGATTCGCTCGTTGTGAAGCGGGCTGACCCAACAACGGGTTTGTCTTTCATCCAAGAAGCCAGAAGCCGGAGAGGAGAGAGAAAAGTAGTTTTCTTCGCTCTCTTCTCCGGCGTTATCGGTCTCTGTGAATTGCCGAGGACAGTGTTTCCGGGCGCCAGGCCCAGGGCACGGAAACCGGGCCCAGCTACTGGGCGGGTTTGAATCTACCCCTTAGCTTTTCCTGTAGGCTCGGCAGAGTCGTATACTCCATCACCTCGGCGGGAAGCCTGTGCGGCTCGAATGGGCCGTGTCTCCTCATGTACTCGCCGATCTCGTTGGCTTTCTGTCTTGTAAGATCAAAACCCGGATCGTCGAACATATCTACTGGTCCCACCAGAACTCCGTCAGCAAGCTGGAACCCCGCCGCGATCACTCGCGGGGGTCCGTCAAAACGCGTCGGTGTGGCGTCTTCAAAACTGACCGGCATGAGCGGACCGTTGTGAGAACCTCTCATCCAACCCTCAACGATGTGCGGGAAGGCAAACGCTTCAAGCATCTCACCGACGGCAGGAAGCCCGCTCTGGCAGCGTACGATGAGCACGGGGTCGTCCTTGCCCACGTATTTGCCGGCAATCAGACTCAACTTCTGCGTCGAAGCAGATGCCCCTATCTCGCCGTCCGCTCTTCTGTATACGGCCTTTATCATGTACCTTCCGGTGGAGCCGATCAGGGCCAGCAGATCGTAGAGCTCATCTGGTGCTGCCAGCATGATCTCCTTGGACTCTTTCACGTCCAGGACGAGGAAGTTGAAACCATCGTGCATGCTGGGGTCTATAATAAGCCCGGCGGTGTTAAACGGATCGGCGAACATTTTGTACACTGGCATGTTCCACGCGCCGGGGGACGTCTTGTCTGCCATGAAAATTATCACCGGATCGCTCTTTCTCTCCACGAACTCCATCTCAGCTACGCCCGGTCCCATCCCCTTGACGTTTCCGCTGAAGGCGTCCTTCAAAATATCCTGGCCGGCGCCATAGAGTGCAAGCTTCTTGGCGACTTCCGTGCATGCCAGGAAGATGTCCCAGGCAATCTTGTGAATCTCCGAAGCCTCCACACCCTTCTCGTGAGTCATTATGAGCTCCAGGTCATCCCCGCAAGAAGTCACGTGGAAGTCTATGAGATGCCCCTTCTCCGTCGCGGCCTCTAGCATCTCGTTGGCCTTGGCGACGAGGTCGGGATGCATGCTTGAATGTCCCACGTATCCACCCACGTCAGCCTTTATGACACTCAACGTTATTTTCTTACCAGCCATTTGTCCTCCTTTTGACATCCGTCAGGTTAGACACAGCTTAGACACAGCGCTCAAATTAGAAAGGTTTGCCGCGTTGACTCCCATGTCACGAGAAAGCGTGCCTAACATCCTAACGAAACCTTCGCCGCCGTGTCAACCTCAAAGCTGGGTCGGGTACAGGGTTGAGGACGCGCCCCGCCGGTAATCTGCTTGCCAGTGGGGTCAGGGCATGATATATCTTGCGTAGAGAAGCCTGTCGATGCGTCTTGAGAGACGGCGCAGGGGACTTCGACTGAGGAGGGTGCCTCCAGAACTGTCCAGGAGATGGACGTGAAGAAGATAGGTCTTGGCGTGCTTGCATCCGGCAGGGGAACCAATCTTCAGGCAATCATTGATGCTTGCAGGGAGGGTCTTGTACCCGCAGAGGTGAGAGTCGTCATCAGCGACGTCGAGGACGCTCTCGCCCTCGAGAGAGCGCGCAGAGCCGGTGTATCCGCCGTCTACCTTCAGCCGGGAAAGTTCAAGACAAAGCTCGATCCTGATGTAGAGATCGGATACGCCCGCTGCCTCAAGGACCACGGCGTTGAGCTCGTCTTGCTTGCAGGGTTCATGCGGATTCTTCACGCTCCGTTTCTGTCCCAATTTCCCGGCAGTGTAATGAACGTTCATCCCGCGTTGCTTCCCGCCTTCCCTGGTCTGAACGCACAGAAGCAGGCCCTGGAACGCGGGGTCAGATTCACTGGCTGCACCGTGCACTTTGTCGACGAGAGCGTTGACGGCGGCCCGATCATTCTGCAGGCCGTGGTCCCAGTCTACCAGGACGACACCGTTGATATTCTCTCCGAACGAATCCTGAAGGAAGAACACAGGGTTTATTGTGAGGCCATAAAGCTTTTCTGCGACGACAGGCTCAGGATCGAAGGGAGAAGGGTGCGCGTACTCTAATGTTTGCCAGTCTCACGGAGATTTCTCTTAGTGAACTCACGCCGGCCCGAACGGGAAAGGTGCGTGATGTTTACGATACGAACGACGGTCGCCTCGTCATTGTAGCTACGGATAGGATCTCTGCGTACGATTGCGTTCTTCCTTCTGGTATTCCCCGGAAGGGCGTAATACTCACCGGACTCTCCGCGTTCTGGTTTGAGAGAGTCTCGCACATTGTGCGAACCCACTTCATAACTTGTGACCCAGGCCGGTTCCCGTCCCTATTCTTGCCTTATGCGTCCATCCTTGCAGGCAGGGCGATGCTCGTGTGGAAAGCAGAACGTATTGACTTCGAATGTGTTGTCAGGGGCTACCTGGCGGGTTCGGCCTGGCAGGAATACGAGGAGAAAGGCACGATTGCGGGGGAGGCTTTCAAGCCCGGCATGAAGGAGGCAGCCAGACTGAGCAATCCTATCTTTACACCGGCACGGAAGGCGGCTTCCGGTCACGATGAGAATCTCAGTTTCGCAGAGTTTGAGCGAGAGGTCGGGCGTACGCGGGCAGACGAGCTCAGGAGAGTGAGCCTCGATCTGTATGGATTTGCCTCACAACACTGCGAGAAAAGGGGACTGATACTGGCGGATTCCAAATTCGAGTTTGGCCTCATTGAAGGGCGATTGATACTCATTGACGAGCTGTTTTCGCCTGATTCTTCGCGTTTTTGGCCGCCCGAGTCATACGAACCGGGGCGACCGCAGGAGAGCTTTGACAAGCAATTCGTGCGTGACTATCTTCGTTCCGTGGGATGGGACAGAGAACCCCCGGCGCCCCCTCTTCCCGCGGACGTTATCACGAAGACTCAGGAGAGATACCTTGAAGCGTTCGCGCGAATCTGCGGAAAGAGTGCGCTGTCGTGAGGGGGAGCGGTGTCTGACGCCAAATGAGCGGGGTAGCCTTGGGATCTGGAAACGTTCGTGAAAGGCGTTTGGCGCAGTGATTAAGCCGGCCACAACGGCATTTGAAAAAGGGGACTCGCTCGTGGAAGAGAGGAATGAGCTTTTGACTCACAGGATAGAGGTACGAAGGGCGTTCATCAGTGCCCACGACAAGACTGGCCTGATTGAGTTCGCAGGTTTTCTCGCGGAAAAGGGAATCGAGATCTACGCAACGGAGGGTACCGCGAGTTGCCTCAGAGAGGCTTCTATCCCCGTGAGACCTGTCAACGAACTCACGGGTTTCGCCGAGCTTCTTTCAGGCAAAGTGAAAAGCTTAAGCCCCGGGCTACATGCGGGAATACTGTTTTCCCGCTCAAGCAGTGAAGAGAGACTACAGATAGAAGAGCAGGGCCTCGTTCCGATCGACATGGTCGTCGTCAACTTCTATCCCTTCCACGAGGTCGCTGATACTACGCCCATCGAGGAGGCCACGAAGAAGATTGACATAGGCGGGCCGGCAGCTTTGCGGGCTGCTGCAAAGAACTTCAGATGGGTCGTTCCCGTTCCCGAGCCCGCCTGGTACGGTCTTGTTAAGGAGGACATGCTCAAAGACGAGTCCTCGGCGCGTAAGGGGGAGTGCTCGGTCAGTCTTCACCTATCACTTGAGCTAGCAGCAGTAACATTTGCAATTACAGCTGATTATGAGAGTAAAGTGGAGAGCTATCTCTCGGGGCAATTGGGGCTTGCCGTTCGGCGTGCTGTTCGATCGGTGGAATGCGTGCGCCGACGGCCCGAGAGTGTCCCGGGGGTATCGAGCCCCTTCCCGGCACGCATGGATCTCCACCTCAGAAAGCTCCAGGAACTACGTTACGGGGAAAATCCGCACCAGCCCGCAAGTTTCTACACAGGTTCTCCGGGACGGTCAGCAGGCGAGGGGCATCCAGCAGTCAAGGGGCATCCGTATTCGCCTTCCGGAGAGAGCCGGGGCCTGAGGACGGCAAGCGGTTCCGTGGAGGCGAGGGTAGCCCCCGGTATGGGCGAGGGCTCGTGGGCAGAGGAGGGCTGCTGGGGCCGACAGCTTCAGGGTAAGGAGCTTTCTTTTAACAACCTCCTCGACCTGGACGCCGCTGTTTCTGCGTGCAGGGAGTTCGAAGCTCCCAGTTGCGTCATCATAAAACATAGAAGCCCGTGTGGCGCGGCCCATAGTGGGAGTCTTCTGGATGCGTACGCGCATGCCAGAGATTGTGATTCTCTTTCCGCGTTTGGCGGGGTCGTCGCCGTGAATCGCTCTTTGACCGAAGCCGTTGCCGCCGAGATGTCCAAGTTGTTCCTGGAGATTGTGGCGGCGCCTTCGTTTGAACCAGAGACACTCAGGGTGTTTGCGAAAAAGAAGAACCTTCGACTGATGGAGCTTTTTTCTGACGTTTTGGCAAGAGACAGATCCCCGCGGGTACTCGTGCGGTCTGGTCCGGGTGGTTTGCTTTTTCAGGAAGAGGATTCTCACAAGGAGAACCCATCAGATTGGAAGCTCGTGTCTAAAAGGGCGGCCGGCGCAGAGGAACGCGAGGGACTACTTTTCCTATGGAGGGTCGCGAGACACGCGGTGTCAAACGCAATAGTGATCGGGAAGGGTGATAGAACGTTCGGTATAGGCGCGGGTCAGACAAGCAGAGTTGACGCCGTGGAGGTTGCGTTGATGAAAGCGAAGCGCGCGGGTCACGACGTAAAGGGTGCTTGGCTTGCGTCAGACGGGTTTTTCCCGTTCCGAGATTCGCTTGATCTCGCGGCAGGCGCAGGGGTGAGTGCAATAGTGCAGCCGGGAGGCTCCGTTAGGGACGAAGAGTGTATTCGGGCCGCTGACGAGCACGGCGTCGCCATGTATTTCACCGGTCGTCGGTGTTTCAAGCACTAGTCGGGAGAGCCGGCACGCTGGGAGCGCGTGAAGTATACTTAGTAACACAGAGGCGCGTGCGTCTTCCTGGCCGGATGCTCAGTCCCTCATTCAGTCGCGAGTGCGACGCAGGGAAAGACATGGTAAGAGAGACGAGAGAGAGCATATTGATTCTGGATTTCGGCTCGCAGTACACGCAGCTCATAGCTAGAAGGGTGCGCGAAAGCGGGGTCTTCTCCGAGATCGTCGGCTATGACACAACACCTGAGGAGATTAAGAAGAGGGCTCCCAAGGGGCTGGTCTTCTCCGGGGGTCCCGGAAGCGTATACCGGGAAAGCGCTCCTTTGCCGGCGCCCGGAGTGTTCACCCTCGGGATTCCCATACTCGGCATCTGCTACGGCATGCAGGCCGCAAGCCACGTACTGGGTGGGCAGGTGAAGCCCGCCGCGAAGGGCGAGTACGGCAGAACCACGTTTCGAAGACTGGGTAGCGATCCACTGTTGCGCGGACTACCCGGCAGCTTTACGGTTTGGATGAGCCACGGAGACGAGGTGGCTTCGTTACCGGCCGGCTTTGTTCTTTCCGGCAGATCTTCCGGCGCAAGACACGGCGCAGCCTACGACCGAAAGCGGAACGTGTACTTGCTCCAGTTTCACCCCGAGGTGATACATACCCAGTTTGGAAAGAGAATCTTCAATAACTTCCTGCGAGACATCTGCGGGTGCCGGGGAACGTGGTCGCTTGAGGGGTTTGTTTTGGAGGCCTGCCAAGAGGTGAAACGCAAGATAGGGAGCGGGCACGCAATCGCGGCTCTGAGCGGAGGAGTCGATTCCTCCGTGGCGTGTGTTCTGGCTCAACGGGCAATAGGCTCCAGGCTCACCTGTATCTTCGTTGACCACGGACTGGGTAGAGCGGACGCGGCGGAAGAGGCGACAAGAATCCTGGAGAAAAAGTTCGGGTTGAGGGTAGCAAGGATTGACGCGCGGGAGCGCTTCTTAAAGAAACTCAAGGGAGTTCTTCACCCTGAAAGAAAGAGAAAGCTGATCGGTGAAGAATTCGTGCGGGTGTTCGAAGAGGAGAGTCTGAAGTTTGGTGGACCCAGGTTTCTTGTTCAGGGCACACTGTACCCCGACGTCATAGAGAGCGTTTCCAGGAAGGGCCCCTCGTCGCCCATCAAAACCCATCACAACGTGGGCGGTCTTCCGACATCGATGAAACTGAAAGTGGTTGAACCTCTGCGCGAGCTCTTTAAGGACGAAGTGAGGGAAGTGGGAAGGATACTCGGGATACCTCGCCGGGTTCTCGCGCGTCATCCCTTCCCCGGGCCGGGGCTGGCCGTGAGAATACTCGGGAGTGTCACTTCTGAAAGGCTTGCACGACTCAGAGAGGCGGACAGAATATTCTCGGAAGAGTTGAGGTCGGCCGGACTGTACGACGACATCTGGCAGGCTTTTGCCGTCCTGCTCACCGTGAGATCCGTGGGTGTGATGGGAGACAAACGAACCTATCACAATATTATTGCCCTGCGAGCGGTCACAAGTAGAGACGGGATGACCGCAGACTGGGCAGACATTCCTTCTACCGTGCTCAAGAGGGTTTCCGGCAGAATCGTGAACGAGGTGAGGGGCATCAACAGGGTGGTATATGACATTAGCTCAAAGCCGCCTGCTACGATAGAATGGGAGTAGCAATCAGAATTGCAGCCACAACGCAGAGAGAAGCAGGGGTTACAGTAGGAGCAGAATGAGCACGAAAAGCAGATTCTTGGGCTTCGCGGTCCCGGGCGCGATCGCGGTCGTCGTTTTCGTCTTATTGATCTTACCGGTGGTATCGCGCGCAGTACCGCTGAGGCCCGACGTTTTTGATAGACTGAGAGGAGACCGGTTCGCCGTTCCTTCCGCACGGCAGCTAACCAGCCTCGGAGTCGACGTTCCCGTTGAGAAATTTAGCTGCAATCTATTGCGACATCGTGCAAGGAAGAGGGATGACGACAAGACTGAGATCAGGGCGTTGGTGATTCTTGCGGCGTTTTCCGACCTCCCGGCCGAGAAGATCACGCACGATGTGGGACACTACGAACAGTTGTTGTTCGGCCAGGGATTGGGGCCGGGAAGAAGTCAGCGTGACTACTTTCTCGAGAATTCATACGGAAAGCTGGACGTGGTCGGGGACGTCTACGGTTGGTACAGGTTGCCGAACACACGCGAATACTATGGAAACTGGAGCTACGGGTTGTGTTCCTCTTGCTTTCCCAAGAACGCGAGAGGGCTCGTTGAAGATGCCTTGAGATTGGCAAGTGGCGACGTTGATTTTTCTCTGTACGATAACGACGGACCCGACGGCATTCCTTCTTCCGGTGACGACGACGGCTATATTGACGCACTCTTCGTGGTTCACTCGGGTCCCGGGTACGAAGACACCGGAGACCGAAACGACATTGTATCGCATCAATGGACTTTGGCCGCCCCTCCATCGCTCGATGGTGTGAGTGCCTACGTCTATTCGATGGAAGCCGAGGACTCGAAGGTCGGCACCTTCTGTCATGAGTTCGGACATGTCCTGGGCCTTCCGAATCTTTTCGACACGAATTACGATTCATACGGGTTGGACCTCTGGTCGCTCATGGGTGCCGGGGCATGGCTTGGTGGCGGGAATAGCCCTTCCCATCTCGATGCCTGGTCAAAAGTGAAACTGGGTTTTGTGGAGCCTGTGGTGTTGGACCACAATCAGCAAGGCGTGACGCTGGCGCCGGTCGAGACGTTTCCGGTCGTGTACAAACTCTGGAAGAATGGAAACGCCGGTAAGGAGTACTATTTGCTTGAGAACAGGCAACAGACGGGTTTTGACTTCCCGCTTCCCGGAAGCGGGCTTCTGATATACCACGTAGACGAGACTATCCACAACAATGACAACCAACTCCGGTACATGGTGGCATTGGATCAGGCCGACGGCGACTTCAACCTGGAACAAAGGCAAGCATTCAAGCCGTTCGGCGCCGATGCAGGCGACCCGTACCCGGGCTGGAGTAACAAGACAAGCTTCACCGAGTTCACTTCCCCGAGTAGCCTGAGTAACGACAGAGAGGATGTCGAGGTACGCGTCACCAACATCGCGCTCGAGGGAGCCTACGCGAGGTTTGATGCCACGGTGGAGACCGGCCCGGAACCCATCATTACGCGCGTCTTGACTGACGACTCTGGAACCGGGGACGGCGACGGCAACCCGGACGCGGGAGAGACCGCAAGGTTTTACATCGAGACGAGGAACATAGGGTTGGCTTCCGGGAGGCTCACGGCAGTGGCGTCCTGTGCCAACACATACGTGCGCCTGCTATCTGATACGGTCAGATACGATTTCCTGGCGGCGGACGAGACTCGCTTGCCCGAGGAGGGCTTTGTCTTTAAGGTGGACACTTCACTGACCCGCGACCCTTATCGTGTCTATTTTCTTGTCGACATGACCGACGGTGCTTTTTTCGAGCGAAGAAAGAGCGTGATTGTGGGAGTGGGCGACAGCCTCGGTATTTGGGACGGCTTCGAGTCAGGCCAGGGAGAGTGGACCCACGAGGGCGATATGGATATAGACGATTGGCATCTGTCTACGCGCAGGGCGTTCTCGGGGACGTATAGCCGGCGCTGCGGGCTGGCCGACACTTCGGCTTACAGAGACTATCAGGATTCCTTCCTGAGAACACCTTTCTTGATATCGGGAGCCGGGAGTCGCCTGACCTTCTATCAGTGGCTGGACGTTGAGAACGAGACCTCTCGGCTGGCGAGGGACGGTTGCGTAATCGAGGCTTCCATCGACAACATAACCTGGGAGCCAGTCGAGCCCGTGGGCGGATACCCCTACAAAATCGGCGGAACGGCGTACACGCAAGGAATGGGGGTTCGCTGCTTCTCGGGCCGTAGCAGAGAGTGGGAGAGGGTTGAGTGCGACCTCAGCAAGTACAGCGGTGCATTGTGGATAAGATTCAGGATGATTAGCGACGGGGGGGTATCTGGTGAAGGCTGGTACATCGATGATGTTCGCGTTAGTTCAGAGAAGAAGCCTTACAGCATTTCTTTCTCGAGAGTGTCACCTTCGCCGGGGCGAGTTGCGATAACCTGGCAAGTCGACCCACATTCGAGCATATACAACGGCCAGGGAATGTCTCTCTACAGACGTTCTCCCGCGACCGCCCGGGTTGAAGAGCCGGGATCCGAGAATGATGCGATCGGTGCGTCTGAAGAGCCCCGTGCGGCAGATATCGGAGCAGAGTTCGAGATACCGGTTGAGGGCACATCGACCAGCGATTACCTCGAGCTTGTCTACCGGGATCCTTCTCGTTCAATCGGTCTACATTCTTTTGTCGACACGAACGTCGTTTCGGGCAGTTACTACACTTACGTGATCGGCGACGTTAGCGCCTCGGGGGACGTCCAGTGGGTCTTGGGCCCTACTGTTTACGTCCCTCACGCGACCCGCTCTCTAAGGCTTGCCGCCTGCTCGCCAAACCCTTACTTGCCGGGGCGTGAAAGCCTGCGCATTGGGTTTGAGATACCCGAAGGCGTGGGAGAGCGGATTGCCAGAAAGGTGAAAGTGAGCGTTTTTGACGTCGCGGGAAGGGTGATTGCCGTCCTCCTCAACGGTCCCGCGTTGTCGGGCCCTCACTATGCTTCATGGGACGGCAAGGATTCTCAAGGAAATCTTGTGGCAGCCGGAATCTACGTCATATCTCTCGAGACCGCCGAAGCACAATTCTCAAGAAAAGTAGTGGTTCTGAGATGAGTGCCCAGCACAGGGCGCGCCGTTCTCGCCGGTTGACGCGTGCCCGCAGGGGTAACTGCTTGTCAGCCGGAGCGTGTTGCGCCGGTCAGGTCTGTTCTCACTTGGGAGGATAGCGATTTCGCGACCCTAGTCAGGCGAGGAGTGTGGGCGATCTACGCTAGTCGAACATTCCTGATTTCGATTTGCGTGATTCTCGCAACGGGCATCCGGTTGGAAACTGCTTCGGCCAGAGGTAGCGACACTCGCGCCGTTTCAGGGTCGAGACACACCATTCAGGCAGTAAGACAACCATCCCAGCGGTCCATCACCTTTTCCAGTGTTCAGGCAAGGGCCGATTCGATCGCTGCCTTGAGCGCACTTCTCCTCGTCGCACAGCGAGAAGGAGATTTTCCTTTCTTGTTGAAATACACGGCGGAGGAGCGCATCGAGTCGCACGCTATTCAACACGAGATACTCCTACTGATGGATGAAATGGACCCCCAACTGGCGCGCAGGGGAGACGATCTCGCAACCTTCCTTGTCCAGCCCCCGAATCTCCTGCAGGCGGCGGAGGCTCAACAGACCCTCGATGTCCTTCTGCCTTTCATCCAGTGCATCCCGGAGAGCCTTTCGAGCCATGGAACGTTTTGCCTGGCCGCAGGAATCATGTTGCGTGAGACCGGACAACATGCTCTGGCGGGCCGCTATTTCGAGAAGGCATCTCGACCCGGCTTCCCCCTCGCAGCACACGCGCTTTGTCTGGCCGTCGAGTCTGCGCGAGCGTCCCGCGAGATTGACAGACTGCTTGGGCTCGAGAAAAGATTAAAGGAGTCAACGGCTCCCGATTATCTCCTGAAGAGAGCCCGATTGGCAGCGGCTCTTGCGCTGTCTGAGGCCGGTCGCGAGAGCGATGCGCAAACATCTCTGGAGAGCCTGCTGAGAGGAGATGTCAGCGCTTCCGATCGGGCGAAAGCGGGCGTTGCGCTAGGAAAACTTCACGAAGCGCGCGGAGACTACGACAGAGCCGCCGGGAACTACGCGCTGGCTTTCGAGACCGGTGCTTCGGGCGAAGCGGTCGTCGAAGCGTCGAGGGCCTACCTGCGGCTGGTGAGAGAAGAGAGAATCGTCGAAGACGTCTCAAAGAGCCTCCTTGCTGCGCGTTGGCTGGTTCGGGCAGAGCTGAGGTCGGAGGCGAGGCCGGTTCTTGAGGGACTCTTCCACCGCGGCAAACTCCGGCTCGAGGCGGGCTGGGATCTCGCCAGGCTTCACTACCGGACAAAGAAATATGCGGAAGCCGCGAAGGTGTTCCGTTCGTTGGAGACGATGGGAAAAGGAACTGTTGGTTCAGCCGGTTCCACCGGCGGCGCGGGTTCTGAGCGCGCCCTGCTTTGGGTTGCCAGATGTGAGAGGCAGCTCTCGAAAACCGAAATCGCTATCGCACTGTTCCGTCGAGCCGCACTTGTCGGAAAACGCATCATAAGTCTCGAGGCCGCGTGGGAACTTGCGTTGGAACTGGAGAGTCTAGGCAGATTGAGTGAGGCCGCGAGCATGTATGAGCTTCTTCACGTGCAGTTTCCCGAAACTCGACTCGGTCAGGAGGCTCTGTGGCGCAAGGGACTCTGCGAATACAAACGTGGTTCTATCAAGCAAGCTCAGACGACGTTTGCCTCTTCGTTCGGGGGTAAGGGACAGGATTGGATCCGCGACGCGGCCCTCTTCTGGATGCTTAAGTGCTCCGCGGAGGGGGGAGCTCCGGTCCTATCTGCCGAGCTTGCAAAGGGAAGACCCAGGAGTGATTCTCTTTACGGACTTTTGCTTGAAGGCATTTCCAGAATCGTCGGCGAAGACACACTGAGCCTTGAGAATGTGGAGATTGGCAGGCGCATTGGCAAAGAAAGATTCAAGATTCCCTGGATCGATTCGCACGCGTCCCGGACAAATTCGATCAGTCGGGGGCCGGCAAAAGGGCCTCTTGTGTCGCAGGAAATGCCCGCCACATCGGCAGGAAAGCGTCCTTTGTTGAAGGAAGGCCCGGTCGCCTCCGCGGAGAAGACCGGACTCCAGGTCTCACCCGAGCTTTATGCCCCACGGCTATCGCAGATCAACCCGACGGAAGCGGGTCTCTCCGACGGACTTCCTCAAGATGCCGAAAGGGGAGCGCTGCTGCTCGAGTTCGGTCTCAGGGACCTCGCCATCGAGGAACTGCACGCGTGCGAAAAGGAATTCTCGGGAAACGGAGACGCTCTTTTTCTGATTGCACAACTCTACTGGCGAAACGGACTCTACAGGGAGGCGCTTTCACTTTCGGAAAGACTCCTCAAGCGCGGTCAGGAAATGGAGGAAGGAAAGACTCGATTTCTTGAAAGGATCGCGTACCCGATTTGTTACGCCGACGTGCTTCTGCCGGAAAGCCGTGCGCAAGCGGTTGATCCCTTTCTCGTACTTGCCGTCATTAAGAGGGAAAGTACGTTCAATCCCAGAGCCGTGTCCCCTGCGGGCGCAACGGGACTGATGCAGTTGATGCCGGAGACGGCCGCCACAATCGCGACCTACCTGGGGCAAGACAAGCAAAAACTGGATTTGAAAAACCCCGATCTCAACATTCGCTACGGCGTATGGCATCTGGGCCGGCTCATAGGCAGGTACGAAGACTCGGTGGTAACGGCACTTGCCGCCTACAACGCCGGAGAGGATAATGCCGAGAGGTGGGCGAGCGCTGCGGGTTCCGAGGACGGGTTTGTCTACATGGAGAGCGTGTCTTACAGGGAAACGAGGGAATACATTCGCCAGGTACTCACGGATTTACAGGTGTATAGAGACACGTATGCGCATTGAATGAGGATTCTGAGGATTCTAATGAGAGTTCTGAGAAGAAGCCGGCTCGAAAACCCGGGAGCAAAGCGGCCCTTCACAGCGTTCAGAAAAAATTCCGGCGAACCAGAGACACTGGCAGCGAACGATCACCATTGAGGAGGAAGGCGATGAAAGAATCTCTAGGACCCAGAACAATCTTGTATCCTGCCCCCGTGCTTGTTGTCGGCACTTACGACGAGGCAGGAAGACCGAATCTAATGACCGCTGCGTGGGGAGGAATATGCTGTTCTGACCCGCCATGCGTTGCGGTTTCCATGAGAAAGGCCACGTATACGCACGGCAGCATCGTTGCAAGAAAGGCCTTCACGATAAACATTCTCTCGGAATCACAGGCGAAGCAGGCTGATTACTACGGAATGGCGACGGGCAGAAAAGAGGACAAGTTCGCCGCCACCAAAATCACGGCGATCAAGAGCGACCTCGTGGATGCGCCTTACGGAAACGAATTCCCTCTGATTCTCGAGTGCAAACTCCTTCACACTATTGAAATCGGCCTGCACACCGAATTTATTGGCCAAATAGTCGACGTTAAAGCAGAAAAGGGCGTGCTCGGAGCAAACGGTCTTCCGGAAGTAGAGAAACTGAGACCGTTCTTCTACGCCCCCGGGGAACAGAAGTACTATGCATCGGGTGCGTGCCTCGGGGAGGCGTTTTCGATAGGCAAGGAAACGTAGGGTACGCGAGTTGCGGAATCAGACAGACGTACTTTCGACATTCGACGTAATCGACCGCTCAACTGGAAGATTGTCATAGAAGTGGAGTGACCCACGCGCCAACTCCAGCGGATCGAGCTTGAAGCAGTTGATTTTGGTTAAAGGTAGAGCGGATTTTGACCGCATTTTGGGTTGACTTTCTCCGGTGCGGGTGTTAGTAAAGAGGCATGTCACTGGTTGCAGAGGCAAAGAGA
>Ga0315277_10006251_pt1 | contig 15649 bp, 10 predicted proteins | sample YL17G05_15_MG_FD_203695 | JGI IMG/M metagenome (GOLD analysis project Ga0315277, IMG submission 203695) | Sediment microbial communities from Yellowstone Lake, YNP, Wyoming, USA - YL17G05_15 | ecosystem: Environmental > Aquatic > Freshwater > Lake > Sediment | place: USA: Wyoming | collected...
GGAGAAGCGTGTAGGTGGGCCAGTCGTGGCGGTATTGCCAGATCAGGTTCGGCAGGAACAGGAGGAATGCCGCGGCCAGGCCGAACCAGAGCCAGCGGCTCTTCAGCAGCGCGCGCTGCGGACTGAGAGCGATGCCGGCCACCAGGCAAGCGGCGAAGAACGCGGTGGAGTGCTTGTTCTCGAGCCCCAGGCCGATGCACACGCCGGCCCACAGGAGCAGCTTCGGCTGGTCGCGGCGCAGGGCGCGCAGCACCAGGTACACAGCGCCCATCCAGAACAGCGGCTCGAACGCGTTCATGGTGAACAGCGTGTTCATGATTAGGTAGATCGGCGGGGTGATGGCGCAGAGGCAGGCCAGGGCGACAGCCAAGGCACCGCCGCCCATCTCGATGCACAAAAGCCCGGTGAGGAAGACCATCGAGGCGCCGGCGAGCGCCGGGAGCAAGCGCAGAGCCTGGAGCGAATCGCCCAGCGCGCTGTGGACGAACCATGCGGCCACGCCGATGAGCGGCGCGCAATCGGGGTAGCCCCAGTCGAGATGCCGGCCGTAGGCGATGTAGCAGAGTTCGTCGCGGAAGAAACCGTAGCGGCCGTTGGTGGCCAGATGCAGAAGCAGTTTGAGGATCGCGAACGCGGCGGCCACCTGAAGGGCGCGCCGCGTCAGCTCGCGCCGATTTTCGGAATCGATTCGATCCATCGGGGCGCCCGTCCGCGAGGCGATCCGATCAGGTCTACTCATAAGGGAGCTTCAGTGCCTCCATGATGCCCTTCATGTAGCCGAAGGCCAGAACCTTGCCGCCCATGTTGTAGCCGGGGCGATCGTTGGCTTCGCCTTCAATCGTCGGAGCGTGGTCCGGCCGGATGGGGCCGGTGAAGCCGCACTTGCTGTAGATCCGGAGCATGCGGACCATATCCGTCGGGCCGTTGTCGTGGAAGGTCTCGTGGAATTTCACCTTGGTTCCCTCCACGTCCCTGAAGTGAACGAAAAAGATCTTCTTCCTGGCGCACCACTCCTTGGCCAGAGAGTAGATGTCCTCGCCCATCAGCTTGAAGTTGGCCTGGCAGAAGGTGATGCCGTTGACCGGGCTGGGCACGATGTCCATCACCTGGCGGTAGGCTTTCGCGCTGGTCAGGATGCGCCCGATGCCGCGCAGGGGCGAAACCGGGGGATCGTCGGGGTGCAAGGCCATCTCGACGCCGAACTTCTCGGCGACCGGCATGACTCGCTTGACGAAGTAGGTGAGGTTCTCCCACAGTTTCTCTTCGCTGACTTCGCCCCACTGCGTCAACCCCCGCTTATTGGCCGCCTCGAGATCGAATTCGCTGGTGAGGGCGCCGCCGCGCTCGGGCAGGTCGACCCGGGTGCGGGACCAGCCGAGGCCGGCCATGAAGTTGTAGCAGATCATCTTGATTCCGACCTTGCTCAACGCCTCGATGGCCCACTTGGTGTTCTCGATCTCCTCGTCGCGGCCCTCGAGTCCGAGCTTGATTTTCTCGAACGGCACCGGATGACCCTCGACGCCGGCGATGGTGACCCCGACCTCGGCGTAACCGTCCTTGAGCTTCTGCAACGTTTCCAGGTACTGCTCGCGGCGCACGCGGCCCAGGCCGGTGCTGGCGATGGCATGGGTCACGCCGACCTGCCGGGCCAGCTTCACGTCCCGGCTGCGCGGGGAACCGAACAGCTCAGCCAGCTTCATGCCGCCCTTCCTGCTCTTGGGCGGCGCCGCCAGGGCGGGCAGCGCGGACCCCGCGCCGGCGAAGGCGGCCAGCGTCCCCTGAATGCAGTCTCTACGGCTCGGATGTGCCATGGATTCTCCTTGAAGTCAAGACCACGATGCTATCAGGTTTCCGAGACGCAACGCGGAGTTGACCTGAACGGCGCCGAACTGAAATGATCAACGTTTGTTGACGCGCAAACCGGTTTTTCTTCTGCTTGCCCTTTGCCCGGTGGCCTGGTGCCAGGAGTCCGACCAGACTCCGGCAATCGTCATCCCGCGTGTCTCCAGGCCGCCGAAGCTGGGCGATTTCCTCAGCGGCGCGCCGCGCGAGGCCGAGCTGGAGGTCACCGATTTTCGCCAGATGGATCCCGGCGATGGCGATCCGGCGAGTCGGCCCACCACGGCCTTCCTGTCTTACGACGACAAGAATCTGTACGTGGCCTTCATCGCCAAGGACGACCCTAGACTGATCCGAGCTCGTGTGGCCAAGAGGAAGCAGATTCTCACCGACGACCGCGTCACCATCAACATCGACACCTTTCACGATCACCGGCACGCCTATTGGTTCGACGTGAATCCGTATGCCATCCAGTTCGACGGGTTTACCACGGACGGCTACGGGGACGACTTCAGTTGGGAGGGCCTCTGGTATAGCGAGGCGAAGATCACCGCCGACGGTTACGTCGTGCTCATCACCGTACCTTTCAAGACTCTCCGTTTCCCCGACGCGCCGAAACAGAGATGGGGCGTTGTGCTGGCCCGTTTCATCAATCGCAACAACGAGTTCTCCATGTGGCCTTACGTCACGCGCCGGAAGTTGCCACAGTTCGTCGCGCAGTTCGGGCACCTGGACGGACTCGAGAACATCTCACCCGGCAGGAACATCCAGTTCGTCCCTTACGGACTCGCCTCCGGCGCCCGCTATCTGGATCGATTGACGGACGGCGCCCCGCGCATCGTGACCGAGCCAAATTTCCGCGGCGGCATCGACGGGAAAGTGGTCGTCAAGGACGCGCTCACCCTGGACATGACTCTGAACCCCGATTTCAGCCAGGTGGAATCGGACGAGCCTCAGGTGACGGTGAACCAGCGCTTTGAAGTGTTCTTTCCGGAGCGGCGCCCGTTCTTCATGGAGAACGCCTCCTACTTCACTACCCCTCAGGACCTCTTCTTTTCGCGCCGTATCGTCGACCCGGAATACGGAGTGCGCCTCACGGGCAAACTCGGCCGCTGGGGCATCGGCGCCCTGGTTGCCGACGACCGCGCGCCCGGTAAGAGCGTGCTTTCTTCCGATCCGCTTCATGGCCGCCGCTCGACCGACGCCGTCCTGAGCCTGCAACGCGATTTGCTCAAGGATTCCCACATCCGTCTCTTTGCGACCGATCGGGAGCTGTCGTTCAACTCCAACCGCCTCGTCTCGCTCGACACCCGGCTGCACCTGAAGCATGACTTCTTCCTCGTCGGGCAGGCGGTTACCACTCGGACTCAACCGCTCGCGGGTCGCGGTTACTCTGGCAACTCGTATTACGCGCGGCTCAGCCGTGCGGACCGCAAAGTGCAGTACTATTCCTCCTACACCGACCGCAGTCCCGGCTTTCGCGCCGACCTCGGATTCATCCCGCGCACTGACATTCGCGAGTTTAAGAACCGGCTGGGCTACAAGTGGTGGCGGGAGAAGAGGACGCTGGTCAACTTCGGGCCGGCGATCGTCGTTCTTGGCAACTGGAACCGTATGGGACAGACGCAGGACTGGGAACTCGACGCCGAGTGGAACATGGAATTCAAACGCCTCACCAGCTTCACATTCAGCCGTACGGAGGCTTTCGAGCTGTACAAGGGACAGGGCTTCCGCAAAGGCTCCAACAATTACATCTTCAACAGCGAGTGGTTCAAGTGGCTGGCGCTGCGGGGCGTATATACTCACGGAACGGCCGTCAACTACTACCCTGCGGCCGGCTACCGGCCGTTCCTGGGCGATTCGCAATACGCCAGCCTGGATCTGACGCTAAGACCGGCCCCCCGGCTCCGCTTGGATCAGAGGTACATCTACAGCCATCTGCGAACGCGCCCCGGCTGGCAGATCGCATCCGCAGCCGCCTCGACTTACAACAACCACATTTTGCGGTCCAAGGTGAACTACCAATTCACTCGCGAGCTTTCCTTCCGCGCCATCGTCGATTACAATGGGGTGTTGCCCAACGCGTCGCTGGTAACCCTGGAACGCAAGAAGCGCGTGAGCTACGACTTACTTCTGACTTACCTGCTGCACCCGGGCACCGCGCTCTACGCCGGCTACACGGATATCTACGAGAACCTCATGTTCGACCCGTCGCGTCCGCCCTATCTCCGGCTCTCGGGTTTTCCGGACATGAACACCGGCCGCCAGGTTTTCGTGAAGTTGAGCTATGCGTTCCGGTTCTGAACATCCGTGTAGAGCGGGCCGCCGCGCCGTCGTGAATCCGGGCGGCGTTCAGTTGCCCGTGCGCGTCCGAATGTGGAAGCTCTTGGGCCGCGTCAGGTACAGGAACCCCAGGTGCGACAGGGTGCAGCCGTGGCCGCTGTCCTTGATCCCGACCCAGGCAAGCTCGGGGTCCAGATAGTCGCAGCGGTTGACGTACACGGTGCCCGCCGCCGTCCGGTGCGCCAGCCTCTCGCCGCGCGCGGCGTCCTCGGTCCAGATGGACGCGGTGAGGCCATACGGACTGTCGTTCATCAACTGGACGGCCTGGTCTTCGCTGTCGACGGGCATGATTCCGATCACGGGCCCGAAGCTCTCCTCCATCATGACGCTCATGCCGTGATCGACATCCACCAGCACCGTGGGCTGGAAGTAGTATCCGGGACCCGGCAGACGACGCCCGCCGGTCAGCACCCTGGCGCCCTTGCCGACAGCGTCGGCGACCTGGAACTCCATGAACTCCAGGGCCTTGCTTTGGGCCAGCGGTCCTAAGGTCGTGGCCGGGTCTTCGGGGTTGCCGACCTTGTACTTTTCCACCTCGGCGACGCAGGCGTCGACAAATCGAGAGAAGAGCGGGCGCATCACGTAGATCCGCTCGACGGCACAGCAGCTCTGGCCCGCATTGTAGAAGGCGCCGTCCACGGTGTTTTCCACCGCGAAGGTGAAGTTGGCGTCCTCGCATACGAAGGCCGGATCCTTGCCGCCGAGTTCGAGGCCCATGTCGAGCAACTGGCTGGATGCCGCCTGGTACACCTGGCGTCCGCCTTCCACCGAACCCGTGAACGAGATGAAATCGATGGCGCGCGCGTCGATGAGTTTGCGGACGGTGTCGTGTCCCACGTGAATCGAGGCGACCAGGTCCGGCGGCAGGCTGGTTTTTCGAAAGGCCTGGGCGAAGGCGTCGCCGCACAGAGGCGTCAGCCGCGCGTGCTTGATGAGCACCGCGTTGCCGGCCAGAAGCGCCGGCACAACGACGTTCACGGCGATCAGAAGCGGGTAGTTCCAGGCGGGGATGTCGAGCACGATCCCGTGCGGTTCGTGCCGGATGTAGCGGTGGAATCGCTCCTTGGGCGGCAGCATGTCGTCCTGAAGCGCGGCGGGCGCCAGCCGGATCATGGTTTCGGCGCGAGCCAGCATCGTCTCCACTTCGCCCCGCGCCTGGCCGAGCGGCTTACCCATCTGGCGCGTGATATCGAGCGCCACGGCCTCTTTCATCGACCGGAAGACGCCGACAAACTGCTTGCAGATCTCGGCGCGCGCGGCAACCGAAACGTCGCGCCACTGTTGCTGGGCCCGGCGCATCCTCGAAAGGATCGATTCAAGCTCGGAGTCCGAGGTCGGCTCGATTGCGCAGAAGACCGTCTCGGTCGCGGGATTAATGATGTTCCAGGGCATAGTTCACCAACTCTCCTCGTAAAGCCGCAAAAGGTCGTCTTGGGTGCAGGCGCGGATATTGGTCTTGTGGCAGGAGTCCTCGAAGGCCTTCACCGAGAGCGGGCCGAGGCTGTCCCGGGGAACTCCGTGGTTGCGCAGGCCCCGGACGATGCCGATCCGCTCGATCAAGGCCTCGACCCCGGTGACGGACCGCGCGGCGGCATCCTTCTCCGGCATCGCGCGCACCGGCACGCCGAACAGGGACGCCAGGCGCGCGTAGTGGCTCTGGGCCGGCTCCAGGTTGAAGCGCATGACGGCGGCCAGGCAAAGCGCGTTCGCCAGGCCGTGATTCAGGCCGAACTCGGTGGAGAGCGGGTGCGCCAGCGAGTGCGCGGCGCCGAGGTCTTTCTGGAAGGAGATCGCTCCCATGGTCGCCGCAACCTGCATGTACCCGCGCGCCTCGATGTCCCCGCCGTCGCGCGTGGCGCGCTCCAGGTAACGGATGACGAGTTCGAGGCCATGGATCGCGATGGCATCGCACAGCGGGTGGAAGCAGGGACAGGTCAGCGATTCGAGGCAGTGCGTGAAAGCGTCCATGCCGGTGGCCGCCGTGAGGAAGGGCGGCAGCCCCAGGGTCAGTTGCGGGTCGAGAATCGCGCGCTGGGGCATCAGCCACGGGCTGAAGATGATGATCTTCCGGCCCAGCTTGTGCGACGTGATGACGGAGGACCGCCCCACCTCGCTGCCCGTTCCCGAGGTGGTGGGAATCGCGATGATCGGGTCAAAGGGCCCGGCCATGCGATTCATTCCGCCGGCCTGCCACTCCAAATCAGCCAGCGGGCCGTCGTAACGCGCCATGACGACGACCGCTTTCGAGACGTCCAGGGCGCTGCCGCCACCCAATCCGATGGCCCCGTCACAGGCCGCCGAGCGGTAGAGCGCGGCGGAGGCCATCACGTCGTCTTCAATCGGGTTGCCGTGGACCTGGCCGAACACTTCGTAAGCCACTCCGGCTTGTTCGAGCACGCCGGTCACCGCACCTACGACAGGGGTGGCGCACAGACCGGGGTCGGTGACGATGAGAGGCTTTCGCACGCCGGTTTCAGTGAGAGCCTTCGGGAGCTCGCGAACCGCGCCGCACCCGAAAACGATTCTGGTTGGAAATGAAAACGTTGTGATTTCGTCGAACATACCGGGTCAACCTTCCGCCGCCCGAGGCAGCACGATCTTGTTTATCCAATTGCGGAACTCCACTTGTCGCACCTGGTCCGAGAGCACGTCGTCGTCGATGTCGAGCTGCCAGCGCAGGTCTTTTCGATCCGGGTGGCGATGGAGCGTCTCGAGTTTCTCGACGTACTGAGCCAGGTCCTGGTGGTCCCGGAAAAAGCCTTCCGGCACCAGTTTCGGCTCCCGGGCCGTGATCAGACGCGCCATTTCGTGCAGATCGTACTCCGGATGATATTGGGTGGCCCAGAAGACTCCCTTCCGGTGCTTCACTTCGATGGCCTGGACGTGAGTGAAGTCGTTGGAGGCCAGCAGAGCGGCTCCCGGCGGAAGCTGCGTGATCTCGTCGAGATGGCTGATGAAGCCGCCGTAGACGGCCGGTTTTCCCTCGAACATGGGATGCCTGAGTCCCCCGGGCGTCAGCCGGATCTTGCGCGCCAATCCCATCTCGCGACCGCGCGGGTTCGCCCGAACCTCTCCGCCGGCCGCCGCGGCCGCCATTTGAATGCCCCAGCAGGTCCCGAAGCCGGGCGTGCCGGTCTCGTAGCTCCTTTTCGCGAAATCGATCTGGAGGGTCACGCGCGCGTCGCCGGAATCGTAGATCGTCAGGTTGCAGCCGGTCCACAGGATGCCGGCGTAGTGTTCCGGCCCCAGACCATCCGGCGGTATGGGATCATCGCTCGGGAACCAGGCGACATACTCCGCCCCTGGCAGGTACTTCTTCAGCATTTCGGCATAGAGCAGCCAGGCTTGCTTCATCCCGGCCCGGTCGAGCTCGTCGCGGCTCGCTTTCGGGTACCCGTCGATGATGAGGAAACGAAGTGTGGATGACATAAGCTTGCCGTTCAGACCGTGTCGAGGGCGTCGATGATGGCGGGGAGCTGGCTGTATTCCCGGCATACGGCACCGGCGCGCGTATTGTCGCTGCCCCGGTCAACGGCCGCCGTCAAAAGCACGGCCCGAGCGCCCGCGTCTTTCGCGCCGGCAACATCGTTGTGCTCACGGTCGCCGACATGAACGATTTCCTCGAGACCGCAGCCGGCGAGTTCAGCGGCCGTGCTGAACACTCGCGGGTGCGGCTTCGAACAGCCGATCTCGTCGGAGAACACGAACGCCGAGAAAAGATCCCGCAGCCCGTAGCCGGCCAGCAGCTCCCGAAGCGCGCGGCCGGGCGTGAATATCGCATCCGAGACGACCACCAGGGTATAGCGCCGGCCAAGCGCTTTCAGGGCATCCACGACTCCGGGAACCAGGTCCGGCCGGACGAGAAGCTCCATCTCCTCGTGTAGCGTCACTAGCTCCCGGAACTCCCGCTCCGGCAACTCGCGTTTGAGACCCGCAAGCAGGACGCCCAGTCGCACCGCTACCGGCCAGGTGACGTGCTCGCAATGCCAGACTTGCCGGAAGGCCGCATCCACGGTGTCGTAAGCGCAGTCGACCAGCGCCCGATCGACGGGCGCGTGCCGCGACAGAAAGCTGTGCACCAGGTCCCTGCGCGCGACCGGTTTTGGTGGGAGGCCCTGCCGGCGCCGCTTGGGCTCGTCGGAATCGTCTATGAATACCGTATCCCAAAGATCAAACGAAACCGCACGGACTCGGGGCATTCCACCTCCAGGGAAACATCGGGGCCCGGAGAAACGGACCAAAGAGTAGGATAGCGTGGCGCCGTGAGCGTCTGCTACAGATTGGCTTTCCCCTGGCGCGCCCTCATCCACAGGAGGAACGTCACGAACGTGCCGGCGGCGGCGATGCACACCAGCATCGCCAGAATGGGAAAGAGCCGCTGTGAGAAGGCCTTGTACATCCAGCCGATGATCTCCTCCTGGAAGATGGGGCCGATGGAGCCCATTCCGTTGATGATCCCGGCGGCCGCCAGCGCCCCGCGCTTCGATCCTACGTCGATGGCGCCAACGCCCGACAGCAGCGCGTCCGGACCGAAGAGCATGAAGCCCGCCAGTCCCATGGAGACCGTGAACATGGTGACGCTGGTGGCCCCGAGGCTCGCCATGAGGATGAAGGAGAGCGTCATCATCGTGAGCATGGCGAACGAGATGAACGCGCGCCGCCCGCGGAAGAGTCTGTCCGACGCCACGCCCGACACGATCACCCCGACGAAACCACAAAGCTCGAACACCGTCGAAAGATAGCCGGCCTGATCTCCCGCAAGCCCGAAGTTCTTTCGCAGAAAGAAGGGGGCCCAGCTCCACAGAGCATAGCGCAGGAACTTGATGGTGAAGTAGATGGTCCCCATCATGACCACGCTGACCACCACGCCGGCCGTCCAACCGAGCGGCTCCGTGTCCGGACGGGCGCTGACCGGCCGACCGGCCGACCCCTCCTCTTCCCCGTCTTCGCCGAGCGGCGCCAGTCCCACGCTTTCCGGCCGGTTCGGGTGCAGCAGCGCCACCAGCGCCCAGATGCCGAGCAGCACGAGCGCGCAGCCGAAGTAGGACCACCGCCATCCAGCGCGTCCCAGCAGGTAAGCGGCAAACCCAGTCGATACGAGCGAACCCACCTGGTAACAGGTTGACCACACCCCCAGGACGCTTCCCCTTTGGTCCCTCCGGAACCAGAAGGCCAGGCTGCCGATGCAGCCCGGCCAGCCGGTGCCCTGGGCCACGCCGTTGATAGCCAGAAAGAGCATGACTGTCCAGAAACTGTTCGCGAGGCCAAAGACGAAGTTGCAGGCGACCGAAATCCCGATGCCCAGAACCAGCAGCAGCTTCGGCCCCAGCTTTCTTCCAAAGAAGGCGCTCGAGAATTGCCCGACAGCGTATGCGGCCAAGTAGGCGGTGCCCAGGTGGGCAAGCTCCAGCGTAGAGAAACCGAGCGCTCCCGCCATGTCCGCCTTGACCACATAGAACGGCTTACGACAGAAATAGTAGCCCGCATAGGCGAGCCAGGTCGCGGCGAAAATCCGGATCTGCCAGGGCCGGTAGGCCCGGTCGAGGCTGCTGTCTTCGGGTCCTCGGGTTCCTTGCGTCATTCCCGAGCATTCTCGCACAATCGCTTGATCCGCGTTGCCGGCGCCTTTACACTTGAGGTCGAGACGAAGATGGAAACCAAACCCGCTGGAATGCTTATGATCGACGATCTGCGCGCCCGTGTGGACAACTCCGAGATCGACACCGTTCTGCTGGCGTTCACGGACCTGTATGGCCGCCAGTTGGGCAAGCGCATGGACGCGCGTTTTTTCCTGGACAGCTCCGAAGAGCGCGGCACGCACGCCTGCGACTACCTGTTGACCGTGGACATGAACATGAACCCCGTGCCCGGTTATCGGCTGGCGAGCTGGGAGCGCGGTTACGGCGACTTCCATATGGCGCCCGACCTGGCAACGCTCCGTGTCGCCAGTTGGCTCGACAAGACCGCTTGGGTGGTTTGCGACCTCGTTCATCGGGATTCGCACGCGCTGATCGAGCAGGCGCCGCGTTCCCTCTTGCGGCGGCAGGTCGAGCGCGCCGCCGGCATGGGCTACCAGGCGATGGCCGGCTCGGAACTTGAGTACTACATCTTTAGTAATTCATACCGCCAGGCCGCTGCCGCGGGCTACACGGGCCTCGAGCCCGCCGGGTGGTACATCGAGGACTATCACGTTCTCCAGGGAACGCGCGAGGAAGCGCTGAACGGGGCCGTCCGGCGGCATCTCAACCAATCGGGAATCCCCGTCGAGTGCACGAAAGGGGAATGGGGAAAGGGCCAGCACGAACTGAACGTGCGCTACAGCGACGCGCTGGCAATGGCCGACAGCCACGTGATCTTCAAGCAATGCCTCAAGGAGGTCGCCGACCGCATGGGCATGAGCGTCACCTTCATGGCCAAGTACGACGCGGCCCAGGCGGGCTCGAGCTGCCACCTGCACTTCAGCCTGTGGAGAGACGGCGCAAGCCTCATGGCCGGCGAGAACCGCCTGGGCCCGGTTCTGTGCAGCGACGTCTTCCGCTGGTTCCTCGGCGGGTGGATCGCCCACGCGTCGGAGTTCATGGTGTTCTACGCTCCCACCGTGAACTCGTACAAGCGCTACCGGTCGGGCTCGTGGGCCCCCACGCGCCTGGCATGGAGCTACGACAACCGGACCGCCAGTTTTCGAGTGGTGGGGAAGGGCCCGAGCTTACGGATCGAGTGCCGCATCCCGGGCGCCGACTGCAACCCCTACCTCAGCTTCGCCGCCGCGCTGGCTTCCGGCCTGGACGGGATTGCTCGAAAGATCGAGCCGCCCTCGGCCTTCGAGGGAGATGTCTACGCGGCCCAGGCCGTGCCGTGCATTCCCGCGACACTGCGCGACGCCACGGAGCTTTTCCGTTCCAGCCCGTTTATCCGTGAAGCGCTGGGCGGCGATGTGGTTGACCACTACAGCCACTTCTTCACGGTGGAACAGGAGGCCTACGACGCCGCCGTCACCGACTGGGAACGGAAGCGCTATTTCGAGCAGATTTGACGGCAAGCCGAAGCGAGGAAGATAACATGGAAACTGCAAGCGAGACGAACATTCGTGAAGTGCTGGCGAGACAGTACCGGGCGCCCCTGGAGATGCTCCGGGAGGCGGTCGCCGCGTGTCCCGAAGCGCTGTGGCTGGATTCGAGCTATCCGAACCGGTTTTGGCACATCGCCTACCACGCTCTCTTCTACACGCACATGTATCTGCATCCCTGCCTTCCCGATTTCCGCCCCTGGGCGAAGCACAGGCCGGACTATCAGTTTCTCGGACCCCTGCCCTGGCCGCCCCACGAGCGGCCGAAGATCGACGCAGCCTACGGCAAGGCGGAGGTCCTCGAATTCCACGGGATCTGCCGCGAGGAGGTAGACGCCAGAGTGCGAACGGCGGACCTGGATGCGCCTTCGGGCTTCTTCTGGCTCCCGTTCAACAAGCTGGAGCTGCAACTCTACAACATCCGGCACGTTCAGCATCACGCGGGGCAGCTCATCGACCGCCTGAGAACGGAGGGCAACATCGCGGTCGCCTGGGTTCCCGCCGTTTGAAGATGTCAGCTTTGAAATTAACCCCGTTGGCGGGGGCGACCTGAATCGCTGGTGCGATGGGCTGTTATCGCCAGGAATCGGCCGTCGGTGCGTGGAGGACGGCCGGTTCTTGTCGAAACAGCTCGGCCAGGCGCAACGGGAGTGCCGCCGGTCCGGAGGGGCTGTGTTTAGATCTTACGTTTGGATTTTCAGATCGCTTGACTCGCATATCGAGCTGAGGTCTAATCGAGGAAGTTGCTGCCGCTGTTGGAGCGTCTCGACCGGCTTTGGAAGCTTGTCTGCGGCGCGACCCTTGGGATTATGCCGACCCGCCGGTCCGCATAAAACTGTTGAGGAAACTCGTGGAATGGAACGAAAGTGGCTACATGCCAAGCACTTGCCCCCCGGCAGCCCGCGGGTTTCGGTTTCGTCTTAGGCTGACCGGACGCGGGTTTAGGCAGGTCGGCCTAAACAGGAGTTAGCCGGAGGTCACACGATGTCCCTGAGCGACCAAGACAGAAAGAAGTTGTGGGGCCGTTCCGGCAACCTGTGCAGCTACCCTGGTTGCGGCATTGAGCTCGCAAGCGCGGAGGGCCCAGCACGTGTGCTGGGTGAGGAAGCCCACATCAAAGGAGAGAAAAAAGGGGCCGCGAGGTTTGATCCAGAGCAACCATCGGACGAGCGCGAAAGCTATGAGAATAGGGTTCTCGTCTGCCCAACCCACCATGTTACGATCGACTCTGATGAGAAGACTTGGACGGTGACAAAGTTGTACGAGGTGAAGCTTCGGCACGAGCGCAACATTGAAAGCAACCGTCAATTTCCTGACCTTGTTTCAAATCTGCGGGATTTAGTGAGACGATACGACGGTCCTGATCCGAGTTCCTCCGCAGTTGCACAAGAAACCTATGACCATCCTAAGGGGACAATAATCGTTCGAGTTGATGCCAGATCTGAAAATGGGGCCGATACCGGAATCGATTTGCGTGCGGGACAACGAATTGCTTTTTTTGCCCGGGGACTTATAACCTACAATGGTGGCCACGACTTTTCAAATCCTGAGGGAATACTCTGCAATGAACTCGGGCTTCCCAAACTGGTGACAGGACCTTCTGGGGGTTTCGGGCCAGTCGTATGGCCTCACCCACAGGCCTATCTGACGGACGGTGGCGAACTCGGGAGGATTGGTCGTCTGATTGGCTGGATCGGAGAGGATCGGGCCAATTCATTTAGTATCGGCGCCAGACGCGAGCTGAATTCCCCTGCGTCTGGGCGGCTGTTTCTTGCCGTCAATGATGCCAGAGGAACCTACTCCGATAACGATGGAGAATATCGCGTCGATATTCGCGTAACGAATCCCGGCTAACAACTGCATGCAGCCGCCGGCGCAAAAGGCGCGCCGCAGCTGATGCCGGGCGTTAGCCCCGACATTGAGCAACAGCCGCGTTGAGCGGAACCGTCACAGTGATCGCATAGCTGTCGCGAAGTCCCCATCTGGCTAAGAATGCGAGCGGCGGGTCTCTGTTTCAACGCCTATACCGTCTGAAGCGGGCAACTCCGCCGGCGGGAACGCGGCGCCTCACGCGGGTGCCGCGTCAGATTTGCGCCGGTCAGCGATCAGAATTCCAGCCGCAGCGAGACCTGGCCGACGCGGTTGCCCCCGCTGTCTCCCCCTCGTGCCGTGGTCACGATTCCGAAGCCGACCGAGGACATGTTCGTGCTCGGGTTGTCCAGATTGGGGTGGTTGGGCAGGTTGGTGAAGGTGCCCTCCAGGCGCAGGCGGCTCCTCTCGTTCAGCCTGAAGTCCTTGCCAAGGCCCATGGACAGGTTGACCGTGCTGGGTCCCAGCAGAATGCCGGTGCCGGCGTTGCCGAAACGGCCGATGGGCGTCACGTTGCAGTTGAACTGGTCGGGGGTGCCCGCGATGCGCCCCGGGCAGACGAAGGCGGTCCGATCGAAGTACATGCTGGCGGTGGGGTTGGAGAGGCTCCCGCTGGCCACCCGGTCGGGGCGCATCGAGCCGCGCGCCGAGGCGTTCGTGCCGGACGGGTCGCCGCCGCTGAAGGTGGGCGTCAGGTACGGCCCGGTCTGGACCAGGGCGACCGCGGCCAGCCTCCAGCCGCCGACGACGGCGTCGGCCAGGCGTCCCATGTCCTTGCCGAAGGTGCGGCCCTTGCCGAAGGGCAGGTCGTAGAAGAGAGTGGTGGTCCAGCGGTGACGCCGGGTCATCGCGACGTTGCCGCGGTCCGCGGCGCGGTCGAGGGAGTTGGTGACGCGGCCGCCGCCGGTGGCGCCGGCCCAGCCGGTTGAGGCCGGCCCGTTGCCGTCGCTCAGGTTCTTGGCCCAGGTCCAGGCGGTATTGAAGCTCAGCCCGTCGCGCATGCGGTGGTGCAGTTCGGTCTGCATCGAGTTGTACATGGCGTTGGCGCCCGTGTCGTAGCTGTAGAGACGGCTCCAGTAGGGGAACGGGCGGTCGGTCAGCGGGCGCTGCGCGTACGGAACGGTGGAAGCTTTGGGCTGGTTCAGGTCGGGCTGCCAGCCCAACTGGAGCGAGCGCAGGGCGATGTAGGAGACGCGCAACCCAGTGTCCCATCCGAGATTACGCTCCACGCTCAAGTTCCACTGGTAGGAGTAGGGGTCCTTGTAGGTCGGGTCCTCGGCCGTTCCGAAATAGGCCGAGCCGTAAGTGGGAGTCCGGACGCCGCTGCCGCCGGTGGTGATAGTGGGCAACTGGAACAGCGGCACGCCGTTGGTAATGGAGTTGGTGTACTCGCGGACGTCGGAGCTGGAGATGCCGGTCACGCCATAGTACACCGCGCCCAGCACGGTCACGGTGTAACGGCCGACGGAACCGCGGATCACCGTATTGGTGTCGCCGAACGGACGATAGGCGAACCCGAAGCGAGGGTTGAAGTCACGCCATTGCGTGTAGCGCAGGCCTTCCGGCCAGTTGGCGTCCTTGGCGGTCAGGAACGGCGTGCACGGAATGCCCTGGTAAGCCGGCGCCGGGCAGGCGTTGATCGAGAGCAGGAAGCCGGGAGCCGTGATTTCCGTGGCGCGCTTCATGGTGGGAATGACGACCCGGCCGGTGACCGGAACGGCGCGGTCGAAGTTGGTGATATTGCCGCCCGTGTCATCGAACGGCGGGTGCAACTCCCAGCGCAGGCCGTATTCGAGAGAGAGCTTCGGAGTGGCCTTGAAGCTGTCCTGGGCGTAGAGTGCGTAGTTCCACGTCAGGCCGTCGTTGTCCTGGTTGACCGAGGCGTAGCTGGTCGCGTAGGGAAGGCCGACCAGAAAATCGCCGAGGTCCCTGCCGGAGAAACGGCCGTCGTAGGAGGTGTTGCCATAGTTGTCGCTGCCGGTGAAGCCCAGGTTGGTCTGCACCCGCAGGCGGCGGAGGTCGGCGCCGAACTTGACCGTATGGCGGCCGACAGTCCAGGTGGTGTTGTTGTTCCACTGGTAGCTGTGGGAGAAATTGAAGGAGGGCTTGCCCGCGCCGAAGCCCGAGGTGCCGCTGCCAAAACTGAAACTCGGCAGGCCGTTGAAGGTCAGCTCAGCCGGCGTTTTCAGCCCGATCTCGGCCGTGATTTTCCGCCCGTCGAAGCCGTAAGTGGTGACGGCATTGCTGATGGCAAATCCGAAACGGAATTCATTCACCAGGTTCGGCTTCAGGCTGGCAACATGGGATAGCGTCATCGAACGGCTGTTGTTCGCGCCGGTGTCGTTGGGCAGCAGAAACACCGGTGGGCTGACGGAATCGGCGTTCTTCCAACTCAGCCGGCCGAAGACCGACTGCCGGTTTGAGATCGTGTAGTCGATGCGGGCGTCCCACTGCCAGGAGGTGGTGGGGGAGGCGGCGGGGGCCCGGAAATTGGAAGCGGTCTGGACGTCGGTCCGGCCGAAGTTCGGGAGC
>Ga0315277_10006252_pt1 | contig 15648 bp, 9 predicted proteins | sample YL17G05_15_MG_FD_203695 | JGI IMG/M metagenome (GOLD analysis project Ga0315277, IMG submission 203695) | Sediment microbial communities from Yellowstone Lake, YNP, Wyoming, USA - YL17G05_15 | ecosystem: Environmental > Aquatic > Freshwater > Lake > Sediment | place: USA: Wyoming | collected...
CACCACGCCCAAAACCATCACGAAGAGAACCAAAAAACCGCACGCAGGAGAAGAACAAAACCAGGAGAGAAAATCACATTCGGCTGGCTAAAATCGAGATTGACTTTTCAGAGACAAAAATACCACCGCCACGAGCCGCCGTTGAAATACCACCGCCACGAACCACCGTTGACGCGCTTGGCGACCCGCCGCCGCCGCAAACCATACTTATACTCGACCGTCGTCCCGCCGTTCACGACCTTGGTCATGTGGTCCTGCGAATCCCAGTAGTACTCGACCGACCCTTTCTTGGTCAAATTCCCGCGCGGGTCGTATCTGTAAAGCGTATTATTGCCCCCGACCGTCGTCTTCGTCAACTCATTTGGCCACGAATTTCACAACCTGTCCCCAATTTCCGGTATCGAAGTAACCGCCACGGACAGCTACAAATTCTGGTTATGGGTATTCTGAGGAACTGGATCGGCGTGCATCGGCGTGTATCGGCGGTTCCTTGATTTCCTTTGTGAAGGATCGCGGACTCCGCATGGGCACGGTGAAATCTTCTTGATTTTCCACCTTCTCAATCCGCCAATGACAAGCGGGGATAGCAACGTGCGCGACAAAAATTTCATAGTCCCCGCTTCAGTGGGTCCCAATCAGAACAAGCCCGCTGAAGTGGGAACTACGATCTTATGAGGGAGTGATTCGGCCGGGGGGGCGCGAAACCTGATGGCGCGGACCCTGGGCGCGGGCAAGGAAACGTTTGCCGACGCAGCCGCTGTCCTGTGGCGGGAATACTACGAACGCCATCCGACCGACCACACGCGCCTCTATCCGGGGGCCGTCGAACTGCTCGAATGGCAGCGCGCGCGATGTGCGGACCGCGATCCTCAGCAACAAGGTGGACGGGCTGACGCAACGAATCACAAGCGCGATGGGTCTGGCCGAGCGCGTTGACCTGATTCGCGGCGAGTCGGACGAGTTTCCCCGCAAGCCCGACCCCGCGCTGCTCGATCATCTCCTGGCGCTTTACGGCATCCGGCGCGAATAGGCGCTGGTCGTCGGCGACAGCCTGCCCGATGTCGAGTTCGCCCGCAATTCCGACGCGGCTTTTTGCGGCGTCTTGACCGGACAGGCCACGCGCGAGGACCTTCGCGAGATGGGCGTCTCATGGGTGGTCGAAACGCTCAAAGACCTCCGCGAGCAACTCGAGGCCTCGGGCGCATGTGCGCGGTGAGAATCCAACCTTTCCTTTGGCAGATCAGGAACAGCCCAGTGCGCCTCTCGACTTGCGGGAAACTGCTGAATACGAAGGCAACCATCCTGACGATCGTCCTCGGCGTCCTGGGTGCTGCCGCCGGTCCGGCGCAGGCCCAAACCGATCTGGAGAAAATGAAAGCCAACGTTCTGAGTTTTCACACGGGCGCAAACGCGAACGCGACCGACCCCTATGTCATCAGCGCGCGGAACGCCGTTGGAACGCAGGGCAACAGCATGCTGAACTCGATGAACCCCAACGGCAGCTGGAGCGACATTGACTACGCCAGTGCCGCTGTTACGGGTCGGGTCCTGAAACCCCACTACTCCCGAATTCGAGACATGGCCCAGGCCTACCGCACGCCGGGACATTCGCTCTATCAGGATAGCCGGCTGACCAACGCCGTCGAGAAGGGGTTGCAGTTTGGGCAAACGTATGTCCATGTCGGCTGTTCGAGGCCGGACAACTGGTGGGATTGGGAAATCGGGATTCCCAACCAACTTTCGCCGGCGCTTTTCCTGTTGCAGGGCCACATTTCCTCGGCCCTCTTTCAGGCTTCTCGCGACACGCTCAGCTACTTGATCTATCCCGCCCCGCACCTGACGGGTCAGAATCTGATCTGGAGCGCCACGAATCACATGTATCTGGCTCTGCTCGACAATGATCCGGCGCGCGTGGTGCTGGTGAAAAGCGCGTTCGAATCGCAGTGCGCCGTTCAGTCGGGCGAGGGAATACAATCGGACTACTCCTTTCACCAGCATGGCCCCCAACTATATAATGGCGGCTATGGCGAGGATTTTAGTCAGTTTGTCTCGTGGTATATGATTGGGGCTGCCGGAACGTCGTATCAGGTGAGTCTGAGCGGCTTGGATACGTTTGCACGCTATGGTCTCGACGGATCGGCGTGGATGGTCTATGACAATGTCTATGAACCGGCCTGCCGAGGCCGCGAGATAACCCGCGGGAATGTTTCAAGAGACAACGTCCTGTATTCGTTGCTGGTCCTGGCGATCATACCGAATTCCCGCCAGGCGGAGGCGACCGCGTTGGCGAAACACCAACTACAGATCAGAAATGACTATGACCTGGGGAGAGCGGCAATGGCGGAGGCCGTTCTCCAGTCGCCGATCTCTCCGGCTGGGCGGGTCGGCCACAAGCATTTCCGGCAATCGGATTTCACGGTCCATTACCGCCCCAACTACTTTGTCTCTCTCAAAATGTTTTCGAACCGCGTCCTGGCCGGTGAAAACGTCGGCGACGAGGGGAAGAAGGCTTGGCATCTCTCCGACGGCCTTACGTGGATGCTCTTGGATTACTCCGACTATTACACAAGCGATGTCCTCCCGACGCTGGACTGGAATCGTCTTCCTGGTACGACGGTCGAGCGCAAGACCCACGCGCCAGGCGCGGGACTTGATCTGGGCGTCAAGTCTTTTGTCGGCGGCGCGTGGGCGGGCGGCCACGGAGCATCGGCGATGGATTTCGCTGCCAATGATTCGGATCTGACGGCCCTGAAAAGCTGGTTCTTTTTCGACCAGGAGATCGTTTGTTTGGGCAGTGCCATCGCCTGTCCCTCGGACAACTGGATCGAAACGACCGTCAATCAACGCCACCTGAAAGTTTCGACCGCCACATTGACCGTGGATGGAATTGTGAAACCAGCGATTCTTCCCTGGAACGAAACACTGGCGGACATCACGTGGGCGCACTGCGAGAGTTTCGGCTATTATTTCCCCGGTCGCTCCACAATCCAGGTGCAGCGCCAAGTGCAACAGGGCAGCTGGTATGATCTGAATTCCTACATCTTCAACAGCCGCGACGTCAAATCCAACCCGATTCTCACGATTTGGTTTGACCACGGCGTAAGACCGGCCGGGAAGGAATACGCCTATGCGGTCTTGCCCAACCAAACCGCCGCCGCTATGACGGCCTATGCAGCCAATCCTCCCATTTCCATTCTCGCCCACAACGATCGGGTTCATGCCGTCAAGCATCGGAACCTGAATGCGGTCGGAGCGGTCTTTTGGGCGGCCGACGCGGTGGATAAGGTTTGGGCGGATACGCCGTGCATTGTTTACTACGAGGAATCCGGCGGTTCATTCAAGATCGCCCTCAGCGAGCCATCCCATGCGACCAAGACGATCTTCTTGACAATCGGTGAGCCGCTTGCACCGTCTCGCCTGCCTTCGAACGTGACCGCCGTTCTGCTCGGGGGAAATACCTTTATCTCATTTCGTGTGAAGGACGGGGAAAACACTGTGGCCGAATTTGTCCGGTTGCCGTCTGCCGCCAAACACTGGGAACACTACTGAAGCGGCTTGGGCAACCCGGACCAACCATGATGAGGATTCGCGACATGGGCGTTGCGTGAATGCGCAGAGATGCTATTCCGGTGGCTCTTGCGAAAATAAAACACCTGGTCTTACATAAAGTATTTTGGCTAGGGCGCAGCCGTGAACGATGGCCATGACGATCAACAATTCGATCAGCGTGAATGCGCCTTGTTCCTCATAGACCATGACTTCCAATGTTCCTTGCTGAAGGTCGGCTCACATCTGGCGCAAAATACCATACCCCACGCCGGCCTTTTGCCCGACCTCCAACCTCTCGCTTCTGGCCTCTCGTTTTACTCGCCGCCGAAGCGATAAATGTCGCCCCAGCTGATGGTACCGTTGGTCGGATCGTAGGGCATGTAGGCGTCAATGCCGTAAGGGTTGCCCGTCCACGAATTGTCGAACTGGAGGCTGAAATCCGGACCGTAGCTGGCCAAGACCCAGCTATAGGGACCCGGGAACTTCTTTGCGTCCGCCGGAGGGCCATAACCCAGATCGAAAGCATTAACCCGCGGAAATGCCGCCGCCCGCCGGAACTTATCATCCACATTATTCGCCCAATCGTCAATCTGCCGCTGGAAGGGAATATAGATGAAGGTGAGGTACAGCTGAGGATTTGTCGTGTGCGGATTGGTCCCCGGTGGATACAGCTTGAAGGGATCTCTCAAGTGCGGGTTGCTGATGTACTCTACCGGCGTGCTCAGCGCGACGAGGTTTGCGGGATCATCAATTGACCTTTCGCCGCTACCCCCGGGTGTAAGCGTTGGCGGGTAGGCGTTTGCGTCCACGCGATAGGCTTCGAGTGCCACCCCCAGCGAACGCAAGTCGGCTTTCACACGGCTGACCTTAGACCGTGTCTGTGCTTCGAGGAAATTGGGCACGGCGATCGCGGCCAAGATGGCAATGATGGCCACGACGATCAGCAGTTCGATCAACGTAAAGGCTCTGGTTCTGTTCATGACGTTTTTTCTCCTTTCCCGACGGGCGTTCTGATCGCCCGCGAATGGACAAGGGCTGCATCCTTGCATCAGGAGGAGACACGCCGGCAACGACAACCATGACAAAGATGGACGAAATACATAGCAATGTTCCGATATGTCCCGGCTGTCACCCCGACCGACGCCTTCGCCCTTTGGCAGATGCATAGGTAGTATAGATACAGATGCGCGGTCAATAGAAATCAGCCACGGCCCAAGACGAGGCGCATCTCGTCACTGCAACCGTCTTGGTTGCAGGAAAGATGAATGGGCCAGTTCCTGGACCGACTCGCCATTCGAGACATTACCGCCGGAAACAACGTCACTTATCGTCATCGGTCGGCAAGGCTTTGCCCTTCGTCTCGGGTGCCCAGATCAACGCGACCAGACCGACGAAGAAGATCAAGCACATGACCACGGCGACAGCGCGGAAAGGCGTGGGGGCTCCAATCGCGGTAAAAAACTTCGTCACGGCGCTCTGCTTGTTTGCGAACAGGGTATTGAAGTAACTCTTCATCGGCACTTGCATGACAATAATGAGCGCTGAGATCACCCGGGCCACGTTATAGCAAATCGCCGTGCCCGTCGCGCGCAACCGCGTCGGGAAAATCTCGGGAAAGTAGATCGAATAGCCGGCAAAAACACTCAGGGTCGCGAAGCCGACCATGGGCGTCATCCAGTAGGTTTGGGTTGCTGAGCTCAGCTTCAAGAAGACAAACGTGACCACGATGTAGGCCAGGACGAAACAGAGGCCAAATGCCGCGCGCCGGCCAAACTGGAGGGCCAATCGCGTGAAGAAGAACATCCCCACCATTGCCCCGCAATCCTGCACCATCAAACCGAACCCGCGTACGAAATTCGTCTGTTTGGGCGTCGCTCCTTTCAGCGCCTCCGAGATCAGCTCGGGCGTATAGAAACCGACACCCCACAGGCCAACGACCCCGGCAACCGAGAGCAAGACGCCGACGAGCATGTTTCGCCTCCAGCGCGGGTGACTCACCATGCTCCTGAGGTCGCCAAGCTGGCGGTCCAGTTGCTCCTTGGCTGTTTTCCGGGCCTGATGCCACTGTTCCGGCTCTTTGATCGTGCGCATGATCAGAACTATCAGGAGCGAGGGGAGAATCCCAAACCCAAAGATCAGTCGCCAACCAGGGACCTCGTAGCCGAAGACCTGCATCGGCAGGCCCGGCGTGATGAGCCACGTGCTGACGGCCGATCCAATGATATTGCCCAGCGCCGAAAGCGCCTGAAATGAGCCTAGCGCCAGTGCCCGCAGGTGTTGAGGAAGGGTTTCGGCAATCAACGTGGCCGCTGTTGCGAAAGCCCCTCCGATTCCGCAGCCCATCAGGAAGCGCCAGAGACAGAAATCATACCAGGTCTGCGACAATCCCGACAAACCGGTGAACAACGAGTAAACGAAGATGCTCGACGAAAGCGTGCGCACCCGCCCCCACTTGTCGCCGACGATGCCGAAAAACAGGCCACCGACGGCCCAACCGACCATCATCGCCGCTGTCACATAATCGCCGTGCTGCGAGACTGAAAGAGCCGAGGCTCCCGGCATGAGCTGCGTGAGAGCAGGTTGACGCGACAGAATGAAGATGCGTTGGTCCATGCAGTCGAACAGCCAGCTCATCGAACCGACGATCAACACCCACCAGTGATAGCCGGTCATTCGCTCGCGTTCAGGTTGAGGCTTAAGGAGACCGTTTTCCAACTTCGGTCCGCTGGCCATTGTTCCTCTCCTCGTTGGATGATGAAGTGGGCCGCGGGTGGGAAATTCGCACCGCCTACCCTGTGCATTGCCGCTTGTCTCCCAATTTCCGAAACTTGCACTCGCCCGCGGAGGCTAGCATCGCACCGGCGAAGCATCAAGCTAAAATGCAGAGGTGAGAGGCGAGAGGTTGAAGGCTCGGCCAGAAGGAGCTCTGATTTCTTCTGCCGCTCGCCTCTGACATCTCATTTCTGGGGTTGACCACAAGCAACCGCGGGAATAGGTAGTTGCTGATTAGTTGACGGCAAAGGCAGTGGTCAAATCTCATGGCTGACACACTCATCGCGCTGATTCTCTCGAAAATCCTCGGCAAGCTGTTCGGCACCAAGCAGGAACGCGACTGGAAGCGCTTGGCGCCGCGCGCCGTGGAGATCAATAAGTGGTATGAGGAATTCGACAAGCTGACGGACGAAGAACTCAAGGCCAAGACGGCGGAATTCCGCCGGCGCTACAAAGAGGGCGAGTCGCTCGACGACCTGCTTCCCGAAGCCTACACCGTTGTCAAGCAAGCGTGCAAGCGGCACGTCGGCCAGCGCTGGATGGCCGGCGGCAGCGAGATCGAATGGATCGAAATCCCCTATGATGTCCAACTGACCGGCGGCATCGTTCTGCACGAGGGTAAGATCGCCGAAATGGCCACGGGCGAGGGCAAAACGCTGGTGGCGATTTTGCCGCTGTATCTCAACGCCCTGACCGGCCGCGGCGTTCACCTCGTCACCGTCAACGACTATCTGGCCAAACGCGACAGCGAATGGACGGGCCACATTCTCGAGTGGCTGGGCCTGACGGTTGGCTGCATTGACAAGACCGAGCCGAATACGCCCGAGCGTCGCGCCATGTACCAATGCGACGTCGTCTATGGCACCAACAACGAGTTCGGTTTCGATTATCTGCGCGACAACATGGCCACGCACAAGGATCAGCTCGTCCAGCGCGAGCACTATTATGCCATTGTGGACGAGGTGGACAACATCCTTATTGATGAGGCGCGCACACCGCTGATTATCTCCGGCCCCGTGGACCGTTCGACCCATCGCTTCGACAAGATGAAGCCGCTGGTCTATGATCTGGTCCGCAAACAGACCTTCCTGATCAATCGCCTGCTCAACGAGGCCGAAGAGTTGCTGGGCAGCGATGATGGCCGCGAACAAGCGGGCGTCAAACTGCTGGTCGCCGTCAAGGGCGCGCCCAAGAACAAGCGCCTGATGAAGCTGCGCCAGGATGGCGAGATTCAGCGCCTGACCAACAAGACCGAAACCTTCTTCATGGCCGAGAAGAAGATGATCGATCTGCTCGAAAGCGAACTCTACTATCACATTGATGAGAAAAGCCACGAGTGCACGTTGACCGAACGAGGGCGCGAGGCGATCCGTCCCGACAACCCCGAAAGTCTCGTGCCGATGGATTTGACCGAGCACTATGCCGAAGTCTCCACTCGGAGCGACCTGAGCGAGGAGGACAAGGAACGCCTCAAGGCGCGCATCAACGAAGAGAACGAAATTCAGAAAGAGGAAATCCACAACATCACGCAGTTGCTCCGCGCCTACGGGCTTTTCGAAAAAGACGTGGACTATGTTGTCCAGGACAACAAGGTCATCATCGTGGACGAATTCACCGGCCGCCTGATGCCGGGACGCCGCTATAGTGACGGCCTCCATCAGGCGCTCGAAGCCAAAGAGGGCGTTGCCATTGAGGTCGAGAACCAGACGCTCGCCACGATCACTCTCCAGAACTACTTCCGCATGTATAAGAAACTGGCGGGCATGACCGGAACGGCCGAAACCGAGGCGGGCGAGTTCGCGCATACCTATAACATGGACGTTGTGGTCATCCCCACCCACAAGACCTGTCGCCGCATTGACAATGACGACGTTGTCTATCGCACGCGGCGCGAGAAATACAACGCGGTCATAGACGAGATCGCTCGATTGCACGAAATGAAACTGCCGGTTCTGGTGGGGACCATCTCGGTCGAGGTTTCCGAGACGTTGAGCCGAATGTTGCGGCGACGAGGCATTTCGCACAATGTATTAAACGCCAAGAACCACGCGCGCGAGGCTGAGATCGTTCGCGACGCGGGCACGCCGGGCACCGTGACCATCGCCACGAACATGGCGGGTCGCGGCACGGACATCAAACTCAAACCCGGCCCGCTCGCCGAGACCAACGAGCGCAACGAGGTCGGCGACATCTTGTGCAAATCGCCGGACGGCGAGGACGTGGTTCCCTACGGCCTCGTGGTCATGGGTTCGGAGCGTCACGAAGCGCGGCGCATTGACCGGCAGTTGCGCGGGCGGGGCGGCCGCCAGGGCGATCCCGGCGCGTCGCGTTTCTTCATGTCGCTCGAAGACGACCTGATGCGCCTGTTCGCGCAAGAGTGGATGCACAAGATCATGCACTGGGCGGGCATGAAAGAGGGCGAGGACATTCAGCACCCGATGGTCACGCGCGCCATCACGCGGGCGCAAAAGAAAATCGAGGCGATCAACTTCGAACGGCGCAAGCGCACGCTGGAATATGACAATGTGATGAACAAGCAGCGCGAGTTCATCTACGGCTTGCGCCGATCGGTGCTCGTTTATGCGGACGCCGCGCAACTGTTCACCCATCCCGATTTGTGCGCGGAGAAACTAGGGCGAACGCGCGAAGAGATTTTTGCCGAGCCGGCGATCCGCGCGCGTCTCGAAGAACTGGGCCTGTGGAAGCCGCTTCAGAGCAGCGATCCCGAAGAGATCGAGGCGCTGGCCGAGAATCCGCGCTATCGCGAGGCGTTCCAGGACGAGCCGTTGGGGCAACTGCTCGAACCGTTCAAGATTCGCACGATTGTTCTCGACTTGTGCGAAAACGCTGCCGCGCAGGAATTCGAGAAGTATGGCCGTCCCAATCAGGCGTCGCCGGAGTGGGATCTCAACGGATTTTTTGCGCATCTTCGCCGCGCCATTCCGTATATCAATCTCGAGAATCCGCCCGATCCCGACAATCTCGAATATGACGCGCTGCTCGACTTCGTGCGCGAGCGGATGGCGCAGGCCTACGACCTCAAGGCCCGCCTGCTGGGGCCGGGGATCACCAATTTTCTCGGCCGCATGGTTACTCTGACCACGATTGACCAGGACTGGCGCGATCACCTGCTCGGCATCGAAGAACTGCGCGAGAGCGTCTGGATGCAAAGCTACGCGCAGCAGGACCCGCTCGTTGTTTATCAAAAAGAAGCCAGCCTGATGCTCGACGAGCTGCGCTACAATATCCACAAAGAGGTTCTGGAGCATTTCTTTATGGCCACGGTGGCGAGTGAGGACCCGCGCGTGCGCCGCCAACAAATCGAATTCCACAAGACGGTTCTCGATCAAATGGCGCAGGACGAAGAGATGGCGCGCCGGCGCGCGGCCCAAGAGGCCGGCGAAGGCGGCGAAGGAGCAGAAGGAGAACCGCCGCCGAAGATCATGCCGGTCCGGCGCGGGCCGAAGGTCGGTCGCAACGATCCGTGCCCCTGCGGCAGCGGTAAGAAGTATAAGAAATGCTGCGGCAAGGTGATGCTCCAGACACCGGGCGGCGAATAGGTCGAGCAACACCAATCTCGAGACGAGTCGGATCCGTGGACGTGCCATTTTGGAGATGGATCATTCTCCTCGGCGTGGGACTGCTGACATTTTTTCCACCGGAGCGGCTTCACGCCGAGCCGCCGCCAGCCGACCAGGATCCGATTACCGGTCCACAGAACGGACCATGGAGACGACTGTTTCTCGACGCGATGGTGGTCGAGAAGCAGGAAGGTTTGGCGCGAAGGTTTCATGCCGCCGCGAAATATGCGGGCAATCCGGTCCTGCGCCATGACAAGCCCTGGGAAGGTGGCGATGCGATTGCCGGTCCCTATCTTTACGGTACCGTGATGTGGGACCAGGGCAAACTGCGGATGTGGTATCACTGTGCCGGCAAGGGATACGTCAATTGCTACGCGGAATCGCGGGACGGCATCTCGTGGAGGAAACCCAACCTTGGCATTATCGAATTCAACGGCTCCAAAGAGAACAATCTGTATCTCACCGTAACTCAGGACGCCGCCGAGAACCCGCCGTCGAAAGAGCGGGGACAGTGCCACAATGCGAGCGTGATCAAGCGGCCGTGGGAAGGCGATCCGGAGAAACGCTACGCGCTTTTCTGTTTCGGCGCCGATTATGGATTTCCGCGCGTGGCCTTTTCGCCCGACGGCCTTCATTGGAAATTCCCGCCGGAGACGAAGCCTCTTTTCTCTTCGAGCGATGTATTGAACTTTTTCTGGGACCCTTATCGCACACGCTATGCGGCCACATGGAAATGTCGCAATCGGCGCGGCAGGGCTGTGGGTGTGGCGTGGTCGGACGACGGCTTGGCCTGGACGAAGCCGGTTGATGGGCCGGTCTTTGTGGCCGACGACCTCGACCCCGACGCCACGCAGATTTACGGGATGCCGGTTTTCCCGTATCAGGGACTTTACATCGGCTTGCCGTGGCTTTACAACGCGCGATGGATCAAGGACGGCAGCTACACGGTTGCCCGAATGCACGAGGCGCAGAAAGACAGCTCGCGCACCGTGGACGTTCAGATCGCCTGGAGCTGGGATCTCATCAATTGGACTCGCCCGCCCGACCGCCAGCCGGTTATTCCGAGAGGCAGCAAGGGTGCGTTTGATTCGGACATGATCTACACGGCCCGAGCGCCGGTTTTGGTCGGAGACTCGCTATACTTCTATTACGGCGGTTGCGAAGGGCTGCACGACAATCCAAACGTCAAGGCGAGCATCGGATTGGCCAAACTGCGCCTCGACGGGTTCTGTTCGATGAGCGCGGGAGACATCGAAGGCTGGCTGATCACGCGGAGGGAACTTCTCCGAGTCCCGCAGCTAACCATCAATGCGAAAACGGCCGCCGGCGGCTATGTTATCGCCGAAATTCTCGACACGAACAACACGGTCGTCCCGGGCTTCTCGCGGCACGACTGCATTCCCTTCAGCGGCGATTCCATTCATCATGTGCTGAAATGGAAGACCGGCGCATTTTCGGAAAAGCAAAGCCGACAGGAAAAGAAACTTCGCCTCTTTCTGAAGAATGCCGATCTCTATTCTTATCTGCCGAACTGAGTTCTCGGCGCGAGCAAGAGAGGACTGCATATGACTGACAAACAATCGCATCCGTGTCGTCGCGAGTTTCTGCGCCTGATCGGCGCGGGGGCCGCCGCAAGCATGATGGGATTGCCGTTAGGCACCGCGGGGCCGAGTGGCAGGACGTCGGATGCGCAGGCTGACAGCCTACGCCACAAGAAGCCGAATTTCCTTATCTTCTACACAGACGATCAGGGTTGGGGCGATCTGGGTTGCTATGGGGCGAGTGACTTCCGAACGCCGAATCTGGACGCTCTGGCCGTCAGGGGCGTTCGGTTCACCAGTTGGTATTCCAATGCACCCGTCTGCTCGGCCTCGCGCGCATCGTTGCTGACCGGTCGCTATCCGCAGCGGGCAGGCACTGAGGGGATTTTTGGCTCCGGTCGCAAGGCCTCGGGCATGCCGCCCGACGAGGTCACGCTGGCCGAAGTTCTCAAGGCCACAGGCTATCGCACCGGTCTCATGGGCAAATGGCACCTGGGCGGCGGGCCGGAGTTCCGACCGAACCGGCAGGGCTTCGACGATTTCTTCGGCTTCCACAGCGGCTGCATTGATAACTACTCGCACATTTACTACTGGGGACAGGGTGGACAGAAAGGCCGCTTTCCATTTCACGACCTGTGGCGCAACGACGAGGAAGTCTGGGAAAATGGCCAATACTTCACCGACCTCGTGACGCGCGAGGCGAAACGCTTCCTGGGCGAGAATAAATCGCAATCGTTCTTCCTCTATGTCGCTTACAACCTTCCTCACTATCCCACTCATCCACCCGCGCGCTATTGGGAGCGCGTGGCCCGCATCGAAGACCCGCAACGGCGCACCCAGGCGGCTTGCATCGCCGCGGTGGACGACAGCATCGGCGAGATCATGGCCGAATTGAAACGCGCCGGATTGCTCGAACGCACGCTCGTTTTCTTTTCGAGCGACAATGGCCCGTCGCGCGAACAGCGCAATCTGCTCGACGATTCCGGGCAATACTATCACGGCGGCAGCGCCGGACCGTTCCGGGGCCACAAATTCAGCCTGTTCGAAGGCGGCATCCGAATGCCCACCCTGATGAGTTGGCCGGGGACGATCCCGCAGGGCAAGGTGATGAATCAGATCGGTGTGACGATGGACATCTTCCCGACGTTCGTCAAGTTGGCCGGCGCGAAATTGCCGGACGACCGCGTCATTGACGGGCGCGATGTATTCCCGATGATCGCGCGCGGCGCCGCCGGCCCTCACGACGGCGAACCCATTTTCTGGGCCAACGGCGATCAACGCGCCGTGCGACGCGGCAAATGGAAACTCCTGCTCAATCCCCGATTGGACCCCGACGAACCCGCGGCGGACAAAACGTTTCTCGCCGACCTCGAAAAAGACCCCGGCGAGACAGCCAATCTGGCCGAAAAGAATCCCGAACTCGTCAAAGAGCTCAGCGAGCTGATCGGGGCTTGGGAGAAGAACGTTGAGACAAAAAAACGATGAATGATGAATGCTGAACGATGAACGAAGACAAAAGCCGTGAAAACCCAGACGCTTCAGAGGTGAATTCCTCATTCAGCGTTCCACGTTCATCGTTTCCGGTTCGCCCGGCGGCGATGGCGCCGTTTGACGAGGCGGCGCAATGGATCGCCGGGGGCCTTTGGCCGCGCGCGATTGCGGACAGCGGCCGGCCTGTGGTCGCCGTCTTGTGCAACCTCACTCCACTCGAATTGATCCATGCAGCGGGAGCGATGCCGGTTCGTCTCTGCGCCGGAGCGGTTGTTGAGTGTTCGAGCAACGATTCCAACTCACAATCCGCAGTCCACAATCGAGAATCGGAGAGCGAAAATCGTAAATCGAGAATCGCCGTGCTGCCGCGCGACATGTGCCAGGTGGCCAAGGGCGCGGTCGTTCGTCTGGACGCATTGCGAAAGCAGATGGGCCGCGCGCCTGTTGCCGTCGTCGTTCCCTCGACGTGCGACTGGAAAGCGCAATGCTGTGATTTCCTGGGACCGAGCGACGAGATACGGGTCCTTGCGGTTCCGCGAGACCGGTCGTCGCCGCGCGCGCGCCGCGAATGGCGACAACAGATCGCCGAACTGGCCGACTTTCTTGTTCACAAGCTGAAAGCCTATGCGGCCGACATCAACAGGCTGGAAGCCTATGCGACTGACCCCGACAGACTGGAACCCTATACCGCTGGCACGCCGATCAGTCGTCGCACGCTCCTTCGCGCCATCGGGCTCTATCAACAGGCAACAGCGCTCGGGCGACGTTTGGCGGACTTGATGAAGCAGCCCCATCCCCCAATCGCCGGCGCCGATTTGATGCTTGTCTTCAACCTGTTCTACAGCCTGCCGGTTGAAAAATGGATTGGCGCGGCATCGTCGCTACTGGAAGAAATGCGGCATAGGCTGTCGGCTTGCGAAGCAGGCGGACAAGCAGCCCCCCCTACCCGTCTCCTTCTCGTGGGCGCGCCGATCATCTGGCCCAACTGGGAGTTGCCGCTTCTGATCGAATCGCTCGGCGGCCAGATCGTTGCCGATGCGCTTTGTTCAAGCTATCGAGGCTTCAGCGATCTTGTCAGCGTGGACGAGACAAGCCGCACGGCGCTGATCGAGGCGCTCGCCGACCGCTACCTCTTGCCTTGCACCTGCCCGTGTTTCACCTCGGACGAGGAGTATCTCTGGCGGGTGGAAAATCAGATCGCCGATTTCCGAGTGGAAGGCGCCGTCATTCACCGGCTCAAGAATTGTTATCTCTTCGACATGGAGGCAAAACGGCTCGAAGACCTATTCCGCAAACACACCATCCCGCCGATTCAAATCGAAAGCGACTACGAAAGCCCCGCCTCGGCCGCCCTGACAACGCGGATCGAGGCATTTCTGGATCTCCTCAAACAGAAAACCGACAATCCGCTCGAAAGCCAATGATGACCGATGAAAGTGTGAGTGGGAAAGCAAAATGGAAGAAACTGGCCCAAGCGATCATGCGGCGGCTGAGATACGCGCTGAAAATCTGGCGCGACGAGCGTTGTGGAGCGCTCTTTCGGGCCCGGTGGGCGTGTTTTTAATCGCCATTTGCGTGAGCCTCGCGGAGCCGCGCGCTGAACAGTTCTTCGGGACGCTGGTGGGTGTGAATCTCTTCCATCTCGTATGTTATACGCTTTTGATCCTTGGCGCGGTTGGCAGTGTCGTCGCGACGGTCCTCGGCGCAAGCAGTGTGCGGCGTGCAAATACGATTAATCGCCCTCTCGCGGCGGCGGGATTGATCTTCGGCATTCTTGGCTTGTGTGGGATCGCTTATCTTGGGTTGACGCGAAGCCCACTGGTCCCATACCTATTCGCGCTATTCTGAAGCCGCTACTGCGTACGTTTCGCCCGCGCGCCGCGCGTCAGCCACAGCGCGAAGAAGACGAAAAGCGCGACAAACACTGAGAAGACAAACGCGAAAGGTGCCAGAAGCGGGCCCCACAGGCGGCGGTTTTGCGTGAGGCGGAAAATCCATTTGCCGCGCAAGGTGTCGAGTTCGTGGCGGACGGCGGCGAGTTCCTTTTCCAAATCAGCAAGCCGGCGTTCGCGCACTTCCTCGCGCAGAGCGACGGCCTCCTTGTTTTCGCGCAAACGCGGCTCGCGACACCAAGCCGCCAGTGGTGCAATCGTTTTATCCCACGTCAGTTGTTCGGCGACCAGCCGCCGTGCATTTTGCCCTTTCTTTTGCACAACAGTTGGTTCTCGCAGAATCATCTTGATCGCTTCGCGCAGTCCATCGGCGTCGGCGGGATCGAGCACCCAACCTGCATCGTAACGCGCGATCAGCGGCGCGAGGTCGCTGTAGTCGCTGTGAATGACGGGCAGGCCGCACCATAGATAAATGACCGTCCGCGTAGGAAAGGCCAACTCGCGCTCGGCGTTTCGCTCCATGAGATCGAGGGCGACACCGGCGCGACAGTAGTCCGCGACCAGTTGATCAAAGGGCCGCAGGCCGCACATTTCGACCGAGCGATGGACGCCGAGTCGTTCGATGAGGGCATCGAGCCGGCCATGCGAAACGTCCACGGTCGGGTGGGCGCCGCCAAAGAATCGCAGCCGCCCGTGCCCGACCGCGCCTAATGTGTCGAGCAAAGTCACCAGCGCGCGGGTCGGGTCCTGCCAGGGCAGGAACATCCCGCCATAGACGAAGCACGCCGGATCGCGCTCGCCTTCGGGTGGAAAAGTGGGATT
>Ga0315277_10006253_pt1 | contig 15647 bp, 12 predicted proteins | sample YL17G05_15_MG_FD_203695 | JGI IMG/M metagenome (GOLD analysis project Ga0315277, IMG submission 203695) | Sediment microbial communities from Yellowstone Lake, YNP, Wyoming, USA - YL17G05_15 | ecosystem: Environmental > Aquatic > Freshwater > Lake > Sediment | place: USA: Wyoming | collected...
CCCCGGTCGATGGAGCGGTGGATGAATTCCCGGTCCTCTTCGTAGAGGCCTTCGGCCCCGATCTCGAAGCGCGAGGTCGAGGGGAGGTCGATCTTGTGGATCGTCGTCCACTCCTTAGGATAATTCTTGTGGGCCTTGTAGAGATAGAGCCTGAGGTAATCGTTCGTGAGCTCCATCGTCCCGTTGTCGCCCTCGATGTTGATCTCGGTGTGGGGAAGCCGATAGCCCGGGACGCTCCAGGACACGTCCATCGTCCCTTGCAGGCCGCCGTCGAACTCGAGGAGGGCGCTTCCCGCGTCCTCGACGTCGGAGTAGATGCGGCGGGTCTGGGCGGTCACGGTCCGGGCCGTCCCGAAGAACCAGTACAGAACATAGAGAAGATGGGAGGCGATATTGATTACGGCCCCGCCGCCGGCTTTCTCGGGATCGTAGAGCCAGCCTTTTTTCTTGGAGAATACCTCGCTCGTGTACACGCCCGAGCGGACCCGGTAGAGCTTCCCCAGGGCCCCCTCGGACAGGATGGCTTTGGCCCTCTTGTAGATGCCCATGTGGGCGAAGAGGTAGCCCGTGGCATTCACCACCTTCCGCCCGCTGACGAGGGCGATCATCTTCTTCGCCGCGTCGAACGTGTGGGCCAGGGGCTTCTCGGTGAAGACGTCCATGTCGCGGACCAGGCACTGTTCCGAGACTGACAGGTTGGCGAAGGGGGGAGTGCAGAGGACGGCCGCGTCGGGTTTGACCTCGGCCAGCATCCGGACGGTATCCGAGTAGAAAGGAGCCTTGATCCCAGCCTGCTCGACGTACTTGGCCAGCCCCTTGTTGACGTCGGCGATCGCGCACAGCTCGGCCCGCGGGATCATGTTGACCACGGACATGTGGAGGATCCCCAGCTTGCCCAGGCCGATGACGGCGGTCCGGACCTTCTTGGTCTCGTTCGGTTCCATGTTGCCTCTCTCAGGTTGGATCAGCGGATCCGCGGGCGAGGTCACTCGCCCTTGTAGTACAGCGGGACGCACCAATGATGGCCGGCGACCCACTCGGTTTCGGGCAGGTTGTCCGGCCGTCCCATGATCCTGTGGCAGGGCTGGTCGTAGACCTTGCCCGTCGATTTCTCGATCGGGTCGAAGACGATGTACTTGTAATATCCCGAAACCATCCCCGGCGGGAACTTGACCCGGTTGGGATAAAGCGGGTCGAGGCGGCGCTCCGCGTATTCCTTTTTCCAGCCGACGATCTCGGGCATCCGGGCCACCTGGACGGCGCCGAGCGCCGCGGCGAACTCGTTGATCCGGTAGTTCAGGCCGTGGACGCCGTAATCGGGCTTGCCGTAGTTGCGCAACCGCTTGGCGTATTCGAGGAGGTCCGGGTCCGAGGTGACCAGGATCCCTCCCTCGCCGGTCGTGATCGTCTTCGTCGCGTAGAACGAATAGACACCCGCCGCGCCCCACTGGCCGGGCTTCCGGCCGTTCCAGGACGCGCCGTGGGCGTGGGCGCAGTCCTCGAGGAGGAGGATCCCGCGCTCGCGGCAGAACCGGCTGATCTCCTCGATCTGGAAGGCGATGTGACCCCCGATGTGCACGACCCAGACCGCGGCCGGCTTGTGGATCTCGGCCTTGCGCTTGAGGTCGTCGAACGACATGCAGAGGTCGTCGCGGTTGCAGTCGACGAACTCGACCTTGGCCCCGGCCCGCAGGGTCGCGAGCGGCGTGGCCATGAAGGTGTTCGACGGGCAGAGGACGGTCTTGCCCTGGAGGCCATAATGTTCGAGAGCGGCCAGGGCGGCCCCGCTCCAGCTCGAGAACGCCAGCGACGGCAGGCCGTTCCAGGCCGCCCAGGAGTCCTCGAACAGCGTGGTGAAGCGGCCTTCCGTCCACTGCTGGCTGGCGAAGATCTCGTCCCAGCAGGCGTGGACCTTGGCCTTGTCGTCATGATCGAAGCCGATCGTGAATTTCACGGATCTGTTCCTTTCGTTGCGGCCGGGTCGCGGCGTCCGCGGGCCCTGCTATTTTCCCACCACCAGGACGACGATCCCGGCCATGATCAGCAGCGAGGCCACGATCTTGGCGGGCGTGATCGTCTCCTTGAAGAGGAGGGAGGCGAAGACCATCGTCGCCATGAACAGGACCGCCTGGATGACGAGGGTCGTGGTGATGACCTCGGACTTCCGGATGAGGAAAAAGTACAGCCCGTATCCGAACGCGCTGCAGACAAAAGAGATCAGGAAGTATTTCGAGACGATGATCCTGCCCAGGGCGGCAAGGAGGCCGCCGTCCATCCGGAATTCGACCGCGGCCTTCTTGAGGATCGTTCCGCCGAAGGCGTAGGCGATGCCGCTCACGACCGCCAGGGCGAGAGCCAGGAGACTCTTCATCGCGCGCTCCAGATGTTCCGGAAGACGGTCCGGAAGAAGAGGATCGGCCAGGACAGGATATAAATGAGGTCCTTGATCCGGACCGTCCCGCCCGAGAGGCCGTAGTTGCCGTAGATCCGCGAGATGTCATCGGCGCGTTTGTAAAACCGGCCCGGGACTTCCGTGACCGTATATTTCCGGCGGGCCATGATGAAGAGCTCCTCGAGATCGTTGATCCGGCCGTCGTGGAGCTTTTTGTCCGCGCCGGTGTAGATCTCGGACAGGACGGTCATCGTCCTCCGGTTCCAGCCCTTGAAGCCGGAGCTCGAATCCGTGATGCGCGTCCGGAAGCGGTGGTAGAAGAGGAGACTTACGGCAAGGGAGTAAGCCCGCCGGCCATACTTATGGATGAACGAATCGCCGTGAGGGGCGCTGCCCAGGACGCGCGAGGCGATCACGTAGTCCGCACCCGCCACGGTCAGCGCCTCGATGATCCTGCCGATATCCTGGGGCTCGTGCTGGCCGTCCGCGTCGCACAGGACGAGATGGTCGTAGCCTCGCTCCAGGGCGAATTCCCGGGCGGACTGAAGGGCCCGGGCGTAGCCATAGTTCCGGTCGTGGCGCAGGACCAGCGCCCCGTGAGAACCGCCGACCTCCGAGGTCCGGTCCGTGCTCCCGTCATCGACGATGAGGATGTCGGTCCCGGGAAAATTGCGGTGGATCTGGTCCAGGACGGGACCGAGCTTTTTCTCTTCGTCTTTGGCGGGCAGGGCGATCAGGACCTTATTGTTCATTTCGCTGTTAACTTATTGAAAGCGTATAATATAAATGCCGATGCCCGAAAAGTCAATGCGTTCCGCGAGCCCTCGGGGACGGACAAAGCGCCAGGTCCTCGGCCGTCATTACCTGGCCAGCCCGGGCATCCTGGCTCGAATCGTGGAGGCGATCGGCCCGGATCCCGGCGATCTCCTCATCGAGATTGGGCCCGGCCGCGGCGCCCTGACGTTCCCCCTGGCCGAAAGGGCAGGCCGGATCGTGGCCGTTGAAAAAGACCCCGACGCCGTCCGGCAGCTCCGGGAAAAGCCGGCTCCGAACGTCGACATCATCGAGGGAGACATCCTGGACCTTGATCTCCCTTCCCTGGCCGCCCGAAACCGGGGCGAAGCGCGGAAGGTCAAACTCGTCGGGAACCTGCCCTATTCCATCTCCTCGCCGCTCCTCCATAAGGTCCTTGAGGAGCGCGCCGCCTTCGATCAAGCCGCCTTCCTTATCCAGAAGGAGGTCGCGGAGAAGATCTGCGCCCGGCCCGGAACGAAGGATTACAGTCCTCTGTCCATCCGTCTGCAAGCCCAGTTCATCGCCCGGATCGAGTTCCCCGTCCGTCCGGGAGCGTTCGTTCCGCCGCCGAGGGTCCATTCCGCGTTCTTCACACTCATGAAACGGCCCGTGAGCGCGGTTACGGCCGCGGAAGAGCGGGAGTTCGGCCGCTTTCTCCGGGCGGCTTTCCGCCAAAAACGCCGGACGCTGAAGAACAATCTCGCGGCGGCGGGATATCCGGGGGCCCAGATCGACAAAGCCCTGATCGAGGCCGGAATTCCCCCTGCCGCCCGTCCGGAGGTCGTCCCCATCGATGCCTTCCTCGCCCTGTTCCGCGAGTTGAAAGGTTCTCCCGGGCGGCTAACCGATTAGGGACGGAATCAATCGCAAGAAAAGGGGGCTTCCGGGGGCTCCCTGATCGGGACGCGAATTTTCCCAGCGAGAAAAATCCGCTCCTGTGCTCGCTTCGCTCTCCTCTCCCTCCGGTCGAGGAACCATGCCCGCTCCGCTGCGCTGGCCCTCTCAGGGAGCCCCCTCGCGCCCCTCAAGAATCGGAACCGCGCGGCAAGGCTACGCCACCATATGTCTTTTCCCAGCTCCGGATTAGGTTGCGCGTGGCGCGACGGATGACCCGGCCGCGCGCAGCGGAAGGGACCCACTGGGGGATGGGTGGAGCGAGCACGGACGGGTCGCCGGAGCAGACAGGACCCGCAGTCTTATCCACAGGCTCTAGAATTGGCGCCGTGGGTCGTCCCGGAGCCTTCGAGGCGGACCGCCCCGGTGTTTTATTGACTTCGGTGAAACGTCCTGTATAATAGTCGTTTTGAACGCAACCATCGGAGGACGTGTATGCACCGTAAGCCCATCTTGTTGATCCTGTTGTCGGTTGCCGCGATGCTGATCTCCATCGGTTCTCCGTTCTCCCGGGCCCAGGAAAAGCCGGCCGCTCCGGCCCTTCCCGCCGGCTGGACGACTCCCGTCAACATCTCGAACGAAGGGGGGAACAGCGAGGCTCCGACGATCGTCGTCGACGACAATGGCCGGGTTTACGCCACCTGGACGGAATGGTACGGCGGGGTCGGCGCCCCCCGGGGAATGCTGTTCAATTCGACGAACGCCGCCGGCCAGTGGGGAACGACCACGGGAGCCGGCTTATTCTATCCGAACATCGACGACGTCGGCTTCCCCGTCGTCGCCTGCCATACGACAAACGGCCACGCTTATCAGCTCTACCACGACGGCGACCTGGCCAACGCCAACATGGAGATCCTCTATCGGGAATATGTCAACAATACCGAGGTGGACGCGGCCTGGATGTCGAAAACGCCCAACAGCTCGTCCTACGTTACGGCGGCCGTCAATCCCCTGGACAATGTCCTTTACGCCGTCTGGATGGACGACGTCTCCGGAACCGACCTGTTCGAACTCGGCATGAAGTACCGGGACCCCTCGACCGGGGCCTGGAGCGCCGGCGATGTCATCCCGACCGGAATCGGGAGCGGAAAATACTGGCCCCATCTCAACATCGATGCGAAAGGGACGGCCCACCTCCTGTTCATCACCCGCCCCCCCGCCATCGTCTATTACATGAAGAACGCCACGCCCCAGAACCCCAGCACCTGGACGGCGCCGGTCAATCTCTCGAATGACACGGCCCGCGACTGGGTCGCACCGCGCCTCGCCGCCGACAAGGACGGCGACGTCTACGTTGTCTGGTACGGCAACACGGGCGGCTGGGAGAGCGCGACCGAGGAGGTCTACTTTCGGAAGACCGTCAACGGCGTCTGGCAGCCGACCATCAACCTGAGCAACACGACCGACCGCTCCGAGGGCGGATTCATCGCCGTCAATCCCGACACCAAGGACATCTACGTCGCCTACCATGAATTCCTGGGCGGTTCAAACTGGGAGGTCATGCTCAAGACCTATGAGACCCAGGCGAACGGCACGAAAGCCTGGTCTCCGTCCGTCAACATGACCCAGAGCTGGGGCCATGACGGCGAGCCCTGCATCCGGGTCGACAAGGTCGGCGGTCTGCACCTCGCCTATCACTACCTTCAAGCCGATTACAACATGGAGATCTACTACACGACGAAGCCGGGCATCGTGAAACCGCAGCCTCCGACGGGGATCTCGCTGTCGATAGGGCTCGATTCCACCAAAACGAAGAAGACCAACACGATCACCTGGACGAACAACCCGGCCAACGCGAACCTCCAGCTTTCGGGCAACAAGATCTGGCGGAAGCTCCTGGGCGCGGCCGACAGCACCTTCGCCCTGCTGGGAACTGCGCCCGCAACGGCCATCCAGTACATGGACACGAACCTGGACATCCTGACCAAGTACGCCTACCGCCTCACCGTGCTTCCCCAAAAAGGAGAGGAAAGCGATCCGAGCGCGACCGTCTCCGAGTCCTCCGCCCGTCAATTCGACTTGGCTCCGACCTCCGTGACCGTGACGGGCGGAATCAACAAGGTCCTTTTCTACCGGGAGAAGCGGAACACGATCACGTACGCCGCCAACGCGGGCAACCCGGCCGCCGACGTCTCGGGCTTCGAGATCTACAGGAAGCTCACGTCCGAAGCCGATTCGGCGCTGATCCTGATCGCAACCGTGAGCGGCTCGACCCTCACTTATACCGACACGAAGCTGAGCATCGCCAAGGCCTATTCGTACGCGGTGAAAACGAAGTTCAGCGACGGCAAGACGAGCGAATTCTCCACGGTGGTCGCGGATGCGCAAGGGCCGTCCGCCCGGGGCGGCGGCCGCTAAACGAGACGGGCGACTAGAAGGCGATCGCCAGCCCGGCGCCGTATTCGAGCCCGCCGAGCTCGACTTCGATCTCGCCTTCCCGGGCTTTGAGCCGGGTGAACTTGATCCTGCCGTTCAAGCGCACGGGCGAGTTGCGCCCGAACTGAAGATAGATCCCGGTGAGCAGGTGCGCCCCCGAGACGATGTTCATCGTCTTGGCGATGGGATTGCTCTCGTAATAAAAATAGAAATCCGCCCCGCCCCCGATGTACGGCATCAGGATGCTTCCCGGCAAGACGTAGCGGACGCCGAGCGAAAGGGGGACGAGGAGGAAGCTCGTCTCCTCAAGGGTATAAGTCAGCTTTCCGGTCTTGTGGAATTCCTTGATCTCCGCGTAGAAGTCGAGCCCGAGCGGCAGGGCCGAAGACAGGAACAGCCCGCGAATGCTTCCGCCCGGCTCGTAGACTTTCTTGAACCGGCTGTCCGGGATCTCATAGCGGCCGAGATAGAACTCGAACGTGCCCTGCTTGCGCGCGGGCGTCCCGGCGACCTGGGAGAAGGCGGGGGCGAAACATAGGAAGAGCGCCGGGGCGAACAGGAAGGGCAGCGTCGTCCGGACATTCATGCGGTTCCCCTCCCTTATACCATCCGCCCCGAATCTCCGTCAACCGGGATCGATGCGGCCTCCGGGCTTTCCGGCCCGAATGTGATATAATTTTTCGACATGGCCAAGACCAAGCGGAAAGCGAAGAGCCAGGCGTCCAAACCCAGGACCCGGGGGCGGGCCGCGGCCGCCGAGATCGCCGGCATCCTCCTCCTCGCCCTGGCCGCCTTCCTCCTCGTCAGCCTGGTCAGCTACGATCCGGCCGATCCGTCGCTCTTCAGCGCCGCGGCGGCCGGACGGAAGATCGGAAATTTCGGCGGCCGGGCGGGCGCCTGGCTGGCCGACCTGGCCCTCCAGGCCTTCGGCTTGGCCACGTTCCTCGTGCCCTTCATGGCCGCGTTCCTCGGCATCCGAGCGGTCATGGTCGGAGAGCGGAAACATCTCCTGGCCAAAACCGCGGTTTTCGTCACCTTATTCCTCATCCTTTGTCCCCTGCTCGACCTGTTTCTCCAGAACCTGTCCTTCCGCGGAACAAAAATCCCCTCGGGCGGACTCCTGGGCGGGGGCCTGAACTCCCTGCTCCACGGCGTCTTCAACAGCACCGGGACCCTGATCTTCCTCATCGCGGCGGCGGCCCTCTTCGCCGTCTTCGCCACGGGATTCTCGTTCAAGAAGCTCTTCGCCGCGATCGGCCGGATGTCCACCTTCGCCTTCCGGGAGGTCCGGATCAAGATCGCCGAACCGGCCCGCGAGCCGCGGCCGGAGAAACGGGCCAAGCCGGCGAAGGCGGTCGCCGGGGAGGCGGACAAAGAGGAAGAGGAAGAAGAGGCGAAGCCGGCGGGTCCGCCGGCGGCGGAGGACAAGCGCTCGAAGAAGGACCGCGGCAAGACCAGGGCGCCCGAGCTCAAGAGCGGGCCGGTCAAGCCGGTCATGCCCCAGCCGCTCAAGCCCGAACAGCTCACGATCGACGGCTTCGGGCCGCCCGAAGGCTATGAATTTCCGCCGCTCAGCCTCCTCGATCCGGGAACTCCGGTCGAGAAGATCGACAAGAACGAGCTCATGCTCAAGAAGACGCGGATCGAGGAGAAGCTGGCCGAGTTCGCCGTCGAAGGCGAAGTCAAGGAGTACCATCCCGGCCCGGTCATCACGACCTACGAGTTCTACCCCAACCCGGGGATCAAGATCAGCCAGGTTGCCGGGCTGTCCGAGGACCTCTCGCTCGCCCTGGGGGCCGAATCCGTCCGCATCACGCGCATCCCGGGCAAGTCCTCGCTCGGCGTCGAGATCCCCAACGACAAGCGCGAGATCATCAAGCTCCGCGACATCCTCGCCTCGGAGGCCTTCATCCAGAGCCCCTCCAAGCTGACCTTCGCCCTGGGCAAGACGGTCCACGACGAGGTCGCCGTGACCGACCTGGCGATCATGCCCCACCTCCTCATCGCCGGCGCGACCGGGACGGGCAAGAGCGTCTGCCTCAACGCCCTGATCGCGAGCATCCTCTACAAGGCCACGCCGGCCGAGGTCAAGCTCATCCTCATCGACCCCAAGCGGCTGGAGTTCACCCTCTTCGAAGGCATCCCCCATCTTCTCAGCCCGATCGTCAACGATCCGAAGAAAGCCGGCGTCATCCTCATGGACGCGGTCCGGAAGATGGAAAGCCGCTACAAGCTCCTGAGCGAGCACAAGGTCCGGAACATCGAGCAGTACAATCACGCCGTCGGCCTGGCCCTCAAGGAGAAAAAGGGCAAGCTGACCGAGGAGGAGGCGAAATCGCTCCGGCCCCTGCCATACATCGTCATCATCATCGACGAGCTGGCCGAGCTCATGATGGTCACGGCCCAGGACGTCGATTACGCCATCGCCCGGCTGGCCCAGCTGGCCCGGGCCGTGGGGATCCACCTCGTCCTGGCCACCCAGCGGCCCTCGATCGACGTCATCACCGGGACGATCAAGAACAACTTCTCCAGCCGGATCGCCTTCCGCGTCCCGTCCAAGATCGATTCGCGGGTCATCCTGGACACGATCGGGGCCGAGAAGCTCCTGGGCATGGGCGACATGCTCTTCATGCCCCCGAACTACCCACGCCTCACCCGCCTCCATTGCGCGTACGTTTCGATCCCCGAGATCCGGCGCCTGGTCAAGTTCTGCAAAGAGCAGGGCTCGCCCGAATACGACGATCGCCTGGTCAGCGTGGTCAAGGGGACCGGCCCGGTGGATTGGGGCGACCTCGGCGAGAAGGACGACCGCTACAACGAGGCCGTCGAGCTCATCCTCCATACGGGCCAGGCCTCGGCCTCCTACCTCCAGCGGAAGCTCAAGCTCGGATACGCCCGGGCCTCGCGCATCATCGACCAGATGGAGTCGGAAGGCCTCCTCGGCCCGTCCGAGGGCAGCAAGCCGCGCGAGATCCTGATCGACGTCAAGCAGTGGCGGGACCAGCAGGAGCAACAAAAGAAGAAGAAGGGGACGGGCATCTGATGCCGCTTTTCGGATCGAAGCGCCGGGCGGCCCGCAAAGCCCTCGCCGATTCGAGCCTCCAGACCGCCCTGAAGCGGGCCAGCACGGGCCACTTCACGAAGTTCGAGCGGACGCGGGCCGAAGTGCCCTGGGACGAGATCAAGGAGCGGGCCCGGGCGATCCGCGAGGAGTGCCTGCCCCGCCTCACGGACCTCATCGGGATGTTCAGCGCCGAGGCGATCAAGGCCGGGGCCCGTGTCCACGCCGCCTCGACGGCCGAAGAGGCCCTGGCGACGATCGCCGGAATCCTCAAGGACCGGAGTGTCCGGCTCGTGGCCAAGTCCAAATCCATGGTCAGCGAAGAGATCGGCCTAAACGCCTACCTCGAGGAGCGCGGGTTCAAGGTCGTCGAGACCGACCTGGGCGAATGGATCATCCAATTGGCCGGCGAGCGGCCGTCCCACATCACCGCGCCCGCCCTCCACAAGACCAAGGAGGACGTGGCGGAGCTCTTCTCCAAGCACCTCGGACGGACCGTGCCGGCCGACATCAAGGAGCTGGTCAAGGTCGCCCGGGGTGAATTGCGCCGCGTCTTCCTCGAGGCCGACGCCGGCATCTCGGGAGCGAACCTGGCCATCGCCGAATCCGGAACGCTCGTCCTGGTCAGCAACGAGGGCAACGCCCGGCTCGTCACGACGCTTCCGCCCCTCCACATCGCCCTGGTCACCACGGAGAAGTTCGTCGAGACCCTCGAACAGGCGACGACCCTGCTCAAGGCCCTGATCATCGGCTCGTCCGGGCTGAAGATGACGTCCTACGTCTCGTTCATCACCGGACCGAGCCGAACGACCGACATCGAGAAGGAGCTCATCACGGGCGTCCACGGCCCCGAAGAGCTCCACATCGTCATCCTCGATAACGGACGCCTCGAGGCGTCCCTCGATAAGGACATGGCCGAGATCCTGTATTGCCTCAAGTGCGGAGGCTGCATGCTCCAATGCCCGGTCTTCAAGGCCGTGGGCGGCCACCTCTACGGCGGGCCGGTCTATCCGGGCGGAATCGGCGTCCTCCTGACCGCGATCACCCGGTCTCCAGGCGAAGCGCGGGATCTCCTGACCCTATGCGCGGACTGCAAGAAATGCGAGGACTTCTGTCCGGTCGGGATCCGGACCGGAGATCTTCTTTTGAAGCTCAAGAACGAGGAACGGCCCGGAGCGTTCGACCGGCTGCTTTCCACCATCTTCCGGCGGACCAGGGCGGCGGAAACCGGGGCCCGGGTCATGGCCGTCCTGCAACGGATCTGGCTGAAGGACGGCCGGCTGAGGAAGCTTCCTACGGCATGGGCGAAAGGGAAGCACTTCCCAGGATTGAACCCTCGCCCTTCATCGGTCGTGGAAAAGCCCGTAGAACACACCGCCGAGAAGGTCTATTTATTCCAGGGCTGTCTGGCCCGCTTCTTTTTCCCCGAAATGCGGGAGAGCGTCCTCTCGACGCTCCGAGGCCTAGGGTTCGAGGCCGTCTGCCCGCCGAGCCAGGTCTGCTGCGGAGCACCGAGCCGCCACCTCGGAGACGCCAAGGCCGTCCGAGCCCTGGCCGCGGAAAATCTCCGCTCCTTCGCCGCCGAAGCTCCGGACCACATCCTGACCATCTGCCCGACCGGCAACGGGATCCTCAAGAAGCTCTACCCCGAGCTCGATCCCGCCGCGGCTCCCTGGGCCGAACGGGTCCGCGATTTCACGGAGTTCATGGTCGAGCGGGGCTTCCTGCCGAAATCAGCGGAGCCCGGGGCGAAAGGCTCGCTCCTCTATCACCAACCCTGTCATTATCTGAACGAGCTCGATCCGGAGCAACCCCTCCAATTGCTCGGAAGCCTCGGCTACGCGCCCCGGACCGAAGACGAGCCCGCTTCCTGCTGCGGCTTCTGCGGCGTGTTTTCGGTCAAGAACCCGGAGATCGCGGCGAAGCTCTGGGAGGAAAAAAAGGCACGGATCGAGGCGAGCGGAGAGACCCTCATCGCCACGGACTGCCCCGGCTGCGTCTTCCAATTGAAATCCGGGCTGGCCGGCGCCGGGAAGGATTACCGGGTCGTCCATACCGCCGAGCTCTGCGCCCGGGAGATCTCCGGAGAACGGGCGGAATAAACCTCCCGAGTGTCCTGTCCTTGTCTTCCCGGAATGGGGCGGCTATAATGACCCAAAGTCCGAACCGTCAGGGAGCGTCCGTGGATATCGACCTCGACCGGCTGGTCGTCCAGTTCAAGCCCGTCGTCGGTTTCAAGGTCAGAAAAACGCTCGGAGGCGGGAATCCGGACTGGGAGGATGTCACGAACGAGATCCTCCTCCAGGTCATCGAAAAAGTCCGCTCGGGGGAATTCCGCGGGGAATCATCGATCGGGACGTTCACTTACACCATCACCAGCCGCCGGATCGTGGATTACATCCGCCAGAAAACCCGCGTCCTCAAAGGCGCCCCGGAGGGCGGGACCCTGCCGGATCCCCAGGAACAGGTCGAGCGCAATGAACGGGCGGAGCGGCTGGCCGAGGCGATCCGCGGCCTGAAGCCCAGTTACCGGGACGTCCTCTATCTGTATTTCTACAAAGAAATGTCCCGGGAGGAGGTGGCCCGCCAGCTCGGGATCACCCCCACGAAGGTCAGCGAACGGGTCAACTACGCTCAAAAGCTCCTCAAAAAGCTTCTTGGCGCTTGAATTTTTCCATTTTCCCGGCCGTTGAGCGACTAAACTGATGAAATGAATGACTACGAGGTGAGGCCATGACTTCATGTCTGCAAGAGGGGAAGATCGACGCGTATTTGATGGGAAAGCTCAGTCAAGCCGAATCGGACGCGTTCGAAGATCACTATTTCAACTGCCCGAGCTGCTTTCAAAAAACCTATGCCCGGAACGAGCTCGTCGATGTGATCAAATACCGCGGGGCGTCTATCTTCGCCCCGGAGGAGGAGCGCGCGCCGGCGGTCGAGACTGCCAAGGTCCCGATCTGGAAAAAGATCACGGCTTTCCTCTCCCCCCGGCCCTGGGTGGCGGTGGCAGCGGCGGCCGCGGTCCTTCTGGTCGTGATCGTGGGCGTCGTTCCTCGCTCCAATCCGTCCGCCCCTGTTTTCTCTGCCATAGAGGACGCGACCGTTCGCGGCGCGTCCATCGAAACGATCGCCCCGGCCGGAGCGCAGGCGAAGGCTCCGGCCGGCTTTTCCTGGAAAGCCGTCGCCGGCGCGGCGGAGTACGGAGTCAGCCTCTTCAAGGGATCGGAGCTCATCTGGTCGGCGACGACGGCAGGAGCCGACGTCCGGATCGCCCTGCCCGACGGCCTCGCGAAGGGGTTCGAAACGGGCGCGGTTTACGCCTGGCAGGTCAAGGCCTACTCCGCCCAGGGAACGATGCTTTCCGCCTCGGCCCGAACGGAATTCACGATCGCCCGCTGATCCGACGGGCGGCTCCGCGGGATCAAATCCGAAACAAACCGCCTCTGATCAATCCTCGATGAGGGCGTATTCGTCCTCGCTGTAGATCCGGCCGCGGCTCTCCTCCTCGAATCCCAGACAGCACATCAGCCGGCCGCACAGTCCGGAGATCTTCGTCGGATTGATGACGATCTGCTGTTTGCGGGCCTTCTGGATCGTCACCGGCTCGAAGGTCCGCATGAAGCTGGCGCAGCAGAGCGGCCGGCCGCAGACGCCCAGGCCGCCGACGAGCTTGGCCTCGTCCCGGACGCCGATCTGGCGCATCTCGATCCGCATCTTGAATTCCTTGGCCAGATCGCGGACGAGCTGGCGGAAATCGATCCGGCCGTCGGCGGTGTAGAAGAAGATCCCCTTCTTTTCGTTGAAGAAGTACCGGACGGCCGTCAGCTTCATCGGCAGAGTCCGTTCCTGGATCTTCTTCTGGCAGAATTCGAACGCTCGGGCTTCCCGGTCGAGAAGCCAGCGGAACTTCCGGTCATCCTCGTCGCTCGCCCTCCGGACGATCCGCGGGGCGGCATCGGCCTGCTTCATGTGGCTGCACACGCCGCTCGCGGTGTCGACGACGACGGCCAGGTCTCCGCCGAAATCGGATTCGATGAGGCACAGGTCCCCCATCCGGATATCGAGGTCCCCTTTGCGGGCGCGGACGATTTTGCCCGTTCGTTCGGATATCAGACAAACCAGATCGGACATGGGTTCATCCTGTCATTTGGGAATAGAGAGACGTCGCCAGAAGGCTCAGGTTGAAGCTCCGGCTGAGGCCGTCCTCGGCCGTTTCGATCGCCCCGATCATCCGGACGGCCCGCTCCGGTTCGAGGAAGGGGAGGCAGGCCCGGATCTCGGGCTCATAATCGGGGTTGAAGAGAGACCCGGCCGCGGCCCCCTCGAGAAGGAGCAGGCCGTCGCGGGCGAAGGAGGAGAAGAGCTCGAGCGTCTCGGCGAGCTCGTCCTTCGTTTCGCTCCGGTCGTTCCGGCGCGGGAAGGCGAACAGCCTCAGGAAGGCCACCGATCCGGTCCGGGTGACCAGCGCCCGGAACAGCTCCCAGGCCGCCCGGCGCTTCTCCTGGACCGCGTCCCAGCTCATGGTCAGGGCCCGCTCCAGATTTCCCCGGACGAGGAGGGCGAGGATCCGGGCCTTGTCGTCTTCGATTCCCGAGGACCGAAGCGTGCTGACGACGTCTTCGTCGGAGACGGGGAGAAAACTCAACGTCTGGCAGCGGGATCGGATCGTCGGCAGGAGGAGATCGGGTTTGGAGGTGATGAGGAAGAGCTGGGAGAAGGCTGGCGGCTCTTCGAGGACCTTCAAGAAGGCGTTCCCGGCTTCGTCGTTCATCTTGTCCGCCGGATCGACGATGAAAACACGCGAGCGTCCGGTCATGGGCCGGAGATAGGCGATGTCCTTCAGGCTCTTGATCTGTTTGATCGTGATCTCGCTTTTTTCCGGGGAGATCTCCAGGACATCGGGGAGCGTGCCGTCCCGAATGGCCCGGCAGCTGACGCATTCGCCGCAGGCGTCGTCGGTCCGCGTCAGGCAATTGAGGGCTTTGGCCAGCTCCAGGGCCGTCCGGTGCTTTCCGACGCCGTCCGGCCCGACGAAGAGCAGGGAATTGGGCACCCGGCCGCGGCCCAAGGCCAGCTTGAGGATCTTCTTGACCCGGTCGTTGCCGGGGATGTCCTGGAATGCCATGCCTACGCGCTCAGCGCCTTTCGGAGATATTCGGCCGTGTGCGACCCGACGGCGGAGGCGACGTCCTCGGGCGTGCCCGCGGCGACCACCCGTCCCCCATCCTCCCCGCCTTCCGGTCCCAAGTCAATAATATAGTCGCAAGTTTTGATCACTTCAAGGTTGTGCTCGATCACGACGACGGTGTTGCCGAGCCGGACGAGCTCGCCGAGGAGGTCGAGCAGCTTGCGGACGTCGTCGAAGTGGAGGCCGGTCGTGGGCTCGTCGAGGAGGAGAAGCGTGCGCCCCGTCGCCCTCCGGCCGAGCTCCTTCGTCAGTTTGATCCGCTGGGCTTCGCCGCCCGAGAGCTGGGGGGCGGGTTGGCCGAGCCGGATGTATCCCAGCCCGACGCGCCGGAGCGTGGACAGCTTCCGCTTGAGCATGGGGTGGGCCTTCAGGACGTCGTAAGCTTCATCCACGGTCAGGGCCAGGAAGTCGGCGATCGTCCGGCCCTTGAACCGGACGGCCAGGGTTTCCTTGTTGTAGCGCGATCCGCCGCAGCGGTCGCAGGTGACGAAGACGTCGGGCAGGAAATGCATCTCGACGCGCTTCAGCCCCGCGCCCTGGCATTCCTCGCATCGGCCGCCCGGGACGTTGAAGCTGAACCGGCCGGCCGAGTAGCCTCGGGCCTGGGCCTCCTGCGTCTTGGCGAAGAGCTGGCGCAGCTCGGTGAACAGGCCGGTGTACGTGGACGGGTTGGAGCGCGGCGTCCGGCCGATGGGCTTCTGATCCACGCTGATGACCTTGTCGAGCTTGTCGACCCCCGTGATGCCCCCGTGGGCGCCGGCCCGGATCTTGGCGTCATACAGGGCGTTCTGGAGCCCGCGGAAGAGGATGTCGTAGACGAGGGTGCTCTTCCCCGAGCCCGAGACGCCGGTGACCGCGGTCATGCAGCCGAGCGGGATCGGCACGTCGATGTCTTTGAGATTGTGCTCGCTGGCCTTCCGGATGGTGAGCCACGCGGAGGG
>Ga0315277_10006254_pt1 | contig 15647 bp, 14 predicted proteins | sample YL17G05_15_MG_FD_203695 | JGI IMG/M metagenome (GOLD analysis project Ga0315277, IMG submission 203695) | Sediment microbial communities from Yellowstone Lake, YNP, Wyoming, USA - YL17G05_15 | ecosystem: Environmental > Aquatic > Freshwater > Lake > Sediment | place: USA: Wyoming | collected...
CTCCACAATTTTTTCCTAAAGCAATGCCGCAACCAGGATTAGGATCACCATTAGAATCTACGCATTCACACTTTTTCCACCAAGCCCACCACCAAATAGCTATTATGCACTCTTGGCTAGTAGTTGGAGAAATACCGCACGCATAGTCTGTAGTCCAACCACAGAAACAACCACTGCCCATAGCTCTGCAAGTACCATCTGGCTTACATATAGGATTTGCAGACGGACATTGACAGTTGTGAGGTGCAATGCAAGCATTTGTGAGCCAATTGCCATTATTATCACACCAATAAGGTTTGAATGCTTCAGTTATTGCACATTGACCACAGGATGTTCCATCTGAGCATGTGCAAGCTTTACAAGTACCATCTGGCTTACATATAGGATTTGCAGACGGACATTGACAGTTGTGAGGTGCAATGCAAGCATTTGTGAGCCAATTACAATTATTATCACACCAATAAGGTTTGAATGCTTCAGTTATTGCACATTGACCGTTAGGTGTTCCATCTGAGCATTGACAAACACAGACTCCAGTCGCAGCATTACATGATTTACCTGTTGGACAGCCGCAATCATGACGAGTTGAGCCACATTGATTAGAAACCCAATTACCTGAAGCATCACACCAAGACGGCTTATTGATATCAGCTATTGCACAACTGTTACATGGTGTTCCATCTGAACAGTGACATGGAGCAATACCACAAATACCAGTTGCCTGATTACATACAGGCTCTGAAGGTGGACAAGCACAATTATGAGGTGCATTACATTGATCAGTAAAGAAAGTGCCTGAGCCATCACACCAAGACGGCTTATTCGCATCTGTACGTGCGCAAGAATTACAAGGTGTAAAATCTGAACAATGACATGGAGGTTCACACATACCAGTTACATGGTTGCATACATCAGTTCCAGCACAAGGACAATTATGAGGTGCACCACATTGTAAATTAACCCAGTTCCCGTTAATATCGCACCACTGTGGTTTAAATGCATCAGTTCTTGCACATTGGTTACAGGGTGTTCCATCTGAGCATTTACATAGAGGAGAAATAACTGTTAAAGTATATGTCGTTGAATGTGATGTTGTTCCATTATTTCCTGTTATTGTTATTATATGTTCTCCTAATGGAGCATTTGTTATTGTTAAAGTTGAATCAAATGATGGAACTCTAGAAGCTATAGCAAACAAGCATGTAGCTCCTGCTGGACAACCTGAAACTGAGAGTAAAACAGGAACTGGTGAAAAGCCACCAACATTTACTACCGGCATAGCAGATTCTCCTAGTGTTATAGAACCAGTATCTGGATTTACAGTAACAATAAAATCATCGCTTACATCACAAAAAGAAATAAAGCCTGAAATATAACTTAATTCCTCATCCTTTCCATCTATACTTTGTGATTTATTATCAAGCCTTAGTGCTATTTTTATTCTCAGTTGATCGCTGCAAATGTTGTCATCCCCACAATTAAATCTTATAGACCGAGAGCGGTCTTCTACATCAGCAGAATTAATTACATCATCATATGATGGGTTCCAGCATTCTCCGCTCTTGTAAAGAGTTCTATCTCTTGATATGTCCCAATGAGGCTGTGCAAAGAAATAATTTTTCCCTTCCATGTTTAGATAAAAACCTTCTTTTATGGCATTTAAGATAGTCTCAATATTATATTCTCCATCTAAATCTACATCATAATAGTTCCAATAATAGACTTTTTTTGAAAACTTTATATCACACTCTCCATCAGAATCGGTATCTATGCATAAAATCGAAGCAGATTCAGAAAGGTCTGATATATAATATGGGCGGTAGTTGAACCTTAAACCTGATATTTCCAGACCTTTAAATATATCAAAGATATCTATCGAACTATTGTCTATAGATAAAGCTATTGCTGGTCTAGGGCAAAAATAAATGTTAAATGTGCATTCACCGTTTATTGATTGTGCGTCACCTACATAAATCTGTAGTTTTCCTGGACCATTGTAAGCATTGTTAAACGCAGTTACATTAACAATGGATGGTGGATCAGTTGAATCATCATAGTGAGAATAATCTCCATTTCTTATATAAAGATAGTCTGGTGAATAGAATAAATTTACAATGTCAGGAGCGTGATTGAGATTTTCGTCAGGTCCCACATAACTGCTAAATAAAGAGTTGTATGAAATTTTACTATAAAAACAGTTATCAAAGCTTAATTCTGTAGAGTCACTTACTCCACCATATGGAGATGCTAGGCTTTCAGGGCTATATTGATTTGTGGTTATTGTATTAAAATTACAAACACTTTCATTTAAACCATTAGCAATTTTTGTTTCAATAAGCTCTTCAGCGCAATTACCTATGAAAGGAAAATTATTTCCATTGAAAAGTACTCTAGTATAAATATCAGAACCATAAGCTATCTCATCAACCTTGTAAGGTCTCCCAGTCATTACTGCAAATTTCAAAGCATTCTTTAACTTTTTACATAGTTCGCTATTGTAGCTATCATAGTTTGTTAAATCAACAGGGTTCGAACTTAAAACATAAGGTGTATAGTCAAAAGTAGCTCTTGAACCTGAGAATTTCGGAGGCATAGATGCAGTTGCCTTTCCTTGATCAAAATATCCTAATATTAAAAAGATAAAAACAAAGATTAAAACAAGCGTTAGTAGCATAAGGATGATTTCTAAAAGGTGAGCTGTTATGCCTTTCATATTTTTTATTTGAGAAGGCCAATATAAATATCAAACTGGTGAAAACTTTGTTGTATCAATCATGAATCCAGATAAAGAGAGAAAAACTATTATCAATGCTATTATTAAAATGATTATAACTACAAGCATATCAGTATGAATTCCTTTCATATATGTTCGCCCTAAATCTATAATTTATTTGTCTAATATATAATTCTATCATTACTTTCATTCACAAAAGAAAGTTGATTAAGCATCCTAATCTAAATTTTAGTTTGTAAAGTAAAAATCATCAAGCCACGAGACATCTCCAGCCAATCCTCGGTGTGTTGATCCTATTATCTCTCCAACTCTTACATAAGTAACTTTTGTTTTGTCAAAGTCTGCTTCTATTTGCCAGAGTGGGTCTGATAGAGATACACCATAGCTGTACCATGCATCTGGCGGCACTTGAGAAACAAAATACGTTGCTTTCTTTCCGTTTATGTCTATAAATTGTAAATAATTATCAAAAGAAGTGCTAAAGCCGTACAAAGATTGAAATCTTATAGAGAAATAAACATTTTTAAAATTATTTAGATCTATCGAAGCCAAAGACGCATCTCCTGTTGATAGAATATTAGCAAATGTAAAAGCTACATAATCTTTACTGCTGTTCATGCTCTGAGTTCCTTCTTTTTTAATGCTTGTATCTTTAGATTCTATACCACTTTCGAGTATGTCTGATATATCATACCAAATAATATCAACACCGGTATTATCGATATTCTTTGTTGTATAAAGAGAAACTATTAATGAACCGTAACGGATAGTTTCAACACCAACATTTTCTGTTAATTTGTCATGCGGAGATGGCCAAGGACATTTACAAGTGGAGATGATACACGAACCTGAGCATGCTGAGTCTTGAGGAGGGTCGCATTCCTCTCCTGCATCCAAAACACCATCTCCACATGATGGCACAATCGGAACACAAACACCCACATTGCACTCTTGACCTACTGGGCATGCTCCACAATCCAAAGTCCCACTGCATCCGTCAGGCCAACTTCCACAATTATAACCTAGTGCTGTACAAGTTGTAGGTATGCAAGGCACAGAAGCTCCACTGGAACAAAATGTTATAGGATCTAAAACTAATATAACTCTGCTTTCAAAGTCATCTTCTAAATTGTATTTTGTCTTAACTAAAGTAAGTGTAGTCCAGTCTGAGCCTGAAAATTTATATACTTTATCTGTGATAAATATTTTTTTAATTCCTATAGTCATTTTCACTTTGTTTGCTATATTAAAATTATCGAAATTAAAAATATGTAGGAAAACATTAGAGTTCATAAAATTCTCTTCAGGAAGATTATAGAAAGAATCATACATTTGTATCCTTTCTTGAACATCTGAATTTTCAAATCCAACGTTCCAACAATTAGAATCGAAGTCTATAGAAGGATTTTGAGAAATGTTAATAATAGGCCTATAGCTAAAATAAACAAGAGGTTTAGAAGCAGATTCAGAAAGAAAGTACTTTGCTTTCTTTTTATTGTCATAATTAGCCTTATTCCATTCCCACATTCCAGCATCAATAGCATCTATTAATGCTTTATCACAAGTACCTCTACTCTTACACTCACCATTAATTATAAATTCATAAGGATGAGGGTAATAACCATAAACATTATATCCTAATGGTAGTTGTGGAGGAGGGCCACACCAACCAAAAGGATCTCCTCCTAACGCTAATCTACAAAGAACCCACCAAAATATATCTAAACTTTCTTCTTTCGGTTGTCCACCCCAAACAATTGTCTTATTGTAATAAAGTTCTTTTTCATTTAAATTTTGGATAATTCTAAAGATTTTAACAGGTGTTTCAACAGTTGTGTTGGCTATAGCGTTCTGCCCACAAACATAAAGGCTGTAAGAACATGTTGCATATGGATCAGCATTTATGCTAACGTTTGTTACGACTATTCTAACTGTTCCACCGTTCTCAAAACTATAGCCGTTTACAGATCCTCTACCGCTATAAAGATAATTAAATGAATTAACATCATTTAAGACATTCAATCCGCCAAGATTATCTGGAATAAAGCAATTGTGTATTTCAGGTTCATAATCCATTAACGAAATGTTATCTTCTCTAAGGCTGTTGTTTGGTTGAAGAGAGTTTGGATTAAACTTACATACCTTTCTTCCTGTCTTGCTGTATAGTTCTTCTTTAATGTCTGTAAATGGGCAGCGATTTCTTATAGAATCCCAAATGATGTTTGGATTAAAATTTGTACCTGGTTTGACTTTATAACTTATTAAACATTGCTTTCCGCCCTTGATGTTCATGTCTATGCAGTTTCTAAGATTTTTACAAAATGCTGGATCACTGTCTGCAGTGCCTATTCCAAAAAATACATTTTGCTTATTTGAATCAAAAGCCTTTGAATCAGCTGGATCTACAAGAAAATCATTTATGTCAAAGGAATAAGATTTTATAGGCTTAAATTTTAGCAATTCTTCTGCTGCTCCTTTTGCAAAAACGTCAGGCAATGTTACTATCGTTGTAGCTACTATGAGAACGAACACTATGGCAATAACAAATCCAACAATAGCTCTAGGAATAACCGCCTTCATATAGAAAAGTTATTTCTTTCTGCTTATATTTATAATGTGGGTTTTAATATCTGCTGTATCGTGTCGCCAAACATCGAATATGTCACAAACCAGCTTACAATATAAATTAAGATCGCGAACAACAAGGTTTTCCATATTGTTTGTCTCATTCCAACAGGGTCCTCTCCATATTCTATTCCATTTAAGAATGCTGACAATAGAACACCAGTTTCAATCATATACAAGCCAACTATTATTTGAAATACTGAAGGTGATATTGGTAATTCACCGCCCATTGCCCATGGTATAAGAAAGAAAGTTTGATAGCTGTTTAAATTTCCTGCAGCAGACATGATGCTTTGCATCGCAATGCCTAAGCTTTTTAATATCTGCAATATTATCACTGCAAGTGTGATAGTAACCCCTGCAACCATAGGAGCCAAAAACATTGCTAAGAACTTCATACTTGATGTAGTCTCTCCGAGAATGTCATCTATTTCTTCTTTAACTTCATGGACGCCTTTCAAATAACGGGATATAACTATCATCGAGCTTGCAGCTGATTTGATATTTTTCTTAGCAGACTGAATGACTGTCTGCATTATAGAGTGTATAAGCTTTGAAGGATAATACCAAAGAGCGCCGACTTCTTTATTAAACATGGCTTCCTCAAAGGTATAACCAAATTTTTTCATGTTCAAGCTTATGATGTCAAACATGTCAGAAATTTTCATATCTTTCAAATTTTCTTTTGCTTTGTCAATTGCTGATTCCAAAGGTGCACCACCAGAAATAGCGTTGCCTAGTTGGAAGAGGGCAGTTGCAAATTCATTCTCTATTCTCTCAATGTCTTTTCTTACCTTAATTTTTTGATAGCTGTCTAAGAATGTATAAGAAACAAATGCTAAAGTTATTCCTAAAATAAACAAAAGAGAAAAGTTAACTGAAAAGTAAGCATCCTCGATATTTACACCAGACCATCCAATCAAAAGAAACGGTATCATTATTGCTAAAGATATAGGTAGAATTGGGATATACTTCCCAGAAATAGAAACTTTGTTCATGGGAGGTACTCCTTTAGCTTTTGATATGTCTGGTGGAGAAAACGTTGGTGGCTTGGAAGATAGAAGATAACTAACTAAAAAGTATAGGAAAGCTGGAAGAAGAATGTCATACCCAAAGAAAACAAAACTTGGCTTTACATAATCTGCTATAAATATTAAAATTATAGGAAATAGGACTAGTCCCATAACAGGAAGTAAAACTCCCATCGCGTATATCAAAGTCATTGGCATTCTTAATCCTGCTGCATAATGCCTTGCTCTTTCTCTGGTTCCATTAAGTATTACGTTCAAAGTTTCTTCATAGATTGTTTCTCTTCTATTAGAGTCAACAGAAGAGCCTCTTAACAAATTCAAAGCTTCTGAAAACTCCCTGTTTTTATTTTTCCATTTGTAAACATAATCAACTAAAGCGTCATCAGCTGAAGAGTATTTGCCTGTTTCAATATCCCATAACAGTTTTCTCAAGTCCCAAGCAAGTGGCCCTTCTAGATTTTGAGCAGCAAATTTAATTGCTCCTTCTAGATTAGGAGAGCTTCTCATGTAAATTATCATGTATAAAATAGAAAGGACAGAGTCAGATGACATCCTTATTCCCATTGATTTTGCCCTTGCATTAGGGTAATTATAAAAGTACCAAAAGGCTCCTAGGACTACCATTATGCTAAAAGTGCCAAAAACCATTCCAATATCAAGAAAGACTATGCAAAAAAAGGCAATCACAACAGTTATTAATGTGATTAAAACTGCAAAAGAGAACGCTCCTTTAGGAGTTGCATTTGTGTATCCTGCTTTTAACGCATCATCTAACTTAGCTTTTGTTTTTTCATCAGGAGTTACTGGAAAAATTTTTTCTGAAAAAGCACAAGCCTTTTCATACCATGTCACTGGCTTTTGTTTCAACTCTTGCAAGAAGGTTAGGTATTCTGATGTATAGGGTGTGAATTCTTCTTTCCCTGGAATTTGTATTTCAGCGACGCTTAAAGCTCTTTTTAACTCTTCCTTTTTAGCTTCCTGAGCTTTTCTTTCTGCTTCTTCTACTTTTTTCTTTTTTCCAAAAACCATTTAAAATTCACTTTGCATTGTTTTTAAACCATTCAAACCATTCGTTATAAACTCTCTTACTGTCTATGCTGCCTATATCTTCTCTACATTTTTCAGCAAAAATATGAAACATTTGATTGGATTTAACAGTTGTTTCAGCTTCTAGTAGGTCAGGCTTGTTTGTTTTATTAGCAATATCAAGTATTGTTTCCAAAATTTTTGCTCTTAATTGAATATTATCCCAAACCATATCCCATCTTCCTGCCCAACCAGGAACTCTAGAAGCAATTTGATTTAATACAGATGACTCGCCGTTCAATAAAGTGTCTGTTGGCACTAGCTTGTCATCATCAGAACGGTATTCCATTAAATTTACAAAACCATTTTCATCCATAGGATCTTTTTTCCAATGTTTTCTAACTTCCGTCAGCTCTGTTACTCTTCTAAAAGTTCTAAGTCCACCTTGTGTTTTTAATTTGTTACAAACAATAAGAAAATCAACTGCCTTAAAGCTCGTAGAAGGAACTCCCAAATCATTGACGACTCTGTCAAATACGCCATAAGCAGATTCACCGTGAATGGTGCCAGCAACAGTGTTAGCCATTGCTCCAATTCTCATTGCTTCGAACAACGCTTTACTTTCCACAGATCTAATTTCACCGATAAAGAGACAGGAATCTCCTAACCTTAAAGCAGTTCTTATAACATCTTCAGCAGGAAGTTCTAACTCAACTCTTGTTATAACAGAACGTGATTTTAATCTTTCTATATTGTATCCTAAATTTCTTAATTGCTCAACAGGCAGTTCTAATGTATCTTCGCTAACTAGCATTCTATAGTATGGAAGTATCTGCAACATCAAGCTTCCTAGGAAAGAAGTTTTTCCAGAACCTCTTGACCCTGCTATCAAAACCGTTCTGCCGTAAGAAGCAACAAACCACATTAGTCCTCCGAATAATGGATTTAAATATTTTTCTTTTAAAAACAATGGAAATGTCCAAGGTTTGAATCTATGTCTTCTTAATGAAAACCCTAAACCATCAGGTGAAAGTCTTGGATTAATTGCACAAACTCTTGCTACTCCACCAGGTACAGATACTTCAGCATCCAAAACTGGATTTGCTTCATCCAAAGGTCTGCCTGATATTAACTTAAAACGAGTAGCCCACCTGTCTCCATCTTGCGGAGTAGGAACGAGATTCGTTTCGCATTCTTCATAGTCCTGATGGAAAATGTAGATTGGTATTGCACCCATTGGTGAGTTTATGAAAACATCTTGGATTTTATCGTCTTTAAGTAAAACTTCAACAACACCTAATCCAGCTGTATAACGAGTAAGAATGTCTGCCAGTCTTTCCATTTGCCCTTTTTCAAAAGTTCTTCCCATCTGTTCTGATAGGTCCCTTAACAGATCTAAACTTAAAGTATGAAATATTTCTCTCATTCTTTCTTGTTCTGTTATTTCTAATTCTCTTGGTCTTCTTTCCTCAAGAATTCTTCTAGCTGCATCCAGAAGTATATATTCTTCTTCGTCGAGTCTAAACTCTGGTGGAACAGCATGATAAAAATACCTAACCTTTCCAGGTACCTTAAAAATTTCTATGTCAGTGTCTCCAACCTTGTATTTTGCAACAGTCTCGCCTGGAGGAGGCTGTGCCATGAATTTTGTATACATGAAGTTTGGTCTTGTTGTCGGCTTGAAAAATTTTCTATACAGCGTTCTATCGCCAATGTGATATCCTGACAAGTAAGGTTTTGCTTTTTGAATTAGTTCACACTTTTCAAGCATCTCTTGCAAAGGCAATAATGCATTTTGAAGATAATATGAAATACAATTTCCATACTCATCAGAAGAAGTCATCTTAGTCTTCAAGTGCCTGATTTCTCTCATTAAATTTAAGTAAGCACCTATTGGATCTCCTCTTAATTGCAAGGTCACAAGATCTCTCATCCAAGCATACCATGTAGGAAGATACTTTGTACAAGGCTCAACTGCAATGTTTTTTATTGATAAAAGTTTTCTTTCTTTTATAATATCAGTTATCACACTAGCAATATCAATAAGCATTTTCGTTTGTTCAGCATCATATTCATATTCTCTTGTTTCCGCAAGAACAATGCCAGCAACTTTTTTCTCTTCTATTAGCTTTTCAATTATTCTTGCCATTACAACGTCCGAATCTTCTACTGTAAATCCAAATATAGAGCCTAGACAATTCATCTTCAGTATGCCGTTGTTGATTTCGGTCTCAAAAACCATTGTTACACCTAGATTTTATATGAAGCTTCAATAATTATATATATACTGATTTAAAATAATAATTTGTGATTTAATGGTTGAAAGAGATGTTCAGGCTGTTCTTACGGAATTAGTGAGGAGAGAGAACGAAAGCTCAAGAAGACTAAGGGCTTTGGAAGAAAGGTCATCGTTAACGGAAATGCGCGCCAGTACTTTACAAGACACAACATTAAAGATAATTGAAGAAAGAAAATTATTTAATGAAAAACTAAACGAAAGATTAACTAATATAGAAAACAGTATATTAAGAATAGATAATGAGCTCGTGAAAATAAATAAAAACTTGGAAAAAATGGCAAAAAGGACAGAATTAAAGGAATTAGAAAACATGCTATCATTTTTTAATCCTATAAAGACAAATTTTGTAACAAGAGAAGAGGTTGAAAGAATGCTTGAAGATAGAGGAGAGGTATAATTATGTTTCCAATGCCTTTTAGAAAAAAAGCAGAAGAGCCTAAAAAAGTTTATATTCCAGTCGACCTCGTTCTAAATTATGCTGCTCAAGGATTTTCAGAACCTGATATATTTTCTCGTTTACAAGCTCAAGGCTTTGCGCCCGAGCATATTGACAGAGCAATGAAAATGGCTTTAAAAGAAAGGGTCTCAACTCCAGGGCTTGAAGCACCAAGGCAGCCTCAACCAGCTTTACCACAACCAACAGAATCAACTGGCTCATTTTATGGCCCAAGTCCAATTGCTGCTCAAGTAGCAAGGCATCCAACTCCTTTAGGTTATCCTCCTGAAAGAATGGTATCGCCTGAAGAAGCAAGACCTCTTTCTTTAGAAGAGGCATCTTTTACTTTTGAACCAAGGGCTGTAAAAGAACCAGAGTCGCCTGTAGAAGAGATAACTGTTGAGGAATTGATAGAAGGCATAGTCACAGAAAGATGGAAAGAATTTGAGGAAAGATTAATTGATTTTGAGAAAAGAGATATGCAATTGCAATCTCAGATAGATGACATAAGAAAGAAATTCAAGGATATTGATGTTTCTTTAGGCGAAAGAGAAAAAGGATTAACTGGAAAAATGGATGATTTTGGCGGATCAATGGAAGGTATCGAAGGAAGAATAGGGTCTATAGAAAAAGTTTTCAAAGAGGTCTTGCCAGAATTGACAGGAAACATTAAAACTATGGCTGAGTTCGTAGAAAAATTAAAAGAAGAAAAGAAAAGTCACTGAAAGTCACTAGTCTTATTTCAACTATATTTCTAAGCTCCTGAAAGCATCCATAAGACTGCAGCACCGACTATTACTAACAACCATGTCCCGGCACCAATTACTGGTAAAGCACCGAATCCTAACAATGCCCAACCACCTGACACATAGAATATTGCTACTGCTACTACTATTAACAATATAGCAACTATTGTTCCATGAGCTTGGAATGGGTGTAATGGTACACTTTGTTCTTTACCATCTTTTGTAACAGTTTTCAATACTCTTACACCTGCTACTTCTATCAATGCCAATAATACCAAGAAGCCAATTGCAACTGTAAGTAAACCGGTTGACATGCTTGCTATTACTGTTATCAAAGCTGCTGGAACTGCCATTAATACTAGGAAACCAATTGCTATTGAAATCAAAGCTGGAGCTGCTCTACCGTGGAAAATTTGAAGCTTTGCTAGTATTCCAAATACCACTGCAAAGGTTAATACCCACAATAGTATTTCAGGTACACCTAGTGCTGTTAAAGGACATGCTGTTCCTGGGGGACATATCATGCTTAATATTCCATCCATTTTTTTCACCTATTTCATTTATTTTATTTTTTATCTCCTTCTTTAATCAATATCCATATACTTGCCACCATGATGAGTAGGAAAAAGATTATAGCAATTAGAGGATCTGACAATGCAAATACGGGAATGTTTAACAATTCCAATCCTCCTGCTCCTATGAATATTAAAATTGCTAAAATGATCAAAGCCATCCCGAAAAATTTCGGATGCTTTGCGAATATGTGCTCTCCTCCAGACTTTGTTCCTGTTATCTCTAAAAATATCATAGCAATCATCAATCCAAAGGCCACTAAAATAGATGACGTTATCAGATTGCTTATGAAATTAGCTGCCTGAGATCCTGCAGCTGCTAATAAAACCATGAATGCTGCAACAATTGATATTACGCCTCTAGCTGTTATTGATTTTGGTAATTCCAAGTGGGATAATATGCCATAAACCACTGCTAGTGTCAAAAGCCAGAGCAAGACCAGTTGAAAGCCAATTGCTCTTAGATTAACTATCAAATCCTCTATTGGATTCTGAGCAAAAGCTGGAGTTACTACTAGCAAAGTCCCAATCAAAAATGATGCGATTTTTCCTTGATTCATAGTTACTACCTTATAGTAATATATAGTAAAAACTTATTTATAAAGATATCGTCTACTTTCCACCTGCACCTATCTTAAATGCTGCCCAAAAGATAACTAGAATAAAAATTATAATGAATAAGAATAACAAGTTCTGACCGCCGCCTAAGAAAGGCAATTCAGGAATCAAGTCAGCGTGAAGGAACCCTGCGGTCAATAAAATGAATAAAATCGCACCGTCAATGATAATAGCTGAAGTAGGTGGATGTTGCCCTCTTCTTAAGCCAAAAATCTCAAAGGTAAATGCTATAAAGAACATTATTATAAAAAAAGTTGTTATGCTTCCGAAATAAGACCAAAGCATGTTTATAAAAGCAGCATTAGAAATCGTAAAGAATGCTATTGCTAATGCAATTAAAAAGTTTACTCCTCTGTTTCTAAAGATTTTAGTAAGCTCCAAAATTCCAAATATTATTGCTAGAACAAATAAAAATGGAATCAAAGTTGTCTCTGATTGTAAAAACGGTATACCTGTATCCATAATAATCATAGTTTCGATTCTAATCCTCTTCTTTGAGCTTCAAGGTTTGCTTTTTGCATCTGAAGATAAGCTCTAGCGCCTGGTTCTATGCCAGGATTGTTTATTTCAGAGTTAAGCGCTGCTATTTGTTTTTTAATCGAGTCTACTTCTTCTTGTATGGCTCTTTTCTCGTTTTCCTTAGCCTTATTTTTAGCAAGCTCTTTTCCGGCTGCTCCCACTAGCTTCATTCCTGCAGTTGTTGCTGATGGATGGAAAACTATGCTTACGAAAAATAGGAATAAAGCCATACCTAAGGCAATATAAATCCAACCTACGAACCACATTACCAATCTCCCATACCAACCTGCATAAACAATATAGATGTAAGAGACTATTCCAACTAAGTAGCTAAATCCTTTATGAGGACCAGTGACTCTAGTAACAATACCAAATGAAAATGCATATAAAAATAAGAATAAGATGACATGAGGTATTAAAAAAAGATAGACAGTTTGGTCTGACAAAGTTGAATATTTTGACAATGTCATTGGGTCTATCTTCAAGACTTCTGAAAAAAGGAAACTTATTAAATCAGTTGCCATATCAAGAATATGCAAATTTGTATATTTAAATTATACCCAATAAGGTTGTATTGATTTAAGTGGTTTTGGTTGTTGGGCCTTAAACTCCCTAATATCATTCTTTATTTTTAAAAGATTAAAATAAGCTTGTTTTTCATTAAATTTTTCTATATTTATACTTCTGTTGAAAGCACTCTTTCTGACTTTATAAAAAGCTGCTAAGTCGTCTGCTTTTCTAACATCTCTACTTTTATAGTAATTCTCTAGCTCATCTGAGTATTTTAGATTTTCTAAAAGATCTTTTGCATGTGGTACTTGGATTTTTTCTTTAATCTCTTTAATAATTTTTTTAGCGTTATCTTTTCCAGACTCAGCTCCTATATTATATCCTCCTTTAAAGGCACTTATCCAACCTAGACCATAGTTCCATATCAAACCTCTCAAATCCATTGTTTGATATAATTCCATTAGGCTTGCTGGTCTATTACCATGTTGCAAACCTTCAACTAATCTACCTTCAGGAGTAACTTCTGTAAACATCCTAAAAGCATCATACAAGTCATCTTGCAACCCAGGTTCATCTTTTTTACCATAACCTTGAGCTTCCAATTCTTCAATTATTTGATCTTTATTACCAAAGTAATTAGGAAGAATATTCTTACCAGATTTCAATGCTATTAATTCTCTATCTAAAGATTGTATAGAAGCATTCTGAGAATTTACAAAACTAGATATTTCATTTATTCTTCCCGCTAAAGCATTTAATATATCTCCTTCATCTGGCATAGCTTTCACTAATATTTATTACTATATAGTAAATATAAAAAACTATCGTTTTAGTCTAAAAACGTCCAATTCCTCGCAAATCTCAAGTATAGCCCATGCCCAGACAATGGCCTCAAAGGACTTTAGATAATTCTTGTTTTTAAGGAAGTGTTTACTATCAGATATGTAAGCCTTCATATTTTCCATCATTTCCTCACCTTTCTTGTCCTTAACCTCTATTTTATCAATCAAAGGCTCGATTTTCTCAATCATTTTTACTGTCTCTTCTCTCATTGGAACAGCTCCAAAAAATCCTTTTCCTTAAAGTGCAATTTCCCAGGTATTATTAGAATTGTTGGTAGGTCAATATTCTTGTTTAAGAATTCCTTAGCAATATTATAATAAATTTTTGAATTCTCTCCTGCTTTTGAAAAAACAACTATTTCATCATAGTCTTTTACGATTTTTGCCTTTAATAGCATTTTCAAAGCTTCAGTAACAGTCATGTCTATGTTATTTTCTCTATCAATATCCAAAAGCAATAAAGTATGCAGACCTAGTTTCTTGTTGTTTTTTACTGTAGATTTAACGTTTTCTAGTTTTCCGCTCATGGGGACTGTGGCTGTTTTGCCGAATTTGTAAATCTGAAGACCAGTTTCACCAATAGCAGAGAATATTGAAGCATTATGGATTATTTTAACAGGAATTTTGCTTCTCTTTGCCTCATAAACTAAATCTATATGCGTTGTAGCAGCTAATGGATCTCCTGGAACAAATAAGGCAATATCATTCTTCTTTGCCTTTTCTAAGAAGATTTCTTGTTCTTCTTCCAGGTCCTTTCTTTTTAAGAGCTTGACTTCCTTACCAATCAATTTCTTTAATCCTTCCAACGAACCACTCCATATAGATGTATAAAGCTCGCAATAGCATTCGCAATTTTTGGCTATTTCTATTGCTTTCAGTGTCAAATCCTTCTCATCGTTCAAGCCTAAACCTATTAAGTAAAGCATAATTTAGATTAGGAATAAACAAATAAATAAAACCATTAGTTTTATATACTACTTATAAGTAATTACTATATGTGATAATCTGGGTAAAGCTGAAATAAAACATATACCTGGAACTACAATGTCAATGGGTACTTGTTTACATAAACCAGTATATGGTAATGTTGTTCAGACAACAGGACCTTTTGCAGTAACTGAAAATGGCCAAACAAATTATGTTAATTTTAACAGATGTTTAAAGAAAGATATGCATTGCGATGTACCAAGTTGTATTTTAAAGGATGATACAAGAGTATTTGACGGAATGCTAGGATATGCAGCAACAACTGAAGGTAATCCAAGACTTAAATCTCAATAACTAGTAAGAAACCAGGTCATTTTAAGAATAGCTTATAAAAATATTTATTTATGCGAATAGCCTACGATATCATTGGAAACAAAGAAAAATCTATAGCCTTACTAGGAGTTAATGTCAAAAATCCAAAGAAAGTAGCTAAAGAAATAATTAAAAGACATAAAGCTGTTAAATCAGTTCTACAAAAGCTTTCTGAAAGAAAAGATACTTTTCGTCTTTATCCTTGCAAGCTAATAGCTGGAAACAAAAACACTGAAGTTATTCACAAAGAATATGGTTATTTTCTAAAACTAGATCCTCAAAAAACTTATTTCTCTCCTCGTGAGTCAACAGAAAGGCAAAGAATAGCTGAAATGGTAAAGCCTAGGGAAGAAATACTAGTTATGTTTTCTGGTGCTTGCCCTTATCCCA
>Ga0315277_10006256_pt1 | contig 15646 bp, 14 predicted proteins | sample YL17G05_15_MG_FD_203695 | JGI IMG/M metagenome (GOLD analysis project Ga0315277, IMG submission 203695) | Sediment microbial communities from Yellowstone Lake, YNP, Wyoming, USA - YL17G05_15 | ecosystem: Environmental > Aquatic > Freshwater > Lake > Sediment | place: USA: Wyoming | collected...
AGGATCTTCGTTGAACTCTGAGATCTAGCATCATAAATCTCCACGTTCTAGGGCATGCACGCGCTATACATCCACCGTGCCACCTGATTCGATAGTTTTTCCTGCGTACATGGCAACAACCTGATTCACCAATTCGGCGAAGAAATAGGGATAAGAACAAAGCCAAAAGAGCCAGCAAAGAAGACGTATCAAGAGATCCTCTGGCGGTGGACGCTCTACCATGAATCGCACAAACCCAAGTTATGATTCGTTGCTGAGTTCTCACATCAAGAGAATCCTGGAAGTACTGAAACAACCATCGATCTTCTGTGATCTACCAAATATCCGTAGATGTGCTGAACTCTACGTGAAATATCTGAGAGAAGCAGGTTTCCAGAAGACATCACTAGTAGAGACCGGTCGAAGTCCTATCGTACAGGCAGAATACTACTGTGGTGCACCCAAGACAGTCTTAATTTACAGCTACTTCGACATGCTTCCTCAGGAGAATGAGACGCACGAAGTCAAAGCAGAGATCACTAACATCAGCCCATTTGGAAGATGTCTGATAGGTAGAGGTATAGCAAGCAAAGGTGCAGGAGTCGCGTTCATCAACGCGGTCGAAGGCTTTCTCAACGTTCAAGGAAGACTACCTGTCAATGTGAAGTTTCTAGCCGAAGGCGAAGAAATGTATGGAAGCGATCACATACCCTGGTTCATCAACCATCACGGACAATGGCTTCACGACATTGATGCGGTGTACGTTCCTTCCATGAGTCAGGGTCTCGATGGCAGACCCATTTCAATTAGTCTAGGAGGAAAAGGATTCATCGGCTTTGAACTCACGTGCTCAGGTGCTAATTGGGGAAGAGGGCCGAAAGGCCGTGACGCTCACAGCAGTACGAAGTCTATAGTAGACAGTCCGATGTGGCGTCTTGTAAAGGCGATCAACACCCTCGTCTCTGACGATGACGAGAGAATTCTGATCGATGGATTCTTCGAGAATGTCCGATCTCCAACAGCAAAAGAAAAGGAACTTGCCCTAGAACTATACAATTCGTTGAACGAGGAAATTCTCAAGAAAAGACTGGATGTCGACACGTTCCTGCATGACTCAAAGGGAATAGACGTTCTTATGCACTACCTTTTTGATCCTACTCTGAATATGGAAGGTATTCCCCTTACATCCGTTGACCCAGTCGGAGTAGTCTCTCACAAGGCTACAGCTAAACTCCAATCAAGAATCGTTCCTGATCAAACTGTGAGTGAGATAATAGAAAAGATCAGATCTCATTTGAGAAGATGTGGGTATGGTGACATAGAAATAAGGACGCTCTATGGGTTCGGGCCAGCAAGAACGAGTTTAGATGCACCCATAATTCAAGCTGTTCTGAGACTGTACGGTGACGCAGGTTTGGAACCTCCCGCTGTCTATCCCTCATCTCCCGCTAGTTCACCTGTCAATGCTCTCAACAACACCTTGGGAATCCCATGTGCCTCAGGAGGGCTGGGGCATGTTGGCAGAGAGCAGGAGATGGAATATCTTGTCTTGGACGACTGCGGAAGAATTGCAGGACTTGCCCAAATCGAAAAGTCGTTCATTGATGTCTTGCATAACTATTTTGAGCACTCAATCGGTGATCAGCGCAATACGCTACGTTAGTATATCGTCATACCCGCCCAACCATGTGTGACGAAGAACAAACGCAAGTACCGGACGCATAGCATTATATTGAGACATGGCAGAGTCTGCGCAGTCAAACATTTCATCGGAGATGGTGAAGACGAAGGTTCAATATGACTATGGACTAGGTGACGAAGAGAGAAGGGCTATCCTTACTGTTCTTCAAGGAGACAAGTTTGTTGGACACGAGCAAAAGAGGAAGCTTGAGAAAGAGTTTTGTGATTACATCGGAGCGAAGTATACCGTTGCTTTGAGTTCAGGTACTGCTGGAATACATTGTTCTTTGTTGGCATTGGGCGTCCAGGCGGGAGACGAAGTGATAACCGTGGCAAACACTCATTCCACGCCCGCCATGTGCATTATGAACGCCGGGGCCAAACCTGTCCTTGTCGACATTGACGAAGAGACTCTGAATATCGATCCGAGGAAAATAGAAGAGAAGATTACTCCGAGAACTAAGGCGCTGATGCCTGTACATTCAAACGGGCATCCGTACGATGTTGATCCGGTCAAAGAAGTGGCACAGAAGCATGGCCTACGGGTCATTGAGGATGCAGCTCAATCTCTTGGTGCCAAATACAGGGGGAAACGTTTGGGCACTTTCGGAGAGGTGGGCATATACAGTTTCGCCCGACATAAGCACGTAATTGCAGGTGGATGGGGAGGCATAATAGTCACTAACGACGAAGAAATCGCGGACATCGTAAGGGCCTTCGCCTCTCAAGGAAGAGATGGACGGTATGAGGAAAAGGGCGAATACGGAGTACCGATGGGGCTATCTGGCAAGGTAGGATACAGCTACTGGCTGAGCGAGGTCAATGCAGCGATCGCACGAGTACAATTCAGGAAGTTCAGGACTGGGTCTCTGAGAGTTGAGGAGAGAAGGAGAAACGCAGAGAGATACAATGAACTGCTCGAAGGCATCCCTCCTGTCCAGACTCCGATCGAAAAGGAATGGGCCTACCACAGCTACTGCCGGTATGTGGTGAGAGCGAAGGATAGGGATCGATTGTACACTTATCTGACAAAGAAAGGCATCTATGTAGCTGTACACTACTACACTCCAACCTATCGAGAACCATATTACACTGAGAGATTCGGCCTCACAAACGAGAGCTTTCCATTCACGGAGAGAGCATCTAAGGAGGTGTTGACCCTTCCAAGTTGGCCACAACTGACTGAGAAACAGCTGGTCTATGTCACTAACTCAATCAAGAAGTTCTATCAGAGTGCTTAGTGACTTGGTTATGAAGGCGTCTTGAGTACGTGCATTGAGGCCATGAGAATACCGTCTCTTGGTCAATTGTAGTTCGTAATTTAGGTGAAGAACTCTAGCCAGAAATTCGCTCCGACTTAGCGGTGTAAGGTTTGAACAGGTTGATGAATCTTATCCAAGAGGAGTTGTCTGGTCATCGAGCCAAACAGCATGCTGCTTATCTGACTCAGTTCATGAGGACTCCGGCTTCTTCAGGAATACGGTCTAGCTTGGACTATGCTGAAAACCAGATGCGAAGTTATGGCTTGGATAGAGTTACTCGAATGGAATTCGAAATCGAGTCAGGATGGGATGTTTCTGATGCAGAACTCAGAATGGTCTCTCCGACGGAAGACACAATTGTATCATACAGCGAAGCTCCAACCTGCATCCAGTGGTGGTCAAATGGGACTCCGAAGGAGGGAGTGACCGCAGAGCTAGTAGACGTTGGATCAGGCCTTCTTGAAAATGATTACGGGAGAAAGAACGTTGAAGGGAAAGTCGTGTTGGCGTCTGGTGATGGGCATGCCGAAGGCAACGATCATGCATATTCGCTTGCTATGCGATTCGGTGCAATAGGGCTCGTGACTGATTCTCTCCTATATCCACAACCGCCAACCAGAACTCGCGTTAGCCAACCTGATGCTGTTCAAATGCTTCGCACCCCTAAGCTAGGAAAAGGTTGGGCATTCAGCATTTCATTCACGAAGGCGCAAATGCTGCGCAGGTTGCTTGAACAAGGCCCAGTGAAGGTATGGGCCCGGGTCGATGCAAAGAACTATCGGGGAAAAGATCGTGTTCTGATCGGAGAGATCACTGGCGCAGAGAAAACCGACGAAGAGATCTGGTTCGTCGCACATTGCTCAGGCACCAAGCCAGGAGCAAACTGTGCGGCTGGAGTCGGACTATGGCTTGAACAAGCAAGGTTGTACACACACCTCATCCGAACAGGAAGAATAGCCAGGCCTAGGAGGACGATTCGCTTCATTCTCGGAACTGAAGGACTAGGCATCAACGCCTACCTCAATCACCTAGGTGAGAGAATACCCAAGGTCCCATGCGCCTTCGTCTACTGCAGCGTTGGCAACGATCAAGAGAAGTGCAATTCTTCTTTGGTCATGTTCAAGTCGCCGGAATCAATTCCATCATACGTGAACCATATTTGCCAATACGCAATTGAGGTGGCATCGAAGGATGCCACTCCTCCGTTCAAAGATGTGTCACGGGATCTATCTCTGATTCGATTCAACGTCGCTCCTTACACGCCTTGGAGCGACAATAGTACGCTCATGCGATTCAAAATCGCTTGTCCCCTATTCATGTCATGGCCTGACACTCATTTCCACACGCAGTTTCTCACAGCAGACAAGATCGATCCCGAGATCCTTGCACGTTGCGGACTGGTCACATCGAGCGTAGGCCTATTCATCGCGGACGCTGGCATAGATGAAGCCAGAGCTATGTTGATAGAAGTGAAGCGAAGAGAAGAACAGACGCTCGCGTCCACGACATCTGAAGCTTATCACGCGCTTATGGAAGTAAGGGGCCTTCCTGTAACCGGGAGGCCTGTCGACTCAATTCGTGGCGAATACGAGACAAGGATCAAGTATGTGCTGCAAAGAGCATTAGGTGCTATCAACGCCTTGGAAGGACTTGTGTCTTCGAACAAGGAACTGAAAGAATTCGGAGCTGAATGTGGCCAGGCTCAGCAGAAGTTGATTAGAAAGGCATCTGAAGAGCGAACGCTCTTGAGTTCACTGATCTCCAAGCGGGGGTGACAGCGATGGATCTCGCGAGAATCATTCCTGTTGTCAAAAGGAACGAGCGATTCAATCTTGATCGTAAGAGTCGGTGGGATCTGTGTCTCAAAATGAAGGCACATGACCCCAACGTCAACTTCTACAGCATTAGGCCACTTGGTAACGAGTTTGCCAATTGGGTTGATGGAAAGAGATCGGTTCCAGAGATCGCAACAGCAGTGTCCTGCGAATACTCAATCAAGATCAAACCAGAACATATGATGAAGTATTTGCAGCACATGAAGGATCAAGGCCTGATAGATTTCTGAGGCGCGTCAGAACTCCAGTGTTCTTTCCTGAATCAGTCTTATATCTGCAGTCAGAGTGAGGATCAGCCACACGGTGCCATTTTGTGTCCGCCATTTTGATGGGAAAGGAATACCCGCCTCCAAGAGTGATCAGAGTCAGAGGATCCAGCCGAGAGATGGGGCGACAACATGGAGAGCAATTGAAGGATCTTCTCCTTCGATACAAAACTTCCACGAAATCATCATATGAACGTGTTGGATACGTGGGTGAAAGACTTGCGAAGACCATCGCACTAAATGAGAAGGCACTCGAACGTGTATTGCCCTCACTTATGGAGGAGCTGCGGGGGGTAGCGGAAGGAGCCCAGATGCTCTATGATGACATACTGTCAATGTACCTGTGTCCTGAGATTGTCTCCGTACAACCTCCTGATGTGGTCTATCGGAGATACTATCGAGAGGAGAGTCAAGATGGATGTACTTCATTTGCTGCTTGTGGCAAGGCTACGAAGGATGGTGCGCCGCTTCTAGCTCAGACCAGAGATTCCTCTCCATCCGGAGTGGAATACAGGATAACTGTGATTTCCGAACCTGCAGACGGCTACAGCTATGTTGCGCATTCAAGACCCACGTTGAACGGTGGGTACGGTGTGAACTCAAAAGGAATCTCAATAGCCGCCCCCACAGTACATACCTTGGACAGTGTCACAGCAATCAACTCTGACAAACCCTCCGGTATCACTGATTCGACACTGAGCAAGATTGTGATGGAAAACTGCGCATCAGTTGATGAAGCACTGAAATATGCCGAGGCGAAGCCGGGAGGATATATGGGACTCAACGTGCTTCTCATCGATCAAGAAGACAACATGGCTAAGATTGAGAGAGCTTACGACTCGATCAACACGATCCGCCCTGAGAGGGCATCGTACGCCGTGAACTTCACGATGGCTGCAACGAATCACTTCTCGTCCAGACAGATGAACCGACTAGGCCCTTCTGGTGAAAAGGACTACGCCAGTAGCTGTCACAGATACGATCGCATAAAGGAGCTTCTCACGTCTCAAGCAGGCCACATGAATCACGACACGTTCGAGGACTTCTCAAGAGACCATTGCAACGGTCCCGGAGATCTTTCCATATGTAGACATGGAAAGGCGATCTGTACGAATTCTGCATTCATAATTGAACCTGCAAAACGCAGATTCCATGTCCTGACAGGCACTCCCTGCCAGAACAAGTACACAACTTTTCATTGCCCAAGCTAGAGAGTTGCTGAGAAATGCGACAATTCTCGGGCGTGGACATCTTAGCGCGCGCAGATTCTGTGCGGGTTCTTGGATGAATCGGCCAGGCTTGTTCTGCTTATCCTGATTCATTATCGATAGCCGCTCCCATTCACATCAGGCCCGTGATCTGGGCGGGTGCCCAAAGACGATTCCTGAAGGTTCTCCAATATAGCCAAGATATCATGCTGCCTCCAGCTTCAGGAGTAGTGGGCTCGAATTTCAGAGTTCGTCAGGAATCGCATAAGAATTTGAAAGTGGAAGTCTAAGAACAAAGCCAGTGTTAACGCCTGCTACAGATCATGTGGGAATGCTTCCCTATCTGCCTGGATAGCGTTCTTGTGGCAAAAGGTCCAGTTTTCCGAATTCATTCACGAACTCGGCCAGATAGTCTGTTAGGATCTCTAAGTACTTTTCTCCCTTTTCTCCGCTAGCCTGCGACGCGGGGTATTTTTCGGGCTCCATGAAGCCCTGATCACTTATGTCCCCCATATAGAATCGACCACCAATAGAGCCCTTGCCAAACTCCATACCACTCCGCAGATATATCCTGTCACTTAGCTTTCTGCCAAGATTCGGAGGTTTGTACAAGTCCATCCGAACCCTAGCCGGATTGATGGCCAAGTTCAAACTTGTCTCCTTCTGACCGCCGTGGTCGTGGAATGGAAAGATTGCGTTGAGCTCTTGTATTGATTCATCGATCTCCGGACGGAACCACCGGGGAACAACGCACATGACTCCATGCTTCCTGCGCAGCATCAGGCCCACTGTCTCCATTGCATCAAGGTTTCCGCCGTGACCGGACAGGAAAATGAAGCGTCTTATTCCCCATTTCATCAGTGATTCGCACATCTCAGTCAGTATTGTCTCGAGTGTCTGTCGTGTGAATGTCATTCCTCCTGGGAAATCCATCTGGTACGGAGACCATCCCACAGGGATCGACGGCGCTACTATCACATCTGTCTTCTGTCCGATGCGTCTAGCCACCTCGCTCGCCGTGAAAGTATCTGTACCCAGCGGGTTGTGAGGACCATGAGTTTCATTACTGCCGACAGGTATGATCGCAACGTCTGTTTTCTTGAAGGCCTCCTCGGCCTCCTTCCATGTCATGTCAGCGAGAAATACTTTCTTCATTTTGAGCGATTCTCCTATTCAGCACTAGACTAAGCGTACAATCTCAGTTGCTCCGGGTATACTTAAGATTTCAGTATCTCGCGCTCCAGCTTCTTGCATTGTTGTTTTCATTATGTCAATTTGATGAGGATCACTCATGAGTGTATCAAGTAGCGCGCTAGAAAAGATGAAAGCGTCTGTTTGGTTGTATTCTTTTGTGGTTGGCCGGGTTCGGCAAGAAGCTGACCGTTGACGGTCGGGCGCTAGAATGAACCCGTATGGCGATGTGGCTTTCTGAATGCTCCCCTGGGCGAGCGGATAGGAGTCTGCTGCAGGTCTAGGCCAACCAGACAGGAAATGAATGAAGCGATGAACTATGTTGGAATAGACGTGCATAAGCAGTCGTTTCAAGCAGCTGTCGTCGACGAAGGGGGAAACCTAGCAAAGATGGAGAGATCCTACGACCCGATAAGCACGAAGGCCCGGAGAGAGCATCATGCTCAACAGACTTCGTAATGGCTGCGACAAACCACTTCATCAGAGAAAACGAATGAACTGGGGCCATCAAGCGAGAGAGACTATGCCAGTAGCCACCACATATACGATCGCATAATGGAGCTCCTTACGTCATAAGCAGGCCACATATCCCATGACGTGTTCGAAGACTTTTCAAGAGACAATGGCGACGGCCCGGGAGATCTATCCATTTGCCGACACGGAAAGGCAATCTGGCACCAATTCCATGTTCCTCGTTGAACTGAAAGAACATGGATTCCACTTTCTGACTGGCATTCCTTGCCAGAACAGGTTCGCAGCATTTGAATTTCCGAGCTAGCCGATCACCGATTATGGGCTCCCAGTCTTCCGGAGAGTAGATCTCAGGAGAACACGCACCTCATCTATGGTCGTGTCAAGTCCGATTATCCTGATACTGACGAGTACTGCGTCAAGACTAAGGAAAAAGATGCACATGGATCTGGAGGTCTTCATAGAGCGTGTTCAGGTTCTCAGAGACATCATGGCTGAGTCCAGAATCGGTTTTCGCCCAGTGCCTGTGAGAGATGGGCTATCTGTCGCATTCGGTCAACTCCACTCAAAGACCTCCAACAAAACCTTGCTGTGTTATGATCATCATAGTGTGAAGCCGATAGATCCCAGCATTCGAATCGGTGTCCGACCCATTCTCGACCGAAATCAGAAACAACGGAGTGCATGCTCATGGGGCAGACTCACGGTACGACGTCCTTAAGTCCACACAAATAGCTTCAATATAGAGACAGATCAGTAACAAGGGACCTAGAAATGATAATTGATGCTCATGTTCACATAGGAGAACTTGACAGCAAATCCAAGCATTTTGGAACAGCGCCGCGAAAATTCACAGCTGACGACATGATACAGCTGATGAACAAGAACCATGTAGACAAGGCTGTCTCGAATTGCATCGGACGAATGCTCGACTATGACGACTTCAAGGAGAAGAACATGATTATTGCCGATGCGTTCTCAAAACACCCTACCCGCATCCTAGGGTTTGTCCGAGTCAACCCATGGCTAGAAGATTGCGTCGAACACATGAAGCAGGCAATCCAAGAATGGGGATTCAAAGGGCTCAAGTTGCATCCAATTACGGAGTCCTTTCAGGCCAACGATGAACTCGTCTACCCTTTGATGGAAGAGGCCTCACGTCTGAAGGTTCCGGTTCAGATTCACAGTCATCAGCCAGGATCCCAACCTGCACTCATCGGGGATCTAGCTGATCGCTTTCCTGATGTGACTGTGATCATGGCACACATGGGTATGGCGATGTACAAAGACGCAATCTTTGTCGCAAGGAAATGTCCTAACGTAGTCTTGGAGACATCTGCGCAGCCATGGACACATCGAATTTGCAGAACTGTTGTAGATAACATAGGGGTCACTAGGCTCGTCTTTGGCTCAGACGCACCGTTACACCATCAAGAGATAGAACTCAAGAAGGTACAGATGGCAGGCCTATCCGAAGAGGAACTGCGGCTCGTGCTGGGGGAGAACATGGCGAGGATCGTGGGTATTCAGGCCTAGACTAGTGTGACCATTTCCCTTTTCACATCATCTCAGTACATTACGTGACCAGACCATGACTCGAAGCGATGTAAAATGGAGTATCTTCTTTCGGAAATGACTTGGGAAGAAGCGAAAGGTATCTTTTCAAAACTGGATTTGGCAATAATGTCGGTTGGGAGCACTGAGGCACGTGGTCCTCATTTTCGAGTGTTCTCGTGCTAATGTCTTATCAGTTTTCCTCCATTGACGTCGATCGTCACTCCATGTATGTAGCTAGATCGATCGGAAGCAAGGAAAACAGCCACGTTCGCTATGTCTCTTGGTATTCCTAGTCTGCCCAGCGGGATCGTCTTAAGGAGCTGTTCGTTTTCTTCTGGTGTTGACAACATTCCAGCAGTCTGGGTGCCGTCAGGATCTGCGCCAGCGATATCACCCGGAGATATGCAGTTTACTCTGATGTTGTAAGGGCCTAGTTGCAGAGCGAGAGTCTTGGTCAGATTGACTATGCCTGCCTTAGATACATTGTAGTGAAAGCCAGACCCCGCTTGCCCATTGGATCCGATGAAGGCTGCGGTAGAAGCTATGCTAATGATGACTCCGGATCTCTGTCTCTTCATAGTTGGTATTACTGCCTTTGAGCAGAGAAAGAAACCCCTCAGGTTTATGGCCATCAACCGATCCCACTCCTCCTCGGTTAAGTTTTCAACCAATCGATGGGTTGAATCATCCAGCGATCCGCTCAGCCAGCCAATTCCCGCATTGCTCACCAAGATGTCTATCTTTCCAAATCTCTCCAGTGCCTTCTTGACCATCTGATTCACAGAGTCAAAGCGTGAGACATCAGTCACGATGGGCACAGCATTTCCTCCCTTTGATTGTATCCCGTTTGCCACATCCTGAGCTCTCCTAGCATTCCTTTCTGCAACAACTACTGAAGCTCCTTCGTCTGAGTAAGCCTGTGCAATGGATTTTCCTATCCCGCTGCCACTACCTGTGACAACTGCAACTCTTCCGTCAAGTTCTCCCATTTTCATCCCCATCAAGCACTGGTCGGCAGAGAGTATAATATTGCTTCGATATCATCGTGCCTTCCTCAAGTGTGGCGCGACTACCAATTGAAGGGAGCTTAGACGACACTGGCGTGTGAATTGTTCTGATTGAAATCATCTTTCTTGTGCGGATATAGCGAATTCTTTGCGCGCACTGTCTCGAGCGACGGGCTAGTCTGGGCAGTGGGAAGCAGAATTAGTACAGATCTTTGTTTCATGTCTGCAGATAGGGTGCTCTCCCGATCCCTCGAAATGATCTCTCGTAGATTTCATGAACTGGTGAAGATCCGTCCGTCCCGCGCGGGATGTGCAGATTTCACTGCTCGAGCACGAATCTCAGTGGAATAAGCCTAGGAGAATAGTCGGCAGTCTTAATTATCGTACGCATGTTCTGAGAGGTGTTGTGGAAACATGAGTAGCCGGAAAGATCGATACGTGGACGTCTCTGGCACAAAAACCCATTTTATTGAAGCAGGACAAGGAGAGACACTCATGCTCGTGCACGGGGGAGGACTATTCTCATGTGCAGAGATCAACTGGGGTTTTGTCATTGAATCTCTGGCCAAACATTTCCATGTCCTTGCTGCCGATCAGATCGGCTTCGGGTACACACCGATCCCTCACGAGGACTACTCACTGAAAGCTAGGGGAGATCATCTGATCGCGTTCTTGGAAACACTCAACGAGAAGAGGGTTCATATTGTAGGTAATTCACACGGAGGATGGCTGGCAACATACATTTCAATCAGATGCCCCGATCTGGTCAGAAAACTCGTCATTGTTAACAGTGGTAGTGTGTCGTCTCCTCTTACTATAGACAGTCCTGGCTTGGAAAAGGAATTTCCGACCATGTTCGACAAGTCGAGCTACACGACTCCGCCTACACTTGAATCTGTTCGTGAAGCGTTGTTGGAGAACACCTTCCACAAGGAATTGGTGACACCTGAGCGGGTCAGGAAGGCCTTCGAAATAGCTGTAAGGAACTTTGAAACACATAGACTGCGGACAGATTACACTGAGACATCCGTCGAGGCGCGCAACAGAAATGTGAGCATCAATGGGAAGCACATCTCTGAGCATGTGCAACAACTGAAGATGCCTGTACTGCTGATATGGGGAAGACATGATGAGGGAGTGGCTCGTCTGGAGAATGGTCTGCGTCTTCTGAGTAGAATCCCTGGGGCTGAGATGCACATACTTGACTACGCAAAGCACCTTCCGATGGTCGATCAATCGAAGAGGTTCGTATCGGTTGTAACAGACTTTCTCAATGGTTAACCGCACTAAGCACTGCTGTTCTCGCCCGTACTTCGAAACATTTCAAAGAGGCAGAAGTTGCGCGGTGCGGGAGAAGTCTCAGTGACTCAGGTTTGCTCTGGTATCGGTGCTTGCAGGATTTTGATTTTCCGGAATTCTCTGGCAAAGTCCGGCAGGGAATTTGACGAATCGGAGTCCTCTGTCAATTGAAGCAAGTGCACATAGAACTGATTTCTGCAGAGACCTTTGGACGTCACTAGCCGCTAGGAACCAATCTCGTGGAAGAACCGCACATTATGTGCTCTGGTTGTCAAGTCATTTAGCGTGAATCAAGCAAACGCGAGAGGACAACATGCTGATCTGTCTTGTCTGAGTTGTGCGGTGGAATCGCAAGCGATTTCAGTATGCAACGAGTAAGATGTAGGTCAGGTGGACTTGCTCTTGAAAGATCTGAAACGCGAAATCATTGACCTTGTCGAACATCACAGGAAAGAACTCATCTCAATGAGTGATTGGTTGAAAGCTAACCCTGAGATAGGGCATCAGGAATACCTCGCTTCATGGCTTCTGTCATCTTTCTTGGAGAAGGATGGAATGGATGTTGAGCGAGGAGTTGCTGGACTAGAGACCGCGTTTAGGTCCGTCAGTCGTGGAAGAAGAGACAAACCAGTCGTTGCACTAATGGCTGAATACGACGCATTGCCGGAGATCGGACATGGTTGTGGGCATAACATAATAGCTACTTCGGCAATCGGAGCCGCCGTTGCTCTCAACAAGATCATGCCAAGAGTTGATGGAACACTTGTCGTCCTTGGGTGTCCCGCCGAAGAAGACTATGTTGAGAATGCCGGTGGAAAAATAATCATGGTGGAAAAAGGGGTCTTTGACGAGATCGATTGCGCCATGATGGTACACCCATCACCTGATGTGAGCTATATGAAGAGATCTAGCTCCATGGCGCGCGTTGGACTTCGCATATCTTTTGTCAGATATCCACTCTCTCAGCCGAGAATGGTGTCCGACGCTGTTACTGCCTTGTCGTCCCATATTGAACATCTGAACAAAGACATGACTTTGAGAATAATCATTGAGAAGATCACCAGATTACCTGATCACGTTGACATTAGTATGAAAGTGGATGCACCAGACGTTCCAACCGTTCTAGAATTGTCGCGCAACCTCACCTTAGAAGCAAATAGAATCGCGACGAAATCTGGAGTCCTGATGTTTCAAAGGTATTTCACCAAGACATATTCAAACATGATATGGAATTCGGCTTTGTCAGACGCATTCAAGGCAAATCTGAACGAGTTGGGGGAACATACTATCAGTGATATTGACAGACCTAACGTCGGAGATGAAAGCAACGTCAGCCTTGTTGTTCCCACCATCTGCACATGGATAAGAATCAGTGACAGACCACTACCTAATCACAGTCGAGAGTTTGCTGACTCGACTGTCTCAGATTTTGCTCATGAGGCTATTATGTTGGGAGCGAAAGCCCTTGCAATGACCGCTCTCGATATTTTCACAAATGCTGAGCTGGTTAAGAAGGCCAGGCATGAGTTTGCCCAAGTAGTGAAGTCTTGAATGCACATGCTGTCGACGACTCAACACCTCAGTCAACAACTATGGAGGTAGCAGATGATCCAAGAATGGGCCTTCCTGAAGGACGTAGATCTGTGTCTCAAGCCAATAGCAGTCAGGCAATCTCTCTTAACGAAATGTCGAACTGAACAAGTTCTTGTCCGACTGGTTTTCCTGGTGCGAGAAGGAACGCGAGAACAACTTTCAGTCTGTTGCTCAGTTCATGGGCTCACGGTGGCAGGCGACCAGATGCCCCTTCATCTCTATGAGCTCTGGTTCTGACTCAGCGCAGATCTTCTTGGGACAAGGGCATCTCGGATGGAATCTGCATCCCTGTGGTACGTCGATAGGACTTGGCATCTCTCCATGAAGGCGAATCTTCTCCCTCTTTACTGTAGGATCAGGAATGGGAATCGACGCGAGGAGGGCCTTAGTATATGGGTGTTGAGGGTTCTCGAAAAGAGTTTCAGACTCTGCCAGTTCAACTATTTTTCCTAGGTACATGACACCGACAGTATCACTCAGGTATCTCACAACAGAAAGATCATGAGCAATCAGAAAGTATGTGAGTCCCAGCTCAGCCTTAATTTTCTGAAGGAGGTTGAGAATCTGAGATCTGATCGAGATGTCGAGTGACGAAACCGGCTCATCCAGCACAAGTAGTCTGGGCTTTGGGGCGAGAGCCCTAGCTATGCCGATGCGTTGCCTTTGGCCACCGCTGAATTCGTGAGGATAACGATCCAGAAAACGTGATCCGGGCGAAAGTCCCACCATCTCCAGTAGCTCTGCCACGGACTGGCGTACCTCGCTACCTTTTGCAATACCGTGCAAGATAAGTGGGCGACCCACTATCTCCTCTACAGTTTTTCGCGGATTCAGTGATGCGAATGGATCCTGAAAGACAATCTGCATTTCTCGCCGAAGATTTCTCATTTCTTCTGCAGAGATGCGAAATAGGTCACGTCCTTCGAAGAAAATTCTGCCTGATGTGGGGTCGATTAGACGCATTATCGTTCGCGCCAGTGTTGTCTTGCCGCTTCCAGTCTCTCCGACAAGAGACATTGTCTCGTTCTTGTTGATCCCAAAGCTTACGCCATCCACTGCGCGCAAGAACAGAGGGCCCTTTCTTCGCTTGAACATGTCCAAGAATCCAGTCTTAACGGGGAAGTGGACTCTTAGGTCTGTGACCTCAACGAACCTATCTGTTGGCATAGTAGGCTTCACTCATCAACCATAGATCTTCTCGGCGAAGTGACATGCAGTTCTGTGTCCAGTCTTCAATTCGACAACGGCTGGCTCTGCTTCAAGGCAGAGCTTGGCCACATGTGGGCAACGTGGGTTGAAACGGCATCCCGGAGGGGGATCAACAGCGTCTGGTATGTTGCCCTCTATTACGTTGAGCTGTTTCTTTCCCCAGTCGACTCGCGGAATGGATCTTAAGAGTCCCTCAGTGTACGGATTGATTGGATTCCTGAACACGTCAAGCGTCTCGCCCATTTCCATCACTTTTCCAGCATACATGACAACAACCTGATCTGTCAACTCGGCAACTACTCCAAGATCATGAGTTATTACCATGACTGTCATTCCCAGCTTCTTTTTCAGGTCTCTGAGTAACTCCAGTATTTCGTCTTGGACAATCACGTCAAGTGCTGTCGTGGGCTCGTCTGCAATAAGCAGGTCTGGGTTGCAGGAAACAGCTATGGCCAGCAGTATTCTTTGCCTCATTCCCCCACTCAGTTGGTGTGGATAGTCTTTGGCACGTACTTCCGGTGAAGGTATTCCCACAAGTCTCATCGCCTCAACTGCTCTATCATATGCTTCCTTCCTGCTTGCCTGCCCATGTAGAAGTAATGCTTCTGCGATCTGGTCTCCGACTCGAAGTACAGGATTCAGATACGTCATGGGATCTTGGAAACTCATGGATATGTGTTTTCCGCGGATCTGGCGCATCTCCTGCTCGGTCTTCTCTGTGAGATTTCCGAGGCCAGCGAATTCGATTCGTCCCGACACAATTCTCCCTGGGGGGGAGGGAATGAGTCGCATGACAGTCAACGCTGTGACAGATTTTCCTGAGCCAGATTCACCCACTACTCCCAGAGTCTGCCCTCGTTGGAGATCGAAACTGATTCCGTCAACCGCCTTTACAACTCCCGTTGATGTAAAGAAATGCGTGCGTAGATCCTGAATCGAAAGAAGACTTGCCTTGTTCACTTGTTTCTACCTCTCCTTCAGATGAGGATTCAGCGCATCGTTGAGGCCGTCTCCCAGAAGATTGAAGGCAATGACCGTAGCCGTTATGGCCAGGCCTGGGGCTATCGTCGTCCAAGGAGCCCTGCGGAA
>Ga0315277_10006258_pt1 | contig 15644 bp, 13 predicted proteins | sample YL17G05_15_MG_FD_203695 | JGI IMG/M metagenome (GOLD analysis project Ga0315277, IMG submission 203695) | Sediment microbial communities from Yellowstone Lake, YNP, Wyoming, USA - YL17G05_15 | ecosystem: Environmental > Aquatic > Freshwater > Lake > Sediment | place: USA: Wyoming | collected...
TTAGTCATTGCTTAAACCTGCCAATGTATTTTCGAGTTGTTCCCTCGTGGGCAGTGTGCCCGTTGCACCGATGCCGGTAGCGCACAGGCTGCCGAGAGTAACGGCCATACGCCCGCACTCCCTCAGCGGCATGCCGTCGAGGTATCCTGCTAAGAAACCGGCGCAGAAGGCATCGCCGCATCCGGTGGTGTCAACAACTTTAACTTTAAGCGCGGGAAGCATTATTTCATTGTCCCCGCCCCTGAAGTAACCCCCATCCGCGCCCTGCTTGATGCCCACAATATTTACCCCTTTTGAAAGGAAGAACCGGGCCATCTCGCGGACATTATCCTCGCCGGACATCATCCTTGCTTCCTCCGCCGAGGGGAGGAATATGTCGATATAATCAAACATCGGGGCGGCTATCTCCCACCACCTGCCGGATGGATCCCAGGCAGTATCCACGCTGGTTGTAAGGCCTATTTCCTTCGCTTTTTTGAGGACCGATGCGGCGCCGTGGCCGTCAAATGCGTCCATCAGAAAAGTCCCGGCGACATGCAGATGTCGCGCGAGCTCGAGCGGCTGCAGGTCAAGGTCATCAGCAGTAAAAGCGGCGTTCGCCCCTTTGAAGTGGAGGAAGCTCCGGTCGCCGTCAGGGGATACAAGCACGGTTGTGACGCTGGTTGCGGCGTTTTCGAGGTGGATGATGCCCGTGGTGTCGATTTTTTCATCCATAAGCATATTGATAATGAAATCGCCGAGCCCGTAATCGCCGACGGCACCGATGACCATTGTTTCGTAACCCAGCCGGGAAAGGCCGACAGCGGTATTCGCGGCGCATCCGCCTAAGGAAAGGTCTATGGAATCAACCGTGGTGAGCTTGCCTTTTTCGGGCAGCGTACTTACCGACTTGACGATGACATCCGCGACGAGGATTCCCAAGCTGACGACATCCACGCTCAAACAACCTCCTGCAATTGTATGTGCCTCAGGTTTCCCCATTTGATGCACCTGGGCAGAGGCATGATATGTATCGGTACTGCTGAACCGTTTTTACAGTGTTGGTAAATTATATGATATCAGGGGGGCAAATCAAAACTTGGGAGACGCGGATAGCAGCTACTTCCCGAAGACGGGAAGATAGCTGCTACCGCAATGGATGATCTCACTGGATACGCCGACTTTCCAGTCGGCATGCCGGTCTGAAGACCGGCGTTCCAAGCCCCGCCTTTGGCGGGGTTGGAAAACCGGCGTACCCGGTGCGGGATCCATGCCGGTTGAGGCGTGGTTGCTACACATTTTTAAAATTCTCAGAGCATTAAATCCGTATTATTGTGGCGCCCACAAACGAGTCTTCGAGTTTGTGGGTGTTTCATATTATAGTATTTACTGATTAACTTTACTTAATCTAATCACCCACATCCTCGCGGATGAGCCTTCGCCAAGGCTACGGCTCACAGGCTCGGCTGTGGGCGGCACCCGGAGATGGCAGGCTTGAAAGCCTGCCCCACACAAGGGGTCCAAGGGTTTAGGGAGGTCAGGGGGATCGGAAATATTCATGGATTGATTTTATGACATATTCAACTTGGGCGTCTGCTAAGTGGGGGAACATGGGGAGAGCAAGCACGGTTTCGCAAACCTTTTCTGTTATGGGGAATTCCAGTCCAGCGGGGACATATTGGCTGAATATAGGCTGCTTGTGCATGCCTACCGGGTAATATATCCCTGTCCCGATGCCGCGTTTTCTGAGGAAATCGTTGAGCTCGTCGCGTCGTGATGTGCGGATGACATAGAGGTTATATACGTGGCGACATCGCCGCGGTTCGCAGGGTAGGGTGAGGCCATCAATATCGTTAAGCCCTTGATTATACATCAGTGCTATTTCCCTACGGCGCTCGTTCCATTTGGCAACATGCGGCAGCTTGGCCAATAATGCCGCTGCCTGGATTTCATCGAGGCGGCTGTTTCTGCCGAGGACGCTGTGGTGATAACGTATCTCTTCCCCATGATTGCGAAGCAGGCGGCACAGCTTGTCGATTCCATCGTCGTTGGTGAGTATCATCCCCGCGTCGCCGATAGCTGATAAATTCTTCGTGGGATAAAAGCTAAGGATACCGGCATCGCCTATGGAACCTACCGGCTTACGATCAAGGGTTGCGCCATATGCTTGCGCGCAATCCTCAAGGACAAACCTTCCTTTTTTGTGTGCGAATTCAACGAGTGTACTTATCTCAGCCGGTAAGCCATAGAGATGGACGGGGAGATACCCGGCGATGTCGCCATCTGCATTCAGAGCTTGCTCGATATTCAAGTTAAAAGTCCGGTCATCAATATCGACGAACAGCGGTTCGCCGCCTGCGCGCACGATGGCTGATACAGAGGCACAGAAAGTGAAAGCCGGAACGACGACCTTTCGTCCGCGTTGAAGTCCGAGGGCGGAAAGGGCGAAGATAAGGGCGTCGGTGCCCGAGGCCACGCCGATTGCGTGTTTAGTGCGGCATTCGCGCGCTATGGTTTCTTCGAGGGTCCGGCCACGGTCGCCAAGGATATACCGGCAGGAGCGTACGACAGAGAGGATTTCTTTCTCAAGCACTTCCCGGCAATCATCAAGCTGTCCATGTAAATCTATGAAGGGAACATCCAACGAAGATACTCCTGGTTAATCGTACATATCATTAATATTCAGTGACTTTCTAAAAACAATATAAGATAAAGGCTGCCGCACACTAAAGCGTGCGCAGATGACCCTGTTTATCTTGAATTCTCGCACACTAAAGTGTGCAGTGCCCTTTTAGAAACAGTTTCAAGAGAGCCTTATCAATCCAAGGGCCATACTCATTTCATATTACCCCCAGAGGAAACGCGCGAATGTCGCGAACTGGAGGATAGTGCCTGTAACCATAGGGCCACCCCAAACCTTATTGTCAAACGGCACGAATATAATGTCCCCAGGTTCGACCACCGGGTTCTCAACCGGGTTGCCCTTGATGAGTTCCTTAATGTCGACCTGGATGGCTTTGGCTTCCGGTGTCCCAGCGTGCTTGATAATCCTTGTATAAGCGGAATCCGCCGGGGCGATTATGCCGCCGGTTTGTCCTATGTAATCAATTACGCGCCAATTCTCCTTGTACTCGATAGCCTTGGGCAGGAATACGCCGCCAAAGACATAAACATAATTATTGATGTCCGGTACCCGGACTATATCTCCCGGCCTGAGTTCGAATCCGGCTTTGATTGGCTTGTAGTTCCGGTCGATTGAAACATCGAGCAGTTCATCGCCGAAATCGTTCTTGCGTTCGACAGTAACTCTCGACAGGAAGTGCTCACTTATGGCTCCCCCAGCCATCTTCAGGACTTCCGTCAGGTTTTCTTTGTTACTGAACTCGTATTTCCCCGGCCTTACCACACCACCTCTTACAATGACGGGGCGTTTGATTTCAGGAACATAAATGGCATCGCCGTCTTCAAGAAAAATATCCGGCTCTTTCGCGCCGTTATAAAGGATGTCAGCCAAATCGATTTCGGCGATTTCCTTCTTGTCCCTGAGCACTTTAACAAAACGGGAAGCCGAGGCATTGAGGATGCGGAAATATGGGGAGAGGAATTCCTTTTCATTGATGGTGCTTCCCGCGGGCGGGGTTGTGACAAGTCCCGATGCATTCTGCAGGAAGCCGACAGGAGTGACGCCTGCCCAGGTGATATATATTCCCGGCAGCGTCGCTTGGCCGAGGAGATAGACCTGGACTTTACGCGGCTGCAATAGTTCAAGCTGTACTTTGGGTTCTTTGATATAAACTGCCAAGGCATCGTTTATTGCCTGGCGTGCCTCTTCAATAGTCAAGCCCTTTATCCGGATCAGCCCGGCAGGATAGACAAGCAGCTTGCCCTGCGGGTCAACTTGGAAGATTGCGGCGTCCGGCACCGCGCCACCCGCCATAACCTGCAGGATGTCGCCGGGCCCGAGATGATAGCTCTCCGGCAGGGGTTGGAAGAAATCCTTGGTCGTAAGGTCATAACCTGCATAGATGTTGCGGGCTTCCTCGAAGACCTTGAACATCTCCGAAAAGTCGGTCAAATCAGGCTGCGCCGATACAGCCGCCGGAATCAAGATTACGGATAGAACAAAAAACAAGATGGATATTTTTTTCATAACCACCACGTACCCATGTTTATATTTTTCCCCCCCGGTTCCGACCCTATTATGCCCCCGGTAGCTCACCGGTTCAAATATTTTGAATACATATCCAAGCCGGGGTACTTCGCATTCCCGGCCAATATCTCCTCTATCCGCAGCAGTTGGTTATATTTTGCAGTACGCTCACCCCTTGCAGGCGCGCCGGTTTTAATCTGTCCGCATCCGGTGGCCACGGTGAAATCGGCAATGAAAGAATCCTCGGTCTCACCGGATCGATGGCTTACAACCTGGGCATAACCATGTTGCTTCGCGAGGGCTATTGTATCAAGGGTTTCGCTGACAGTGCCAACCTGGTTAAGTTTGATTAAGATGGCATTGGCCGCTTTATGAGCGAATCCCTCTTTGAGCTTGGCAGTCTGTGTTACAAAAACATCATCGCCGACAATCTGTATCCTGCTGCCAAGCCGGCGTGTGACCTCCGCCCAGCCGGGCCAGTCTTTCTCCGCTAAGGGGTCTTCAATGCTTACGATGGGGTAGTTTTCAACCCAGGGTTCATAGACTCTCTCAATCAACTCTTCGGCGGACAAGGACAAGCCTTCACCCTCAAGATTGTAGCGGTTATTCTCATAGAGAGAATTCGCCGCGACATCCATGGCGAGGAAAACATGACGTCCCGGTTCATAATCAGCCGCGCGTATCGCCTCCATTATGAGGTCGAGAGCGGCGGTATTGCTTTCCAGGTTTGGTGCAAAGCCGCCCTCGTCGCCAAGGCCGGTGCCCAACCCCAGTGATTTGATTATTTTCTTGAGTTTATGGTAAATCTCGGCCCCCGCGCGCAGCGCTTCCTTGAAACATCCGCCGCATACCGGGACTATCATAAATTCCTGGATATCGACATTATTGTCCGCGTGTTCGCCGCCGTTCAAGATGTTCATCATGGGGACGGGTAACATGTTCGCTTTGTCATTAAGCTGTTTGAAGAGCGGAATACCACGGACATTTGCGCAGGCTTTCGCGGCGGCCATGCTTACCGCGAGGATGGCGTTGGCGCCCATTTTATTTTTTCTGACCTTGTCATCCTCCAAGCTGATAAGCCTGTCATCGAGCGTTTTCTGGTCAGCGGCATCGAGCCCTTTCACTGCGCGTTCAATGAAGTTGCGGATGTTGTTTACAGCGGTGCACACCCCTTCTCCATCATAGAAGGATTTATCACCGTCTCGAAGCTCCAGCGCTTCATCCTCACCTTTTGAAGCCCCGGATGGTACTGCCGCCCTGCCGAACCCGCCTTCGAGGAATACATCGGCTTCAACTGTGGGCTTGCCCCTTGAATCGAGTATCTGTCTTGCTTCGACACCGATTATCGTTGTTTTTCCCATTATTTATGCCGCCATACTCATCATAGGCGTATTAAGCGTGTGTCAACTTAGGCAACCAGTATACATTTAATCGGATTTAAAACAAAGAATTATGTTGAGATGTTACGCTGGTTTTACAACGAGCAGAAAGTTGCGTCATGCCGGGTGGAAAACCAGCATACCCAACGGGTACTCCCAGTGTGACTCTACTTGGGGCTCTTGCCATACTTGAGAATTATCACGGAGTCAAGGCGGTTGAAATCTGAGGCGGGCTTGATTGTGATGACGAGCATCAATTCATCTTCGCGTACTTCGACCTGGTCAACTTCGCCGATAAGTATCCCTGCCGGTGTTAACCCGCTATCGTGCGATGTCAGCACCAAATCACCGCTCTGGACATCGGACTGCTTGTTCATGTGGCTTAGAATAACACCATGACCGGTACCCACAGCCAAGCCGATTTCGCGTGTGCGTCGTATAAACACCCCGAATTTGCATTCCGGGTCGGTCAATAGGAGGATATTGCAGAAATGTTCTTCAACGCTTATGACCCTCCCTAAGAGTCCTTTAGGCCCAACGACGGGGTCATAGACCGAGACTCCATCGGCGGTACCTCGATTCAGCATCGCTGAACGGTACATTGCCCCATGGTCGGTGTAAACGACATCAGCCTTGATTGAATCCGCCAGGGTATACGGCAGCCCGTAATTCACAGCGGCATCGTTGAGTTCGAGTTTTCTGCCAAGGAGGAAATTCTGCTCGCTAAGCGCAAGGTTCTCAGCTTCGAGCTCGTTTATCCGTCCCTGAAGGGCGGCGGCGTCTTCGGGAGTGAGGGTTGCCGTATTCGACGGCCCTTTGAGGGTGTGGCGCATGCCGCTGATGAGATAATCGAGGACATTGCCCCGTATAAGGACGAAGTATATGAAACAGATAATGGCCCCCAAATAGATAAGCCTGAGATACCGTAACCGTTTCAGTGAGAAACGCATATCATTTATGCCCGCTCAACGTCCTTAAGAAAAAGCGAACAGCCCTTGGGAGGGTTCCGCCTGTGGCGGAATTCAGGCTGCAGCGCAGAGTCCCGTGCTGCGTTCTGGGACAGTCCCAAGGGCTGTCCCAAATTCACTTCGGCAACATTCTTCATATTTCCTAAATTCATTCCGGTAGAGTTTCTTAGCGTTTCGGCATCCTGATGAGAAGTTCCTGGTATTTGTCGAGTTCCTCCATGATTTTTTCCGTACCTCGGACCACGGAGGTCAACGGGTCGTCGGCTTTAAAGGCGGCGATGCCCGTAGCCTGTGAGATTTTTTTATCAAGGTTTTTGAGCAATGCCCCTCCGCCTGTGAGTACAATGCCGCGCTCGAAAATATCGGCCGACAACTCGGGACTTGTTTCCTCGAGGGTATCCTTGACCACTTTCACAATGGTGTTTACCCTGCCGGAAAGGGCTTCGCGTATTTCCACCGATGAAACTCGGACGGTTTTGGGGAGGCCGGTGACCAGGTCGCGTCCCTGCATAAGCGTTGTGGTTTCCTCTTTTAATGGGAAAGCCGACCCGATTTCTATTTTCACGCGTTCAGCGGTACGTTCACCTATCAACAGGTTATATTTGAGTTTTGCGAAGTTGATTATGGATTCGTCGAATTCATCCCCGGCTATCCTCGTATGTCCGCGGGCGCATACACCACCTAAGCTGATTACCGCCACCTCGGTTGTTCCACCACCGATATCAACGATGATGGAGCCGTAGGGTTCGCTTACCGGCAAGCCGGCGCCTATGGCGGCGGCCATGGGCTCATCTATGAGGCCGACATCGCGCGCCCCCGCGGCGTAGGCGGAATCCTGCACCGCCCTCTTCTCAACTTCGGTAATGCCAAGCGGTATTCCGATTACCACGCGTGGCGGTATGTAGCGCCCCTTGGGTTTCGCCTTGTGGATGAAATAATGCAGCATTTTTTCGGTGGTGTCGAAGTCAGCGATGACGCCGTCGCGCAGGGGCCTTATTGCCACGATATCGGACGGGGTGCGGCCAATCATGTTTTTGGCTTCGTTACCTACAGCCAGTACCTTGTTCGTGCCCACTTTGACTGCTACGACAGAAGGTTCGCGTATAACAATACCGAGGCCGCGGACATATACCAGTGTGTTGGCTGTACCGAGGTCAATACCAAGATCATAGGAAAGCTTACTAAATATCCAGTCGAACATAATCGCCCGAAAATCCCTCACCATGTGGTTTTTCGGTCACAAACGAAAAATCATATCCGGGCTGTGACAAAAATGCAACCTAAAGCGCTCGAATGGGTACATCCGGGAAGTGATTTTAGTTAGGATTTGTAGGGGCAAGGCTTGCCTTGCCCTTGCCGGGCGGGGCAAGCCCCGCCCCTACAGAAACCGGATATCACAGATGTGTGGTGGCTGCTTAATACGCAAAATAAAAATCAATTCACGGATGCACCCCGCTCGAATGGGTGCGTCTCTTTCCTGGCCGATATTAGCATGGTGTCTTTATAGATGCACGCTTAGATTCGCTTATCTCAATCAGTGAGATAAGCCAAGCCTAAGCGTGCCACGAGGCACAGTCAATATGTGGGCGTCACCACAATTGGATAATCCGCAGGCCGCCGTTGCTGTCAGCAAGAAAGGCGTATTTACCCGCGACAGCGATGTCAACCGCATAGCCGGGGGTAGCACACGCACTGATGACATCGGCGGTGTCAATTGGGTCAATATCAATCACCTGCAAACCCTCATCGCCAGCGGCAACATAGGCATACTCGCCTTGTATCGCTATATCCTTCGAATGTCCGGGAGGGAAGACAGTTTTCACCGAAGCAGCCGACTCCGGCGGGTCGATGTCGATAATATATACTGGGCCTGAAAAGCAAGCATAGGCATAATCATCCTTGATAGCTAAACCAGCCGGTTCTCCAAGGAGGTTGACTTCTTGAACGATCGCTGAACTGCCGATGGGGTCAACATCTACTACCTTCAGGCTGGAGGCTTTCGTGCCCACATAGGCATAGCCGCCTTGCCAGCCAACGCATGTTGCTTTATCTCCTAAGTTCACGGTCTTGAACCAGTTAGCGGATTCAGGCGGGACGATATCATAGATAGTCAGCCCGGCCTCGCCATCGGCGAGATAAGCGTAACCGTTGCCCAATGCCACATCACAAGTGTCGTCATATGTTGTAGCCGAGTTAACGAGGTGAGCGGTTTCGGGCGGGTCCACATTCGCAATTCGCAGGAAACCTGTATCCCAATATAAACCCCAATCAGTGATATAGGCATAACCTCCGTCCAGAGCAACGGTGTTGGCTTTGTCGATTATATCAATCCATCCGGCAATCTGCGGATTGGAGGGAGAGTTCATGTCGTATATCATCAGTCCCGCTCCTGTAGCGGCCAAGTATGCATATCCGTCGGCATAAGCGACCCCAAGGACCTCACCCGGTGCATTGAATGCACCTGCGATATATGCGGATTCGGGGGTTGTAATGTCGGCCACATATAAGCCTGCGTATGTATCTGCAATATAAGCGTAGTTGCCATCCACCCATACCGCCTCCACGAAACCCGCTGTTGATACGCTATTCACAATGTGAGCTGATGAAGCGACATCGATATCGACAATCTGCATGCCGCTTTCAGCATCAGCTACATAGGCATAATCGCCGGAAACAGCAACCGCATTGGCGGCGCTCGGCATAGCTACTGTCTTCTCAAGGGCAGCGTTATCGATTGGGAATACATCAATTATTTGCAAGCATAAACTGCTGTTTGCTAAGTATGCATAATCCCCGTCCTTAACAACACCGTATGAATAGCCAAAGGTGGGGACAGTTTTTACAACCGATGCCGTTTCGTAAGGGTCGATATCGATAATCTGCAGTCCGCTGTCCCATGCGGCGACGTAGGCATAACCGTCCTCCACAACAACATCCTCGTAAATCCAGGGAGGGGATATGGTTTTGACGATATTCGGGTTTGCCGGGTTGCTCACATCAATTATGTAAAGCCCATCGAATGAGGCCGTAACATACGCGAAATTGCCGGACACAGCTATTGCGCTCGGATACTCGGTGAATTCTACTGTGCCCACGATATTGGCGGATTCAGGGGGGGTGATATCAATGACGTGAAGCCCAATTTCATAGTCTCCTACATAGGCGTAATCTCCGGAGACCGCCACAGAAACAGCCGCATTGGTTACATCAACCTTGTTGACCCAAACCGGATTTGCAGGGTTGGTTATATCGAAAATATGAAGGCCGTTTACATCGCCTGCGATGTAGGCGTAATGTCCTGATGTGCACAGATCAACCGGACGCATATTGAACCAGGGCGGGGTGATGTCGACGGGATTCATGGGTACTTCCCATTCATCAACCTTAATGGTGACATAATCGTACAAAGCGGTTGAGCCTGAATTGGCGGAGGTGGCAATCAGCCTTGCTTCGTATTCACCGGGAGGCGCCCCGGCACTGTCTTTTATATAAGTCCCCCACGCATCGTCAGCGATATTATATAGCTGAAGGAAGTCAACCCCAGTTATTACTTTTGCTGCAAGGGTGACCTTGTTTGCATCGTTTTGCCAGTCTTTGACGTGGATTTGGACCATGGCCTGGCCGCCGCCTGCGTTGAAAAGCTTTTCCTGTGTGAAACCTTCAAGGGAGTAAGGTTCCTTGCAATTGCCAGGCCAGGATACGTCAACGGCGAATTTGATGAAGTTGTATTTTGGCGGGATAGGGATATACACCAAATAGTTTTCCGTATATTCACCGGACCCCTCAAACACGCGGTTTGGTTGGCTCTTCGCGAAAGCTTTGAACGGGTTCATTGTACTGCCGCCGGCGATATCGTGCAGGCTCGTCCAGTCATCGGCGTTACGCAATTCATGGCCTGCATCATCGGTGAAGAGTATGCCGCGTACATCACGCGCTGAGAGCGGTGTCGGGTTTTTCAGCGTGACATCAACATCCGCTATACGTGTTACCGGGTTGAAGGAATTCAGATGGGTTGTCAAGCAGTCGTCACAACTCGGAGGAAGAAGCATCGGCGTAATATCGTAATGAGCTTGTGCGCCCCGAAGAGGAATGACAGTTAGAAGGGAATCGGCAGGGTCAAAATAAATATCCCAGACTCCCCATAGGATATGTTGCGAATCAGCGGTTTCTATGGCGGGGGAAGCATCCATTGAAGTCGATTGTAAATCGGGGCTGGTTGATGAGCTGCTACACCCAACACATAAAACCGCACATACGGAGATTAGCATAATCGCTGCTTTTAACATTTTTTTTATCCTTAAACCTCAGGAATTTGCAGGTGAGACATGGCATCGTTCAGGAAAAAGAATATATCATCGCGGCCATTGGGTGTCAATATTTCAGGTGTACAGCGTTTATCGGGCAGTTGACTCTTGCATTTCGTTTTGACTCGAAAGGGTGTGGTTGTTATAATCCACTTGTTATAAGCCTGCCTTATTGGAGGAAGGTTATGAAGTTCAGACTATTTTCTGTCGTCATTTGTGTCTTGCTCTTTATCGTAATGTTAATGTGCCTTCCGGGATGTGAGGGCGCCGGTAAGATGGATAGGCAAGTACGCGAGCAGATGGATGCCAAGCTCAAGGATTGGAACCAGAACGGTTTTCCCATCGTAGACCCTTCAGCGGTTGCACAGACAAAGGGGAATCTCAAGGAATGGCGCTTCAAATACGCCAAGCTGTTCCTCGTTTTCGACTCCCAGAAAGCTCAGCCCGTTGTCGCCAGGATGGTTTTGGAAAGAATCGCAACCGGATGGTATGAAACGTATCCCGCCAATATAAAGCCAAGGTTCATCCTCGAGGTACGGGCATTCCACGACATCGAGAGCCACGATAATGAGTGGGGTATGTGCAAAGTCAAGAGAGACGGGTCGCCGGAGACCCATTGGTATCCGACGGATGTTTATTAATTCGCCGAGAGGTGATGAAGGGGTTGTCTAAAAAAATTGTCATAATCCTTATCGTATCCTCCATGTGCTTTTTTTCCTGCAGGACGTTTCAGCTCATGTTGCTTGAGCAGGCACAGCAACACACGCGTACTCATTCTGCAAGTGCTGACCTGGACAGGGAGGTTGTGGATAAACTCTGTGCCAAGCTCAAGGATTGGAACGAGAACGGTTTCCCGATTTCTGACACATCAGCGATTGAGCTTACTAAGGCTAATCTAAAGGAATGGCGGTTCAAATACGCTAAGCTCTACCTGGTCTTTGATGGTGAGAAAGCTCATCCGGTGATAGCGAGGATGGTCCTGGAAAGAATCGCCACCGAGTGGTATAGCACCTATACTCCCAATATGAAACCGAGGTTCGTTCTTGAAATACGTGCCTTCGATGATATTGAGAGCATGGATACCGAGTGGGGTATATGCAAAGTCAAGAGTGACGGGTCGCTTGAAACGCATTGGTATCCGACGGATGTTTATTAATTCGCCGAGAGGTGACAAAAGTATGTCGAAGAAAATTGTCATATTCCTTATTGTATTCTGCATCTGCTTTATCTCCTGCGGGGCGTTTCAATTGAAGTGGGACAGGCAGGTACAGCAACACATGGAAACCCTGATTACAACTCCCGACCAGGAAGTAATGACCATCATCGAGGAGTGGAATAAACAGCCCAACTTGAAAGCGGGGATGGCTGTCAACCTTGATTTTGTCAAACAGAACATCGTCAGCATGGAATTTGACAACAAGAAAGGGGAATGCAGGGTGTTTCTTAAGACCGGCCTGGATTTTGACACGCAGAGGAAAGTTACCGGCCAGGCAATGGTGATATTCGGTTCGCTTTATTGGCGGTTGCCCGAGCAGAAAAGGGAGATGGTGTTTTTATTCGGCAACATCGAGGAGACTGAGAACTTCGTGATGTCCTGGAAAAAGGGTGACCCCCAGCCGGTCTTTGATAAGGACAGGGTTATGAGTTTCATATAGGATTATTGGGTATGAAAAACTAACGCGGCTGAAGCCGCGTTTTTTTGTGTATTGGGGAAAAACATTGGGGTTGTTGTGGTGCAGGCGTCTCGGGCCTGTTGAAAAAGGTCAGAAAAAGGGGTGCCACGGACAAAATGAATGGCGTATGACTTGTATACGCCATTCATTTTGCCCGTGATTGGCTTGAATAGGCCCACACAGACACGGGTAAGCCCGAAGACGGGCTTATCCGTGGCACCCATCCCGATAAGAATAGTAAACACGGCTTTTTCAACAGGCCCGTCTCGCCTGCATGACAAAAAGAAGCAGGCGGGACGCCTGCATCACAAACTGCAAATATTTTTTAGGCAGAAAAACGGTCCGAAATTACTTGTAATCGTCCGGCGGCATCGGGAAGTGGGCCATGTAATCACCCTTGTGCCAGCACGGGTCATACAACTCTTTCACGCCTTTCGAATATTTATCAATGTCGTCGGCTAAATCGCCCAATAATGTTTCCCCGCCCGGGTGGGTTGCGTGCGCATTGTAATCCTTGAAATATTTCCTCAGCCGTTCGGGCCTGTCGATTATCATGCAGGCTCTCAGGAGGTTGCCGTCATAGGGGATGTTTTCCCTTATGGCCTTGAAGAAGTCGCTCTGTAAGGCTTCGAGCAACGTTGTGTTGTTGATATTATCCACGGCGAAGTGTGCGAAGACACATGGCTCGATGTCGCCATCGGTATTTATGTGCAGGTAAACCCTTCCACCCGCGATGCATCCGCCCGCGATTGGGCCGTCATTCCAGAAATCGACCACGAATATCGGGTGCTCGTTGCGCTGTGCATATACCCGTTTGCGGAATTTGCCCCGCTGCTCCGGTGTGGGCATCATACTTGTGCTCGGGTTGCGACCTATCGGAATATACTGGAAGTACCAGCCGATGTGGCATCCGGCTTTGATTATCGATTCGATCCATTCGTCCGAACCGAGGTAATCAATGTTGTGCCTTGTGGCGGTGGCGGAGAAGCCGAAGATGACGCCGTTATCCCTGAGGCGCTTGAAGACGCGCATGACTTCGTCGTAAATCCCGGGGCCGCGCCTCGCGTCGGTCATCTCCCTGTTGCCCTCAAGGCTTACGCACGGGATGACATTGCCGAGTTCACCAAGCCGCTTCGCGACCTCGTCGTCAATCAGGGTACCATTCGTATAGATGATGAAGCAGCAATCGTGGAAGTCGGAGTAGAGTTCCATTAAATCATCGCGTACAAACGGCTCCCCGCCGGTGATGACGAAAAGGCGCATGTACATCTCGTCGTGCCCTTCCTTGACGATCTTATAGACCGTCTCTATAGGCATGTCTGTATTGCGCTCATATTCCCCCGCCCAGCACCCTTCGCACATCATGTTGCATCTCTGCGTGGGGCTGATGACGACAAGGTTGGGGGGTGAGAACCCGTGCACGTCGGCGAACGCCTTCTTCTGCTGGGATTTCAGGAAGATACCGTCGACGAATACGCTGCGGATAAAGCACCGCCGTGCTTCGCGCGAGGTTTCTTTCGCAATACGCCTGATAAATTCCTTGAACGGATGACCGGTCTCTATGAGCCAGCGGAAGCGCCGTGCCTCCCGTCTACCGATCTCACCGCGCGCGATGTGCTCAAATAGCCAGGCCATCTGCATGAGCCGCTTGTCGCTTGAGTATGAGAGAATATCGGTTACTTTCTCGATGGCCTTCTCGAGCGTTAAGGCTTTGATGTTGTCTACTAAGGATTGAGACTTTGACATTATCTTCCTCCTCAGCTTAATTTCCCACGTACCAAGAAGTGGCCAACATCGTACTACCGGTTATTACGGAAAGCCAGACCTCGGGTCAAGTTGCTTGATCAAAGAGTCCCCAAAACCTTAAAAGACCACTGTGAATATATTACCATATATATCGACAATCAGCACCTGAATACCCAGATGACGATATGCCCTGCATGAATACCGAATTATTTTTCGGCTACACCTTAACGCGTCTCGCCCTGGCCGTCCCTCGTGTTGATTATACTCATTATGATCGTATTATGATAAGCGCCGTCAAGATATTTCGACTCCTTCTCATGGCCCTCGACTTCAAACCCCGCTTTTTCATAGGCCCTCAAACCCCGTTTGTTATAGTCATAGACTTCCAACCCGACCCGGTGCAGGTTGAGCCGGTCGAAGGCATACTTGACGCAGAGTTCGGCGGCCTCGGAGCCATAGCCCTTTCCCCAGCAATCTTTCTCGCCGATGGCAATGCCGAACATGCATTTACGGTTCACCCAGTCGATTTGCACAAGTGCGGCATTGCCAATGTGGCGGTCATTTTCGACAAGGAAAATATCAAACGGCACCTGGTCCCCTGCGCGAGATGCATTTTCAATGTACTGCCGCTCGCAGAATGAATTTACCGGGAAGTACACGGCCAGATATTTCGTAACCTCAGGGTCGTTGAACCACTTGAGGTAATTTTCAACGCTGCTCAACTCCGGGGGGGACAGATATACAAGTCTCCCTTTGGAAAATGGGCCCCTTGTGAACCTCACAGATATGTCTCCTCCCAACCGGCAGGATATATTTATCCATCGGTTGCTCCGGGCGAATTCTTAATCAGATTTAAAAATAGCCTAACCCCCCACCAAGAAAAAATCAAGCTGAATGCCTTTAACGGCGTCTTTGGTTATTTTAAATATTGGAGTGATTTAAGGCTCTCCATCTCGATTTTTCCCGTAAGCCCGTGCAGGTCTTCTTTATCCTCAGCCACCCATTTTTCAAGCTGCTTGAAAAGAATGTCCGCGGCTTCGGGCTGGGAATCGTACAAGTCGTTCTCCTCATTGGGGTCGGCAGTGAGGTTGTAATACTGGTATGTCGGTGCATAGGGGTATGCATAGGGGCTGTATATAAGCTTTTCGTTGTCCTTGATGATGGAATAAACCTTGCCGTAATGCTGCCTATCATAGCTTGGGAAGCCATATGATTCGCTGTAAATTGCCTCGTGCGGCTTGAGGTTTTCGTCAAAGGGGTCCTTTAATAATCGCGCAAGGCTTACCCCATCCAATTGGCCTCCTTCACTGATACCCAACATATCGCATATCGTAGGGAAGAAATCGGCGTTGGTGCACAGGCTGTCATATCTTTGGCCGGCCGCTCCCCCGAATGGTTTTATAAGCAATGGAACGTGTATGCAGGATTGATAAACCCTGTCCGGA
>Ga0315277_10006261_pt1 | contig 15635 bp, 17 predicted proteins | sample YL17G05_15_MG_FD_203695 | JGI IMG/M metagenome (GOLD analysis project Ga0315277, IMG submission 203695) | Sediment microbial communities from Yellowstone Lake, YNP, Wyoming, USA - YL17G05_15 | ecosystem: Environmental > Aquatic > Freshwater > Lake > Sediment | place: USA: Wyoming | collected...
GCTAGAGATGTGTGTGAAGGCTGAATAGCCTTGACATGTGGAACATTGGCGACGCTTTTTACGAGCTTAACGACTGCTTCTTTGTCAGGAATAAACCGTGGGTCTTTTGCGCCGTACAGGAACAGGTCTTCGGTGACGAGGGTGATTCTGGAGGAGCCTTCATTTACTGTGGTTTTCACTTCTTCAAGGATCCTTTCCAGAGGTATGTCGCGTTTTTTCTGCATTGTGGGTGTACAGAATTGGCAGTTTCGGCCGCAGCCTCTTGATATTTCGACGCATCCATGCACGGCGGGATGTTTTATTGTTGGGACTTCCTTTTCTTCACAGCTTTCTTGAACGCGTACGACACGGGGGATTTCTTGTCCGTTGACTGCCTTCTCGAAGATGTTGGCTACGACTTCTTCGCCCTCGCCCATTATTACGCAGTCAACGCCGTAGCTGTCGGCAACTTTCTTGCGTTCAAGCTGCCAGGAACCGAAGCCGCCCACGATGACTCTTGGCTTATAAGTGCGAATGCTCTTGTTTTTGACGAGCTGTCGGAATTCTATGGCGTTCATTGGTTCTCCGCCGCCTACGATCGAGGAGTAAGTTTTGCTGACGTATCCCATTCCTGTAGGGTCCATGCTGGATATGCCTATGGCTTTCGTGTTAGGTCCTACGAAGCTGTTGAGGTCTTGAGGGTGGACAACTGCAACATCTGATTCTTTGAATCCGTTCTTGAGCAGCAGAGCTTCCACTTTCCTTAAGCCGTATGGTGCATACTTGGCCCTGCCGTCAGGATTGCGTTTCACAGGCGGGTAAAGGTTTCTTCTCAGGAACCATAATGGAACTGGTCCTTTTGCGAAGCCGCCTACGAAGGCTATGAAGGGGTTGTTGAGGAAGTCGCTCATCTCAGTGGCTGAGGCGGTTAGAACGATCTTCGTGCCATGCTTTTCCGACATCGGTCTTTCCCTTTTGTTTAAGCGCAAAGACTCTCTTCGTGGACTTATTAAAGACTATTGTTGGACTACTGGCAAAAGAAAGTTATACTAGTGTTTTCTGCTTGTCTGCTTCAACGAAGCTTGAAACTCTGACGCCAATGAGTCTGACTTTGCTTTGAGGTTTAATGTTCTTTGTCAGGAGTTCGACTGAAGTTTTGTTGAGGTCGTGGAGGCGGTTGGTTATGAACGGCAGGGTCTTGCTGTGAGTGTGGGTTTCGAAATTCTCGTACCGGATTTTGATGGCTACAGTTCTGAAACTCAGGCGTTGCTCTTGGACGTCGCTCTGGACTTGTTCAGCGAGGCTGCGGAGGGTTCGCATGATGAGCTGAGGGTCCGCTGTGTCTTCCTGAAATGTTGTCTCGCGGCTGATTGACTTTACGCCTTCTCTTTCTTCGACCTGGCTTTTGTCAATGCCATGTGCACTCAGATACAGCTGAGTACCGAAAGTGCCGAAGGTTTCTGTCAAGACTGCGGGGTCACGACGGGCTAAATCGCCTATAGTCCCGATTCCCATGCTCTGCAGCTTCTGCTCTGTTTTGCGGCCTACCCACAGAAGTTTCCTCACAGGCAGCGGAGCAAGGAAACCTCCAACGTCTTCATCCTTGACGATTGTTAACCCGTCTGGTTTCTGGATGTCACTGGCGATCTTTGCGACGAGCTTGTTTGGACCTATACCGATAGAACACGTCAAGCCTTGACTCTTGCAGATGTCCGCCTTTATTCGACGGGCAAGGTTTTCTGCGTCTTCGTAGTCTTTGACTTTCAAGGTCACGTCGAGAAAGGCTTCGTCTATTCCCCATTGTTCAAACCTGTCTGAGTATCCGCGGAGAATATTCATGATCTCTGTGGAGACTTGCGTGTAGAGCCTGAAGTTGAGTGGGAGGTACACGGCTTGCGGGCAGAGTTTCCAAGCTTTCGAGATCGGCATGCCGGATGTGATGCCGTATTTTCTGGCTTCATAGTCAGCGGTGCATACGACGCCTCTGCCCTTCCCCCCTTTCGGGTCGGCTCCGACGATCACGGGTTTGCCTTTGAGCTCTGGGCGTTGTCTTTCTTCAGCTGCCGTGAAAAAATGGTCCATGTCAATATGGACTATTATCCTTCTTTTCTCGGTCATATTTGCCGTTTCCTTGCGGAATGGGGTAGTTTCAAGTTTTCTTATACCTGTATGGGTGCTCTGGATAGAATATGTGTATTTTGGCAATAGATTGCAGGTTCATAACTCTTAATCATGCGTGCAAAAAATAGTATCTCCCCAGTGGCGGATACTATGAAGGAGACCGTTTCAAAAGAATCTGCTCAGCAGATAGCCGTGGACTTCCTGAAGAAGAGGAAGAACACGTTGAAGGTAGACATCTCTACAGTTGAACAGAACCATGAGATCTGGGTTATCCGCGGCACATGTCCGATCGATTTGGAAGGCCATCCGTGGGCAGAAAAATTCGAAGTTGCTGTGGACACAAAAGGAAAGATCAAGTCAACAAACTTTGCACTGTTATAGTTCCTTTCCAGTAGTCTCTGCTTCTGATTTTGGGTCTTGGGAAACGGAAGCGATCTCTCTTCGTTGCTACTAAGAGTAGCTTCTATGCGTGCGGTTACAGAAAGACATTAATTTAAACTTTTCGGTTAAAACAAATAGCTTTATTGGCACACAAAGTTAAACCGCTGCTACCCCTCCCCATGTACAAAATATGTTTGAAGAGACAAGGCGTGACCGCTGAACCGCACGCCGAAAAGTCGTTAACGTCTTTCCTTTGTCGTGAAGACTGTTTATGTCTACCGCTTTTTCCCTGCCTATCAACGGATTGCTGATGAAGCGCGGTTTCCGCTAGTTTTTCCTGTTTCCAAAAGCCCAATTATTAAGGACTCATTGAAAATGATGCGGAAAATGGCTATTTCTGTTGAAAACGTTGAATATACTATTGAAAATAGCTTTATCTCATTCAATTTACATAGCTCTTCGCGTGATTCAAACATGACAAGCCAAAACAACGGAAAAGAATGCCTCTATTTTGAGACATCGAAAGAGTATGAAAGTAAACCATACTTCCACCGTGAAATAAGAGTATGGTCAACAGAAAAGAAAGAAAACAACGGATTAATCGAAGGCCTCGGATACGATGCAACACTTAAACTGGAGTATCAACGCGGATGCGGTGACCCGATAGAAGGCGATCAAACTAACCAAGATCGGATTATCCATCAACAAAACACGTATTACTCCGAGCAAGTCGAAGACGTCGCACGCGCCGATAGCGAAGCGTTCACAAAAATAGCTAAAGTTTTCTCTAAAATGGAAAACGCAGAAAACAAGATACACGGTGAAGGCTTACGAATCGAAAATGAAGATGATCGGTTTAAGCTACGCGTCTTCCTGTTGCAAAAGATCGGAGCGCGACAAGTCGAACGCACCGAAGACCTTTATGTTAAAAGGATTGTGTAACCAATGAACACAACACAAAAAGACCCATCTTGCGCGTCAAGAGTAAAAGCCGCTTTTGAGTCACGGATGCAAGACATACGCACGCTGTACAATGCTGAAGATCAACACGAGGACGAGATCGGCGATCTTTGCGATTATGGGTTATGCATCGATTTCGTAAGCGCGGGAACATTTAGGGATCAACGTGAACCATACTATCGCTATCAGCTTTCATGGGGTGGCCCTAGCGAAGAGTTCAGAGTTTTTCTGAATGGAGACGTTGAGTTTTGGTTTCTGGATTGGTTCGACGGTACCTGTGTGCCTGTTGACGGTGAAGACAGCGACATAATCAGAGACATCGTACGTATGAAATACGAAAACATCGATCGCTATCCCATTGATTATGAAGGTGAAGAAAACGAAACTCTCGCAAGTTGAAAACGTGCCTTTCAACATCGCGCTTGCCATCGATAGCGGCTTCTATGTGAGCGGCACAAGCCAAAGCGGAAAAACGAATCTTGCAAAGTTGATCGTGCAACGATTGATAGACAACAGAATAGCGTGTTACGTTATGGATGCATCTAAAGCGTGGATGCACGACACACCCATAAGCGACGCTGTAGCAGTTAGCGAACGCGAGAAACGGTATGAATGGCATGGAAACACGGTATTTGACATAAGCGCGTTAAACGCAAGGCATAAAGTGCTTTTCGTGAATCAGTTTTGCCATGACTTGTACAAGATGCACGTTGACGGATACGCAGCGAAAGAGTTTATCATTTTCGAAGAAGCGCAACTTTACATTCCATCAGGCTGCTTGAGACTGGCGATTAGACGGTCAAGCCCTTGCGAATCGGTGCTTGATGTGGTTACGGTAGGTGCAAACTATGGCTTGCGTTTTGGATTGATAACACAGTTTCCCGCACTCGTCGATAAACCCCCCGTCAAGATTACGCAACAACGTTACTTCGGGTGGACGTGGGAACGAAACGATGTCGCGTACATCAAAGCTTTTCTAGGCAAAGACTGGAGCGTGAAGCTGCAAAGTTTGCAGAAGGGAGAGTTCATTTATCAATGCCGCGACAAGACCGAGTTAATCAAAACAGCGAAATATGAAGCGTGCGGCGCGGTAGAAACTCGGTTTAATTTTGCGTATCAAGCATCTTTTTAGCAACATCTTCTATCTTTCTTTGTATTATATGATTTAATTAGAGTCATGTCTCTATTAAATAGCCATCAAATGCTCTTAGTTTCTACTACGCAATTGTATAAAGAAAATAAATTCTGTCTACAACTTCGACCTCGTCGAACAGGTCAACCAAGCCAAAAACAGTCCCCCCGTCAAAAACAAATCTCAAAATTCAGCGCAAACAGCAATACCACATTTGACTGAATGTTTCAGCAAAAATATTAGTTTGCGGTGTGTAGCTTCTGTATAGTGTCTTCAAGAATCAGCGGGCACGCGAGACACACGAGAAGCTCGCGCCAAAAGAACAAGTGGATGAATATGCTGGAACAAGTCCTAAAGTCTCAAAGTTCTCACTCTTAGCAGTTCAGCTATTTCTTCTCCTTCGTGAAATCCTTGCTCTACCTCTCTTCTGGTTACTCTGTTCCAACGATAGTTGTGATAAGAATAGGCTACTAAACGGTGTATAATCCTATTCCGCAGGTCATACCATTTGTCAAGCCTTTGATCTTCTTTCTCATCAGTTAGTTTGTTCTTGCGAAGCTCACGTTGTAAATCTCTAAACCTATACTTTTTTTGCATGATTTTCTCGTCTATCAGTTCTATGAGGGTTCCACCTTTGTGTAGGTGGTGCTGTTCGTAGAGATTTGCCATTTCCCAGTCAATGAAAGCATGAAGCAAAGCAAAAGCTTCAACTATTCTGCCTTCTTGATACGCTTCATTCGCGCCCTCTAGAACATCTCCATCCATGAGGATTGTTCCATCTGGATATTCCTTAATCTTCAAATCTGCCAACCACCGCTACAATAAGCGCGCTAATACTAATCTGTCAAGTATTCGTTTTTTGTTCGTCTTCACGGAATTTTATCAGACGCTCCGCGAAACTGAATAGGCTCGCAAGAAGAATTGATTTGAATATGCTAGCGAAAGTGAAAGTCGTAAGATCAGGGTTTTTGTTATAGAGTGATACCACGTAATTGAAAAAGGTAATAGAGGCCAGTGCAAGAGAAACAAAGCTTGCTCCCAAAAGTATAATTCTGCCCTTCTTGTAGCTGCTAATTCCCTTCAATTTTCGGAAGAATCCTACGAGAATGATCCCAAGTATGATGGTAGAGGTCCAGTACAAAACATATTCGAGATTAGAGAGGGTGAAAAATGTGACCACTTCATTCAAGCAGTAGGCAAACAAACAAGCCACGATCAGCATGCCAGAAGTCAAGAATGACGACTTCATTGTCGTGTGACCACCGAAAAACCAATGAAGTCTACCTTGCATAAGATTTTTTCCTTTTAGCCATCCCGCGCACTTCCTGTATAGCCAAGGCACCCATAGAGCGAACGTGTATCCGAATGTTGCAAACGTTGAGAAGATGAGAAGTAAACCTGAAAAGGGGTTCATGTAGAAATTAGTATAGTAACCAACCAATCTAGCCCCGATTAGCAGATTGACTTCCACAAGCAAGAATATGCTCAAATACAAACCAAAAGCCAAAAAGCTTCTCGCACTCAACAAAGTTGCTTCTTTCTTGGTTTTCAGGAACAAAAGATAGAACAGAACCGCACCTAATAATGAAAATGAAGAATACAAGCCAAACGTCGAGATTATGTAGCCAGCGCTAACAAACGGGACACCGAAGAAATCAGTCATTCCTGCTTGTTTTACTAAGGTTAATACATCGTTTGGCATCGTTAGGACTATCGAAAACATGACAAATACAAAACCCAAGAGCACAACAGCAACTTCGATTTCAGTTCTAAACGATTCGCCTATTGCGGTTTCCTTCTTTGTCGGCATGAGTTATCATAGAAAGATACTCATGAAACAACTATTAACGTTTCGCGCGCTATGATAGGTTTAAGATATTGTTTGGCTCTAAGATCATTTGGTCGTAGTTCCACGCGGTGCTAGAGCTTGACTGTTTTTTCATCAGTAACCCGTATGAGTCAGAGTTTGATCGTGATCTTTTCATGTCAGCCTTCAACAACGCCTTAATCTTTTCCAGCGTCAAAACAATGGGTTTAGTTCTCCATCTGCCCTTAGCCATTTTAAGAGCTTCTTTCGTACGCGTCATCAACGTGTGTTTGATTTCTTGTCGTGTTACGAGTTCGGTCACTGTGCCGTCGAAGAGTTTTAGATAATCTTCCCAAAAATAGACCCACCCGTGACGAGCGAAGACGGGTTCATGCTCTGTTTTCAGTATGTAGTTTTTGCTTCGGAAAAACGCGAGGTCACCCTTGCCCTTCGCGTCCATAATAAACGGGATTGACTGTTCGCCGTCGCTCAAGTCGAAACGTTGACCGCTCATATCGTCATAACTGAAAACGCTGTCAGTGTCCATCGCGAGCACCTCGCTTTTGCATCGGTCAAAAAACCGCGACATAACCGCATGGGAATGTGCGAGCAGTGTAGAGTAAGCAAAGAAGTTGCTGGTTTCAGCGACGGGGTGACTCTGGCCTAGCTTGCCGCTGCACGCATTCAACACGGCTTTCGCATACATCTTCGCATTGCCTTGAAGACGACCTTCAATGCGGTCAAGCGTCAACCTCACAAACTTGTCATGCAGTGGCGACGGCTCAAAGATCGGTCTATACGCGCGGCTAATGAAGAGTGGACGCGCCTTTGCAGCGACAAGATCGAAGGTGTGAAAGAAACCCGTGATTCGTCCCGTCGCGTAAAAATTGTTGCGTCCACGCAAAGGCAAACCCCATAAATCGTTGACAGTCTCAAACGTGCCTTCCAACCATCCGAAGGCGCGCGTGTCCAGCGGAGTATCCGCACATACGGCAAGGTTTTCAGGACTGCAGCGTTTCGCACCAGTGATTTCAAGAACACGCGTGACGCTCATAGAGCACGGGTAAAGGCTCGCAACGTCGTTGTACGTCACGCCGCGCATATATCCCGTGCGGAAACCTTCGCTACGTCCAGCGAAGCAGCACGCGCGAACTTTACATTCAAGCGGCGACATAAGCATAAACGTGTCCACGCGTTGCAGCCGTTTCGGCAAAACAAAAACGTCACGAGCTAAAGTCCCCGCACTGGCGTGAATAAGCGGGTCAGCGTTGAAACCGTCGTGCAACCATTTAACGATGCGGCTCGTGATTATCGCGTCTGCAGCGGCGTATTCGATGAACTGCTTATGCTCAGTTTCGCCGCTCCACTTGCGAAGGCCAAGCCACGACGGCTTAGCAAGTTTCGGAAAACCAAGAACGTCGCCAGCATCAGCAAGTTTCCTGATGCCGAAGCCAAGCAGAAGCGAACGACAATCACACACGACGGCGTTGAAACCCCTATACTTGACGCGTCCACGCATTTGACTGCCACGAGTGTAATAAGAAACGTTTCCTTGCGGCAACCACTCCTCAACGCTGGCAAGGTCGGGTAACACGACAAACCCGTAGAGAATCTTAACGCGATGATGATTATGAAGCCACGTTTTAAGAGCATCCGCGCTTTCGAGCACGACGGTGTCCACGCCATTGCTGAACTGCACGGTGTGCACATCTTCGGGTGCATTGACGCGTCCACTCATAAGAAACTCGCTGTCGAAACCCCAAAACTGTTGCTCTTGCCCAATCAACTGCAACAGGTTCCGAAACCGATCGCCGCACAATGCCCTATGGGGCACCCCTTCCATATACACGGGTTCTGAAAAACGTGGTTTAAGCGGCATTTCGGGGTTCCTTCGGCGTTTATGGCGCGGTTTAAGGTTGATTCGCTGGCTACAAAAGGGGCATATTGTAGCCGCTGTTATGCACGGGTTGAACCGAGTTTTTCAACGTAGTAAAGGGCTAACTTCACAGTCTTGTCAAGCGGCTTAACACCTCCGCTCATTCTCTGCAACATTTTACGCAGTCGCTCGATTCCTAACTCTGAGATTGGAATTGGAAGAGTGCCGTTTTCATAGTGCGTGATTATCATGTCAACAACGTCAATCATTGGGCGATATTTTTTGATGAACACCTTTTTTGCTAGGTGCTGCTTGAACCAGCGTCCGATTTTTTGTTTCACAATATTGTTGATGCAGACGTTTCCCACATTCAACTTTTGTCCGCGCGTGCTTTTTATGACGTAAACATCGATGATTGGCGTGTGTCCACAAATTTGACACGATAACAGTCTCTTAGTCGTGTAGTGTCCCGTCAGCGTCCACGCGTCGTTTCTGCATTGAAAAGAGCCTATCGACTTGATATATTCAGGGATGCTGTCTTCCAATTGTCTAAGCAGTTCATCGGTCTTGGTCAATTTTCTTAACCTTCTGCGTTTATGCCTAACAACAAAAGATGATTTACTCGTTCGCTGAACGTTTGCCTCGTCGTCAATCCCCGTTCAATTTCCTTGATAAGGTTGCGGGACAAAGTGATTCGAATTCGTTTACAATCCATGTGGTATCACCAGCTTAAACGGAGCGGCGTGGTACAGCGGAAAAAAAATGATAAAAAACACCGTCCACACCGCTCAAAAACATTTTTTAGCGTTGAACTCCTATGGCATTTTTGACGCGTTCGACAAGAGAGGGTTTCTGTGCGGGATGTGTTGCGATGTAGTATCTCAAAGTTTCAATTGCGAAGCCTACCTGATACTTGAAGACCGAGTTGTAGTGCCTTTCTTTTCCACTGATTTCCTTTAGAATGGTGTTCAAGGTTTCAATCGATTGATGTTCAAGAAACTCGTTTTTGGCAAGCGGGTCATTGCTGGCAAGGGCATGAGCGTAGTTCAACAAATGGTTCGGTTCAGGTACTTGTGCAAGCTTTGCGGCTTGTGCGGCTTCACGCTGTTTCTCGGATGCACACACCATTTGATTTGCCTTGTCAACCATGCCGTTGAATAAGGTTTCCCCAAAACGTCGGCGCAACGCAAATATGTCATTCTGATAATCTTGCATAGTTCGCGTAGCGTCTAAAACCTGAACCCCGATCGGTTTTGGCATCTTTATTTCGGCAATGTGATTCTCCAGTTCTTCAGGTTTAATTATTCTTTTTAGGCTCATAAACTCATATCCCTCGGTTTTTTGGCTTCGAAAAATCTCACAAAGTCTAGACAAGCATCTGCAGCGGCTTCAAAGTCGCGGTGATCGAGTTCAATGTTAAGAAGCTCGGCTCGTTCCAGTGTGCTAAGTTCGCGCGTTTTGAGTACGGCAAAATCTGAAGACTTAGGGCAAGAGAAGCGGTTTTCGCAGCGATTACAACACTCCATCCTTAATTCCCCACCGCCATCAACCAACAGTTGCCTAATCCGCTTTTGCCGCTAACATTGCTTTTGATTTGCACGTCAACCCAAAAGAATGATCCCGTGAGTACGTGGCGTATTGTTGAACCTTGATTCAATGTGGCTTCAGCTTTATCTTCGCACCAAGTGTTTACTGCACCCTCTGGGTCGTTAGAAACTAAAACCTTCCAATCGATGTGAGCACCCGATTCACCAGTGTTAGTTAACACGATGCTCGCGTTGGTTCGTGCAGGAATCCGCGCTTTCAGTAACGAAGCGTAAGCTGCTACAGCGACTTGCCCTAACGTTTCTTGATTCACGAGTGTCAAATTTGCTACGCTCCTAGTGCGCTCCAAATTCCGCACGCGTTTGCGGTGGTCACGATTATGATACTGCCATCAGAAGGCAAAACTTCGTTGACGCTTGGAGATTCAGCTACGGCCGCATTGCCAGTGTGTTGTAAGTCGAAATGTTTTACTAAGTGTAAGCCTGTCACGATTGTTCCGCCAGTGCTGCCATCGGTGTTAGAAAAACCGCCGTAAACCCAGTATTCGCTCCCGCGAGTGCTTTTATGCTTATTCAATGTGAAGTCAAACGCCATTATTTTTTCACCTCATCGCTTCTGTCTATGCTGTTAAGCAAGTCGGTTCTTGCTTTGACAAAGTTCTCAAGAACTTGGCTTACCATACAGCGAATTGTTATGCCACGGTGCGCGGCAAGCGTTTTCAATGGGATTTTAAGTTCAGGGTTGACCTGAGGACGAAATGGTTTGCTTGACATTTTTGGTCAAAAGAATATAAAGACACTGAAGTATTTATCCGTTGTTATTAATTTATAGGTTTGAAACTGTTATGATGATGATGATGATGATGGTGATACTACTACTACTACTTATTATTAATAATAATAAGATTTCAGCTTAGAAATAATAAACGTTAAGAAACGTAATGTTTATTGTTTGCTGGACTTTTGTAACAAAAAAGGGGGGGTGTTGACGGTATAGTCTGTTAAGGTTACGCCGTTCTCTGAGTCCAAACCGAAATTGTTGTCAGGGCTGCATCGACCTCTTCTTGAATCAGCGTTTCAACAGGTAAACCAAGTTTTTGTGCGATCTCTGCGATTATGTCATATTCCGCTTGTGCGATGTCCACTTCGATTTTTGGCATTCTAAACACCGTTATACGGTGGACGTTTCAGAATAAAAACGTTGTGTTTATTCTTGTTGCATAATCATAATAATAGTGATAATAAAAGAGGGAAGGGTTTATTCGTCTGAAACTACGATTTTTCCGCTCGGCAATGTTGTGACAATGTGCCACCCGTTTCTTAAGTAACTCTCTAACTCTTCTTCAGCAATGATTTTTTGACAGTCGCCGTCGTTGCATTCTTTCTTGGGTTTAAAGAACCTCATCTCATTTTTTATGCCGTATTCTAGTTCTTGCATTTTTGTGACTTTCTTTAAGCTGTTAACTATCCCTTCATACTTCTCTTGATTGATCTGACCCGTTGCTAACATCATTGCGGCAAGATCGTTGAATTGCTGTTTTCTGCTTTCAAATTCGTTTAGCTCTCGCTTTTCCATGTCTATTTCTTTGTATGCTTCTTTGTATTTTCTTAGCTGATCTTGTGGTTCTGGCCTAAAATAGTGTTTTTCCACGCCGAGACTGTGACCCATCCAATATTTGACCATGACACTCGGCGCGGATAAACCCATGTGGCTTTCGAAGAATTTTCTGAACCTGTGAGGGCTTGTCATAAATCCAACTTTTTTGCCCAGTCTATGAAACATCATGCTAAAGTTTTCTGGAGTCATAAAGTCGCCGTTCATCATAGACATTAGCGGCGTGTCTTTCGTTATTTTTTGGCCTTGTCGAGCGCGAAGGCCTAAGTATGGTCTCAACGCGTTTACAGCGTTTGGGCCTAGAAGCGTATGATATTCTATCATTTCTTTTTGTCTCACAACTTTGACAAGAATAAAGTCTTTGTTTGCTTCATAGTCTTTTTGGATGTCGCCATACGTCAAGCTTAGAATGTCTTCCCTCGACATTCCCGTGTCTTTCAGTAGCATAATGAATGCTCTGTCTCTCACGTTCGCAATCTGTAGAAGCGCCTTTATTTCTTCTGTCTTGTGTGGTTCTCTTTCTCTCATTAAAAACCTCGGAGTCTTCAGTTTCAACGGCAAGTTGTTGTAACTGTAGAAGCTTTTGATCGGAGCGTGATATTTGCATACGACGGTTCTCTTCACGTTTCCCGTTCCTTTCTTTTTTCCTTTCATCAATTCCGTCTCTAACCACAAACAAAACTCTCTGAGCTTGTTCTCTGCGTTCATCTCGGTTTCATCGTTTTTGATTTCTGTTCTTCTCTCTGCGATTAGTTGATCTGGGTCTTTTCCAATCCAATCAGAGAAAGTTTTTAATGCCTTACAGTAAGCTTTGTGAGTATGGATAGAACCGCTTTTATCAGTGTGAACCGCATTCAACCACAACTTAGCAGACTTGAAACTGTTGCACCAATCTTCCATTTTGATGGCCTTACTCATCTTATCACCTCCGCTTCACTTATTTCTTTCGACAAAATACTATCAGTAGAGACATTTGTTCTAAATCGACCAAAGAGTGGAACTCAGAGCGTGTGATCTGTTGCGACGAACAGATATTCTGAACGAGCCGGTGAAACACATCAGAGTCAAAGATCGACTCACTGTCGACGAGCTTGTTCAGCAGTATGCAAATTCTGGGTCTTTCGGCGCTGGAAGACTTTCGGCAGCGTGTGACATCTACGAAAGAATGCTTCGAGATGGCGAGTGTACCGTGCTCTTAGGGCTGGCGGGCGCCTTGGTTCCAGCAGGCATACGTTCGCTTGTTGCTGACTCGCTGCGCGAAGATCGCATAGACGTTCTTGTGACGACTGGCGCAAATATGGTTCACGACGCAATTGAAGCTCTAGGCGGCCACCACTACAAGGGGCATTGGGCTGCCGACGACTTTGTGCTCTACAAGTACCATACCTACAGGATTTACGACGTTTTTGTGCCTGAAGAGGACTTCATAAAACTGGACCTAAAACTCACCGAAATGTACGACCAAATAGCTGATGAATATCGTGGAAGAAGCCTCTCCTCACGCGAGTTTGCTTGGGAGCTGGGTAAGCGACTCAATGACCCTGACTCGATTTTGCGCGCCGCTTACGAGGCGCAGACGCCTGTTTTCATGCCTGCAGTGCGCGATTCAGAGTTCGGGTACATCTATAACTTGCATGCGTCTCGGAGAAACTTCAAGGACGCGCTTGTGTTGGATGCCTTTAAGGATGTCCCCGAAATTATAAGGATTTGCCGAGAATCCGAGAGAAACGGGATGATTATTCTGGGAGGAGGTGTGCCAAGAAACACTATACAGTCCGCCGCGCTTGCTACGAAGTCGGGCATAGATTATGCTGTTGTTGTGACGATGGACCGTGCTGAGACAGGCGGGCTCTCGGGGTCAACTCTGGAGGAGACGGTGAGCTGGGGAAAACTGAAGGGTGCATCAGACAAGGTTATGGTTCCAGCAGACGCTATGATAGCTTTTCCGTTGATGGTTGCTTCTGTCGTTGAGAGACTGGGCAAGAACTTCAAGCGCACACCGCGGAGGATAACTGAGAGCTTCAGGGAGACTGTCAAGAAATGAAGAAAACAAGGGTCGCTGACTCGGAGAAATTCTGTGGCAACTGCACAAGCCATAATGCTTACGAGTATCCAGTGCAAGTGTTCTGCACGAGGCGATTTTTGAAGAACAAGAATGCGATTGTGCAGACATTATGGCATTGTGAAGACTGGATCCAGAACGCTCAGGAATGTCACTGCGTCAAAGACTCAAAAGAACAGCAGAAATAGTCAACGTGTGCTTTTGCGGTTCTCAGCATTAAGGTTATTATGAGGAATTTGTAGAGTCTACCTAGCTAAAGTGAAGCCCGGTGGTGCAGTGGTCAAACATGGCGGCCTCTGGAGCCGCTGACGAGAGTTCGAATCTCTCCCGGGCTACCATTCCCATATTGTAATTTATACCGTTTTGGATAATAACGCAGGTGTTTCTATCAGTTCTTGTTTGAGCTTCTGCTTCAATGCTTTCAGCAGTGAGTCCATTTGGCTTTCGTCTCTTCGCGCCGTTATTACTGTTCTGTGTGGCATTGACAACGCTTCCTTCGTCAGGATTTCCTCAGGGTTCAGGCCAAGGGCCCTAACTATTTCTTTTAGGGTTTCGCGCGCGCGTTCCAAGGAGTCCTAGAAAGTCTTTCGATAGTAACGCGCACTAGCATATAGTTCAGCCTTTAATACTACTCCAACTCAACCTTGTCTTCTGGGTGTTCAGTATTGGTCGACAAGGGCACCATTTTCCGAGCAGGCCAGTTGAAACTCGACTGTCCAGAGGTTGCTGTGGTATGAGCTTTGATTTCAAGAGAAGGTTGCTGGGACTTCAGGACAAGATGCACGAGCTTGGTTTGGATCTGGTTGTGTATGGTTCTTGCCAGAATTTCCAATATCTGACGGGCTTGCTTACTGACTGGCGACATTGGATTGATCTCGGAAGCCAGGCGAACGACGTTTTCGTCCCAAGCGAGGGGGAGCCTGTTGTGACTGTTGGTGAGGAATGGGCGAAACAGGTCCCTCAAACATGGATAAAGGATGTCAGGGCTTTTGGAGAGAAGGACAGTTTTGAGAAGCTGATTCGAAACGTGCTGTCAGACTTTGACCTGAAGGCGAAGAGGATTGGGATAGGCGATCATCTTTGGGGATCCACGCTTCTAGAGTTGATCAAGGCTCTGAAAGGTCCCGCCTTTCTCAAGGCTGAACACATCATGGACCATGTCAGAATGGTTAAAGATTCGGGGGAGGTCGAGAGACTCAGGAAAGCCGCGGCGCTGACTGACAAGGCGGTTGAAGCCGTGGTGCCAAAGATCAGGGAAGGCGTGACTGAGAGGGAGCTTCGAATTGAAGTTGAGAGTCAAGGCAAATTCTTAGGTGCAACGGATGTTTCCTTCGCGCCTTGGGTCGGCTTCGTGAAGTCGGGTTCCAAGAAAACAAAAGATCCAACTGGCTATCCGATAGACAAAGGTTTGGTGCCTGGGGCTTCAATTGCCCTTGACGTGGGGTTTGTGCTTGACGGGTACTGTTCAGACTTCGGAAGGAGCTTCTACTTGGGGCCTGCAGATCGAAAGGTCAAGAAAGGCTACGAGGCCTTACAACAATCGGTCGAAGCGACTGTTGACAGAATGAGGGCTGGAAGCATGCGCATGTGTGATGTCTTCCCTTCTGTTGAGAACACGTTGGACAAGCTTGGATATGGAGACTATTTGAGGGCACGCTTGCCGACCAAGTCAGTCGGACACAACATCGGCGTGGAAGTGCACGAGCCGCCGTGGCTTGACCCTGAGAACGAGGATTTGCTGATGGCAAACATGGTCATGGCGATAGAACCAAAGCTCTGGAATGCGGGCGAATACTATTTCCGGGTAGAAGACATAGTTCTAGTCGGACAGCGGAAGACAGAATTCCTGACGAAATTCGACAGAGAACTCTTCCAACTCTAGTGCGCGTCCTCTTCTCCTTCAAATGAGACGTTGGTGATGGCTGGGTCAAGCTTTTATTCCAGATACACTAACGTTCTCAAACTCGAAAAACTGGCGAGTCGGGCTCATGGAAAAACCCTTGTGGATGATCTGCACAACGCACATGTTCATCGAAATTTACCTGCTCATACAGGTAGCAATCATCCCAGTAATCTTCCGCGAATTTCAGCTGAGCCTTCTTGAAGCCTCGTTGGTTGCCACCGTGCCGAGCCTAGCCGCACTTCTGATGAACATTCC
>Ga0315277_10006264_pt1 | contig 15632 bp, 11 predicted proteins | sample YL17G05_15_MG_FD_203695 | JGI IMG/M metagenome (GOLD analysis project Ga0315277, IMG submission 203695) | Sediment microbial communities from Yellowstone Lake, YNP, Wyoming, USA - YL17G05_15 | ecosystem: Environmental > Aquatic > Freshwater > Lake > Sediment | place: USA: Wyoming | collected...
ACGCGCGGCAGGCCTCCTCCGTGCCAAACTGCTCTTCCAGCTCCGTCAGCGTCCGGGGGTAATCTTCCATGCCCCAGATGACTACATATGACACCAGGTGGAGTCAAGTGCATAGCCATATTCTTGAATTCCGGATCCCAAAGGTCAGGGAATTTGAATCCGACCTCCAAAATCAAACCGTTGAGCTTATCGATATCTTCTGGCTTTATAGGATATCCTTGCTTCTGGCGATAAATCAGCCCCCCTCTAACGATCTCAAGGATGAGCGGTTCAAATCGCCCACGCCGGTATTCCAGGGTACGCTCCAAGAGAGTGGTTATCATGGGGGTCTTGCTTCCCGGTTGCCAGAATTCACCCACACCCACCTTCTCAGCAACGCTCCTGAAAGACACATGCCCTTTCCAGTTCGAACTCCCTGAGCCCGGAAGGAAACTATATAGTAGTTCGGCCATTTCGGCAACCGCACGCGATTCCTTTAGGGAAAGAGGCATCTCTCTTATCCTCCTTTTGGCCTGAGATCAAACCTCGGCCCGTTCTGGTGGAAACAAAACAAACCTTCCTGGCATCGTCAATCTGCTTTTCTCATGTGGGTTGGTTCGGTTGGAAATGAGGCTGGAAATGAGGGGACAGAAATGAGGGGACAGGCACGAATGGCACTAACTTAAGGCATAACATGAGTAATCTCAAAGGATCGCGGGCGTTTTTTCGGAAACAGATTCCACAAATCCGAAATAAGAATCCGCATGAATCACTGGGATCCGTGGTGCGATTCATGCTCTCCATACCCGCAAATACCGGCCAAAATCAATGGAAAGGGCTTAAGTTAGTGCCATTCGGGACAGGCACCGCAATTCCTGACGAACAGAATGCGAGTGCGTTCCTGCCGTTCAAAGTTCGCATGAAGAAGCAGGAACACATTGCCGCCTACTTCGAGCCGTTTGGGGTCAACTCGCTTCTGGCGGGGATTGGTCCGGCGGACGGCGCTCGGCGGGCGGGTCTGAACATCATAGCGCGTCGCATCGAAGAGGACGGGTTCGGAGTCCAGACTTCAGTCTGACTGTTTCTTTGTTTTTCTACCGAACATCTTTCGCTTGTAGAATTCCAATCGGACGTGAAGATGAAAAAGGCATGCTGAAAGCATGGACTCCAAACGGGAGAGCGCCTCATGGCCTGTTGCGCCATCCAGAAAGAGATGAGAAGTTCGGTTCGGAGTCCCGGCTTGAGCCGGTGCTCTTTTCCGCCTGAAGGCGGGACTCCAAACCGATTTTCGGAGGAGGCTCTTCATTCAGGCAATTGCGCCAAGACCGGCAAACGTCCAGCTGTTGAGAGGGGAATCCCATGAGCAATCTCGTCACTCGCCGAACCTTCTTGCGGGCAACGACCTCCGCCCTCGCCGGAGGCGTGTTCACCCAATCTGCCACCGGAGTCTTCGCTGCCGACGATGCTGAGCCGATCCAAACCGGCATCATTGACACGCACGTGCATTTCTATGATCCCACGCGGCCGCAAGGCGTGCCGTGGCCGCCAAAGGACGACGCGCTCCTCTACAAGGCGACTTTGCCGGAGCATTATCGCCAAGTGGCGCGCGGACTCGGTGTGGTGGGGACCATTGTGGTCGAAGCCAGCCCTTGGGTGGAAGACAACCAGTGGCTGCTCGATCTGGCGGCGAAGGACACGCTGATTGTCGGCATCGTGGGCAACCTGGAAGTGGGAACGGCGCAATTCAAGGATCACTTGGCGCGGTTCACAAAGAACCCGCTGTTTCGCGGCATTCGCGTGTGGGATCGCGCCTTGGCCGATGGTTGGAAGAAACCGGATTTTGTCGGCGACCTGAAACGGCTGGCCGAGGCGGATCGCGAAGCGGATTTCGTGGGCGGCCCGGCGATGTTGCGCGACATTGTCCGCGTCGCAGCGCAAATCCCCGAGTTGCGAATCGTGATTGACCACTTTCCCTTTGACGCGCCGGAGAAAGACCGCGAGGAGGCGCGCGCGGCGCTGCGCGAACTGGGCCGCCGCCCGCGGGTGTTCGCCAAGGTTTCCCATGTGCTGCGGCGCGCAGGCGACCGTGTGCAGACGGACCTAGCTTTCTACAAGCCGGCGCTGGACGAACTGTGGGAAGTCTTCGGTCCCGACCGGCTGATCTACGGCAGCAACTGGCCGGTCTCCGAGCGCATCGCACCCTATCCGCAGGTGCAGAAAATCGTCGCCGAGTATTTCGCCGGCAAAGCCAAGGAAGCATTGGGGAAGTATTTCCGCAAAAACTCGCTCGCGGCTTACCGTTGGGTGGAAAGAACGAATCAACAAACCCTCACCAAAGGAGAATCACGATGAGCAAATCCATCGCAGCCATTCTTGGCGCGGTAGGCTTGGCCCTCGAACGCCACTTTGCGGTTAGGGATACGTCGCTGCAGGGTTCGATCTGTCGCCGCACATTCTTCGCCTGATCAAGGCCGGCCATATCCGGTTCACCATAGATCAGCAACCCTACATACAAGGTTTCTATCCTGTTGTACAACTAACCCTCTATTGCCGCTACGGCATCGTGCCGTCGAGCATGGACGCCGGCGCCGGTATCATAGACAAGCAGAACGTGGATAGCGCGATCGAGTTGAGCAAGAAGCACTACCGATGAGGCCACACATAGACAGACCGGCAAAAAGGCGTCACGGGTAAAATGCCCGCGCCACTCGTTTCCAGTTTGAGCAATTCCATCCACCGATCATGCGCTCTCGCTGGTGTTTTCCCACTCGATCCCGATCTTCTTGAGGGCATAGCCGACTTCGCGCAGATAGTCGCCATAGCAGGTGATCGTGTGGAATCCCTGCATGTCTTTGAGCAATCTTCGCCAATCCCCATCAATCTCAACGTCCATCTGCGACCGGCACATGTCATACGAAGGGCTGTCAATGATTTTCCCCCGGAAACCGATCCATTTGGTGCAGACGAGATTGGGGATGAGGTTTGTGGTGACCTGGCCTTTCGTATATTCGACTTTCGTCGCAGCGCCGTAATCCGACTCAAAATGGCTGAGGATTTTCGTTGGCTCATACTCCTTACCATTCATTTTCCGGGGTGCCGCGCAATGCGCCAGCGTGACCATGCCATGGTGGGGGAAATGTGAATTGCTGACGAAGGACGGCTTCCCGGAGATGTGGTGCAGGAGAACACCCGCGGGAGTGTGGGTGAAATCGGTATGGCAGAAGGCCGTGTATCCTTCGTCATTCAGAATACTCAAGACCAGGCAGGGCGGTGTGTCGAGCCGGCGGATGAGTCCTCCCATGCAATCACCGACGCCCAGACTCGTTGCGCCCGCTTCGGCCATAATGTCTTTGAAGACCCTCAGTGCCATGAACGTGTTGACGATGAACTTCTTGTCGGTGCCGAGCGAGAGGTTCTTTTGGGAGAGGAACTCATCTGTTTGGCGGCGAGCTTCCCGGACCATGTTCTCATCCGCCCGGGCTTTTTTCAACCTCTGGTCAACGTCCTCGTTGGCGACCGACGTGATGTCGAATTTCCACAGTTCCCGGGCGTGGGCCGGGCCGCGTTCCTGGCCGGGTCGGCTATAGGCCTGCAAACCGCCGATGGCGATGACTTTAGTGCCGAAGGTGTTCTTCAATCCATAAAGCGCCCTCAATCGCCACAAAGCATCGCCATAATCGTCCACGACGATGTCTTCAATATCCATGTTGGGTTCCTTGAAGGTGTCCTCGCTTTTTCGCAGAAAGCGCCAGTGGGCGATTTCATACCAAAGATAGACGGGGCCGGATTTGTGCCGCACAAACATCACGTTCGGCTTCTTGGAGGCAGCGAGCGTTTCCAGCCAACCCTGGTCGCCGCCCGACGCATAAACCAAGATCGTGTCGCAGTCGCTTCCTGCCACCGCGGCGGCTTCGGCGCTGTTTCCCACCCGAGACAAAGGCAGAATCTCCATCGCGAAATCCGACTTCGACGACAAGCTCTTTAGCTCGGCCTCGATTCTCTCCGCTTCCTTGTCCACGTCGCCTTGGGTTTGAAGTCCGCCATAGGACCGCCAACTGGCGAATTCCCTTCTTTGGGGAATCTGATAGACAAGAACCGGTTTGACCCGGAGCGCGGCCCCGGCGGGCAGACCTGTTGCGGAAGTTGGCTTACTCGAAGCGGCAGGAGCCAGTGACGCCGTCATCGCCGCCGGGCCACCCAGTGCGGCGCCCGCGCTCAGGGCCGCGACAAATTCGCGCCGGCTCATCTCACTGCCGGTTGGCGTTGAACGGCCGCGACGGAGGTTCGTTGCAGGCAGTGCTCCGGGATTGTGTTTGCGCTCGTTCGCGGACATAGGAGAACTCCTTTCTTTCTCACTGCGGGTTGGCGCTGCGTTTCCATGCGCGAACATACTCAACGCTGAAGGTCGAGGGCAGGTCGTCGTCCTTGGGCATTCCGAACCAATCGGGCATCGTTTCGCTGTCGAAGATCAAGTAGAGCGGCTGGTGCCAGTGCGTGTTCTTGGCCGTTCGGACGACAACGCCGTCCACGTAGTATTTGATCTCGTCCTCGGCCCATTCCAGGCCATAGACGTGGTAGTCATCGGCCAGCCGCCACGGCGCAATCCAGCAACCGCCCACGCTCCAGTGTCTTTTCTCTGTGGGCGTACGAAAGACGTGCAGGTTCATGTTGTATTTGTTTTCATATTTCGCCGCCTTGCCGCCAATCTCAAAGACATCAATTTCGGTGGACCAACCGGGCACCCCGTCCTGCTGGAACCAAAACGAACTCGAGCCGCCGGAATTCATTGGCTTGGCTTTGACCTCGAAGTAGCCGTAACAGGTGCGCACCTTGCTGTGCGACGCCGCGGAGGAGTAGTCGCGATAACCATTTCTCTGAACTTCTTGGGGCAACGGTTCCTTTCTCATGGTCAGGTGGAGTTTGCCGCCGCCGACGGTGACGTTTTGCTCGCGAAACAGCGCGGGCTGTCTTCCCTTCCACCAATACATGTTCCGTGTCCACTTGCTCGTGTCCAATTCGGCGCCTTCGAATTCGTCGCTCATCGGCTCGAATTTCACCCAACCACCTTTGTTTTCCTGATCGGACAGCGGAAAGGCATCCGTGATTCTTTTCGGCGTCTCGCCAAGAAGACCGACGCGTGTCCAGTCCGTGCCACGCATATCGGCTCTCGTTTGGCCGGCTTGCCAGATCGAGTTTATCTCATACACATTCAGCGAGATGATTCTGACAGGGCCGCCGGATGTATAAATCTCCAGGCTTCTGTTTTTCACCTCGGGCAGGAAACAAGAGGTCATCGAAACCTTGCCGTCATTGCCGAAGACCTCGAGGCTTGTCCGGTCAACCAGGATTTGCAGCTTGATCCGGTTACTCAGCGGCTCCAGGTCGGCAGAACGGCCCAGACAGGAAAGTTGCCTGTTCTTGACAGAATAGTTCACAGTTTCGCCGCGGATCTTGAGTCCGAAATCAGCAGCGCCGCCCAATTCTATCTCGGCACGGATATCGAACAGGTCGCCGGAGATTTTCGAGAGCGGATTGTCGCCCGGCTGTAAAGCCACATTATTCCACTTCTGCTCTTGGGAATGGAGAGTCTCGATTTCCTTCACCGGCAGGCGGCGCATCCGGATTCCCTCCGGAAATGTGCGAAGGTTCAACTCGCAGGGAAAACTCATTTGCTGATTGAACGGCATGCGCGGGTATCGTCCGCCGTTCATCCACGCAATCTGAATCCGGCGGCCGTCGGATTTCGGAATATCGCTGTAGGTCTGGACGGCGTAGAAGTTCTTGCCCCAGTCCACGCGATGCGGGCCGTTCTCCTTGGTGAACGTCTTTCCGTCGAATGTTCCGATCAGGTATTGTCCGTTGGCGGCCGTCCAAACCCACTTCTTGTTGCCGGCATCGCCATCCACCGGCATCTCGAAAAAGTCTGGGCATTCGCCGCAGCCGGGAACGGTAATGTCATGCAGATGTGTCCAGGTTTTCAAGTCGGGCGACGAGAAGAAAGCGTAGTCGTTCTTGTCTTTGTAGAGCGTCATAATCCATTTCTTGGTCGGCTCATGCCAGACAACTTTGGGATCGCGGTTGCCTCCGATGATATGCGGCAGAACGGGGTTCTTTTCATACGTGGTCCACGTCCGTCCGCGATCGTTGCTATGGGCGATGGATTGTGTGAACGGCTGGCCCTTCGATTGGGGCGAGCTGCCGCCGGCCGAAGTGTAGATGGCGACGATGGTCTTCTCCTCGCCTTTCTCGAAGCCGGCGGTGTTGGTCGAATCCACCACGGCCGAGCCGGAAAAGACCGTTCCCAGGTTGTCCGGCTCAATGGCATTCGGCAGTTGCCCCCAGTGGACAAGGTCGCGACTGACCGCGTGGCCCCAGGTCATATTACCCCAACTGATGCCCGTAGGGTTGTGCTGGAAGAACAGATGGTATTCACCCTTGTAGAAGACCAGCCCGTTGGGGTCGTTCAGCCAGTTCTTCTTGGCCGTGAAATGAAACTGCGGACGATAGGTTTCCTGATAAAGCACATCGGCCACGATCTCTTGCTGTCGCTTGGTATTACTCTGAACGATTTGGTCAATGTTGATGTGACCCCAGCCGCCTTTGCGCTGATCTACGATCGCAATCGTCGCGGTTTTTCCGGCTAGGTCGCCGACGTCCCACGAGTACGGCTCGAGTGCTTCGGAACCTCCCGGCTCGACGTTGGGACCGGTGGCCGTGCGAACGATGTTGCCGTTCACGATCAGATTGATACAGGTTTCGCCGGCCCATCCCCCGCCGCCGATCAGGAAGTTGACATACTTGCGCTCGATCTTGAACGGTGGTGAGGTGAGTTTGCCTGTGCTGTCGTCGCCGCCGAAGTAGGAGTTCACCAGGCCGCGACCCTCATAGCCGCTCACATCCATCTGTCTTGGAAGCGTGCCCTGCGCCGGACCCGAACCAAAGGCGTTGCCCTCGACTTTCCAGTTGCCGTAATCCTTGCCCTCGAAATCGGCGATGAGAATGTCCGGCTCCGCCGCACCCACGGTCACAACACCCAGCACAGAAGCCCAAACGCACAGAAGCAGCTTTTTCATCGTCCGAATCTCCTGTTTATCTCGCAGTCTGCGAAGGCCGAACTTGGCCTTGTCCGGTTTGAAGCAGGCGGTTGGATTCCCGGCCGAAACCAATCACGCGAAGACAGTTCGAATATACCTCCACGAGCGCATACGCCGTCTGCTTTGTCTCCACCATCCCCCGGAAGGTCAGATAGTGAATACCTTTCTTGAGAGCGTAATCGCCCTCGTGTTGGTGGCCGTTGAAGTAGGCGACGACTCCCCGATGGCTCTCGAGGATTCTGATGACCTCCCGGTCGTTCCACAGGGTATGCGAACCGGCAGGATACACGGGGTAATGGCAGAGCACGATGGTTTTCTCGCCCGCGCGGGAAGCCTTGGCCAGAGTGCGTCCCAGCCACTTCATCTGCTCTTTGCCCAGTGCGCCGTTCCAGTCCTGAGCGTTCCGCGCCCCTTTTTCGCGAAGATCGCGGAGCAGACTTGCTGCCGCCAGCCACGGCGCGGTCCCCGGCGCATGGGCCAGCACACTGATGTCGTTGCCGTTCAGCACAACGAATCGCCAGCCGGCACGGCCGAAATCATAATACCCCTTTTTGTCGCCGAGTTTGTCGAGGCCGAGTTGTGGAACGACTTTGTTTCTGTTCTCCGGTTCAACGTCGCCGTCATGGTTGCCAAGAATATGATAACACGGCATTGCTAGTTTCTCAAGGATGGGCAGGACGACGTCGTAGGTGGCAAGATTCCCTTGAATCAAATCCCCCATCTGAATGATGAAGTCGGGCTTAAGCGCATTGAGCCGCTTTACGCACTCTTCGAGTTTTCCAAGGGATTCCCGGTAATACCGGCTCAATTGTGGATCGCCTTCGCCGTATTGAACGTCGGCGATCACGCCGAAAGAAAACGTGCGTTCCTCTCCGGGGACATCTTCGGCGGCGAACAATTTTCCGTCGAGGCCAAAACATGCCGCCCCGCCCGCGGCTAGGAGCCCGAGAAACCGACGGCGATCCACGGTCTTGCGTTTCGTAGTGCTCATCTTGTTTCCTGCGCCGAAAAAACCGGCGAATCGTTTCCCGCGATCCTCGCCAGCCTTGTTCAATCTCCCGAGTCGAAATGGTCTCAGGGTCGAGAAACTGTGCGTGCCGGCGATGGCCTTTGGGGGTTTTCGAACAACGAACTTCGAGTCCATCACAACAATATCGAAGACCCTTCAGTCTTTAGGTTTTGCCGAAGACGACTTTTTCAATGACGGCTTTGGTCCACAGGACCGCCTGCCAGTCGTTCTTTTTGATTTCTTCCGGCGCAGTGGCGGCGGCTTCGCGCATGCCCGATTCGATGCCCCAAAAACCGGTATAGCCGGACTCTTTGGAAATCTGAAGCAGCTCGGCCAAATCGTATTCCGAGTGGGTGTGATCGGACTTCCATTCCGCCTTCACCGAAACCCCTTTGGCGTAGGGCATGGCTTTGCGAACCGCTTCGCAACGCTGCTCGCGTGAGAGTTTGCCATAGTTGCCATAGTCGGGCAGCAGGCCGAAGTCGGGGCTGTTAATCTTCTTGCAGAGCGCCGGCAGCCATTCGGGATCGGACGAAATCCCGCCATGGTTTTCAATCAGCACGTTGATCTTGAATTGCCGCGCATATTCGATCAGATCGCCAAACGACTCCCTCGCGCGATCGAGTGAATCGGGATCTTCGGCGAGCGAGTTGCCGCCGCCGCGCGCGTTGCAGCGAATGGCGTGGCAGCCGAGATAGGCGGCGATCTCGACCCACTTGCGATGGTTGATCGCCGATTGCATGCGCGTCTTCTTGTCCTTCGCAATCATATCGCCCTCGTCGTCCACCATGATCAGGACGTTTTCGACGCCATGGTCGGCCGCCGCCTTATTGAGGCGTTTGAGATACGACTCGAGGGGATTCTCGAAGAATTGATTGACATACTCGATGCCGTCAATCGCGAAGTCCTGGCGGCAGATGCGCGCAATGTCGGCAAGTTTGCAGACGTTCGCGCGAAAGCTCCGCACCAGCGACCATGTCGCCAGCGAGATGGCGTTTTTCGTCGGACGCGGATGTGCATAAGCACTTCTGACCGCGCCAGCGCTCAGTGCCGAAACCGCTGCACTTGTCCCCAACACTCGTAACATCCATTCACGCCGATTCATGGTTTCCATGGCCAACCCTCAAAATGGTTTGTGATGTGTTAGAAGGTCGGTAATATCACCTCTAAACGGGCACCGATCCTTCGCCTTGATTGTTGAGATAACTCGCTGCCGATTGTTCCGACAACATTAAACTCCATCGAACCCGATGCTTTCTTTACACTCGAATCGGGAGGATGATGACAGGAATCCCGTCTCGATAGAAGCGTCTCTGAATCGCGAAAGCGGTGTAGTTGTGCAACCATCGGGTGACAAATGTATCTTTTTCAAAAACCAGCTGTCCTCCAAAAAACACCGCGTGCGGAAACCGTTCGCGGACTGTTGCCGCCGTATGGGCAACCTCATCCACAATATCAATACCAACGGACGAGACGCCTTCGGCGCAATAACCCTTTCGGCGCATATAGGCTACGTAGCGATCCACGTCCTTATTGACTTTGGCCCGGAGGAGATCCATCTCCGCTGCGCCCTTGAACGTCCCCGCATCCACCATTCCGATGCTCATGAAAACATAGTTCTTGAACACCCCGCCGAACAGTCGAATGACGCTGAACAGCGTGTGCAGGCCCAGTCCGCCGAATCCGTTAACCAGGATAACGGCTGTCTGGGCATTCGGATCACACGTCGGCTCCGCTTCTTTCGCGGCGGTCCGACCCGCCGCAGGTTGCGCAACGTCCGACTCGGCCGCCGCGACGAGACTGTCGAGCCGGCGAAGAAGCTTGAACGTTTGGTTATAGTGCCGTCGAACTGCGATGGCCGCTATGACCAGCGCGGTCGTGACGAGCAACGTGATCCAGCCTCCTTCATAGAACTTCATCAGAACGACCGAGACCAGAATAAATCCGGTCAGGATCAGTCCCACGCCGTTAACGAGCATCTTCTTTCGCCACTGTGGGTTCTTCGAACGAACTTGCCACCAATGGCGAACCATCCCTGTTTGGGAAAGTGCGAATGTAATGAAAACGTTGATACTATAGAGCACGACAAGAAACCGGACCGACCCGCGCGCGAGAAGCACCGTAATCAACGAGGCGGTGCCCATAAGTAGAATTCCGTTCTGCGTCACCAAACGATCGCTCAGCGTGGCGAATTTCGTCGGAACCCAGCGGTCGAGAGCCATGTTGGACAGGACGCGCGGCCCGTCCAGGAATCCTGTTTGGGCGGCCACGAAGAGGATAATTGCTTCGGAGACCAGTATCACAAGAACGAAACTGCGAGCGGAACCGGATCCCCACGTCGCAGTCAACTTCTCGAACAGAACCGCGTTGAGCGTTTTACCCTCCTGCGGACTGACCCGATACAAGAGATACGATAGCATCAAACCCACCACCAGAAACGTCAGCGAAAAAGCCATATAGCGCATCGTGCGGCGCGCGGTTTGCACTTTCGGTTCTCGCAGAACGGGAATCCCATTGCTGACGGCTTCGATCCCCGTGTAAGTTCCCGCTCCCATACTATAGGCCCGCATAACCAGGAACAGCATTCCCCAAAAGCCAAGCGCCGCCTGAGTTTGCCGATAGTCGCCGATTGTATCTCGCACAACGTCAGGAAGACTGATCAGATGTCCTCCAACCGCATAGAGAATGGCAAACGCATGCATGATGACAAATGTCAGAAAGATGGGAGCGAGCGGAACGACCGATTCCTTGACACCCCGAAGGTTCAAAACCATCAACAGCACAATCCCCGCCACGGCAAACTCAATCTTCCAGAGGTGCCAATGACCGGGAAGAAAACTGAACAGCGCGTCGGTGCCGCTGGCGATGGAAATTGAAATGGTCAGAACATAGTCAAGAAGCAGCGCACAGCCGGAGACCATTCCGAGGCCAGGGGAAAGCAGTTTGCTGGCAACAAGATAGCCGCCGCCGCCCGAAGGGAACAGTTCGATGATCTGCGAATAACTCGCGCTGATCACCAGAATAGTCCCCGCGGTTGCCAACGCCACGAGGATTCCGAGATGAGGATGGGCGCCCAGCGCCCGAAACGCCTCCTCGGGACCGTAGCACGACGAGCTGATTCCATCGGCGCCCAATCCGATCCAGGCGAAGAATGCGATCAGCGAAATCTTGTGGAAAACCGTCGAGTCCTCGGGGCGGCGGGCTTTCCCGATAATGAGCGCCCTCAGGCGCCGACCGAAGAAAGTGCGCTGCTGCATTCGCCGGGCTTCCTTTCGCTATCGCCCACAATCACATGGAAAATCAGGAATGGCTGTCAATGAGGGAAAGCATCGAGCCGGAACGGATTCAGGCGGCTCGGCTAAGTCCTCTGATTCATATCGCCGTATTTATGAATCGCCGGACTAAGTTGCTCTGGGTGTCGAAGGCATTTTCCTGACCCAGAGAAGCAGTGGTATGGAAGCGAGCTGCATCACGATGGAGAAGACGACCAACGTCGGAATGGAAATATCGTACAGCCATCCCATCAAGGCGCTGCCAAGAAACCAGAATATGCCATACCCGGTATTGAAAACGCCGTATGCAGAACCACGTTTGTCCGCCGGCACCATCTCGGCCAAAGCGGCTCGCATCACGGATTCCTGCGCGCCCATACCGATGCCCCAAAGGATCACTCCGACGAGCGCGAGATGGAAGTTTCCCAGGAACGCGAACGGGGCGAAAAACGCCGAGAGCAGAGATGATAAAATCAGCACAGGGATGCCGACGCGGTCGAACAGACGTCCGAACAACAAGGCCGCCGGAGCATCCACGGCATTGGCCACGGCGTACAGGACAGGAATCCAATTGTCGGCGACCAAGGAAGTTTTTTCGAAGTGGAAAGCCATCAAGGGAAAGTCGGCATATCCCGCAGCGATTGCCGCCACAGCGGCCAGATAAATCCAAAAGACGCGCGGAAATCCCTTCCCTTCCAATTTGATTACCTTCGCTTCGAACTCACGCGAATGGGGATAAATCCATCGCGCCACCAACAGCACGCTCATCGCCACGAGCGCGGGAACAAGTAGAATCGCAAAACCGGTCTGATAGCGCCCCTTGAAATAGAGCACGGCGGCAACGAGAAGCGGACCTGTCACCGCGCCGATCTGGTCGAGCGCCTCGTGCAGTCCAAAGCCGAAACCGCGCCCGATTTGCTTCGTTGCGTGCGACAGCATCGCATCGCGCGCCGGTGCGCGAATCGCTTTTCCCATTCGTTCTGTGACAATCAAGAGCGCGGCGATTTCCCAGCGCCCGGCCAGCGCGAGAAGAGGCACGGCCAAGAGATTCACGGCGTAGCCGACAATCGCGATTGTCCAGTATTTCCCCGTTCGGTCGCTGACATAGCCCGAGACAATGCGCAGCCCATAGCCGATCAACTCTCCGAATCCTGCGACAAAGCCAACGACGGCGCCCGACGCACCCAGAACGGCAAGGAAAGGGCCCGTGATGCTGCGTGCACCTTCGTAAGTCACATCGGCACACAAACTCACAATGCCGAGCAAAACGACAAACCGGAGAGCAGAGCCTTTCAGGTCTCGCGGGACGTTCTGCGCTTCCTGCAATCGCTCATTCATTCGTTCTGACCCTTAACTATATCGAAACCTTTTGAGGGGGGGAGCCAAGTCAAAAAGAAGATATGTCCAGCGTCGGTTCACTCGATCGTTGGCGGCTCGTCACAAGAAGGGCCAATGTGTCAGACACTGGATTCATCACTTTCTCGGATGCTTGCGAAAGAAGTCCCAGATGACATCGTTGGCTTTGATCTTATCGGTGGTTTTTCCGACGACCCGCTCCGGCAAAAGCCTCTTGCCGCCCGGCCAGGTATGTCCCATTCCCTCTATGATATAGAAGACAACTTCGGCGCCGCTCTTGCCGGGACCGTAAGTCAGAATCTTGATGCCCTCTTTTTCGCGGTCAACCTTCGGTTCGGGCGGGCAACCGAGCATCTCGGCCCATTTCGTGACCGAATCGCGGGCCGGCAAACGAATCTCGGCCGGCGCCCAAGGCGGTTTGACCTTGCCGCCCTCAAGCGGAACCAGCGGATCTTCCGTGCCAATCATATACAGTAACGGGACCGGGTGTTCCAGCTTCGGCTTCTTCAACCACAGATAGCCGGAGACCGGAGCGACCGCCGCAATTCGCTGTCCCATTTCCACGCCAAGACGAAAGGCCATCGAAGCGCCGTTGGAGAACCCGGTCACATAGATTCGTCGCGTATCTACGGTGAATCGGGCAATCAAATCATCCAGCAGCGCGTTCATAAAACCGACGTCGTCAATCTTGTTTTGTCCCGAGTAGAAGCGGCCGGAACCATCGTTCCAGGTTTGTGGATTGCCGGCGAACCGCGAGGGCTTTGACGAATCGGGCGCCGTTCCTTCGGGAAACACGGCCAGGAAGCCCGACTTGTCGGCCTTCATCGCCCATCCGGTTTCCACCATGGCGGCTCTTGCCGTGCCGCCACCACCGTGCAACATGACTACTATGGGTGTGCGTCTCCGGCCATCGTAGGTTGGCGGAACGTGAACGATATAATGACGCGCGCGGTCTCCGACTTGGAGAGCAAGAGCATAGACGCCGGGCTTGGAAATCCTTTCTGGAGTCTTTTCTGGCTCGGGTGGTGCTTGACCCGACATACTCATGCCGGAGAGAAGCAGGAATGCGACACACAGAACGCCGACGATTCTGGCAGGCATGGTAAAACTACTCTTCGGCGACATTGCCCGCTGAAATACGATTGAGGCAATCTCTGATCTCATATGCCGATCCCATTGCGAAGGTTTTCCCATGACGCCTCGCCGCCAGGCGGCAACCGATCATTAAGGACCGGCCCATTCCTTCAGGAACGGCTGAATCTCCTGCATCTTGCTCGCGACCTCGGCATAGTCGAGTTTCATCACTTTGAGACCTGCGACCGTGATGAGATCGGGCGGCGAGGGGACGCCGGGATGCAGCGGAATCTGTGCGCAATCGGCCAGCGCCAGTTTCCGTTCGGTTTCCCGCGACAGGAGATAGTCTATGAGGGTCATCGCGGCGTTGGTATGTGGAGCGCCACGGATGAGCATGACCGCATTGGGGATAAGCAGGCACCCAACGTCTTGCTTCTCCTGATCGGGATAGACGATTTCGACCGGCTTTCCTTGTCGGATGCGGTTGACCGCATCGTCGCTGTCCACGAGGCTGAAATCAAATTCGCCGGAGGCGACAAAATCCGCACTTTCCCCGTTGCTCGTGGAGAGTTTGACGCCGTTCTGCTTCATACTTTCCCAAAATGCTCTTGCACGATCATCGCCCCAGAGCGTGAACAACGCGGCGACTTCGGCTGTCGTCGTTCCAAACAGAGGATTGGCGATCACGCCTTTTCCCTTAAAGCGCGGATCGGCGTAAGCAAGAATGGACCGCGGCTTCTCTTTTGCGCTTTTGTGAACGATGAAAATACGCGCCCGCGCCGAAAAACCGGTCCAGTAGCCTTCGGGATCCTTGAAAGCCGAGGGAATATCGCCGGCATTGGGAGAGTCATAGGGAGCGGTGACCTGCTCTTTTTTGAGCAGTTCGGCGCGGATGGGTTCGTTGGCCCAATAGACGTCGGCCTGCGGATTCTCTTTCTCCGCGATCAGGCGATTGACGACGCCGGCGCCCTTGGCCTCCTCGGTGTCATACACTGCATGAACGATGATACCGGTCTGCTTCTCGAAATCCTTGAGAATCGGTTCGGAGAAAACCCGATCCTCACTGACATAAACAACGACAACATGTTGGCCCGACTCCTTCGTCCTATACCACCAGGCAAGACCCAGCGCAAGCACGGCCAACCCCAACACTGGCAAGAGCAATCCTCTCTTCATCTCCATCTCCATGGGCCGGTTTGCTGCCTAATCGGGCGGCAAACTCCTTCTCTCCAACAGAACGCAATTATGCGTTGAACAACTCCCCTGTCTTGCGTGCACCCCAAAAGGAGCCTCTCGCGGCCACTTTGCGCGATTCTTTTCCACCGCGACCCGTGAACGCGCGCCACGAACGAGAAATGGTCGGCAAAGCCGGGTGGTCAACTCTTTTTCTTTATCGCTTCACACGTGCACTTGCTCGGCGGCTGGTTGCATCCCGAGCAAACCTTGTTCTTAACAGGTCGTCCGCATTTGCACGGAGTACATCCGCATGTCTGGCACATGGTTGTCCCCTTTCTCCGGATTTCCGATCGGCCCGCTTCGAGCGGTCACAGGCAATAGTCAAGAAATCACCTGCGATAAATCAATATGAAAGAACCCAAGACGTCTCCCCGATTCTTGAAAGAATTGGGGAATGTCCTGGACTGAAGAATCTCTTGAGAGCGCCCCGTTTGCAGACTTCTATCCAAGAAAGTCAAGCGGAGAACAGTTGCGGGAGTGTCCACGGGTGCATCTCCCGAAATCGGGAGAAGGGGATGAGGAAAGAAGTTGTTTTGGGGGCGGGCGGGGGGTAAATGGGGGACAAATCCTGTGACGGAGGTAGCTCCCATGATCGTGGATGAGCGCTGGCAG
>Ga0315277_10006265_pt1 | contig 15631 bp, 9 predicted proteins | sample YL17G05_15_MG_FD_203695 | JGI IMG/M metagenome (GOLD analysis project Ga0315277, IMG submission 203695) | Sediment microbial communities from Yellowstone Lake, YNP, Wyoming, USA - YL17G05_15 | ecosystem: Environmental > Aquatic > Freshwater > Lake > Sediment | place: USA: Wyoming | collected...
CAGCCATCTTCCGTTCGACGGCGGTTTGCGTCGGAGTGCCGTAGCGCGCGTATTCGTAGTGCTTTTCCTCGTCGCGCACATAGCGCATCACTTCGGCTTGGTTCTCGAAACAAAACAGGGCGCTTTGCACAATCGGCGTGATGAGTTCGCCGTGGGGGCCGATGTGCGGCTCGCCGCCATGAATGATCTTGGTTCCCAGTCCTATTTGCTCGTTCGGCTTGCTCTCTCTCATCTCTGACAATCCTTTCCTTGTAGGACGGGTTGGCAACCCGTCATTTGCCTCATCTCTCAATAGTCACCCGCGAGGGACAGGCTATCAGCCTATCCTACAAATCACGCGGCGACCCGTTCGATTTCGCGCAGCACACGATCGCGGACAGCCGAATAATCCGCCGGCAACTCGATCGGCAAATTGGCCAGACGACTTGTAACGCCGGCGATCTGGCTTTGGTGATACTGCAACTTGAAGTCGGTGAATTTCAAACCGTGCGCCGTCGAGATCACGATCACGCGTTCGTTGGACTTAATGATGCCGGTTTTGACCAATTTGAACAGCGCGGCCAGGGCGACACCGGTGTGCGGGCAGGTAAACAGACCCGTTCGGTCGGCGCGCGCGCACGCGTTGGCGATCTCGTCCTCGGTCGCTTGCTCGACGACACCGTCCATCTCTTTGAGCGCGCGAACGGCTTTCTTGATCGAAACGGGATTGCCGATCTGGATGGCGGTGGCGACCGTTTTTTGCGCAGCGACCGGTTTGAATTCCTCGAAGCCGCGCAGATAGCTGAGATAGAGCGGGTTGGCCTGGGCGGCCTGGGCGCAACAGATGCGCGGCAATTTGCCGATCATTCCCAGTTCGCGCATCAGCAAAAAGCCATTGCCCAAGGCCGAGACATTTCCCAGATTGCCGCCCGGAATGACCACCCAGTCGGGCACTTCCCACTCGAACTGCTGGACCATCTCGATGCTGACGGTTTTTTGCCCTTCGATTCGCAGCGAATTCATCGAGTTGGCCAGGTAGATGTTCTCTTTGGCTGTGATCTCCTGGACGATCTTCATGCAGCCGTCGAAATCCGTATCGAGCGCAAAGGTGATCGCCCCATTGGACAGCGGTTGGATCAGTTGAGGAATCGAGACCTTGCCGCGGGGGAGAAACACAATCGCCGGAATGCCTGCGGCGGCGCAATAGGCGGCGAGAGCGGCCGACGTGTCGCCCGTCGAGGCGCACGCCACCGCGGGAACATTCTTTCCTTCTGCGCGCATTTGCCGCACCATCGAGACGAGCACCGTCATGCCGAGGTCCTTGAACGAGCCGGTGTGGCTGTTGCCGCACTGTTTGACCCAGAGGTCCTCGACGCCGATTTCGTGGCCCAATCGGTCGGCCCAGAAAACGTTGCTGCCGCCCTCATACATCGAGACGATGTTTTCGTTGGCCACGTTGGGGCAGACCATCTCCTTCTTGCCCCAGACGGCGGACCCATAGGGCCATTCGGCTCCCTTGTAGCGCTGATCGAACAGTTCGGCCCAATAGGTCGGGCTCTTTTGCTTGAGCGCGTCAATATCGTGTTTGACCTCCAGGAGCTCGCCGCACTTGCCGCAGCGATAGACGATCTCGTTCAGCTCATATCTTGTTCCGCATCCGGAGATGCATTCGAACCATGCGCGAAAGAATTTCCGATACATCGCGCTTTGCCTCCTGACCGATTGTTCCGCGTGCCGGCAAAACAACAATCGCCCACCGCGAGACTCGGAGTTTCGCCGTCATGCTGGAAGGAAAGATTGAAACCGTCCACAGTGAAGTCAACGCCAAAACGGAGGTGAAAGGCCAGAGGTGAGAAAGGGGAGGTGCGAGGTAGGAGGTGAGAGAGAGCGCAACGCGCCGACAAACGGCCCCCTTTTCTCTTCACTCAGCACTCACGACTCAGCACTGGTCACCAGTGGTCGCGGTGGGAGCGATACCACTCGATGGTTCGTTCGAGGCCTTCTTTGAAGAAGACGATGGGCTCGTAACCCAGCAATTCGCGCGCTTTGCGCAGATCAGCCAACGAATGGCGCACATCGCCCGGGCGTGGCGGAGCGAATTTTGGCTCGATGGGGGTCCCCACGATCCGTCCGATTTCCGCGAGCAATGTCAGGAGGTCAACGCTTCGGCCGCATGCCACGTTGAACACTTGTCCGACGGCGCGCTGCGGCGCCTGGCAGGCCAACAGATTTGCGTGAACCGCGTTCGCCACATAAGTGAAATCGCGCGACTGATGGCCATCGCCGAAAATGGTTGGTGTTTGCCCGCTCAGTGCGGCGGTCACGAAAAGGGGAATCACCGCGCTGTAGGGTGAAGTGGGGTCCTGGTTGGGACCGAAAACGTTGAAGTAGCGCAGCGCGATTGTTTCCAGCCCATAGACGGCATGAAATACCTGGCCGTAATACTCGCCGGCCAGTTTCGACACCGCATACGGTGATTTCGGGCGGGGGAAAAGGTCTTCGCTTTTGGCGGGTGTGTCCACGTCGCCATAGGCCGACGAAGAGGCCGCATAGACGACGCGGCGCACCCGTGCATCCTTGGCGGCTTTTAATAGTCGGACGGTTGCTCCGACGTTGATCGCGTCCGTCGAGATGGGATCCTCGACCGAACGCGCCACCGACGGCAACGCGGCCTCGTGGAGAACGAAATCAATATCCTCGACCGCGCGACAACAGATTCTCTCTTCAACCAGAGAGCCTTCGATCAGATCAATGTTGTCGAGCAGCGGATCGAGATGCTCGCGTTTGCCGGTCGAAAAGTCGTCCACCACGCGGACATTTTGGCCCAAGTTGACCAACGCGGCGGCCAAATTGGACCCGATGAAGCCTGCACCGCCCGTTACGAGATAATTGTGTCCCATCTTACACTCTCACTACTTAAAGATCAGCGAAACGACGCCCGCCCAGTAGTCTGTCACGCCTACAGTGACGGACGACGTTCCCAAAGGAAAGCCTCTTGCGTTTGGAGTCCATGCTTTCAGCGTGCCTTTTTCATCTTCATTTCCGATTGGGACTCCCCAAGCAAAAGAGGTTCGGTGGAAAAACAAAGAAACAGTCAGACTGAAGTCTGGACTCCGAACCCCTCATCTTCGATGTGAGGCGCTACTACGTGAAATCTTCGACCGCTTCATCGCTCAATCGCCCTTGGCCGCGGTTTTCGGCGCGACAAGCCGATTCGAATTGGCGGAGGAAATCTTCCTGTTCGCGGCTTTCGATTCCCCCAAACCGGCGGACTTCGCGCTTGGCCTCGTCGGCCGGATGGCCGAGGTGAATCAAATAGCAGGCAAGCAACGTTCCCGTGCGTCCGATCCCGGCCCAACAGTGGGCCACAACCGCATGGCCCAGAGCCAGTTGCTCGTCCACGAATTTGACAAAGGCTTTGGCTTGCTCGATCGTTGGAGGGCAAAAATCATCTATCGGATAGTGGCGATAGGCGAATCCATGTTCTGCCACGACGTCGTCGAGCAATCCTTCCTCGTCAAGTGAGACAATGGCCCGGATGCCCTTGTGACGAAGATCCTCAAGAACCTTGGGCAACGTATCGCGATAGCCGGGATGGGCCATCCCCGCCAGTTTGCCTTTGATCAAGAAGCGAAAGTTTCGCAGCATAGTCTCTGCCGCTTCACAGGCGGACGTTGTCAATCAAACGCGCCCCACCCAGATGGACAGCCACAGCCACAAGGGTGTTGGCCCGTTGGACACGTTCAAGCGATTCAAGCCGATCGAGCGAAACGATCTCGACGTAGTCAATACGTCCGGCCGTTTGCGACTCGATGTAGTCGCGGATAATCTTTTTCAAGGCGGCGCAATTGTCCACGCCATTTTGCTCAAAGGCGGCGCGCGCTTTTTCGAGGGCGGCGTAGATCGCCGGCGCTTGGCGGCGCGATGCAGCGTCCAGATACTGATTGCGCGAACTCATCGCCAATCCGTCGGCTTCGCGCACCGTCGGCAGCGCAACGATCTCCACCGGAAGGTTCAAATCCTCGACCATACGCTTGATGAGAACGGCTTGTTGCGCGTCCTTCCAGCCACAGTAGGCGACGTCGGGCGAGACAATGTTGAACAATTTCAGGACGATCGTCGTGACACCGCGAAAATGCGTTGGCCGTGATTGTCCGCAAAGCGGCTCGCTCAAGCGTGCCACCGTCACATAGGTCGCGTAACCTTCTGGATACATCATATCGTTGGTTGGGTGGAAAAGCAGATCCACCCCGACACTTTCGCACAGTTCGCGGTCGCGTTCGAACGTTCGCGGATAGCGTTCACGATCTTCACCCGGACCGAATTGCGTCGGGTTGACGTAGATCGAAACCACAACGACATCGCAATCGGCCTTTGCGCGGCGCATCAAACTCAAATGGCCTTCGTGCAAAGCGCCCATCGTCGGAGCGAAGCCGACCCGTTTCCCTTCGAGGCGCTTGGGCGCGAGGAACGACTGCACCTCTTCGATGCTGCGGGCAACTTGTAGTGTCACAGAGCACCTATGAGTTTTGCATGTTGAGTTATGAGTGTTGAGTTACCTTTCCGTCTGATTCTCCATCAACCATGGCGCGATACTCGCGACTCAGCACTCAGGACTCAGCACTATCTTCAGTAGCGCGCGGCAATCGGCATTCGGCGGCCATAGCCAAAAGCCTTCGATGTCACCTTGATGCCCGGCGCCGCCTGCAACCGCTTATACTCGTTCTGATTGATTCGCCGAACCACGCTCTCGACCGTCGCACGGTCGAATCCCTGTGCCACAATCGCCTCCACATCGAGGTGATCTTCGACATAGGCCGCGACGATGGGGTCAAGAATCCCATAAGGGGGAAGCGAATCCGTGTCCAGTTGGTTGGGGCGCAATTCGGCCGAGGGCGGCTTCTCAATTGTCGAGCGCGGGATCAGATCGCGTCTCGCGCGCTCGTTGATATGGTAAGCCAGACGATAGACGAGAGTCTTGGGAACATCGGCCAGCACCGCCAGGCCGCCGACCATGTCGCCGTACAGCGTGCAATAGCCGGTTGCCAGTTCCGACTTGTTGCCTGTGGACAGGACCAAATGGCCATGCTTGTTCGAAAGGGACATCAGGATCATGCCGCGAATCCGCGCCTGCAGGTTCTCGGCGGCCAGATCGGGTTCTTCTTCCGACGCAAGTTCCGTCAGCGAATCCAGACAAGTAGAATAGATCGGCTCGATGGGAATCACGCGATGCTCAATGCCTAAATTCTTGGCCAGTTGACGCGCGTCGTCCAGACTTCCCTGTGACGAATAGCGCGACGGCATCGAAACGCCAAGGACGTGGTCGGAGCCGAGTGCCGCGGCCGCCAATGCTGCCGTCAGCGCCGAATCAATGCCGCCGCTCAGGCCGATCACCGCGCGGTTGAAACCGCACTTGCCCAGATAGTCGCGCACGCCCAGCAGCAGCGCTTCGTAAACCTGTTCCTCGTCGCCCGACGCCACGGCTCGCATCGGTCCCGCAAGCTGGTCGAGGTCCACCAACACGCCGTCTTCGTGGAAATCAGCCAACTGGGCCACGATCTTGCCGCTGGGATCGAACACGTTGCTCCACCCGTCGAAAACCAGGCTGTCGTTGCCGCCGACCAGATTGACATGCACGAGCGGCGCCCGATAGCGCGCCGCGATCTGGGCAAACATCTCCTGTTTGATCTTTCGCTTACCCATCGCAAAGGGGGAGGCCGACAGGTTAATCAGCACGTTCATTCCCTGGCGGCCCAACTGTTCGATGGGATCTACGGGATAGAGGCGGCGTCGCCAGTAGAGCCGATCGTTCCAGCAGTCTTCGCAGATCGAAATCCCCAGGAGCGAGCCTTGGAACTGGACGGTACGGACCTCGGACGCCGGATCGAAATACCGTCCCTCGTCGAACACATCGTAGGTCGGGAGAAGCGTCTTATGGTGAGTGGAGACCACTCGTTCGCCGGCCAGCAGTGCGGCGCTGTTATGAAGTAACTTGCCTTCGCCCGACTGCCGGCGCGAAACAAATCCGACCACGGCAGCGATGCCTTTGGCCGTGTGAGCCAAATCCTCCATCGCCGCCTGACTTTTTTCCACAAACCAGGGAAATTCGAGCAAATCCTTCGGCGGGTATCCGGTCAGCGTCAATTCGGGGAAGACGACCAGATCGGCGCCTTCGCTGCGGGCGCGGCCAATCCAGTGGCGGACTTTGGCGGCATTCTCTTCGATCGCGCCCACGGTGGTATTGATTTGAGCAAGGAAGATTTTCATGAATGGCTACGAGACCCAGCGAAAATCGGCGCGGTGGCCCGTTCGGCTACAGGATAGGAATGCCTAATTGTCCACGCACCTTCTCAAAGAACGTTGCCGATTGGATAAAACCGGCGCCGGCGTTTGCCATTTCGGCCAGAGCGCGTTCCCCCGCGGCCGGATCGTAAGCGCGAATCGCGTCCGCAATGACATGAACTCGATGACCATGCAAGAGAAGTCCCAGGACAAGCAGTCGCACGCAACTCTCGGTCGCCAGACCATAAACCGTAAACGTGCTGCATGGGATCGTAGAGAAGATTGGTGCCGCCTGCTTGTTCGAGAAGATATCCGAGGTCGGCTTCTCCATGATCACCTGGGCTTGAAAATCTATGGTCGAATCCCCTTTGTCATACGGGATGAACTGGTGGCGCGGGGCCAAGGTCTCCGGGATTTTGCTTTGGCCGGGCGTTCCCACAATGCAGTGCGGAGGATGGTCGGCGAACTCCGGGTCACCCGGGCGATGACAGTTCACCGAAGCCAGCATGGGCAAATGGTTCGCCAGGCCGAATTCGGTCAACTGTTTCCAGATCGGGATCAATTCTTCGGCCCCGGGAACATATAGAGCGCCTGACGGCATTACAAAATCCACTTGTGTGTCAATGTCCACGAGACAGGGCTTTTCGAAGATGGCCATTCTGTTCGTCCTTTCTTTGGCTTTTCGCGCTCAAAGCCGCCAGGTCGGGCTGGGTCTCTCCTTTCGACCTTTCCGCAATACTTTGGAACCGATTTGCTGGGGTCAAGACTTTTTGCCGTCTGTTCAGCCTTGACACCCTTTGTCCCTGTCGCGCTAGCCTTGGCTGTGAAGGGCAAAAGAAAGGCATCTTCCGTCTGCGTAGCGGAGGTATCTTGCCCAGGAGGGAATGGTCGGGGTGGCCCGCGACAAGAAGAAAGTCAGTAACAAGTCAGCTGAAGGCGTGCGCGTAATTGCCACCAACCGTCGCGCCCGCCACGACTATCATATTCTGGAGGAGTTCGAGGCCGGACTGGTTCTCAAAGGAACCGAGGTGAAATCGCTCCGGCTTGGCCGATGCAGTCTCGTGGACAGCTACGCCTCCTTTCAGCGGGGCGAACTGTTCCTACACAATATGCAGATTCCGGCTTATGAACAGGGTAACCGCTTCAATGTGGAACCGAAACGCTCGCGCAAGTTGTTGCTTCATGCCTCCGAGATGCGCCGCCTGTTTGGCGCCGCGACGCAAAAAGGGCTGACCATCATTCCCCTGCGCGCCTATTTCTCTCGGCAGTATGCAAAAGTCCAAATTGCCCTTTGCAAGGGAAAGCACACCTACGACAAGCGCGAAGCCATCCGCCGCCGCGACGAGGAGCGCGAACTCGACCGCCTGCGCAAGACTCTGAGAAATGTCCGATAGCCGTGCGCTTACGCATTCCTCGCGAGATGTTCTATGAAGGCGAACCTCAGAACGCCCGCTTTGCGGATCCTTTGATCATTTTCCAATATACAACATCTCCGCGCCGCGGCCTTGCTGGACCAGCGGAACAAAGGTGTCCAACTCCTTCTGCACCTTCGGGTCGGTCAGGTCTATCGTCTTCTGCTTCTCCGCCGACATATAGGCCGCCATGACCAACCTGGCGATCTCCAATCCATAGGAAAAAGACAGCAACGCGTCGCGGTCGGCCAAAAAGGCGGCATACGCATCCTCGTTCTCGTCGGTGTAACCGTAAAGGTCGGCCTCATTGTGATGCACCGCCAAAAGTCCGCGGCTGGCCGTCGCTTTTTCGAGCGCCGCCTCGCGGTCGGCCACGGCCTCGGCCGCCACGTCGCCGATAAAAATCGTCAGCGGCGCAACGAGCGTATTGATCTCGAACGCATAGCCCGGTCCCATGCCGTCCATGAACAGCCGCAGCCCCTGTTTCTCGAACATCCAAGAATTCGTGAACTGCGCTTTGACCATTTGGCCGGTTTGAGCATTCTTATACGTAATCATGCCCGTCGTAAAGTCTTCGGCGGGCGTCTTGGAGTAGTCCACGCCGCGTTCCTTGAGCAATTTCTTGCGCCAATCGGGCAGACCCCATTTCAGCAAGGCAATTTCGGCGCTCACCGACTGGGGTTGCAGAAATGTCACGTCTTTGCCCAGCGGTGTCAGGGCATACCAGCCGACCGCAATGCTATGGCAACCCATATCGCAGAGCACGCCGCCGCCCTGGCGCGTGGGATCCCAGAACCAGCCCATGTGTGGGCCGCCATGCTCCTCGGCCGAACGAGTCAGCGCCAGCGGTCCCATCGTCTGCTGTTGAGGCGCCAATTGGGCGAGGGCCGACTTGATCGGTTTCATGTGAATCTGATTCTCGAAATAGGCCGTTCGCAACTTGGCTTTCTTGGCCAGCTCGACCATCTTGCGCGCCTCGGCGACATTGCGCGCCAGCGGCTTCTCGCAGATGACACCCTTCAGCGGGGCGCCCGTCTTGACCGCCGCCACAATCTCTTCCATCACGGCCAGCCGCACGAAGTTGGGACAGTAGATAGCGACCACGTCCACCTGTTTGGCCATCTCCGTCACCGTCTTAAAGATCTTGCACGGGCCGAGATCATTCGCCTTTGCGAATGCCTGGAGTTCTCCGGCGCCCTCGGGCGCGACAACACCCGACAATTCCATTCCTCGAACCTGCGTCATCGCTCGGGCTTGAAACCGAGCCAGAAAGCCCGCACCCACCATTCCGATCTTCAAAGTCTGCATGTTGTTGCCTCCTGTTTTGGCGCCACCGAGGGCGGCGGCGCTGTCTGATCAATCGAATCTATTGTGCCCGGCAAAGACCGGCCTCTGCGCATAGGAACAGGCTTACTCTGCGGCGATTTCCTGTCAAGCGCAGACGGAGGATCGGATAGATTCTCCCGGCTTGTGCGGTTCTGTTCTCGGCGACGAATCTTGTGACACCAATAAGAAATCGGCCTAAAGGGCAAAAAAAAACTTGACGATAAGAACGGTTCTGATGCATACGCAAACATACGTAGTCGGGTAAGGGTAGAACATCGCAACAAACGAACCAAAGTATCTCATGGCAAAGGAGGGAGATAGGGGAGAAGACATTTGTTATTTTCGGTCGCCTCGACCGCAGCAATCATGGCCAACAAGCGTGCTTCCAAACAAGACGAAGATATTATTGCAGGAGTTTCTGAGGTAACCTCTCGACTTAGCGGGGCGAGAGGCCAATAGATGAAACGGGAAGGAGTAGTGAGATGAACAGGGAAAGATCGGCAAGCAAGAGTGTTCAAAGAATACTGCTGGGCGTTGTGGTTCTGGCGGGCGGGCTTATGTCCGCATGGCCAACGGCGGCGCAAGCGCAAAGCCAGTCGGCTGTTGGGTTCGGCCGCGAGTGGCTGCTCCTGGGAGAGTACAGTCAGGCCGGCGGCGGGGCTCCCGGCTTGGCGGCCATACGCCAGGATTTCCTGGCTGAGGCCGCCGGGGGTGCGACCGAGGCCAGCTTCTACACAGTGATGCCCGCCGTGGGCCGGGTCCTCAACACGAACTATGGCGGCAATCCGGCATTCAGCACAGCCTATGTCGGGGGCACTCTCGCCACCGTTTTTCCTGCCCCCACCGTTTTCTACTATTACAGCCCCAACGGCGACGTATTCTTTAACAACATTTTCGGTGCTCAAGACAACTTGATGGACTATGCCTGGTGCATTGCCCGGAACAAAACGGGCGTTCCGTATAATTGCATCATCGGCGCGTCGAGCGACGACTCGATCCAGGTTCTGGTTAATGGCACCGAGATTTTGATCTCGAATCTCGGCCGTGGACGCGGCAGCCTTGTCGCCGTACAGACCACCGGCAGCGTCACGTTGCAGCCGGGCGACAACGTCGTCATGGTCAAGATCTTCGATGGCACGGGCGACCATGGTTTCAGCCTGCGGTTGCAGACAAATGGATCATTGACTGCTTCGGCGGCCAACACGGTTCCCGTCGCCGACGCGGAATTGCTGGTTAACGGCACGCCGGCCTATTTGGGATTCGGCCAGGATTTCTTGCTGCTCGGCCAGTATGCTCGGACGGGAGGGGCCAATCCCGGCGTTGCGGTGCTCCAACAGGATTACCTGTTCGAAAGTGCGGCGGTCAATGAGGCGACCTACTACGCGGCGCTGCCGAGCCTTCGTCAGGTGATCAACACGGCTTTCAACGCCAACCCGGCCTTCAGCACCCGTTTCATCTCCGGGGACGTCGGCTTCACAGCACCCACTGTCTTTTATTGGTACGATCCCGACGACACCATTAACTACAACGACGTATTTGGTCCCACCGATAATATCATGGTCTATGCCTGGGCGAACGCGGTTAATAAAACTGCCAGCCCAATCTCGTGCTACCTCGGTGTGTCCAGCGACGACTCGGTCCAGGTCCGCATCAATGGGATCGAGGCGGGTGTGAACAATATCGCTCGAGGGTACGGTGCCGCGGCAACGACGGTCCTCGATGTTTATCCGGTCACGTTGAATCCCGGCAACAACACGATCATGGTCAAAACGTTCGACGGCGGCGGCGACTTTGGCTTCCGCCTCCGATTGCAGACCGACAATATGACGGGCGTGGCGTTTCCGTTCAATACCGTTCCGCAGAGCCAGGCGGAGATTGTCATCTGGCCGGATACGGCGATGGCTCGGAGGAACATCTTGAGCGGCGGCGTCTATGCCCCAAGCATTCCCATGGACGTGGCGGTTACCGTCACACGCGGCCGCGGCACTCCCTCGCCCACGGTTGTCGAGAATGTGCCGGCCGGTTGGACCATCAGCGCCGCCTCGGCCAGCTTGGGAACACCACCCAGCGTGGCGGGGACGCAGATCACTTGGAACGTCGGCAGCATGGCCTCGACCGGGACGGCGACGCTGAACTACCGGGTGACGCCGCCCGCCGTCCCCAGCGGCAACGTTCTGTTCACCGGCACGATCACCGTTGGCGCCATGGTGGATAGTGTTGTCGGCGACCAGCAGTTGCGCAACCTGGCGCTTGGCATGTTCGATTGGCATGGCGACATCGGCGATGATCCTGTCGGAATGGCCCCGGGCAACCCTTCGACGCCGGGCGGCGCGACGGAGGCCGCGGGTGTGTACTCCGTCACGGGCGCCGGCGCCGACGTCTGGGGCGACGTGGACCGCTGCCATCTTGCCGCCAAGCAAGTCGCAGGCAATTTCGTCTTCGAGGGCGATATTACCTGGACCGATCCGAACACAAATACGTGGTCGAAGGCGGGCATTATGTGTCGCGCCTCGATTGACAGCCGCGATGTCCATACCTGGATGGGCATCCGCAACCCGGCCAACGCGGCCGGCGCCAACGAGGGAACCTTCCAGTGGCGCGACACGCGCCGCAGCGCGTCGGTCGGCAATGAGGTTTACATGTTAAACGCGGCGGTTGGAACTCCCTTGAAGGTTCGCCTCACGCGCCGCGGCAATACCTTCTTCTCGTTCGCGTATGACACGGCCGCGGGTGCCTGGATTAACTACGGGACGCATGTCAATCCGGGCGTTACGGAGGACGTCGTGGCGGCCTGTCTCTTCGTCACCAGCCACCAGGACAACAGCACAGGGAACATCGCCGATCCGGCCCTGGTGGACACCGCCTCGGCCAACTTCAGCAACCTTGCCATTCTGCCGGTGGCGGTCCGGTCGGCGGTGCGAACCATCATCCCCACCTCCTATATCCTAGGCACGCCTGTTCCCGTGACCATTGACATTGCCCATGCATTGGATGCGCCATCGCTGATCGTGACCGAGGTGCTTCCACCCGGTTGGGTGGCAGATCAGATCAGCCAAGGCGGCACCCAGGCGGGCGACAGGATCACGTGGAATCTGTCGAACTTCACAACCAATACGCAGGTGACCTATACCGCCTTTCCGGCATTTACATTTGACGGCCGGGCAGTGTGGGGCAGCGGCGGCCAGGTTGTGTGGGGTGTCGGTTTTGTGTCCGACGCCGCTGGTCCGCTCGTCGCGTTCGAGGGGGAAAACTCGCTGACGGCTGGTGACCCGCGTCCCACTATTGCCTACTGGCCCATGGATGAAAACACAGGGACCATCGCCAACGACATCTTCGCCAATCACGACGGCACCCTCCAGGCCGGTGCGACGTGGGTGGCAGCGGCCAAGTTCGGCAGCGGCGTCAGCTTCAATGGCACGGACACCGGTTGGATCAACTGCAATCCGTCAGGCTATTGGAGCTCGCTGCGCGGTTCGGTCTCGCTGTGGTTCAATACGACCTTTGCGCACGTCAATGCCGGCATGATGTTCTATGGAGTAGCGACAAATGGCGGCGACGGCTTCGGCGGCGAAAACGAGCTCCACCTGGCCTTCGAGACAGCCGCGAATGCCAACCGAATCCGCGGATTCTGCGAAGGCTCCACCGACCGCAATGTCTATAGCCCAACCACCATGACGCTGAATAACGGAGTCTGGCATCATGCGGTTCTGACGTGGGACCAAGGCAGCGACTTCGTCCTTTACGTGGATGGCGTGGAGGTGGGTCGTCAGAACAATTTCGCGTTGGCCAACGACTTCACGGTCGCAGCCAACACGCGGATGGGCCGGCCATACGGGACAGGGAGCACCCGGTACTACAACGGCATGCTCGACGACGTCCATCTTTACAGCTATGCCCTGAATAACTTTGAAGTCCTGGCGCTGTATAGCGCAACGCCCGCTCCGCCATCGGCGCCGACCAACCTCGCCGCAACCGCCTTTGGGGGGACGATCTTGCTCCAATGGAACGACACGGCGGACAATGAGGATGGCTTTGTGATTCAGTTCCGTCGCGCCGGGACGACCTTGTGGGTGGATGCCGTCGTCACTGGCCCCAGCGCCTCCAGCGCGCTCGTCCGAGGGCTCGAGGCTCAGACGGATTACGAGTTCCGCGTGCGCGCCTACAACGCTTTGGGCTTTAGCGCTTACTCGAATGTGGTCACGGCTCAGGCGGGCAACTTGTCCGCCAAGCGGTGGGGACTCTATCACTGATGCGTTGGGCTGAGATTTCGGCCCATGCGATTGTTCGCTGGATTCAGGGCGGGAGATCCAAAATCCTCCCGCCCTTTCTGTTTGTGTGCCAGGCATGTCGTGGATGTTGGAGGTAAAAGTCCTCTTCGGGCCGCGGCGAGCAAAACCGCCGGCCCCGGCAAGGGTGTCCGTCGCGAGGCGGAATCTGAAGGAAGCCGGAGGGCAAAGATGGCGGAGCCGCCAGTTGCGTCAAAAGAAAAAAACTTGACGCAGCCGATATACCGATCTATCCTATATGATACGTATGGATAAAATCGGGATAAGTGGCTCGACGAACCGGCGGAAAGGTGTTGCGCAAAGGGGAGAAGAGGATAGTTACTTGCCTTCTCTCATGCCTGGTCGCAGCAGGCGTGAGCAGCCATGACGTTTCCCGAAACCAGGGGACATTATCGCAGTGAGTTGCAGTAACCTCTCGCACGAGGGGGCGAGAGGCTAACAGATGGAACATGGGAAGGAGTAGCATGATGGTCAACAGGACATTGGGCAACAGCAGGCAGGGAAGAGCGCTCATCGGGGCCTTGGTTCTGGTCTGCGCACTTGCTTTCGCGTGGCCGACAACGGCATCGGCGCAGCAGACAGCTCTTGGTTTCGAGAGAGATTGGCTCGTATTGGGGCCTTACGTTCGTGACGTCGGCGGTGCGAACCCCGGAGTTGCCGAAATGCGGAGAGACTATCTGACGGATGGTGGACTTGTTACGGAAAACAATTTTGTCCCGGCGATCGGAGCCGTGGCCAATACCAACTATGTATCCGCCGCCAGCTCCAACTTGCTCGACAGGCCGGGAAACGGCTATCCCAATCCCACAGTGAAGTTGTGGCGGGATGCAGACGACACCATTGACATTAACGGCGCCAGCCAGGTTTATCCGCCGCCGACCGGTCAAAACAACAATAATACAATGGTGTATGCTTGGTGCTATGCCAGGAACAAGACAGGCGCGCCTCTCAGCTGCTATCTGGCCGTCGGCAGCGATGACTCTATTCAGGTCAAGATCAACGGGGTTGAGGCGGGTATTGCCAACGTCAACCGTGTTTACGGCGCAAGCAATACTGTTCAAGACGTTTGGCCGGTGACGCTTGCCCCTGGCAACAGCCTCGTGATGGTAAAGGTTTTCAATGGCAGCAGTGAGTTCGGTTTTCGTTTGCGCTTCCAAACGAATCCCGCGTTGGGAACCGCTCAAGATTATAACAGAATCCCAACGAGCCAGTTGGAACTGTTTGCTGTCCCTGTTGTCTCGAGCCCCGTGCGGATCATTCCCGGTGTGGGTGTCGTTGATGCCGGTTCTCCCCAGACCGTGAAGGTCGTGCTGGGGGGTAAGGTTGGCACGCCCAGCCCGACGGTGGTCGAAGTTCCTCCGGCGGGCAGCATGGTTGCCAATATAAACGCCACCGCCGGCTCGGCCGGCTATGCCGGTGGGCGGATTACCTGGCAAATCACGAATATGACCGACGACGTGGCAACCATGACCTACCTGACCACGACAGGCGGGGGAAATGGCTATTGCAGCGGCACGGTCACTACGGCTGTTCCTGTCGCGATCGGCGGCGACAATATTCTCTTTCAGACGAATCCCATTGGTGTGTTTGATGCCCATGGCTTGACGGGCATTCCGCCGTTAGGCACACCGCCCGGCGACCCGGCGACTTCGGGCGGCGCGATCTTCTCGTCGGCGATCTATAGTGTGAACTCCAGCGGCGGCGACGTTTGGGGCACTGTGGACCGTTGCTACATGTTAGTTAAGCGAACAACAGACACGAGCTTCATAGCCACGGCAAATGTGTGGTGGACCAGCACGACAACCCATGCGTCGTGCAAGACCGGTCTTATGATTCGCGGCAAAGTGTCCGGCGGTAGCCCTTATGGGTGCTCTGAAATCCGGAATCCCATCAATCCGGGCGGCACCCCTCCCGGTCAGCCACAGCCTGCCGGTATGTTCCAGTGCCGTGAGTTGGCCAACGCGGGATCATTCTGGAGCGGGATGGTTGTCCCGACTTCCACGCAGCCGGCCACTCTGAGGATTGTGCGCCGTGGCAATCTAATTGACGGCTATCATTACTTCAATGGCATGTGGAACCGATTGCCGGGTTCGCCGCGCGTCGTTTCCGATCTTACTCCCACAGGCGAGGTGCTGTTGGGTTACTTTGTGACCAGCCATGTGACAGCGGGCGAAGCCCAGGCGCAGATGAACAATCTCACCATCATCAACACCGTGCCAGTCCTCTCGGCCACCCGAAGGCTCTCAGACACGAGGCCCAGCAGTCTGCCGATCACCGTGACGATCGGGATCCGGTATAACTCGCCCTCCAACCCCCTGACGGTCACCGATCTCGTCCCGCCAAGTT